>Ga0335070_10006296_pt1 | contig 13971 bp, 12 predicted proteins | sample Lox_Sample_13_FD_206722 | JGI IMG/M metagenome (GOLD analysis project Ga0335070, IMG submission 206722) | Soil microbial communities from Loxahatchee National Wildlife Refuge, Florida, United States - Lox_Sample_1.3 | ecosystem: Environmental > Terrestrial > Soil > Wetlands | place: USA... | reverse complement strand
TCGGACTGCAACTACAGGATGGCCATGGGGAGGCAGTTCGTCCGGGTGGTCTCCTGCAACACGACCGGCCTCTGCCGGATCATCAACACCCTCGATAAAGAGTACGGCATCGCGAAGGTCCGGGCTGTGATGGTGCGGCGTGCCTCGGACCCTGGCGAAATAAAGAAGGGGCCGGTGGACGCGATCGTTCTCGATCCCGTGACGGTCCCCAGCCACCATGGTCCCGATGTCCAGACGGTCCTTGCCCACATCCCCATCAGCACGATGGCGATGATCGTCCCCACAACCTTCATGCACATGCATGCCATCCAGGTCGAGCTCAAGAAGGACGGTAAAAAGGAGCGGATCCTCGAGCTCATCGAGAAGCACCCCCGGATGGGGCTCGTGAAGGGCGGCCTCGGGATCAAGTCCACCGCCGAGCTGAAGGAGTACGCCCTCGACCTTGGCCGCCCCCGGGGCGACCTCTGGGAGAGCTGCATCTTCGCCGATTCCCTGGCTGTGCAGGGGAAGGACGTCTCCTTCTTCCAGGCCATCCACCAGGAGGCGGACATCGTTGTGGAGAACGTCGACGCCATCCGGGCCATGATGAGGAGTGTGAAGGACCCCGACGAGTCCATCCGGATGACGAACGAGGCCCTCCACTTCGTGGCCATCTGAAAGAAACCTTTTACCGCATTCCCCACCCACTTTTCTCTGCATGATGACGCCCGGGATGGACCCCTTCCAGATCGCGACCCGGAACACCGTGGAGGTGGTGACCGAGGATGACCTCAGGCAGACCCTCACGAAGGAGAGGCCCCGCGCCTATGCCGGCTACGAGCCGAGCGGGGAGATCCACCTCGGGCACCTCGTCACCGTGAACAAGCTCATGGACCTGCAGGCGGCGGGCTTCCACGTGGTGGTCCTCCTCGCCGACCTCCATGCCTTCCTGAACCGGAAGGGGACCCTCGCCGAGGTGGAGGAACTCTCCCGGTACAACCGGGCCTGCTTCGAGGCCCTCGGGCTCTCGGGCGTCGAGTACGTGACGGGGTCGGACCTCCAGCTGGACCCCGGGTACGAGATCCTCGTCCTCCGGCTCGCCCAGCAGATCACCCTCAACCGGGCCCAGCGGTCCATGGACGAGGTAGGCCGGCAGATGGAGCACCCCACCGTCTCCCAGATGATTTACCCCATCATGCAGATGGTGGACATCGCCCGGCTGCAGGTGGACGTCGCCGTGGGGGGCATCGACCAGCGGAAGATCCATATGCTCGCCCGGGAGTTCCTCCCGCCGGCGGGGTTCCCGGCGCCCGTCTGCATCCACACCCCCATCCTCCTCGGCCTGGACGGCGAGAAGATGTCCTCGTCGAAGGGGAACTACATCGCCGTGGTGGAGAAGGAGGAGGACATCCGGAGGAAGCTCCGGAAGGCCTTCTGCCCGCCCGGTGTGGTAGGGAACCCCGTGCTCCAGATCCTCCAGCACCATGTCTTCCCACGGGCCGGCGCCGTCACGGTGAAACGGCCGGCAAAGTTCGGGGGCGACCGGACCTTCGGGGCGTACGAGGAGCTGGCCGCGGCCTTTGGAAAGGGCGAGGTCCACCCCATGGACCTGAAGGCGACCTGCGCGGAGGAGATCGTGGAGATCCTCCGGCCGGTCCGCGAGCGGCTGGGGTGAGAGCTTCCCGTGCCACGCGAGCCGGACCAGCGGGGGTTTGACCGGAAGATCTCTGAGTTCGGGATCCGGATCAAGGACGCGGACCAGTGGAAGGTACATGACGACGTCTTCGATGAGGTCACCCTCCTCGCCCTGTACCGGCTCGCCCACAAGAAACACCTCACCACCTTCGGGGGGCCCATCTCCACGGGGAAGGAGGGGAACGTCTTCTACGGGGAGAAGGACGGGAAGCCCCTGGCCATCAAGATCTACATGATCCGGACGGCTAACTTCCGGGCCATGACCGAATACATCGACGGCGACCCCCGGTTCTCCCACGTCCGGCGATCGAGGAAGGAGATCATCTTCGCCTGGACCCGGAAGGAGTTCTCCAACCTGAAACGGGCGAGGAAGGCGGGGATCCCGTGTCCCGAGCCCTACTCCTTTGACCGGAACATCCTGATCATGGAGTTCCTCGGCGAGGGGCAGGACCCCTTCCCTCAGATCCGGGAGGTGGAGCTCCCCGACCCGGAGGCGACCTACCGGGAGATCGTCGGGTTCATCGGGACCCTCTTCGCGAAGGCCCGGCTCGTCCACGGCGACCTCTCCGAGTACAACATCCTCTATGGGGATCGCCCCCATATTATCGACATGGGGCAGGCGGTGACCCTGGACCATCCCCGGGCCCTCCAGTTCCTCTCGAGGGACATCAGGAACATAAACAGGTTTTTCTCTGACCGGTGCGAAGTCATGGGTGACAAGGAGATCTTCCAGCGGATCGCCGGTGAGATGTTCACGGGGCCATGAGGGCCGGTGAATGCGCACCGGCCCGTAAGGGCCGGTGAGATGCTCGCCGGTCCGCGAGGGTGTCTCGGAGGGATCAGGATGACGAGAGAGGAGGTCAGGGTCTCGCAGGACCGGGTCGGGGTCCTGATCGGGAAGGCAGGGGCGACGAAGAAGAGCCTCGAGGAGAAGACCGGGGCCCGGATCACCGTTGACAGCAAGGAGGGCGTGGTCGCCGTGGAGGGGGAGGATGCCGGGGGGGTGATCTCGGCGGTCGAGGTTGTCCGGGCCATCGGGAGGGGTTTCTCACCCGAGCGGGCCTTCGTCCTCCTGGGGAACGAGGACCTGATCCTCGACGTGATCGAGCTCTCCGCCCTCGCCGATACGACGCAGCAGATGGAACGGATCCGGGGGAGGGTGATCGGGAAGGACGGGAGGTCCCGGGAGCAGATCGAGGACATGACGGGCACGGCCATCTCGGTCCACGGGAAGACCGTCGCCATCATCGGGGCCCTCGAGCCGGTGAAGACTGCACGGACCGCCGTGGAGATGCTCCTCAACGGGGTCCCCCACGAGACCGTCTACTCCTTCCTCGACCGGAAGAAGCGGGAGGCAAAGCAGGACCTCCTCGGGACGTACTATTAGAGGAGACCCGGGTGAGAGAGAGGAAGGCCGGGATCCGGAGTTCCGTGAGGAGTAAAGGGATGGATCCCGTCCTGAGAGGTTGGTCCCCCGGGGCGGCTCGGGGGAAGGGCGCACAGGCACCGGTGTATCCGGGACGTTCATTCCGGCCGGGAATTTTCTGCCAGAGGAGCCTGTTCCGGACAGGAGCAGCAGGGTATCAGGGAGGGAACCTGGCGTGGAGATAGCCTCCCTCCCCATCCCTCCCTACCTCGCAGAGGCGTACCGGGCGAAGGGGATGACTTCCCTCTACCCGCCCCAGGAGGAGTGCGTCCGGGCTGGGCTCTTCGTCGGGAAGAACCTGCTCGTCTCCATCCCCACGGCGAGTGGGAAGACTCTCGTCGCCGAGATGGCCATGCACCACCATGTCGCGAGGGGCGGGAAGTGCCTCTATATCGTCCCGCTGAAGGCCCTCGCGAGCGAGAAGTACGCGGAGTTCTCGGGGAAGCGGGTGAAGGTGGGCATCTCCACCGGCGACTACGACCGGCGGGAGGCCTCCCTCGGGAGAAACGACATCGTCATCGCGACCTCCGAGAAAGTGGACTCCCTCACGAGGAACAACACCCCGTGGCTCTCGGGGATCACCCTCCTCGTCGTGGACGAGGTCCACCTCATCGACTCCGAGGACCGGGGCGCGACCCTCGAGATGGTCATCACGAAGCTCCGGTCCCGGAATCCCTCGATGCAGCTCATCGGGCTCTCGGCGACCATCGGGAACCCGAAGACCCTTGCGGCCTGGCTCGACGCGGCATCGGTGACGAGCAGCTGGCGCCCGGTGGAGCTCCGGGAGGGGGTCTTCTACCGGGGGGCGATCCGGTTTGGCGAGGAGGAACGGAAGGTCGATGCGGTCTCGAAGTTCGATGACCTGAACCTCTGCCTGGACACCGTCGACGAGGGCGGGCAATGCCTCGTCTTCGTCTCCTCCCGGCGGAATGCCGAGGCCTTCGCGAAGCGGGCGGCCGGCGCCCTGAAGCGCTCCTCGCCGGGGCTCTCCGCCGCGGCCCGCGAACTCGGGGGGCTCGCCGAGACCGAGATGGACCGGTCTCTCGCGGCCTGCGTCGAGCGGGGCGCCGCCTTCCACCATGCCGGCCTCAGGCGGGAGCAGCGGAGGATCGTGGAGGACGGCTTCCGGGGCGGGGAGATCAGGGTCATCTCCTCGACCCCCACCCTCGCCGCCGGCCTCAACCTCCCGGCCCGGCGGGTCATCATCCGGGACTACCTGAGGTACAAGGCGCAGGAGGGCATGGCCCCCATCCCGGTGCGGGAGTACCACCAGATGGCCGGTCGGGCCGGCCGGCCAGGGCTCGACCCGTACGGCGAGGCGGTCCTCATCGCAAAGGACCGGGCCGCCGTCCGGGACCTCACCTGCGCGTACATCGAGGCCCCGCCCGAGGACGTCCACTCGCGGTGCGGCTCGGCGGGGGCCATCTGCACCCATGTCCTCTCCCTCGTGGCGACCGGGTTTGCCTCCTCTGATGCCCGGATCATGGAGTTCCTCGACCGGACCTTCTATATCCACGAGAACCGGAACCGCCGGGGGCTCGAACCGGTGGTGGAGCGTGCCCTCTCCTTCCTCGAGAAGGCCGAGATGCTCGTCCGGCTGGGAGAGAATATCTCTGCCACCGAGCTCGGCGCCCTCGTTTCCCGCCTGTACCTGGACCCGCGGAGCGCGGAAACCATCACCTCCTGTCTCGCCGGGGTGGAAACCTTCACCGAGATCGGGCTCCTCCACCTCCTCTGCATGACGCCCGACATGCCCACCCTCTACCTCCGGCAGGCGGATCTCCCGGTTCTCGAGAAATACCTCTGGGAGCACGAGGGTGCCCTCTGGATCGCCCTCCCCTCCTTCGGGGACGAGGAGTGCGAGGGCTACTTCCGGGCCCTGAAGACCTCCCTCGTCCTCTCCGACTGGACGGCGGAGGTGGGCGAGGCCATGATCTGCGAGCGGCACGGCATCAACCCGGGAGACATCTTTTCCCTCGTCGAGGGCGTCCAGTGGCTCGTCCATGCGGCCTCGAGGCTCTCCACCCGGTTCGCCCCCCATCTCGCCGGCCCGGTCCGGGACATGGAGGTCCGGGTCAGATCCGGGGTCAAGGAAGAGCTCCTCCCCCTCGTCGCCCTCCGCGGCATCGGCCGGGTCCGGGCCCGGCGGCTCTTCAACAACGGCCTCATGAGCCCTGAGAGCATCCGGAAGGCGGGGATCGACCACATCACCTCCATCATCGGCCGGGGGATCGCCGAGCAGGTCTTCGCCCAGCTGGGGAAGGCCCCTCAGGCGGGAGGTGAGGGCAGTCCCGCGGCCGAACGCCCCGCGGGCGGGCAGGCCGCCCTCGACCGGTTCGGCGACCTGCCATGACCGCGAAGGAATGCGAGATCCGGACCGCCGTCTTCCGGGTGTCAGGCTGCGCCCGGTTCCTCGGGAATGTCCGGGCCATCGCGGCGGCCCATGGGACCCGGATCGTCTGCTTCAACACCGATCTCATGGCGGGCCGGGCCCACGCGGAGGCCGCCCTCGCCCGCGCCCTCCGGGCGGTACACTCCGGGACCGCCATTTCCGCCTCACTCGAGATGGAGGCCCTCCTCTCTGCCTCCGGGAACCGGCAGTGCAGTGTCGCTGAGCGTTTCGGCATTCGCGAGGGGGAGAACCGGGCGTACGTCTGCCTCTGCCCCCCGGTGGAGTCGGCCTTCGGGGATCTTGCAGGCATCGTGGAGTTCGTGGACGAGGACTGGGAGACCATTTCAGAGGAGAAGGCGGGACGCCTCCGGGAGGCCTTCGGGATCACCTCCGCGGAGCTCGCGGCGGCCGGTGGCGCGGACCGGCTCCGGGAGCTCATCCTGGAGCGGGTGGCCCTCCTCGAGGTCTACCGCTGATCCGGCGCCGAGTGGGAGAGGATGTGCCGGATGGCAGGGAGGATGAGCTCCCGGGTCGCGAGGGTCACCGCCGGGACCGAGCCGGGGAGGCAGAAGACCGCCTTTCCCTGGGAAATTCCCCCCAGAGCACGGCTCAGGATGGCCGGGACGCCGATCTCCTGGAATGACTTGGCCCGGAAGATCTCGCCGAAGCCCTCCATCTCCTTGTCGAGGAAGGGGCGGACCGCCTCGATGGTGCAGTCATCGGGGGTGAGGCCGGTACCCCCCGTGAGGATGACGCAGTTCGCGTGGTCGAGGGCGAGGACGAGGGCGGTGCGTATGTGCTCGATCCGGTCCGGGACGAGGGCGTAGTAGGTCACCTCGATACCATCTTCCTTGAGAAGGTCCTTGATCACCTGCCCGCTCTCATCGGTGTCCGGGGTACGGCTCGAGGAGACGGTGATGACCGCCCCGAGAATGGAGATCCCGCGGACGTGTTCAGGGTTCATGGCCTGAGGTTTAGTTGGAACGGGGGAAGATAAAAGGGATGTGAAGGGGGGGGTGGATGCGGAACTATACCGTGCGAATGGTAAAGCGGGGTGCCGGTGTTGCGTGAGGTGATTGAATCTGGGATTGATGTGTTTACTACCTGGCTGCAGGGAGGTGTGCTGGTCTCCTTTCGCTATGTCCGGGATCTCCTTGCAAGTGGTTGTAACCCGGTCCGGGGTTCTACCATCCCGGGACCCCCTTGTTTCCACTGGACCGGGTTGGGAATTCCCTGGGGCGGCTGCTGCGGGGTTTTTCTCCGGGAGGTGGGATCCAGATTCAAACTGTCTTTCTCTTCCATGCTTCCTGTTCATTTCGATCTATTTTTATATTATATGAGAGAAAGAAACAACCGGTTATTTCTAAGAAAATACCAACATGAACGTACGTCTATTTTCTCAAACTCCAGTGGAAACGAAAGGGGGTGGGAGAGGATCTCAGAGTGGAGAGAATCCGGGGAAAGAGAGGATCTTCAGGGAAAATTCAGGTGGAAAGGACCCCGGCAAAGGGGGTTCTCAGGTGAAAGAAGGGAGGCGTGTCGGAAGGGACCGATGGTATCAGGACCTGCCGGGACCGATGACATCCCCGTGGGCAAGAACGGAGATCCTCTGAGATCTGTCGGGAAAGGCCATCGGTCAGGACTCTCCCGGGACCGAGGGCATCCTCCGGCGCGAGAGAACGGAGCTTCTCTCCCGCATTCCGAATAGGCCGGGGGTCACCGTCTCGGCGGCCCAGCCGGGTCCGTTGGAACCGGGCCCGGTGACAGTCCGAGTGGGCCGGGCCAAGGCCCGGAAGCTCGACCGACCCTGCACCCCCTCTTCGAAGATACTCGACCCATTCCTGTACTACCGACAGTTCATCGCAGGGTGAAGTCCCTGCCTTAAACTGATCGGAGGCAGACCCCCCCTCAACCGCAGTGCCATCCGCGAAATCCGGCGGGACGGCCCCGCATCCGGGGAGGGTCCCCCGGAACGGGAAATATCCCCTGGATGAGTCCCCCCGGGGCGCCGATCCGGGAAGGGGGTGCGGACTGTGGAAGAAGGTGGGGGGCGGATGGAACCCGCCAATCCTGAACCCAGATTATATGCCCGTTTTCAGAAAAACATTAGGTTATATCCAAATTTCCACAGGAACCCGGGGGGTTATAAACAAGGTGAAAACGGAGAGCTTAAGAGGGGCCGGGGCCATATCACCGGAGCACAATTTCTCCCAGAGACTACATGCCCGAAGAAACCTCGTCCATGGGACTTTTCCAGAAATACCTGGTCAACAAGAACATTTTCAAGAACCGCGAGGTCCTCCGCCACTCGTACCGGCCCAACATCCTCCCCCACCGGCAACCGGAGATCAACACCGTCGCCTCCATCCTCGCCGCCTCCCTCAAGGGGGAGACCCCGTCAAACATCCTCATCTACGGGAAGACGGGGACGGGGAAGACCGCCTGCGTCCGGTACGTCGCCGGCGAGCTCGAGAAGGCGAGCCAGGAAACGGTCATCCCCTGCCATGTCATCCACCTGAACTGCGAGGTCATCGACACCCAGTACCGGGTCCTCGCCCAGATCGCGAAGAACCTCGAGGACCACGACGAACGGCCGAGCGACGGGACGCGCGGCACCATCCCCTTCACCGGGTGGCCCACCGACCAGGTGTACATGGAGCTCAAGAACCTCCTCGAGTCCGTGGGCGGGGTCATCGTCATCGTCCTCGACGAGATCGACAAGCTCGTGAAAAAGAGCGGGGACGAGACCCTCTACAACCTGACACGGATCAACGCGGATCTCAAGGACTCCAAGGTCTCCATCATCGGCATCTCGAACGATCTCCGGTTCACCGATTTCCTCGACCCGAGGGTCCTCTCATCCCTCTCCGAGGAGGAGCTGGTCTTCCCCCCCTACAACGCCCCCCAGCTCTGCGACATCCTCCAGCAGCGCGGCCTCGACGCCTTCATGGAGAACGTCCTTGACCCCCCGGTCATCCCCCTCTGCGCGGCCCTCGCCGCCCAGGAGCACGGGGATGCCCGGAGGGCCCTCGACCTCCTCCGGGTCTCGGGGGAGCTCGCCGAGCGGGAGGACACGGACAGGGTGACCGAGAGGCATGTGAAGATGGCCCAGGAGAAGATCGAGACCGACAGCATGATCGAGTGCGTCTCGACCCTCCCGACCCAGTCCAAGGTGGTCCTCTATTCCATGCTCCTCCTCGAGCACATCGGGAAGAAGCTCTTCACCTCCGGAGAGGTGCTCCAGGTGTACCGTGAGGTGGCGGGCACCCTGGACGTGGACGTGCTCACAAACCGGCGGATCACCGACCTCGTCTCCGAGCTCTCCATGCTCGGCGTGATCAACACCCGGGTCGTCTCCAAGGGCAGGTACGGGAGGACGAAGGAGATGTGGTTTGACATGACCTCCGAGCGGATCTGGGAGGTCCTCTCCAAGGACCAGCGCCTCTCACGGGATACCCTTATGCAATTGGATACCAACCGGTTGAAGGCATCATTCAGGTGATCCCATGGACGAGAAGGATCGGGAGATCCTCCATCTGCTCGAGGAGAACGGCAGGCTTCCCCTCCCGGAGCTCGCGGCGAGCCTTGCCCTCTCCGGGGATGAGGTGGAGGAACGGATCCGGGCCCTGGAGGAGTCCCGGGTCATCAGGAAGTATACGGCTGTCATTGACTGGGAACGGGCGGGGGTATCCCGGGTTTCGGCCATCATCGACCTGAAGATCGCACCCGAGCGGGACTTCGGGTACGACAAGATCGCGGAGCGGGTGGCCCGGTACAGGCAGGTGAAGGCCCTCTACCTCGTGTCCGGGGTCTACGACCTCCAGCTCCTCGTTACCGGGATGGACATGAACGAAGTCTCAAGGTTCGTATCCGAGCAGGTAGCGACCATGGACCACATCCGGGAGACGGCGACCCACATCATCATGAAGATCTACAAGGAGAACGGGAATCCCTTCTTCGAGAAGGAGGGCGGGGAGCGCCTCCCCATCTCCTTCTAAGGCAGGACCATGCGGCAGCGCGGCTCGGCCCGGGCGAGACAGATTCCGCCCTCGGGCATACGGAAGTTCTTCGACCTCCTCCTCAGCATGGAGGACGTCATCTCCCTCGGCGTGGGGGAGCCGGACTTCGAGACCCCGTGGAACGTGGCCGAGGCAGGGATCTATGGCATCGAGCAGGGGCATACCTCCTATACCTCGAACAAGGGCCTCCTCTCCCTCCGGCAGCTCGTGACCGCGGACCTGCAGGACCGGTACGGGATCTCCTATGATCCCGAGGAGGAGATCGTCATCACGACGGGGGTCTCGGAGGCGGCCGACATCGCTATCCGGGCCCTCACGGACCCGGGCGACGAGGTCCTCGTCGCAGAGCCCTCCTATGTCTCCTACGGCCCCTGCGTGACCCTCGCCGGGGGAAAGCCGGTCCCCGTCGCCTGCCCTGAGAAGGATGCGTTCCGGCTCACCCCGGATGCCCTCATGGAGGAGGTCACGAAAAAAAGCCGGGTCCTCGTCATGAACTTCCCGAACAACCCCACGGGCGGGGTCATGGAGGCGGAGGCCATCGATGCCATCGCCGACGTGGTTGTCGATCATGACCTCCTCGTCATCTCCGACGAGGTCTACTCTGAGCTCACCTACGAGGGGACCCATGTCGCGGTGGCGTCCCACCCGGAGCTCAGGGACCGGACCGTGACCCTGAACGGGTTCTCAAAGGCCTACTCCATGACCGGCTGGCGGGTCGGGTACCTCTGCGCCCCGAAGGATATCTCCGAGCTCGCCCTCAAGATCCACCAGTACGTCATGCTCTGCGCACCCACCATGGGGCAGATTGCCGCGGCGGAGGCGCTCCGGAACGGAGAGGTGGAGAAGAATACCATGGTCCGGGAGTACCGGCAGCGGCGGAACTTCTTCGTGGAGGGCCTGAACCGAATCGGCCTCCCCTGCCACCTCCCGAAGGGGGCCTTTTACACCTTCCCTTCCGTGGCGGGGACAGGCCTTTCCGATCAGGAGTTCGCCGAGCGGCTCCTCACCGAGCAGCAGGTAGCCGTTGTCCCCGGTTCGGTCTTCGGGCCGAGCGGGACGGACCACCTCAGGTGCGCCTACGCGGTGTCCAGGGAGGATCTCGGCACGGCCCTCAAACGCATGGAGGAGTTCCTCTCGGGCCTCAGGGACCACTGAGGAGGGGCCCTCCGTCGTATGTGAACCGGGACCCCTTCAACCCCTTTATTTCCATTGGAGCACATGGAACCACCGGATTGCACATCCGGGGGCATTTCATCCATCCCGGCGAAGGCAGATCCCCCCAAACCATGCACCCGGGGCAGGGGAAACATGGGTCCTCAACCTCCTTCAGTTCCACCGGGGAGAATCCCCGGATCCGGTATCACGGGATTTCCGGAGGATATGTAGGAGATGATGCGCAAGGGAGGAGCATCCGGATGGTTTCAAAATTTGAAAGAGGAGGACAGCTCTATAGGGTTCATCCTGGAAATCGACCCCCTTGCTTCCATTGGAGCATGAGGAACCCCCGGAATGGACATCAGGGGGACACGCCGGGATTCCCGGAGGAGAATACGGGTATATTCGAGCGGGAAAAAGAGAATCGACGCATTGGAAAGATCCTTAAAAAGGAGAAAGTATTTATCTTACCAGGCAAAATGGTCAGGATCAACCCTTTATATCCATTGGAGCACCTGGGGGGACCGCAATAGGTTTCCGGGTGTGTTTCATAGAGCATCCCCCGGAGCGCAAGGAATAATTTGTGGCCGAAGCGATCTGAATCCGCAGGAGAAGTGAGTTCATGTAAGAACAATGTATAAAGAATTAAATAATGAAAGGCTGAAATAAAAACCCTTTTGTTTCCATTGGAGCCTGCCAGCGCGGCACGGTGGAGATCCATGGCATTATACGGGATCATCAATGAAATTATCGCGAATGCAGAATCTGATTCGTGATATTCATCCTTATTGCAGAGATGAACATAGCAAAATATTTATGGGGTCTGCATGGCATAAGCCCGGGCACCCCTTAATTTCCTGTGGAATGACCGGGGAAGGGGACGGTTCCAGTGGCTACAGAGGAAAGGAAGGTTCCACCGCCTGCCTTTTTTGCCTTGGGGTGATCCCGGACGCCGTCCTTTCAGGGCCCTGGAACCGAGCGGTTTATGAGCGGTGAGGTTCCCGGCTTAGATGCGGAGGGATCAGGGTTTGACGGCCGACGTATTCTTGGCAGGGCTCCGGGCCCGGGGGGATTCTGAGAACAGGGCAGCTAAGATCCGGAGGCTTTTTGCAGAGGCCGGGATAGGAAGCTGCATCCGGGACCGGGACCTCGTGGCCATCAAGCTCCATTTCGGAGAGCGTGGGAACGATACCTATGTCCGTCCCGCCCATATCAGGCAGGTCGTGGACCTGGTCCGGGCAGAGGGAGGCCGCCCCTTCCTCACCGACACGGCGACCCTCTACTCGGGGGGCCGGTCGAATGCCGTGGACCACATCGCGACGGCCATCTCCCATGGGTTCGATTACGCGGTTGCGGGGGCGCCCATCATCATCGCGGACGGTCTCAGGAGCGGGCATGCCTCCGAGGTGAAGGTAGGTAAAAAGCACTTCGACCGGGTCTTCATCGCGGGGGATATCGCCCAGGCGGACAGCATGGTGGTCGTCTCCCATTTCACGGGGCACGATATCGCGGGGTTCGGGGGCGCCATCAAGAACCTCGCCATGGGGTGCGCCACGACGAGGGGCAAGCGGGAGATGCACCGGGCCCATACCATGGTTGTCCCCGAGAAATGCCGGGGCTGCGGGACCTGCGTGGAGGTCTGTCCGGCGGGGGCCCTCTCCCTCGCGGGCGACAGGGCACGCCTCGACCCGGAGACCTGCATCGGGTGCGGGGAGTGCATGACCGTCTGCCTCCAGTCTGCCATCGAGTTCGACTGGGCGGTGGACATCCCCCCCTTTGTCGAGCGGATGGTGGAGTACGCCTGCGGGGCCCTCGAGGGGAAGAAGGGCCGGGCCGGGTTCTTCAACTTCCTCCTGGACATCACCCCCGACTGCGACTGCGTACCCTGGTCCGACGCCCCCCTCGTCCCGGACATCGGCATCCTCGCCTCCCAAGACCCGGTGGCCATCGACACCGCGTGCCTCGAGCTTGTGAACCGGCGGGCGGGCCTCCCGGGAACGCTCCTCCATGCCCACCGCCGGCCGGACGAGGACAAGTTCACGGGGACCTGGGAGCATACGCGAGGGGATCTCCAGCTCTCCTATGCCGAGGAATGCGGGCTTGGGACGCGGGACTACCGGCTCAGGGATATCTGACGCCGGTCCAGGGGGCGAGGATCGTGATGACACCCGGTATGCAGCGGAATCCCGGGGTGGGACCATAGGCAGGGGGCGGGCCGGCCGGGGAGTGCCCGGCCTCGGGATCAACGGGATCCACCGAATGGACTGCCTGAAAGGTCTCAGGGCCCTTGGCGAGGGCGCGGTGGATGTCGTCGTCACCTCGCCACCCTATAACATCGGCGTCCAGTACCGGAGCTACGACGACCGCCGGAGCAGGGAGGAGTATCTCGGGTGGCTGGGGGAGGTGGCAAGGCTCTCCCGGGAGGTCATGGCAGACCGGGGCTCCTTCTTCCTGAACGTCGGGGGAACCGTCACCGACCCCTGGATCCCCCTGGACGTGGCCGCGGTCTTCAGGGAGCACTTCGTCCTCCAGAACATGATCCACTGGGTGAAGTCCATCGCCATCCCCCGCGAGTCCATGGGGAACTACCCTCACATCGCCGGGGATATCGCCGTCGGGCACTACAAGCCCATCAACAGCCGCCGGTTCCACCATGACTGCCACGAGTTCATCTTCCACTTCACGAAGGGGGGAGACGTGAAGCTGGACAAGCTCGCCATCGGCGTCCCGTATCAGGATAAGTCCAATATCACCCGGTGGAAGGGTGCGGGGGGCGACCTCCGGGACCGGGGAAACACCTGGTTCATCCCCTACGAGACCATCCGGGTTGCCCGCCCCCACCCGAGCACCTTCCCCGTCGGGCTCCCGGAGATGTGCATCCGGGACCACGGGGTGGAGCGGACCCGGCTCGTCCTCGACCCTTTCATGGGGATCGGGGCGACGGCCGTTGCCTGCGTCCGGCTCGGCGTCCCCTATGTGGGTTTCGAGATAGATCCGGAGTATATCGCCATCGCGGAGGAGCGGATAGCGGCCGAGCGGGAGCGGAGGCACGGCGAGGAGGGGAGGAGCGGTGCTCGGCATCCCTGACCCCTGGATCGTCCTCGGCTATGCCCTCGCGATAGGCCTTGCCCTCCTCTGCATCCTCTACGGCCTCCTCGCCTGGAGGAGGGGCACGGGGGGCTGATATGCCGGTGGATACCGCGACCTTCCTCGTGGTGGCCGGGCTCTACGTGGCCCTCACCCTCGCCGTCGGGTACCTGGGCTACCGGCAGACGAAGGAGGCCGAGGACTACCTCCTCGCCGGG
>Ga0335070_10006295_pt1 | contig 13972 bp, 14 predicted proteins | sample Lox_Sample_13_FD_206722 | JGI IMG/M metagenome (GOLD analysis project Ga0335070, IMG submission 206722) | Soil microbial communities from Loxahatchee National Wildlife Refuge, Florida, United States - Lox_Sample_1.3 | ecosystem: Environmental > Terrestrial > Soil > Wetlands | place: USA... | reverse complement strand
GTCATTGCCGCTCTGCCCGATCTGCCGCAGAAATTGCATCAGATGCTGGGGTACGGCACTGACGATTTCGCAGGCCATCTGCGACCTTTGTATCACCTGATCGGCCGGCGGCCACGGCCGCCTGAACTACCCCCCGCGGCCGCCGCGGGCTAGACGTTCACGCCGATTTCTCCCACTTCCCCTGGTCGTCCTGCTTCCAGTAGGTCAGGTCATGGCCGGCGGCCTTGTGCACTTTCCAGCGCTCGCGGGCCCTCGCCACCGCCTCCTCTGCATTGCCGTCGAAGATCTCGAGGACCATGCTCCAACCGGCGTTGACATCCGCGACGGCACCGTCGACCAGTACCAGCACCTTCGCGTTGTTCGGGTTCTCGGCCTCGGTCGTGAGCCACACCGGCTGCTCCTCGGCAAAGCCGTCGCGCGCCGTCCCGTGCGGCAGGAACGAGCGGTCGTTGTACGTCCATAGCGCGTCGTCGAGTGCCGCCACACGTTCGGGCGAGCTTGCCATGACGACGGCGCGGTCGCCGCGCGCGAGGATCTTCTCGAGCAGCTGCGGCAACGCCCGGTCGAGCGGCGTGGTCTGCAGGTGATAGAAGCGAATCTCGGTCACGGGACCTTTTTAGACCCGCGGGCGAGCAGCCGCTACCGCAACCCTGCCTGGAAGATCACCCCTGCTCTTCGTAGTGGTCGGCGACCAGACGATCAAGCAGGCGCACGCCGAAGGCGGTCGCCCCCTTCGGCACCGTCGGCTGGTCCTTCTTCGCCCAGGCCGTGCCGGCGATATCCAGATGGGCCCACGGGACGTCGTTGACGAAGCGCGCCAGGAACTGGCCGCCGATGATCGAGCCGGCATTGCGATTCGAGCCGATATTCTTCACGTCCGCCGCATCGGAATCGATGTCGCGGTCGTAGGAATCGCCGAGCGGCAGCCGCCACAGCTTCTCGCCGACCGCGTCGCCCGCGGCGGCGAGGTTCTTCACGAGCTCGTCGTTGTTCGACATGATGCCGGCATATTCGGTGCCGAGCGCGACGATCACCGCACCGGTCAACGTCGCGAGATCGATCATCGCCTTCGGCTTGAACCGGTCTTGCGTGTACCAGAGCACATCGGCGAGCACGAGCCGGCCTTCGGCGTCGGTGTTCAGCACCTCGATGGTCTTGCCGGACAGCGATTTGACGATGTCCGACGGGCGCTGCGCGGTGCCCGACGGCATGTTCTCGACCAGGCCGACGACACCGACGGCGTTGACCCGCGCGCGGCGAGCGGCCAAGGCCTCCATCAGCCCGATGACGGCACCGGCGCCGGCCATGTCCCACTTCATGTCTTCCATGCCGCCGGACGGCTTGATCGAGATGCCGCCGGTGTCGAAGGTGACGCCTTTGCCGCAGAACGCGATCGGCCGCTTGTCCTTGGCTTTCGGAGCACCCGTCCACTGCATGACGACCACGCGCGGCGGCCGGATGCTGCCTTGCGCCACGCCGATGAGGGCATTGAAGCCGAGCTTCGCGAGCTGCTTCTCGTCGAGAACCTCGACTTTCACACCCACCGCCGTGAGTCGCTTGCACCGCTCCGCCAACGTCTCCGGGTAGATGACGTTGGGCGGTTCGGAGACGAGGTCGCGGGTGAAGAAGATCGCGTCCGCCAGCCGGTCGAGCGGTGCGGAGGCTTTGCGCGCCGCCGCGACGTCGGTGACCATGACGTTGAAGGAACGGAGGCTCGGCTTGCTCTCCTCCTTCTCGCGGGTGCGATACTTGTCGAAGCGATAGGACCGCAGCTTGGCGCCGTAGGCGACGTGAGCGGCCATGTCGGGCGCCTGCAGCGGCGCCCCGGGCAGCGTATCGATCTGGATCGTGGCGACGGTCTCGCCGATGCGATTGAGATAAGCGACCAACTGCCCGCCGATGCCCTGCATCCGCAGCGCGTCGAGCTTCTCCAGCTTGCCGAGCCCGACCAGGATGATGCGCGCCAGCGACAGGCCCTTGGGCGCGATGATCTCGAGCAGGTCGTCCTTCTTGCCTTTGAAGCGGCTGGCGCCCATCGCGCGGGTGAGGATGCCGCCGGATTTCTTGTCGAGCGCGGCCGCGGCCGGCGTGAGCTTGCGCTCCTCGCTTACGCCCACGATGAGGCTGCCCGAATTCGTCTGTTCCGGCTTCGAAAACGCGATTTTCATTGCGGCTGGTTCCTCTCCCCGCCGGCCCAAGGCGACGCCCGTCCGGCCGGCAAGGGCGTCACTCTAGCCTCAATCTGTGGACAAAGAAAAGCCCGGTTTTCAATGGTGTACACGATTTGTTCAGCGGTTTTTCCACCGTTTTCCGGACGTTGTGCCAAGGCTGGAACGGGCGCCGATACCGCGCTTCCTGCGCCCTTTTGTCGCCACGTTCGGGGCCTACGTGATACGGTCCTGACCCGCGAAAAAATTTGCGAATCCGCGAGCGCCGTTCGGTTCATGCGCGTCTCTTCGACCCTCTCTTTCTACGTCGGCCGCCAATTCATCGTCTGCTTCCTCGCGGTGTTCTTCGGCCTGATGTCGGTCGTCTTCCTGTTCGACCTGATCGAGCTCCTCCGCCGCGCGGCGACGCTGCCGAACGCCACGCTCGGCATAGTCATCCGCCTGTCGCTCCTCAAGCAGCCCAAACTCGCCCAGGAGATGGTGCCGTTCGTGGTCCTGTTCTCGGCCATGATCGCGTTCTTCCGTCTCGCCCGCTCGCATGAGCTGACCGTGGTTCGCGCCGCCGGCGTTTCTGTTTGGCAATTCCTGTTGCCGGTGATGGTCGATGTCGCCCTCATCGGCGCGTTCACCCTCACCGTCGTCAATCCGGTCAGCGCCGTTCTGTATGCCCGCTACGAGCAGCTCGAGGCGCAGATCTTCCGCGGGCAGTCCAGCCTGATGGTCGTTTCCTCCGCCGGCGTGTGGCTGCGGCAGGCCGAAGGCGGCACGAACTCGGTGGTGCACGCAACCCGCGTCAACCCCGCGACGATGCGGCTGCAGGACGTGATGATCCTCACGTTCGAGGGCGAGGACAAGTTCCTCGGCCGCATCGACGCGAAGGAGGCTGACCTCAAGTCCGGCTACTGGCTCGTGCACGACGCATCCGTCATGGTTCCCGGCCAGCCGCCGCATATCGAGAAGGAGTACGAACTGCCGACCGAGATGACGCGCGAGCGCATCCTCGACGGCTTCGGCGCGCCGGAGACGATCTCGTTCTGGGATCTGCCCGGATTTATCCGCACGCTCGAGGCCGCGGGCTTCTCGGCGACACGGCACCGTCTGTATTGGCAGCGCAGCATCGCCGGGCCACTGCTGCTGCTGGCTATGGTCCTGATCGCCGCCACGTTCTCGTTGCGGCCGCCGCGCCGCGGCGGCGCCATCCGCCTCATGACCGGCGGCATCGGCACGGGGTTCGTGCTGTTCTTCGTCTCCAACCTCGTCGCCGCGCTCGGCCAGGCCGGCAGCATCCCGGTGCTGCTCGCCGCCTGGGCGCCCGCCATCGTGAGCTCGTTGCTCGGCACCACCATGCTCCTGCACCTGGAAGACGGCTAATGGTCGTGGACGGAAGGATTCTTGAAGCGCGGCGATTTGCATCGCACAATCACGCGATGAAATCGCCCAAGCACGTCAGCCTCATTTTGGCCATTCTGGCCGCCCTGACGGCGGCGCTGTGCGTGAGCTTCGCCGGGCCGAGCCGGGCGCAGAGCGGCGGCGTCGTGCAGCGCATCGCCGCCGTGGTCAACGACGACGTCATCTCCGTCTATGACGTGGAGAACCGGATCAAGCTGGTCATGGCCACGTCGGGCCTGCCCAACACGCCGGAGGTCCGCGACCGCCTGCGCCAGCAGACGCTGCGTACGCTGATCGACGAGCGGCTGCAGCTTCAGGAAGCGAACCGCCTCAACGCCACCGCGAGCGAAAAAGAGCTCAACGACGCCGTCGGCCGGATCGAGAGCGCCAACCGCATGCCGCACGGCGCGCTGCTCAAGGCGCTGACGCAGGACGGCATCGACACCGGGGCGCTGCTCAGCCAGATCAAGGCCGGCCTTTCCTGGCAGAAGGTGGTGAACCGGCGCCTGCGTCCGAGCCTTGACGTCGGCCAGGACGAAGTGGACGAGGTCATTCAGCGCATCAACGCCGAGAAAGGCACCACGGAGTACCTGCTCGCCGAGCTGTTCCTCGCCGTCGAAAGCCCGGACCAGGAAGACGAAGTGCGCGACCGGATGATGCAGATGGTCCAGCAGATGACGCGCGGCACGTCGTTCTCGTCGATGGCGCAGCAGTTCTCACAGGCCGCGTCGGCGTCGCAGGGCGGCGACATCGGCTGGGTCGAGCGCGGCTCTCTCGATCCCGAGGTGGCGACCGCGATCGACGCCCTTGAGCCCAATCACGCGACCCCCCCGATCCGGACACCCAGCGGATTTTATATCTACCTGCTCCGCGACAAGCGCGTCCTTGCGGCCGCCGATCCCGAGGAGGCGACCGTGACGCTGGCGCAGCTCGCCCTGCCGGTGGAAACCGATGCGACGCCCGAAGACATCGAGGCGCAAAAGAACCTCGCGCAGACGGTGCGGGAATCCGTCAACGGCTGCGACGATCTGAAGCATGCCGCCGAAGAGCTCCACATCAGCGCGCCCGATCCCACGCCCGACATCCACATCCGCGATCTCAATCCGGCGCTTCGCCCGACGGTCCTGAAGCTCAAGGTCGGCGAGGCCTCGGAGCCGATCCAGGGCGGGAACGGCATCACGATCATGATGGTCTGCAAGCGCACCGATCCGCCGGTCAACATGCCGAGCCGCGACGACATCGCCGAGAGCCTCACCCGCCAGCGTCTCGATCTGATCGCGCGACGCTATCTCAGCGATCTTCGCCGCCAGGCGTTCATCGACGTGCGCACCTAGTGACGGCATCCCGCGATGCCGGACCGCCGCTGGCGGTCACCATGGGCGAGCCCGCGGGCATCGGCGGTGAAATCGTGCTGAAGACCTGGCGGGCGCATCGCGACGCGCCGCCGTTCTTCGTCATCGACGACCCGCAACGCCTGGCTGCGCTCGCCGCGCGCCTCGGCTGGAACGTTCCGGTCATCGAGATTGCCGCACCGGGCGACACCGTTGCCGCGTTCGGCCGCGGTCTTCCGGTCCTGCGGGAGACGCTGCCCGCCCCGGTGGCGCCGGGCCGTGCCGACGGGCGCAACGCGCCCGCGGTCCTCGCCTCGATCCGCCGCGCGGTCGAGCTCGCGCGCGGCGGCGACGCCGCCGCGGTGGTGACGAACCCGATCAACAAGAGCGTCCTGTATGGCGCCGGCTTCCATCATCCCGGGCATACCGAGTTTCTCGCCGAGCTTGCCGGCGGCAATCCGACGCCCGTCATGATGCTGGTCGGCGGCGGCTTGCGCGTCGTGCCGGTGACGATCCACATCTCTCTCCGCGAAGCGCTGGCGACGCTCACCACCGACGGCATCGTCGAGATCTCGCGGATCACGGCGCACGCGCTGCGGCAGGACTTCGGCCTGGCGCGCCCCCGGCTTGCGGTCGCGGGCCTCAATCCGCACGCCGGCGAAGGCGGGGCCCTCGGCCGCGAGGACATCGAGATCGTGGCGCCCGCGATCGCGCAGCTGCGGGCGGACGGCATCGACGTCTCCGGCCCGATGCCGCCGGACACGATGTTCCATGCGGCCGCCCGCGCCCGCTACGACGCCGCCATCTGCATGTATCATGACCAGGCGCTGATTCCGCTGAAGACGCTCGACTTCGAGCGCGGCGTGAACGTCACGCTCGGCCTGCCGTTCGTCCGCACCTCGCCTGACCACGGCACCGCCTTCAACATCGCCGGCACCGGCGCGGCGAACGAGGCGAGCCTCGTCGCGGCGTTGATGCTGGCCGATTCGCTGGCGCGGCAGCGGGCGCGCTCGGCCGAGGTCGCGGACGCCTGAGCCCCGGCCCACCCACTCCCGCGCCGGAACTGCCGCCGCTGCGCGACGTGATCGCCCGGCACGGCCTTGCCGCCCGCAAGTCTCTCGGCCAGCATTTCCTGCTCGATCTCAATCTCACGGCACGCATCGCACGCGCCGCCGGCGACCTCGGCGCGGGCACGGTCGTCGAGGTCGGTCCGGGGCCGGGCGGCCTCACCCGGGCGCTCCTTTCGGCGGGAGCAAGACACGTCATCGCGATCGAGCGCGACCAGCGCTGCCTCGCCGCCCTCGCCGAGATCGCCGCCGCATGGCCCGGACGGCTCGACATCGTCGCCGCCGATGCGCTGGAGGTGCCGCTGCACGAGCTCGGGACGCCGCCGCGCCGCATCTGCGCCAACCTGCCCTACAACATCGCCACCCCCCTGCTCCTCGGCTGGCTGCGTCATGCGCCCGCCTTCGCCGGAATGACGCTCATGTTCCAGAAAGAAGTCGCCGACCGGCTCGTCGCCGGGACCGGCGACCCGTCCTACGGCCGGCTCGCCATCGCCGCACAGTGGCGGGCCGAGGTCCGTCGCCTGTTCGATATCGATCGCCGCGCTTTCACGCCGCCGCCCAAGGTCGCGTCCACCGTCGTCGCACTCATCCCCCGCGCCGCACCGCTGGCGCCGGCCGATCCGGACGCGCTGGAGCGCGTCACCGCCGCCGCGTTCGGCCAGCGCCGCAAGATGCTGCGTCAAAGCCTGAAAGCGCTCGGGGTCGACGCGGCCGCACTGCTGGAGGCGGCCGGTATCGCGCCGACCCGCCGTGCCGAGGAGCTGTCGATCGCGGAGTTCTGCGCGCTGACGCGCGCGTTCAGTCGCCTTCGCGGAGCCGTTTGACGAAGTCGACCAGACCGGTTTGCCGGTGGCGCTTCGTCCGCTCGGCCTTGAGTATCCCTTCGACCTTGGTCACGCAATCGACGAGATCCTCGTTCACGACCACGTAGTCGTATTCGGCCCAGTGGCTCATCTCGTCGGAGGCCTTCGCCATACGGGCATTCACCACCTCCGGCGGATCCTGCGCCCGGCCGCGGAGGCGGCGCTCGAGTTCCGCCGTCGACGGCGGCAGTACGAAGACGCTGACGAGATCGGTCCGCGCGCGTTGCGCCAGCTGCTGCGTGCCTTGCCAGTCGATGTCGAACAGCACGTCCTTGCCGGCCGTGAGCGCCTTCTCCACCGGACCCCGCGGCGTGCCGTAGTAGTTGCCGAACACATGCGCGTATTCGAGCAGTTCATCGCGTTCGATCATCCTGTCGAACGCCGGTTTGTCGATGAAATCGTAGTCCACGCCCGGTGTCTCGCCCGGGCGCTGCTTGCGCGTCGTGACGGAGACGGACATCACGAGGTTGCTGTCGCGCTGTAGGAGCGAGCGCGAGATCGTCGTCTTGCCGGCGCCTGAGGGCGACGAGAGCACGAGCATGAGACCGCGGCGCCGGATGTCGATCATGCGGGCTACTCGATATTGGCCGCCTGCTCGCGCAGACGGTCGATACTGGCCTTGAGTGCCAGGCCGAGACGCGTCAGCTCGATGTCGGCCGATTTCGAGCACAACGTATTGGCCTCGCGGTTGAACTCCTGCGACAGGAAGTCGAGCTTGCGGCCGATGGCCCCGCCCTCGCGCAGGAGCGCCCGGGCCGCGCCCAAATGCGCCTTGAGCCGGTCGAGCTCCTCGCGCACGTCGGCGCGGGTCGCCAACAGTGCCGCCTCGCCGGCGAGGCGCTCGGGCGTCAGCGCCGTCTGTCCGCCGATCAGCTCGGCGATCTGCGCCTCGAGCTTGGCCTTGATCGCCGCCGGCTGCGCGCCGGCGGAGCGCGCGGCGTCGGCCGTCAGCTTCTCGATCTCATCCAGGTGCGCGACCATCGTGCGCTCGATCTCGCGGCCTTCCTCGCCGCGCGCCCGGCCGAGCGCGGCGAGCGCATCCGAGAGCGAGGCCAGGAGCTTCGCGTCTTCCGGCGGCGCTCCGGCATCGCCGATATCGAGCACGCCGCGCAAGCTGAGTATGCCGTCGAGCCGCGCCGGTGCCACGTCGACCGTGTCGCGCAATTCCCTGACGATCGCCAGCATGTCGTCGAGGACGGCGCGGTTCAGCCGCGGGCGCTGGCCCGATTCCGTGTTCAAGGTCAGCGTCACGGACACGTTGCCGCGCGTCACGCGCTTGGCCACGGCGGCGCGGATCGCCGCGTCGAGATGGTCGAGGCCGGCGGGAAGGCGGCTGCGCACGTCGAGTCCGCGCCCGTTGACGCTCCGCACCTCCCACGTCCATCCCGGATGCTGATCGGCGGCCGCAGCATCCGCCCGCCCAAATCCGGTCATGCTCGAAATCGCCACGCCGATCCCCTTCCGCAATATCTAGTGCGCTGCGGTATCGGCCGCTACTATATGCGCAAGCAGACCTCGCGAACAACGCCCGTCATCTCCGGTGCGATGAAAACAATGCGGACGCCGCGCAACATCCTCATCACCGGCGCTTCGAGCGGCATCGGCGAGGCGTTGGCACGCGCCTACGCCGCCGACAACGTGTTCCTGGCGCTGACCGGGCGCGACCCGGCGCGACTCGCGGGCGTGGCCCAGCTCTGCCGGCTGCGCGGCGCGGACGTCGCCGCCGCGGCGCGCGACGTGACCGATGCCGGCGAGCTGGCGAGTTGGATGCTGCATCTCGATCGCGCGCAGCCCTTCGATCTCGTGATCGCCAATGCCGGCATCTCAGCCGGTACGGGCCTCGGCGAAGAAACCGCCGAACAGGCGCGCGCCATTCACGCCATCAACATCGGGGGCGTGATCAACACCGTCTCTCCGCTGATCGGACCGATGACCCGGCGCGGCCGCGGCCAGATCGCCCTCATGTCGTCGCTCGCTGGCTTCCGCGGCATTCCCGGCGCGCCGGCGTATTGCGCAAGCAAGGCGTTCGTGCGCGTGTGGGGTGAATCGCTGCGCGCGGATCTGGCGCCCAAAGGCGTGCGGGTGTCGGTGATCTGCCCCGGCTTCGTCGAAAGCCGCATGACCGCGACGAACGACTTCTACATGCCGATGCTGATGCCCGCCGACCGCGCCGCACGCATCATCCTGCGCGGGCTCGCCAAGGACCGCGCCCGCATCGCCTTCCCGTGGCCGATGTACGCGCTGACGCGCCTGTTTGCGGCCCTGCCGTCGCGCGTGATCGATCCGCTGCTGGCGCGCGCGCCGCGCAAGATTTAGGGCGTCGACACCCGGGCGCGCTCGCTCTCGCGCAGGCGCGCGACGTTGTGGTTGTGGTCGGCGAGCGAGCGCGCGAACAGGTGACGGCCGGTGCCGTCGGCGACGAAGTAGAGATCGTCGGTCGCCGCGGGATGCAGCACCGCTTCCAGCGACGCGCGCCCCGGATTGGCGATCGGCGTCGGCGGCAGGCCGTCGATCACGTAGGTGTTCCAGCGGCTCGGCGATTCGAGATCGGCGCGCGACAGCGGCCGGTCGAGGGCGCCGTGGCCGCCGGTCAGGCCGTAGATGACCGTTGGGTCCGCCTGCAGGCGCATGCCGTTGCGCAGGCGGTTGAGAAACACGGCGGCGATGCGCGGCCGCTCCTCGGAGATCGCCGTCTCCTTCTCGACGATCGAGGCGAGGATGACGGCTTCGTCGGGCGTCTTCAGCGGCAGTTCCGAGGCGCGTCCCTGCCACAGCTGGGCGACGAGATCGGTCATCGCCCGCTTGGCGCGCGCGACCATCTGCCGGCGCGAATCGCCCCAGGTGTAGAAAAACGTCTCCGGCAGCAGCTGACCTTCGGCCGGGGGCGGGCCGATGTCGCCTTCGAGCCCCTCGGCGGTCTGCACGAGCGCCAGGACCTGCGCCGTGGTCAGGCCCTCGGCGACGGTCAGGCGGCGTATGACGGTACGCCCGGCCGCCAACTGCGCCGCGACGTCCTGCGGTGCGATCCGCGCCACGAACGCATACTCGCCCGAGCGCAGCCGCGTCGCGTTGCCGTCCAGCCGGACGCCGAGCTCGAACGAGTACGGGTCGGCGATGATGCCGGCGTGCCACAGCTGATGCGCGATCTCGTCGATGCCCGAACCGCGCGGAATGATGACCGTCCGTGGATCGGCCAGAGGTCCGGGATGGGTGTAGCGGATCCAGCCGATGAGGATGACGAGCACCGCCACGAAGAGCAGTGCGACGCCGGTGAGCAGGAATGATCGGAGGCCGCCAGCTGGCATCGCGGGCGGCCTTGGCCCCGGCTAGTTGACCGCCGAGAGGATGAGGCTCGCGTTCGTGCCGCCGAACCCGAACGAGTTGGACAGCGCGCGGCGGATCGGCCGCCGCTTCGCCTCATGCGGCACGAGATCGATGTCGCAGCCCTCGGACGGATTGTCGAGATTGCGCGTCGGCGGCGCCACCTGGTCGCGGATGGCGAGGATACAGAAGATCGCCTCGACGCTGCCGGCCGCCCCCAGCAGGTGGCCGATGGACGACTTGGTCGAGGACATCGACAGCTTGTAGGCGTGTTGGCCGAACAGGCGCTTCACCGCGCCGAGCTCGATCTCGTCGCCGAGCGGCGTCGATGTGCCGTGCGCGTTGACGTAGTCGATGTCCTCGGGATTGAGCTTGGCGCTGCGCAACGCCGCCTGCATCGAGCGAAAACCGCCGTTGCCGTCTTCGGCGGGCGCCGTGATGTGATGCGCGTCGCCCGACATGCCGTAGCCGACCACTTCGGCATAGATCTTGGCGCCGCGCTTTTTCGCGTGCTCGTATTCCTCGAGCACGACGCAGCCGGCGCCCTCGCCCATCACGAAGCCGTCGCGGTCCTTGTCCCAGGGACGCGACGCCCGCTCGGGCGTGTCGTTGAAGTTCGTCGACAGCGCGCGCGCGGCGGCGAAGCCGGCGAGCCCGATGCGGCAGATCGCCGCTTCGGCGCCGCCGGCGACCATGACGTCGGCGTCGCCGAGCTGGATCAGCCGCGTCGCGTCGCCGATCGCGTGCGCGCCGGTCGAGCAGGCCGTCACCACCGCGTGGTTCGGCCCCCGGAAGCCGTATCGGATCGACAGCTGGCCCGAGGCGAGATTGATCAGCGACGACGGGATGAAGAACGGACTGACGCGACGCGGGCCCTTCTCCTTGAGCGTGATCGCGGTGTCGGCGATCGTCTGCAGGCCGCCGATGCCGGATCCGATCAGCACGCCGGTGCGGTCGCGATCCTCATCCTTGTCGGGCTTCCAGCCGGAGTCCTCGACCGCTTGCGTGCCCGCGGTGAGCGCGAAGATGATGAACTCGTCCATCTTGCGCTGATCCTTGGCCGGCACCCAGTCGTCGGCGTTGAACAGGCCCGAGGACGTCTCGCCGCGCGGCACTTGGCCGCCGATCTTGGCCGGCAGATCGGAGACGTCGAACGACTGGATCGAGCGCAAGCCCGATTCACCGGCGATCAGCCGGTCCCAAGTCGGTTTCACGCCGCAAGCGAGCGGCGTGACCATACCCAATCCTGTGATGACGACCCGTCGACTCATCCAACGTATCCGAGCGTCGAACCGCGACCCCCGCGGGCGCGCTTCGTCTCACGGTGCTCTTACTTGCGCGATTCGATGAACGCGATCGCGTCCTTCACGGTCGTGATCTTCTCCGCAGCGTCGTCCGGAATCTCACAGCCGAACTCTTCCTCGAACGCCATCACGAGTTCGACCGTGTCCAAACTGTCGGCGCCAAGGTCGTCGACAAAGCTCGCGTTCTCCGTGACTTTCGCCTCGTCGACGCCGAGATGCTCGACAACGATTTTCTTGACGCGTTCTGCGACGCTGCTCATCGGTGGAAACCTTTCCGCTAAATGGCTGATATTTGTTGATTCGTAGGTTTGTCGCGTCGGCCGGGATCGGCGCCGCGGGCAAGACCGGGCGTCTGTTAACATATCTCGCAGAGGATGACTAGCAACCCTCCGCGCGGCGGGCAAGCCCCTTCCCGCCGTCTCGACCCCTCTAGATCATGGCCATACCGCCGTTAACGTGCAGCGTCTGGCCGGTAACATAGGCCGCCTCGTCGCTGGCGAGATAGACGACCGCCGCGGCAACGTCGCCCGCCGAACCCAGACGCCCGGCCGGAATGACGCTCTGCAGTTTCGTTTTCTGATCCTCCGTCAGCGCGCCGGTCATCGGCGTGACGATGAAGCCCGGAGCGACGCAGTTGACGGTAATGCCGCGTGACGCGACCTCGGCCGCGAGCGCCTTGCTCATGCCGATCATGCCGGCTTTCGCCGCCGCGTAATTCGCCTGGCCGGGATTGCCGGTGACGCCGACGATCGAGGTGATGCCGATGATGCGCCCGAAGCGCCGCTTCATCATACCGCGCAGGCTCGCCCGCGCGAGCCGGAAACCGGAGGTGAGATTCACATCCAGCACCTTCTGCCAGTCCTCATCCTTCATGCGCATGGCAAGGCCGTCGCGCGTCAGCCCGGCGTTGTTGACCAGGATATCGACTTGGCCGAGGGCGGCCTCGGCATCCCTGAACAGCTTCTCGGTGGCGGCCGCGTCGCCGAGATCCCCCGGCGTCACGACGGCCTTGTCGCCGAGAGTCGACGCGAGCCGCTGCAGCGCCTCCACACGCGTGCCCGACAACGCGACCCGCGCCCCTTGCTGCGCGAGCGCCGCGGCGATCGCGCCGCCGATGCCGCCCGACGCGCCGGTGACCAGCGCGCATTTGCCGGAGAGATCGAACATCACAGCGTCTTGACCAGAGCTTCGATATCGGCCGGCGTCTGCGCCGACACGCCGGACAGCTCCGGATCGATGCGCTTGGCAAGTCCGGTCAGGACCTTGCCGGCGCCGAGTTCCACCAACGTGGTCACGCCCTGGCTCTTCATATAGAGGCAGCTTTCGCGCCAGCGCACCATCGCCGTCACCTGCTGCACGAGAAGCTCCTTGATCGTTGCCGGGTCGCTCGCGGCCGACGCGGTCACGTTCGCGACCAGCGGCACCCGCGGCGGCGCCATCGTGGTGCGCGACAGCGCCTCGGCCATGGCATCGGCTGCCGGTTTCATCAGCGCGCAATGAAAGGGCGCGCTCACCGGCAGGAGGATCGCGCGCTTGGCGCCTTTGCTCTTGGCGATCTCGAGCGAGCGGTCGATCGCGGCCTTGGCGCCGCTGATCACGACCTGGCCGCCGCCGTTGTCGTTGGCCGGCTGGCAGACCTCGGTCTTGCCGTCCGGCGCCTTCGCCGCTTCGGCAGCGACGGCTTTCGCGACGTCCACATCGAGGCCGAGCAGGGCCGCCATGGCACCCTCGCCGACCGGCACCGCCTTCTGCATGGCATCGCCGCGCAGGCGCAACAGCCGCGCCGCATCGGCGAGTGCAAAGCTGCGCGCCGCCGCCAGCGCCGAGTATTCGCCGAGCGAATGGCCGGCGACGAATTTCACGGATTTGCCGAGATCGAGCTTCGCTTCGGCTTCGAGGACCCGCAGCACGGCCACGCTGACCGCCATCAACGCGGGCTGGGCGTTGGCGGTGAGGGTCAGCTCGCTCTCCGGCCCTTCGAACATCAGCTTCGAGAGCTTCTGGTTGAGGGCGTCATCGACCTCCTCGAAGACCAGCCGGGCGGCCGGAAAGGCTGCGGCCAGGTCACGGCCCATGCCGACGGCCTGCGAACCCTGGCCCGGAAACACGAACGCCCGCGTCATTCGAAGACTCCACACCCCCAAAGGTGGGCTGACGTACGCGGGCGGCTCGGGGCTGTCAAGCAGCGCCTCGCGCTACCTCATCTTCATGCTGAACCTGAGGAACGGTCCGATCTCACTGCCCGATCAGCGCTTTGGGACGCCTTCTTCAGACGCCTGCCGGAGACCTGCGATCCGCTTGCGCCCTCGGGATATCCGTGTATATTCCCCGCCTTCGCAGCGGCCGGGAGACATCCGGCCGCCTCCTTGCCGGCCTCAGATGTCCTTATGGAGCGAGTAGGCCGGCTTGGCCCAGCGGGCCCGGATGATCCGGGTCGCCGGCCTGGGTATTAGCCATGAGGAGAAAGTCTGATGCCGTTCTACGAGAACGTGTTCATTGCGCGCCAGGATCTGACACCTGCCCAGGTGG
>Ga0335070_10006294_pt1 | contig 13972 bp, 10 predicted proteins | sample Lox_Sample_13_FD_206722 | JGI IMG/M metagenome (GOLD analysis project Ga0335070, IMG submission 206722) | Soil microbial communities from Loxahatchee National Wildlife Refuge, Florida, United States - Lox_Sample_1.3 | ecosystem: Environmental > Terrestrial > Soil > Wetlands | place: USA... | reverse complement strand
GCATCTGGGGATACGACCTGCAACACGCCGGCGACCACAAGGAGTTCGCCAAGCGCCTAACCGATGCCGTCGCGTTTGCCGATCCCAAGCGGCAGGAGTCGTCACAGGGACTGGACCCATCCCTATCGTTGGTGGCGACCCCCTATTCAACCGAAGACAGTGTCGTGGAGCGGCTGCAAGTCGCAGGGCTGATGGCTCCGGACGGCGATGTCGACCGCGTACTCGAGACGGTTGCCAACAACCTGCTGATCACAAACGACCTCAACATCGCCGGGGTGCGTTGCCGCGTGTTGCTCACAGCGCCCCTGGAATCGTTTGTAGTCGGGCGCACGATTGTCGTCAGTCGCGGGCTGCTGGATGTTCTTCCCGATGAGGCTTCGCTGGCTGCCGTTCTTGCCCATGAAATAGGCCACATCGTTTTGCACCATTCCATGGGAGATGCGTATCAGTCTGCGGTCAGCCTATCGTTCGCGGACTTGCGGACCTTCGAGCGGCTCAACTTCCGCTTTGATGATAGCCAGGAGGCCGCCGCCGATCGCAAGGGTTTTGAGCTGCTCTCAAAGTCGCCGTACAAGGATCAACTGGCAAATGCGGCGTTGTTCCTGCAGACCCTGCAAGCCCGAGCGCCGCTGCTGCCGAAGCTGTTACGCGGGCGTTTCAGCAACGGTTTTGCCAGCAGCCACTTGATCGGTATGACGGCTTTGGCGACGGCGGGGCCACAGCTTCAGCTGAACCGGATCGATCAGGTGGCGGCTCTCCCCATGGGCTCAAGAATCAAAATCGACCCCTGGTCGGACCGAATTGAGATGCTGAAGCGTAAGCCGGTACATCTGTTGACAGCTGCGGAGAAGATGCCCTTTGAAGTGTCGCCTTTCTTTCCCTACCTGAAGCGACAGGGGCAAGAGAAGGCGCAGCCTCCCAAGTGAACCTGCTATTTCGCAGCAGTTAACGCACAACGCCTTCCAGTGGCGAACTGGCGGTCGCGTACAGCTTCCTCGGCATGCGGCCGGCCAAGTAAGCCTGGCGTCCGGCAAGCACTGCGTGCTGCATGGCTTCCGCCATGAGCACGGGCTCCTGCGCGCCGGCAATACCAGTATTCATCAGCACCGCGTCCGCGCCGAGTTCCATGGCGATGGTGGCGTCGGAGGCGGTACCCACACCGGCATCGACAATCAGCGGCACGCCGGTAATCACTTCCCGCAAAATGCGGATGTTGGCGGCGTTCTGGATACCGAGGCCGCTGCCGATAGGTGCACCCAGAGGCATCACCGCGCTGGCGCCCGCATCGAGCAGGCGCTTGGCAAAGACCACATCGTCGGAGGTGTAGGGAAGAACGGTGAATCCTTCTTTTACCAGCACGCGGGTGGCTTCAAGCGTAGCCTGGATATCGGGGTAAAGCGTCGCCTGATCTCCAATTACTTCCAGCTTCACCCAATCCGACAAGCCGACCTCGCGGCCCAGCCTCGCCGTACGAATGGCGTCATCCGCCGTGTAGCAGCCTGCGGTGTTAGGCAAAAGGAAATATTTCTTGGGATCGATGTAATCGAGCAACGACTCTTTGCTGCGGTCGAGGTTCACACGGCGGACTGCGACGGTGACCATCTCTGCGCCGCTGGCCTCAAGCGCGCGTGCCGTTTCCGGGAAGGACTTGTACTTTCCCGTGCCCACAATCAGGCGGGAGCGGAATTCGCGTCCGGCAATGATCAATGAGTCCATCATGCTTCCATTGTAATGAAATTGAGGGGAACCGGACAGGCGACCTATAACGTCGGCTCGGCAGCGGTGGCTAGCTCGGCCTCCGCATACATCTGGTCGATTTGCTGACGGTATTTTTCTTCTACGGTGCGCCGGCGCAACTTCATGCTTGCCGTTAAGATGCCGTTTTCGGCCGTGAATTCGTCTGCCACCACGATCACTCGCTTGAGTTTCTCGAAGCGGGCCAGGTTCTTGTTCAAATCCTCCACAATGCCTACGTACAAGGCGCGCACCTTATCATTTGCCACCAGTTCTTGCCGGGAGGAGAACGGAACGCGATTGGCGCGGGCCCAATCTTCCAACAAAGGGAAATACGGAGAGATCAGTACCGCTGGAAATTTGCGCTTCTCACCCAACACCACCGCTTCGGCGATCAGAGCGTTGTGCTTCAGGGAATTCTCTACCGGTTGTGGCGCGACGAATTTCCCGCCCGAGGTCTTGATCAGGTCCTTTTTCCGGTCGGTTATGGAAAGAAAACCTTCGGCGTCGATGTTTCCGATATCGCCGGTCTTGAACCAGCCATCGACGAAAGCATTCCTGGTCTCCTCGGGCTTGTTCCAGTAACCCTGAAAAACCGCAGGGCCGCGCACCAGGACTTCGCCGTCCCCCGCAATGCGAACTTCAACATTGCTGAGCAGCTTTCCGACAGTACCGATCTTGTGTGCCCGGGGAGTGTTCACGGCAATGACCGGCGATGTTTCGGTCAGGCCGTAACCTTCATGAATGCGAATTCCGATGTTGGCATACCATTCTGCCAGTTCGCGGCCCAGTGGGGCGCCCCCGGAGATGAAGAGCTTCGCCCGTCCGCCCATCCCGGTACGCACTTTCGAGTACACCAGCCGGTCGGCAAGCTTCCATGCCACTGCTTGCGGAGTCTTTCCGGCCAAGACCTCCGCTTGGTGTGCCCTTCCTACCGAAAGCGCCCAGCGATAGATCCACTTCTTGGGAAAACCCTTGGCCTTGATGTCGGCTTGCGCGTGCACTTTTTCGAAGACGCGTGGCACTCCCAGAAATAAGGTTGGCCGGACCTCGAGCAGAGCTTGTGGCAACTGTTCGACTAAGGGAACATAAGCCAGGGTGACGCCGTGGTGAAGCATGGCGAAATCCACATGGCGCGCGGTCACATGCGACAAGGGGAGAAACGACACGCTGATCTCGTCGTTGCCGATCTCGAAGTTTTCCAGCGAGCAGGAGAGATTAGCCGCCATGTTGCCATGAGTCAGCATCACACCTTTGGGGATCCCCGTGGTTCCAGACGTATAAATAATGGTGGCCAGGTCCTCAGGTCGTATATTTCGAGCCGCTGCCTCAAGGTTCCCTCTGCTCTCTTCGGGGGCTGCTTGCATCAGCTTCTGGATGTGAAGAGCGTGGGCGGTTTCCACCGCATCCATGACAATCAGGCGCTCGATCGGGGTTTGATCGGCGACGGCCAGCACTTTCCGCAACTGTTTTTCGCTGGAGACGAAGATTGCCCGCGCTTCCGCATCGCGCAGGATGTAAGCGGTCTGTTCGCCAGTGAGCGTGGAGTAAATGGGCACTGTGACCGCTCCGAGTAGCAGGGAAGCGAAGTCCGCGATAGGCCACTCGAACCGGTTTTCACTGAGAATGGCAACCCGGTCCCCCTTGCCAATGCCTAATTCCCGCAGGGTCGAGGCCACGCCAACCACATGGCGGCCGAATTCTTCCGCCGAGATCGGCACCCAGCCCAGCGCCTCCCTTTGCATCATGATGCAAGGACGGTTGCTCGCAACTACGGCGAAAAAGATGTCGTTGAGTGTCCGGATGCTCATTCCCGAGCCAGGTTTTCCAAGATCCCCACTTGAATTGCCATCTGCCGCCAGGGGGCCAACGCCGATCTCCGGGGAAAATGTACTTGTTCCGCGGCGGTTCCGCAACGGCATGTGAACATGAGTTACCTCGCCCTCCGCGCTTGGTATTGAGAAGTAGCTATTGATCGCTCGTCGCCGAGAGGATACGCTGGAAGCAAGCCAAGGGGGTGGCAAGATGAAAACAGTGCACCGTATGTTTGCGGCAGCACTTCTCCTGACGATGGTAGCGGGGTCTTCAAGCCTGCCGGCGCAAAACAAGCCGTCTGAGGCGCCCAAGTTAAAGGTTGGGGATGTCGCTCCCGATTTCAAACTTCAGTACTTCGATGGCACGGGCCTGAAGGACGTCACCTTAAGCCAGTATCGCGGCAAGAAGAGTGTGGTACTGGCGTTCTACGTCTTTGCTTTTACCGGTGGTTGAACGCAGCAGATGAAAAACTTCCAGCAGAACCTGCAAAAGCTGGAAGCCACCGACACCCAGGTCCTGGGTGTGAGCATGGATAGTCCATTCGCCAACCACGCATTTGCCGAACAACTCGGAGTGACATTTCCTCTGCTGAGTGACTGGGGTGGGGAAGTGACGCGCAAATACGGCATTTACATGGACAAATACAAGGCTGCCCGCCGGGTGAACTTCCTGATCGGAAAGAACGGGGAAATCCTAGAAGAACAGGTGGACAGCGAAGCCATCGATCCGACCAAGCTTGTGGTTGCTTGCGAAAGGAGTGCGCACAGAAAATAGCGGGCGGGCCAAAGGAACAGACCGGTGCGAAATCTGCAGCTGCAGCTCTCAGTCCAGCACCTTGTGGAAGCGAAGTACACTGAGCGTCAGGACACCGACGCCTAACAGCGCCATGCCTGCCATCTGCGGCCAGAGGAGATCAAAGCCAACCGCCTTCAAATACACCCCGCGCAGCACAACCAGGAAGTAACGCAGAGGATCCAAGTAGGTCAGCGTCTGCAGCCATCGCGGCATGGTGCTGATGGGAAATCCGAAGCCGGAGAAGGTGACCGCCGGCATGATGAAGAAGAACGCTGTGACCATGGCTTGCTGTTGCGTGGAGCACACGGTAGAAATCAACAGGCCCACGCCCAGCTGGCATAGGATGAACAACACAGCGCCAGCGGCGAGAACGATGATTGATCCCCGCAAGGGTACTCGAAACCACAGCGTTCCGACCGTGGCAATCAGAATCACGTCGGCCATTCCGATCAGGAAGAAGGGAGTGGTCTTTCCGAGGATGAATTCCAGGGGACGGATGGGCGTGACCATGATCTGTTCCAGGGTGCCGATCTCGCGCTCGCGCACGACCGCAAAGGCGGTAAGCGTTGTGACCAGCACGAGGGTAAGGCTGCCAATCACGCCAGGCACGAAAAACCAGCGGCTCTGGCGGTCGGGGTTGTACCACGGGCGCTGTTCAAGCTGAACGCTCGGCACTCGCTCCGCCAGAAAGGGAGAGGTCCGCTGCATGCGGTCAAGCTGATAATCCTGCGCATAGCCCTGAGCAATTTGAGTCACGTATCCGGAGGCGATCAGCGCCGTATTCGAGTTTGTGCCATCCACCAGCACCTGCAAAGCAGCGGTCTGTCCCTGGCGTAAGTCTTCCGAGAAACCGGGAAGAATCTGAAGGGCAACCACGGTCTGGCCGCTGTCCAGCATATCCACAATCTGCTGGCGGCCGGTCAGTTGAGCTTTCACGTCAAAATATGGGCTCGAGGAAAAGCGCGAGATCAGATCGCGGCTCTCTTGCGTATGATCGAGGTCAAGAACGACGGTCGGCACATGATGAATCTCGAAGGTCGCGGCGTAACCAAAAATCAGCATTTGGATGATCGGGGGGCCAATAAGCACGAAGCGGGTGCGCTTGTCGCGGAAGACCTGGATGAACTCTTTGATCAGCATTTGTTTCAGGTGCGCGATCATCGTTCCTCCTAGGTCAGCCTCTTGTGAAATGCCCGCGTCGCGATCGCAGCCATGAACAAAGCGAAGATAACGAGCGGCATCATTTCCGCATACAACATGCCGGCGGGGATTCCTTTAAGGAAGACCATCTTCAGCGCCGAGACGTAGTACCGCGCGGGAATCACGCGAGTGACAAGCTGGATAGCCACGGGCATCTGATCAATGGAGAAGAGGAATCCAGAGAGCAGGAATGCCGGCAAGAATGTGGCGATCAGGGCAATCTGGCTGGCGGCGAGCTGATTCTTGGCGACGACGGAGATGAAGAATCCCAGGCAAAGCAGAGCAATCAGGAAAAGCGCAGAACTGAAAAACAGAGCAACCACGGTTCCACGGAAAGGCACGTGAAACCAGTAGATGGCCATCACCGCACAGAGTCCTGCGTCGAACATCCCAATTACAAAATAGGGCACCAGTTTCCCGAGCATGATCTCCAGCGGGGTGACGGGAGTGGAAATCAGCTGCTCCATGGTGCCGCGCTCCCATTCGCGCGCGACTGTCAGCGAGGTGAGAAACGCGCCAATGACCGACATCACCAGCGCCAAAACGCCGGGAATGATGAACCAACTGCTTTCCAAGTCTTCGTTGTACCAAGTGCGAGCATCCACGCTCAGCGGAACGGGTTGCTTTGTCTGTCCTCGCTGATCCAGCCAGTCAAACTTCACTTCATTGGAGTAACCCTGTACGACCGCCTGGCTGTAGCCGATGAGAACATTTGCTGTGTTGTCATCGGTAGCGTCGATGAGCGCCTGCACCGAGACGGGAGTACCAGTCCGCAGTTTCTGGGAAAAATCGTAAGGAATCACGATGCCCATTTTGGCTTCTCCGGCGTCGATCGCGCGCACCAGATCGGGATAACTGTGCACCGCTCCCGCGATGGTGAAGTACTCCGAGGATTGGAAGCGCTTCAGAAGGTCCTGGCTGTTCTGGCCGCCATCGCGGTCGAATACGTAGATGGGAAGGCGCTTGAGGTCGAGGTTGACCCCGTAGCCGAAAAGCAAAACCAGCACCACAGGCATAATGATTACGATGACCAGACTGCGCGAATCGCGCCGAATCTGGATGATCTCCTTATTGGCAATGGCGATGAGTCGAGTCAGGCTCATGGCTAATTACTTTCCTTCCGGGCATCATCGTGCTCGGTGGTCAGGGAGACGAATACATCTTCGAGGCTTGGCCGAATCCTCTGGATGTTCGACAGGCTCACTCCCCGACTAAGAAGGAGGGTCTTGAGGTTGGGAATCGTGGACTCGGGGTCGCAAACAACGAGGTGCAACGCATTTCCGAAGACAGCAGCATCCAGCACGTTCGCAGCGGACTGCAGTGCCTCTACAGCCGGACCGAGCGGCTCACATTCGACCAGCAGCAAGTCTCCCTTCATGGATTTCTGTTTAAGTTCGGTCGGTGTTCCCAGAGCGACCATCTTGCCGCGGTAGATCAGTGCAAGACGGTTGCAATACTCGGCTTCCTCCATGTAATGGGTGGTCACAAAGACCGTGACGCCGTGAGCGGACATATCGTGAATCAAGTCCCAGAACTGGCGCCGGGAGATGGGATCGACGCCGGAGGTCGGCTCGTCGAGAAAGATGATGGGCGGCTGGTGCAGCACTGCACAGCCGAGCGCAAGCCTCTGTTTCCATCCACCCGGCAGCGCGCCTGTGGTCATGTTCTCCCGCTTCTTCAAATCCGCCATTTCCAGCGCCCAGGAGATGCGTTCGTTCAACACTTTTTGCGGCACGTTGTAAAGACCGGCAAACAACCGCAGGTTCTCGAGGACGGTGAGATCGTTGTACAAAGAAAACTTCTGCGACATGTAGCCGATGTTCTGGCGCACCAATTCCGGTTCGCGAGCAACGTCGAATCCGGCGACTAACGCACGACCGGAGGTGGGCGTGAGCAATCCGCACAACATGCGGATGGTGGTAGATTTACCGGAGCCGTTGGGCCCGAGAAAGCCGAAGATCTCGCCCTTACGAGTCTCCAGATTGATGTGGTCAACCGCGGTGAAATCGCCAAAGCGCTTGACTAGATTTTCGATGAGTATCGAGCGGTCGGAGCTGTTCATGCCAGTCGCTCCTCCTTCGTGCTGGTTACCGCATCGATGAATAGATCTTCAATCGTGGGCGCGACTTGATGAATGCCATCGAACGGGATGTTGGCTGCCTGCAACCGGGCGCGGAATTCTGCAGTGCGCCGCTGCGGGTCGTCCACAACGATGTGAACCCCGTCTCCGCTAAGGACCAGGCTTGAGATTCCTTCTGCCCTTTCCAGATCGTCACGAACCGCCCGCGGATCAGAGGAGACGACGGAGAGCACGCCTTTACGGAGTCGCGCCTTCAGCTGCGCCGGTGTATCACAAAACAGGCGCCTGCCTTCGTGAAGCAGGGCGACGCGGTGGCAACGTTCGGCTTCGTCCAGATAGGCCGTCGAAGTGAGGATTGCCACTCCTTCGGCGGCAAGGTTGTAGAGAATCCGCCAGAAATCCCGTCGCGAAACTGGGTCGACACCCGTCGTAGGCTCGTCGAGCAAAATCACCTTTGGCCGGTGAATGAGAGCGCAAACCAGTCCCAGCTTCTGTTTCATTCCGCCTGAAAGCTTGCCGGCCAGCCACTTGCGAAACTCGCTCATGCCTGCGGCTTGCAACAGTTGTTGCGAGCGCTCCTCGCGAGCGAGCTTTTGGATGCCAAACAAGTCCGCATAGAAGCGGATGTTCTCATCGACGGAGAGGTCCTCGTAGAGTCCGAAACGTTGCGGCATATAGCTGAGGTGATGCTTGGCGCCTTCCGGGTCGTGGCACACATCGCAACCTGCGACCATGGCGTCTCCCGCATCGGGCGGCAGAACGCCCGCCAGCATCCGCAAAGTGGTCGTTTTACCTGCACCGTCGGGCCCCACCAGACCGAAGATCTCGCCGGAGCTGACATCAAACGACAGGTGATCAACCGCGCGCACCTCAGGGAAGCTCTTCGTCAGCCCGGAAACATTGATAGCGGTGTGGATTTCAGCCGTCATTTCTGTGTGCTCTGGCTTGGCTGCGTCAGCTCGATCTCAGCGTCGGCCGGCATCCCGGGTTTCAGTTCGTGGTGGGGGTTGTCAACGTCAATCTTGATTCGGTAGACGAGCGTGACCCGCTCCTGGTAGGTCTGAACGCTCTTGGGAGTGAATTCCGCCTTGGAGGAAATAAAGGAAATGCGCCCCGCATAAGTCTTTCCAGGATAAGTATCAGTGCGTATGACGGCGGGCTGTCCCCAGCGGATACGGCCCAAGTCGGTTTCGCTGACGTAAGCACGCAACCAGACGTTGTCTAAATCTCCCAGCGTTACGACCGGTGTGTTTGGTGCCACCACCTCGCCCAGCTCCGCCTGCCGGACCAAGACCACTCCGGACTTCGGGGCCCGCAGGGTCGCGTATTGCAGATTGATGCGAGACAGACGCAACTTCTGTTCGGCCTGCGCGACACCGGCACGTTGGATGGCGATTTGCTCGCGGCGAGTTCCTTCCACGGCTTCGTCATACTGCTGCTGCGCCCTGTCCACGGTGGCTTGTGCCCGCTTCAGGTTGGTTTCAGCCTGGTCGCGGGTCTGTTGCGGACCCACCTGCTGCCGATAGAGAGTGTCCGCCCGTTGAAAATCCAGCTGCTTTTGGGCAAGGTCGGCTTTGGCGTCCAGCAAAACCTGCTCGGCAGCGGCCAGTTCCTGGCGGCGCGTTCCGGCCAAACCGAGATCGAGCTGGCTGCGTTGCAACTTCAACGCGGCCTCGTCGATGGACACCTGCTGCTCGTAGTCCCGGGTATCGAGCTTCGCCAGAAGCGCGCCCTGCTCCACCCATTGGCCTTCCTCGATGGGCAGGTCAGCAATGCGGCCCTGAACCTGGAAGCCGACCAGGCTTTCGTGGGTCTCAATATTGCCGGAAAGCTTCAGAGTATTTGTAATTTGCGGTTTCGCGCTCAACCAGAAGTAATAGACCGCGCCCCCAACTGCGCATAAGACAATCAAGAGCGGAATTACGCGTTTCATCTTTTGACTCCAGAAGTGGGAGTACTTGCCCCAGACCAGAAGATCTTGAAGGCGACATCAACATGTTTTTTCAGATTGTCCTGAGGGCGAATACTCCAGATCAAAACTGTTCCGAGAAGGCACTGTTGGAAGGCGCCGGCCATTTCTTCCAGGCTGATGTCGGTGCGAATCTCACCGCGCTTGCGCCCTATGGCCAGGATCTTCGCCAACAAGTCCCGGCCGCGCATCATCGTGCCGCCCATGGCGTCTCGAACCACATCGTTAGAGAGCAAAGTGGCAATCAAGCCTCGAGCTAAAGGCTGGCTGCGCCCGGGCTCCTCCACCACTCTGCGCGCTAACTGGTGCAAGATTTCCTGGACACTGTGCTTGCCGGCACTAGCCTGTTCCAGAGCCCCGCTCACCTTGCCCAGCTGGATCTCGTGCAGCACGGTGAGCACATGCTCCTTGCTGGGGAAGTAGTTGAAGAACGTTCCTTTGCCCACGTCCGCGGCTTCGGTGATGTCTTCGACGGTAGTGGCGAAGAAACCCCGTACGGCGAAGAGCTGCATGGCCGCGCGAAAAATTCGTTCGCGGGTTTGCAGGCGTCTGCGCTCGCGGCGGCCCGGACTGGCTTGACCTTCCCCGGTAGTTCGCAGTGAATACGTCATAGGACTATCAGTCATAGTTGACCTATAGTCAATTATGGTTAAACGCCGGAATGGTTGTCAAGCAGTTTTCTGGACGACGGTCGGAGGCAATGTGTCCGGCAGTCCGACTGGCAGATAGCCTTTGGGCACTGGGGATGGCCTTTCTTGGGAATCGTTCCCGGACCTAGAGTGACGCGGTGAACTATTGCGGGGCTTAAGAATTGCCTGACAATTCAACGAGTTCGTGAGAGTCGAATATCTCCGTTGAAGCAGGAGCCGTCGCTATCTGGGAGGCTGGATTGGCGGTCGGACGGCCCAGCAGATATCCCTGGACTTCATTGCCGCCGACCTTCTTGATCAACTCGAGTTGCCGAGGCGTCTCAATGCCCTCGACGATCACCTGCATGCCGAGGTTGTGGGCCAGCGTGACCAGAGAATGGACCATGGCGCGAATTTCGGATCTGGATTCGAGTTCGTTAACGAAAGAACGATCAATCTTGAGCGCATTAAAAGGCAAGCGCGGAAGATAGCTCAGGCAGGAGTATCCGGTTCCGAAGTCATCGATGGCCAAGCTAACGCCCAAGGCGCGGAGTTGCTTCATGGTTTGCGAGACCCTCTCGGCTCCGCGCAGCATGACCGACTCGGTGAGCTCGATCTGGAGAAGTTCCGGGTTCAAACCTGTACTGGCAAGTATTTCTGCCACTTCTTCCACAAAAGTGGGACGACCAAACTGCAGGCTGGACACGTTGACTGCGACCCCCACCGGGTAGGGCCCCAAGTTCTGCCATTTCGCAGCTTCTCGGCAGGCGTGCTCCATGAGGTAGGCCCCAATGGGAACGATGAGACCACTTTCCTCGGCAATAGGAATGAACTTGGACGGCGGGATCGTCCCCAGAGTCGGGTGCGTCCAGCGAGCTAAGGCTTCGAAGCGAATCAGGCGATGGGTCAAGACGTCAAACTCGGGTTGATAATGCAGGCTCATCTCATTCCGGAGGACCGCTCCTCGCAGTTGGTTCTCCAGGCTTGAACGCTCGCGCACCGAGGATCCCAGCTCGGGCGTAAAGTACATCACCTGATTCTTGCCATTGCGTTTTGCGGCATACATGGCACTGTCGGCCTGCTGCAGCAGGTCAACCCCGTCGTTTGCCGTCTCGGGGAAGAGGCTTATGCCAATGCTGGCACCGACGGTGATTTCGTGGTTCTCGATCAGGAAAGGTTTTGCCAAGGCATCCAACAGAGTGTGCGCGACCAGTTCAGCTTGATCTTTGGTATGAAGTCCGGCCAATACCACCGTGAACTCGTCGCCACCGATGCGGGCTAGCGTGTCGGCCTGACGAATACGCGACTGCAGGCGCTGCGCGACCTCCCCCAGCAGAATGTCACCTATGGTATGACCCAAGCTGTCATTCACCAACTTGAAGCCGTCGAGGTCGAGGTACAGTACCGCCACAATGCGGCGCTCGCGCCTGGCAAGGGCCAGGGTATGCGTGAGCCGGTCGGACAAAAGTCTGCGGTTGGGCAGGCCGGTAAGCTCATCCGTGAGGGCCAGGTTCTGCAGTTTCGCTTCGGCTTCCAGCTTAGCCAGGTCACGCTGTTCGAGTTCGGTGAGCATCTTGTTGAACCCGGCTCCCAGCTGCGCAATTTCGTCGTTTCCGGAAATTGCCACCCGCGCCGTGAAATCGTTCACTAGGGTGACGTTTTGCATGGCGGCTGCCAAGCTGGCTACGGCCTCTGCTTTTTCCGTGGCCCTCAGCAAGGCGTCGTTTTGCCGGCGCACGCGGCGTTGCAGCATGGTGCCCCAGCCAAACGCTACCAGTACTCCTGAGACCATAATCCCAAGGACCGCCAGGCTGTGTTGCGTCGTCCACCAGGATGCGGGGCGGAGCACCTCGATATCTTGCGGGGAACGAAGCAGGAGTCGGATGTCGAGGGGCTCTTGGCCCAGGAGCAGGTATAGTCTGTTGGGATCCACCTGCGCCGAGCAGACACCCGTAAGCCGAAGGACGCTGCCTTCTTTTAACCGCTGACGAAGCTCCTCTGAATCTGGCCCATCGAGTTGAGCGTCGAAGGTGACTGCCGAGGACTGCAGAATGAGACTCTTGCCCTCGGGTGAATTAAGCACGCTGAGCAGGCGGCCATCCGTGGTCACGAGTTGGGAGTCAAATTGGCCTTCGTTGCCAGACTCAGCAGTTACTTGGCGGGCCACAATGGGCGCTCCATGTTCGAGCACATGCACCATCGCATCGATGAACACAGGCGAATAGCCGCCTCCAGGAGTGGTATATCCCGCGGCCTCGACTCGATCGCCGACACGGAGGGAAGCAGTATCGCTCCGGACTTGGAGACCTCCGCTGTCATCCTGCATGTAGAAATAGCCGTTTCCCACCATGGTCACGGAACCCTTGACCTTGTGGCGGTGCCTGAGATCGGCGTGGGGGGAGAAGCGAAGCAGGTTGGCGACCGGAGTAGCGTCGGCGTCGAACGGGTCGGATGTCGGCGGCTGGAGTACCTCAATATCGTCGCTTGACGAAATCCACAATTGGTACCCGACAAGTTGCCGGCGGGAATTGAACACGGTTCCCAAAACGCCGCGAATGCGAACTGTCGCGTCCACAAGATTGCGAAGATATCGGGCGTTGGCGAATGCCGGGTCGGCGTAGACGTGCACCTGCCCGAAGGAAGCGTACAACTCGAACGTCGGGTGCCGGGTTTCTTCTTCCAGCTTCATGGGATGAACCACACCCTGCACTTCCACGAACTGAGAGTCCAGCACCCCGGAGGCGGCATCATTGGCGGTCACACTGACTGGACGCGGCAATTTGCCCTGTCCGAGGACAAGCAACTTGGGTGCGACAATCACGGGAGCATAGTCGCCGGCGTTAGTGATCCCGGTGAGGAGTACCCGCTCCCCTTGGATTAGTGGAACCCGGCTCCCGGAGTACTTCAAATAGATGCCTCCGGTCGAATCTTGCACGAACATCTGCCGCCAGTCGGCGTCGTTCGCGGTCACCACGCCCGTGATCCGAACCGGAAGGGCTGCGTTGGCACGGTCTGTGCTCAGTGCACGGATGGAAGCAACCGTGGTGAGTTCCGGCAGGTTTGCCTCTTCTTCCGCATTGATGATCTGCTTCGCCGAAATTTTCGTGAGCGACGCATGAAGGAGATCAATGCGCACGCCGTCTTTTGTTGGGAAGCCGGTAACCGCAATCGTGGTTCCTACGGCAATCTGCTGAGGACTGTCCAGTTCGCAAGCGACGGCGCCCCACCTGTCCTCCACCAGCACAGACGTCGGGGACAGAGTTGCGGCCACCCGCCCGTAGATTCGGATGCGGTGCCCGTTTCGCGCCTCAGCATCGCGATACAGATTTCGAATGGAATACACGGGGGCGCTGGGGGGAGCGCTTTCCACAACCCGCACATCGTTGCTGCTCTGAACCCAGATGTGCTTCCGACTTGGAGTACCGCTCTCGTTGGAGATGGACTCGCCGATGCCGACGATGCGAACTTTGGCATCTACCCAGTGCGAGTTGTCGGCGTTGGCCTCGGCCAACGTTACCGGGGCTTCCTGTCCAGCTTCGCCAAACGCTAGTTGCACACGGCCCAGATCGTCACGAATCACCTGACGAACTACCCCAGTCAGTTGGATTCGGAGGCCGGTCTTGTGTCTGTCGGGAAGAGCCCGCAAAGAAGCATTCGCGGGCGCCGGCATCTGCAGATCAGTTTTGCTGGGTGTGATTCGGACACTTCGCAGCTCGACACTCGTAGGTCCGAGCAGCGGATCGTACGGGC
>Ga0335070_10006293_pt1 | contig 13973 bp, 16 predicted proteins | sample Lox_Sample_13_FD_206722 | JGI IMG/M metagenome (GOLD analysis project Ga0335070, IMG submission 206722) | Soil microbial communities from Loxahatchee National Wildlife Refuge, Florida, United States - Lox_Sample_1.3 | ecosystem: Environmental > Terrestrial > Soil > Wetlands | place: USA... | reverse complement strand
TTCGATACTCTCCCACGATTCTACCGCGAGATGGCCGAGATCCTCTTCGGCCTCGACCGGATCCGGAAGGCCCTTGGCGCAGTCGGCTGGGCGGCAAAACACACCAGCATGGTCGGCGGGAATCTTGCCTTCAGGGTAAGAAAATCAGACGATCCGCCTGTCGTGCGCAGGCAGGCGGTGGCACGGATCTCCTCCATCGTGCACCAGGTTGACGATGACCTCAGGTTCTTAAACGAAGTGCGCAACGTCCTCCGTAAACTCCCCCACATTGAGGACACCTTCACTGTTGTCATCGGCGGGTACCCGAATGTGGGGAAATCTTCCTTCATCCGGCTCGTCTCTTCCGCTACGCCCGAGATTGCGTCGTATCCGTTCACGACAAAAGGTGTGATTGTCGGGCTCCGGCATGAAGGGCGCAGGCGGATCCAGTTTGTGGATACACCGGGAATTCTCGATCGCCCGGCTGATGAACGCAACCCAATCGAGCGGCAGGCGCTCTCAGCGATGATGAACGTGGCAAGTGTCATCCTTTTCATCCTCGATCCGTCAGAACACTGTGGTTACCCGCTGGAAGTCCAGCTCCGGCTCCTCGAGGAAGTGAAAGGAATGGTCAGGGTGCCGGTCGTCGTCGTTGCAAACAAATCGGACATTGCTGTTCGGGAAGGCTTCCTCCCCATGTCCACCGAAACCCGTGAAGGTGTGGACACCGCGCTCAAGGAGCTTCTCAGCTATTACCGTGAATGGGAACGCTCAGGCAAAGCCGATGAGCGCCCACCCGATGAAAAACCCGAGCAGGGTCCCCCCGTTCAGGGGAGGAAGACCCGCCTGGGGTCTCCCTGAACTGACGAACCGGAGCAGTACGACAAGGCCGGCGAGCGAACCGATAACAGCGCCGAGTGCCGGGATGGTGACAAGCCCCAGGAGGCGGGGGCCCGCCAGGAATACGTTTGCCGAGACCACCAGGATCGATGGCATGATAAGGTCCCCCATACCCATGATGAACGCCGCCCGCTCCCCGCCTTCCTCGAGTTTCCCCACGCCTTCCCGGATGAACGAGTAGTCCTTCTTTTTCGGGATGACGAAGAGGATCGGGGTCTTGAGATCGATGACCCCTTCCGCGAGGGTGATCATGTGTTTCGTCTTGTAGACCGATATTGCATCGTACACGGCAAGGAGAATGAGAAGGATGACGACGGGGAGGATCCCCAGCGAGACCCCGAAGATCGAAGCCACGCCCGAAGCGATGAAGACGCCGAGAACATCGATGACATACCACTCCGGGAATCGGTAGAGGAGGAGTGTCGCTCCAAGAGAGAGAGCCAGCATGAGGACTGTCGCCGCATCTGTTGCCCCAAGGGCAGTAAAGACGATCGCTGAAAAGATGTAAATGAATGTCAGGAAAATGGAGATCCAGATTGCAGCAGAGACCACCCATTTTTTCCCGAATTTTATCAGGAGCAGGAGGAATCCGGTGAAGAGGAGGAGAATTGCGATGAAGATGAAGGGGTTTGCAACCGACTGCGGATCCTCAAACGCGCTGATACCGGCTTCTTTAACCGGAAGGGAGAGAGCAAGCGCACAAATCTCGACGACCACGAGCAGGACAGGCATGGCGAGGAACGGGATAAAACGGCGTAAGTCCATTGGCAGCTCCATTGTGCAGTTAGCTTAATTACTCTGTCTTCATCATCTAAAAGCATGGAGATACGTGAATACCTTCTTGATATTGTCCTCACCATCATCATGGTCATCTCCACACTCGTGCTCATCCTCCGTTTCTGGCAGGATCTGACGGTTGCGGTAGCAGCGGCCCTCATGACCCTCTCCCTGGGAGGGCTCTTCCTCTCGATGCAGGTCAAGGTGCGGCAGCTCGAACGCAGCGTGATTATCCGGGAGCGCATGCTCAGGACAAATCTCGAGGAGATCTCGAAGAGGATGGCCCAGAAGAATGATATGGCTATGGCTCACCTTGATGATCTGATCTCCGAATACTCACGCCGAGTATACCGCTGAGCCTGCTCAGGCGGAGGCGATCCTACGGGCGTTGCCTTACGGGACATTATTGCGGATTTCAAGAGACCGGTCGGCTTTGAGAGCCTCCCGGGAGCTGCCGCAGTGGATGCCAACAATGCCCTCTACCAGTTCCTGTCAATTATCCGGCAACCGGACGGGACACCGCTGATGGACGAGCGTGGCCGCGTCACATCGCACCTCTCTGGCATCCTCTTCCGTACATCGACATTCCTTCTCAAAGGCATAAAACCCGTCTTTGTCTTTGACGGAAGACCTGCGGCACTCAAGCAGGGAACGGTGGATGAACGACGGAAAATGCGCACCGAGGCAGCGGTTCGATGGAAGGAGGCACAGGAGCGCGGTGACGAGGAAGCAGCATACAAACATGCACGTGCATCCTCCCGGGTTGACGACGCGATCATTACGAGCGCGAAAGAACTGCTCAGCCTCCTGGGCATTCCTGTCCTGGATGCCCCGGGCGAAGGCGAGGCCCAGGCAGCCTTCATGGCTGAACGCGGCGACGTCCGGTACGCGATATCGCAGGACTACGATACCCTTCTCTTTGGCGCGCCTTACCTTGTAAGGAACCTGACAGTCTCCGGAAAACGAAAGATCCGGGGGCGCCTCGTCACCGTCATACCCGAACGGATCGTGCTTTCTGAGGTGCTCTCAGGACTTGCACTGACCCGGGAGCAGCTCATCCAGATCGGGATCCTCGTCGGGACGGATTTCAACGACGGGATCGAGGGTATCGGAGCAAAGACCGGCCTGAAGATCGTGAGGAACGGGGATTTCCACCGGAAACTCGCGGATAAAGATCCCGGCTTTGATCCCGGACCGGTAATGGATCTCTTCCTGCACCCTCAGGTCAGGGAAGAGTACGAGCTGTCGTGGGGACACCCCGATCCTGAAGGGATACGCAGGATGCTCTGTGACGGGTACAATTTCTCAGTGGAACGCGTCAACAAGGCACTTGAAGGATTTGCGGTCCGACACGGGCAGAAGACACTCCAGGACTGGTTCTGAGGCAGAAAATCTCCCGGGAATCCCTGTAGCCCGAAAAGAGGTATTGTTATTATAAAATCATCGGGGAACCTATACGGCATCCGGTATGGATGAAAAGGAGATTTTCGGACAGGAACAACCCGTTACAGGGAGGCCCCCCCGCCGAGTCCGGCATGGGCGCCACCATACCCCCCTCTTTAAGGTCGGCATTCCCAAGACACCCCCTCATGTCTTACGAAAAGGATGGTGGCATCTCCATCAGATTTTGAGTGTGTTGCTGACGAAAAAGTCCTGTTATCGCAAACCACCGGTTCGCGTGGAACATGAGGCCCCTCATGTACGATCAGGAGCCCCCTGTTTTCCCGTATCAAAAAATAATATGCCCCCCATTATGGTCCTGATTGGAATGAAAGGGACCCCACCATCATGGCAAGGGGACCCCCTCCCGGGAATAGGCTCATCCGACGTAAAACCTCCTGTCACAAAGAGCATTATTCCCCATGGAAAAGAAGAGGGGGGGCTTGTAATCCTGCATGATTGTCATACACCCCCCCACCCGGGGGGCCAGTCCCCGATCAAGGGGCCCCTTGTTCAATGGACCCGGCCGGGCAGGCCTCCCCCCTTATGAACACGTATAAACACCGGCAGGATGCATTTTTAGTACCAGACAGCCCCAGATTACGGTTTCGGGATTGATCCGGTGGACTTCATGAAGCTCAGTTCCTGCAAAAAAGGCTATAGCAACGAAACCCAGCGTGCCGTACCTCTCGAAGAGACCCTCGCCCGGATCGAGCCGAAGGTGCCGGCAGCCGGGATCACAAGAGTCGCGGACATCACGAATCTCGACAGGATCGGGATCCCTGTCTTTTCCTGTATCCGGCCGACTGCAGAAGATGGTGCGATCACGGTTTATAACGGGAAAGGGGCTACTATCAAAGAGTCCCGGATCTCAGCGATCATGGAAGGGATCGAACGGTACTCTTCCGAGGTCCATGGAAGGCGGATCGAGTTGGGGTATTTCCACGAACTGTTCGGACGGGGGAGGATTGTGGACCCCCGGGACCTGATCATCCCCCAGGACGTAAACCCCGACCAAATCCTCGCATGGACGGAAGCCTACGACATAGCCAACGATGAACCGGTTCTCGTGCCGGCGGAGGCGGTCTTCCACCCGCTCCCGCTCCGTCAGCAGTCCCTCTTCAGGACGAACACCAACGGGCTCGCGTCCGGGAATACTATCGAGGAGGCGATCTTCCACGGCCTCTGCGAAGTTATCGAGCGCGACGCCTGGTCCCTCGTTGAGGCTTCACGGAACACCGGCCCCGTCGTCAGGAATATGGACGACCCTCTCATTGCTTCCATGCAGAAGAAATTTGCCGACGCCCATGTCGATCTTCTGATCCGGGACATCACGAGCGATATCGGGATCCCGACGATGGCTGCAGTTTCCGATGATGTGCAACTGAAAGACCCGATGCTCCTGACAATGGGGATGGGGACCCATACCAATGCGAGAATTGCCGTGATCCGGGCGCTGACGGAGGTCGCCCAGAGCCGGCTGACCCAGATACACGGCGCCCGGGAAGACACGGCGGTCGCCCAGCTCAGAAAAAGGCTGGGCTATGATCGCACGAAACGGATGAACGCCTACTGGTTCAAGGAGAACGGGACGGAAGATTACAGCGCCATTGCTTCCTTAGACAGCGATGATTTTCTTAAGGATATCCGCTTCATGACGGAAGCTCTTTCGAAACAGGGCCTTGACCGGGTGATCGTTGCTGACCTTACGAGAGAGGAGATTGGGATACCGGTCGTCAGGGTTATCGTCCCCGGCCTCGAAGCCTATGCGATGGATGGGGACCGCAAGGGGGAGCGCGTTCGACATGCCGAGAATCATCGTCTTTCTCGGGCCAAGTCTTGATATTCCGACGGCTGAGACAATCCTTTCCGCTGAATACCGCCTTCCGGCGAAACGGGGCGATATCCTCGCAGCGTTACGGGATGGCGCCGACATCATCTGCCTGATTGACGGGGCATTTCACCAGGATGCAGCGGTAGCCCACCGGGAGATCCTTTCGGCGATAAAAGCCGGCGTCACTGTTGTCGGCGCATCCAGCATGGGGGCGCTCAGGGCGGCTGAGATGGATACCCTTGGCATGAAAGGGATCGGGAAGATCTACCATGGATACGCGTCGGGGGAACTGGTCTCTGACGATGAAGTTGCCCTCGTCTTCGATCCGGTCTCCGGCCGCGCCCTCTCGGAGCCCCTGATCAATATTCGCTGCACGCTGGAGAAAGCGGAACAGTGCGGAGTCATCTCTCCGGCTGACCATGCCGCACTCCTGGGCGCGGCCCGTTCTCTCTTTTATCCTCACCGGACATATCCCGCAATACTGTCAGCTACCGGAAATTCCCTCAATAAAGCAATTCGGGAGTGTTTTCTCTCCTGGACCGATAAGAACTCCTGCGATCAGAAGAGGGCCGACGCGGTTGAGGCGCTGGAATATGTCCGCGATCGGCTCCGGGATGCCGGTCCGTAAAACGTTCACTTCACCTTGGCCCAGGCATAGGCGAACCGTTGAAGGGCGGTGATATGCCCGAAGATCCCGAAGCAGAGCAACAGCCACGTGAAGAATGTAACCCCAAAGAGTCCCGCAGGGACAAGGGTGCTGACGATCCCGACAAGGATGATGAGGACAAGCCGGTCTGCCCTTCCCAGGACTCCGCCATAATACCGTCCGACCCCGACGGCCTGTGCCTGGGTGCCGAGATAGGAGGACATGAGGACGCCGGTGAGGGCAAGGACGCCGATCTGCCAGCAGACAAGCCCGCCGGCAAAGATACCGGTGATGATAAAGATGTCCGCGTACCGGTCAACGGCATGGTCGAGAAAATCTCCCCGGAGGCTCTGGACCTTCAGCTCCCGCGCCACAGCCCCGTCAAGCGCATCACAGAATGCGTTGACCGAGACAGCGATGATAGCCGGGACCTGCATGCGCAGCCCAAAGAAGAGGCCGGCCGCGGCAGAGGCGACGAACGCGGCAATCGTGAGAAGGTTGGGGGTAAGCCCGAGCCGGATAGCGACCTTTACAACGGGATCGATATACACCTTTGCCTGCGCCCGGTAACTATCCAGCGTCATCGCACGACCTCAAGGTAGCCCGACCAGTCGATCCCGCCAAAAGAAGGCGGGACGATCCCCTCAAAAAAACCGTCGATCCGCGTCGCGCAGGACCCGGCATCGAGCTGAGTCGTATCGAGCTCAAGGATATGGGACGCGTCGTATCGCTCTGTCGTTTCGATGAGACAGACATCGAGTGCTTCGGCTTCAACGTTCTCATCGATCTTCTGCTGCCCGTATTTCCGGAGCGTCAGCCTCCTGCGCAATTCTTCCGGGCTGCAGCGGAGCACGACAATCCTGTCACACGGGAGGAGATGGGCCAGATGTCCTTCAACAATTCCATCGATAATTTGGAAGCCGGATACCCACCGGTCTGTATCAACAATACGGCTGTCCCGTTCCTCATCCCTCCCGATAACGAAATCGGCAATCGTCTCCGCAAGATGAACGACATGATACCCGCGCCGGGCAAGTTCGTCCGCCACAACCGACTTTCCCGTGCCGGGGGTCCCGGTAATTCCATACATCATAGGCTGTTGATCGCCCGGATACACTGTTCGTTCTCCCAGTCCTCACCGATACTGACGCGGATATAGTGGTCGGGAAGCCCTGGGAAACTCCTGCAGGAACGGACGATAACGCCCTTTTCTGCAAGCGCCCGCGCAGCTGAATCCCCGGTTGAAGGGGCGACATCCACCATCATAAAGTTGGCATCGGAAGGGAGGACCGGGCAGGTCACCTCGCAGGCGAACCGTTCGCGCCATTGGGCTACGCGGGCAATATAACGGGTGGCATGCTCCCTGTCGTCGAGCGCGGCGGCAGCGACCGCCGCGGAGACACTGTTTACTGTAAAGGGCGTGCCCGCCCGGAAATAGTACGGCTGGAGCCAGGGAGGGACGAATGCGTAGCCGATGCGCAGCCCGGCAAGGGAGTGCACCTTTGAAAATGTCCTTCCTATCACAAGATTTTCGTACCGTTTCAGCAACGGCAGGTAATCAATGCCGGAAAACTCGACGTATGCGCAATCGAGAAAGAGGACGCCGTCGATCCTCCGGAGGATCTCCTCGACAACAGCGGCCGGCGTCGCATTGCCAGTCGGATTGTTGGGAGAACAGAGCACCGTCACCTTGGCGTCCTTTCCTGCTGCAACGAGCCTGTCAGCGTCGACAGAAAAATCCGGCTTGCGGAGGATTGGGACGACTGTCGCACCCTGCGCAACTGCGGAAAGCCCGTAGAACGAGAAGGTGGGCATTGAGATCGCGACTTTCTCCCCGGGGTCGACAAGGGTCCGGATGAGCGTCTCGATCACGCCGTCCATACCGACACCGGTGACGAACGGGTAATCCCCATAATACCGTTTCAGGGCATCCATGAGGATATCAACCCGTTCATCCGGGTACCGGTTCGCGTGCCGGAGTGCTGCGATCCCGCACGCGATCGTCTCCGGTGAAGGCGGGTCCGGGTTCTCATTGCTCGCGAGCCGGGCGACCCTTGTCAACCAGTGCTTTCCCGCTAGCTCCTCCGGTCGCTCTGCGAAAACGTACCCCCCCTTTTTGAAACAGTCACGCACCAAGTGCTCCATCGATCACCTGTACGACACGGTTGATCTCATCGTCTGTAATGACCAGTGGCGGGACCAGGCGAAGGTTCCCGTCTGCTGCGCAGTTCACGAGGACGCCATGTTCGGCACAGGCCTTCTGGACTTTCGGGCACGCCTCTCCGACGGTTACCCCGATCATCAGCCCGCGGACACGGGGGTTGTACCGGAGGAGCCCTTGCCGGAACAGTTCCCCTTTCCGGGGTACATCCGGCAGGATCTTCTCAAGCACGCCAATTGTCGCAAGCGCTGCTGCACAGGCAAGCGGGCCTCCGGCAAATGTGCTTCCATGCTCGCCCTTCTTGAACTCGAGGCCTTCCCGGGCAAGAAGCGCTCCCATTGGAAACCCGCTCGCTATCCCCTTGGCGAGGGTGACGATGTCCGGCTTGACTCCCGTGTGCTGGATCGCGAGCCATTTGCCAGTACGGCCCATACCGGTCTGGACCTCGTCGACGATCATCAGCGCCCCGGTCCGGTCGCAGATCTCACGGATTCCCGTAAAGAAACTGTCCGGGGGGATGATGACACCTGCTTCGCCCTGGATCGGCTCAACAATGATGCCTGCAGTGTCCTTGTCAACCACGTTCTCAAGTGCATCGAGATCGCCGTAGTCAACGAAGGTGCAGGGGATCCCCAATGGCTCGAAGGGCTCACGGATCGCAGGTTTGTGAGTGACGGCAAGAGATCCGACGGTCCTCCCGTGGAACCCGTGTTTGAACGCGACGAACTTCTTCCGGCCGGTCCTGACACGGGCAAGCTTAATTGCGCCGTCTGTCGCTTCAGCTCCGGAGTTGGAGAAGAACGCCTTGTGCATGCCGGTTATCTCCGTCAGCTTTTTTGCCAGTTCTGCCTGGTGGGGGGTGTAAAAAAGGTTCGAGCAGTGGATGAGCCGGTGGGCCTGGTCGCAGATTGCCCGCACGACATCGGGGTGGCAGTGGCCGGTGCTGCAGACTGCTATCCCCGCTACACAGTCAATAAATTGCCTGCCGTCAGCATCCCAGACGGTTGATCCCTGCCCGCGGACAAGCATGATCTCCCGCGAGAACGCCGGCATATAGTACTGAGCCTCGAGCTCGCGGTAGCCTGTTTCGGGACGCTGGACGGATTTCATCTCCTTTATTTCTGAATGTTGTTTCATGATCTCACTCGTATTCGATGGTTGCGGGGGGTTTTGGCGTGATATCGTACACGACACGGGCAACGCTCGGGATATCGGCAGTGATCCTCGATCCGATCCGAAGGAGCTGGTCGAAAGGGATTGCGAGCGGGTCGGCGGTCATGCCATCCCGGGAGTTTACCGCCCGGACCGCGACGATCCAGCCATGGATCCGGTTATCCCCTTTGACGCCCGTACCGAGACCGAGCAATGCCGCAAAGCACTGCCACGGGCGGTACTTTTCGACGAGTTCTTCTTCCACGATCCAGTTCGCTTCCCGGATGACTGCAATCTTCTCCCTTGTTACCTCGCCGAGGACCCTGACGGCGAGTCCTGGGCCGGGGAACGGCATCCGATGCTGGATCTCCCTGGGGAGGTTCAGTGCCCCTGCGACCTCCCGTACTTCGTCTTTGTACAGGTCACGGATCGGCTCGATCACCCGGGTAAATTCCATCTGCAGAGGCATGCCGCCAACATTATGGTGACTTTTTATGCCCCCTTCGCTTTCGATGCGGTCCGGGTAGATCGTTCCCTGAAGCAGGCAGGGAGCGTTCTGCCTTTTTGCTTCCCGTTCGAATACGCGGATGAACCGTTCGCCGATTGCCTTTCGTTTTGCTTCCGGGTCCCCGATCCCTTTCAGGGCGCCGAGGAATTCATCACCTGCATCGATAACCTGCAGGTGGATGCTGGAAAAGAGCGTCCTGATCCGGTCTGTCTCACCTTTGCGCATCAGCCCCGTGTCGATATAGATCGGGATGAGCCGGTCTCCGATCGCCCTGGCTGCGAGCGCTGCGCAGACCGAGCTGTCGACCCCTCCCGAAAGGGCCATGACCACCCGATCGCCGCCTGCAAGGGCGATGATCTCCGCCACCGCACTGGATATGAATTTTTCTGCATCCACCATGAGATTTTCCTCCCAGTGTCCCCTTTACGGCGTCCTCTTGTTGACGCGGCACGCTTCGACAAAGCCAAGGTAGGGCGGTGACGGGCGGGTCGGCCGGGAGCGGAACTCCGGGTGGAACTGGGTGGCAAAGAAGAAGGGATGGCCCGGAATCTCCAGGCATTCCATCCGGTTCTTGTTTATTGCGGAGAAGGTCAGCCCTGCCTCTTCCAGCTTCCGGATATACCGTGGGTTGACCTCATACCGGTGCCGGTGCCGTTCGGTTATCTCCTTCCGCCCGTACAGCTTCATCGCCAGAGTCCCATCCCGTATATCGGACGTATAGTCTCCAAGCCGCATCGTGCCACCGAGATTGGTAACCTCTTCCTGCTCCGGGAGCAGCGCAATGACATGGGTGCCTTCCCCCATCTCCTCGCTTGTCGCGTCAGGGACATTGAGGACGTTTCGGGAGAACTCGACAACAGCAAGCTGGAAACCCAGGCAGAGTCCGAGAAACGGGACCTTGTTCTCGCGGGCATACCGTATCGCATCGATCGTCCCTTCGATGCCCCGCTTGCCAAAGCCGCCGGGGATGAGTATCCCGTCAAAATCCTTGAGCTGGCACTTCTCATACCGTTCCGCATCGAGCCATGCAATCTTTACTTCAGTGGAAAGCTCCCTTCCCGCATGCTTGAGTGCTTCCTTGATGCTGATATAGACATCCTCGATCCCGTACTTGCTCACGATGCCCACGGTTACCCGGTTGGTATACTCTTTTGTGACGATCCGGTACCAGCTGGTATCGACATCCCGTTTCCCGAGATTGAGGTGACTTGTCAGCACATCCGCAAGCCCTTCCTTCTCCAGCTCCATCGGTACCGCATAAATGTCCGGTGCCGTAGCAGCGCTGATAACATTACTTGCCGGAAGGTCGCAGAACGCGGAGATCTTGCGCTTGGTATGGGAGCCGATCGGACGCTCGCTCCTGCCTACGATGATATCGGCGTACAGCCCCAGTTCCCGCAGGGCCTTGATCGAGTGCTGTGTGGGTTTTGTCTTGAGATCGCCCATCGTGTCCTCGGGAATGAGGGTGACATGGATGAGAACATAGTCATGCTCCGGCATCTCCGCACGCATCTGGCGGATGGCCTCCAGGAATGGCATGCTCTCGATGTCGCCTACCGTCCCTCCAACTTCAACAAGACAGACATCCGCCTTTGCACCGGGAGAGATCTCTTCCTCTGCAGCCTGCCGTATACAAGCCTTTATCTGATCGGTGATGTGAGGGATGATCTGAACCGTCTCACCAAGGAAATCCCCACGGCGTTCCTTGTCGATCACCGAACGGTACACTTTGCCGGTGGTGATATTGTGGGATGACGTCAGCTCGATGTCGAGGAAACGTTCGTAATTTCCGAGGTCGAGGTCGACTTCCCCGCCGTCCCTGAGAACGAAAACCTCGCCGTGCTGGGCAGGGTTCATCGTGCCCGCATCAATATTCAGGTACGGGTCGATCTTTACGGCCGTTACCTGATACCCGCGGTTCTTCAGGATCCTCCCCACGGATGCCGCGGTGATCCCTTTGCCAAGCCCGCTCATCACACCGCCGGTGATTATGATATATTTCAAGGTCGTCTCCCCGTTATCGTATCATTCGCAGGCAATCCGTATTAGTGTTGTCCTCCCGTCGGGGGCGATATCTTTGCCCCCGCCCGGCAAACCATAATAGCCCGGCCCCGCCAAGCTTTAAACGCATTATCCGGAAGGAACCGGGAAGGCGTTCTCCATGAATACACGATGGATCTGTTCAATTCTCCTCACTGGTCTCCTGCTTCTCTGCATAATCCCGGCAGTCCAGGCAGACGAATCAACGAACCTGACCAACGAGGCGATCCTCCTCATCCACGGCGGGAGTACCGATTATGCGAGAGCCATCACTCTTATTGACGAAGCATTTGCGATCAATTCATCAGCGTTTGGAAACCGACTGGAAGGCCTTGAGCTGAAGAGCTATGCCCAGATCCAGCTGGGAAATTATACGGGGGCGGCGGCAACGATAGATCAGGCCCTTGCCATCGAGGAATCGGCGGTCCTCTGGAATAACAAGGGATATATCCTCTACCTCCAGAATGACTATGCCGATGCCGTTGATGCATATACCCGGGCGCTGACGATAAACCCTGCCTATACGGTGGCCCTGATCAACAGGGGTAACGCCATGATGGAGCTGAAGAACTACCCGGGGGCTGTGGATTCGTACACAAAGGCGCTCGCTTCCGACAAGGATGTCAACGCCCTCACTCTTCCGGTGCAGGAAAAAACCTGGAATAACCTTGGGGAAGCATACTATTCCCTCGGCAATTATACCGCATCAGCTGCAGCGTACCAGAGCGCCCTTAAAATCGATCCGACGAACACGACGGCCACGGCAGGGCTTGCCAGGGCTTCGCAGCAGACACAGCCTTGGACTTTTCTGACAATCGCCGCCCTTGCGGCAGTCATCGTCATCGTCTGCACTGTTATTGCCCTGGTTATCCGGAAACGGAAACCGGCAGCACCTGAGAAGAAACGATCCAGAAAATCCAGAAAATAACCGAAAAATCCGGGCAATCTTTTTTCTTACGCATCGGGTTTCATATAATCCTTGCGTCCGCCCCGTTTCATCCAGCGGTACGGGAAGATGTGATCGCAAATGCCGCAGATGTCTTTGACAGCAGTGTCTTCTCCGGATCATCGGCACGCACATACCCTTCGGTAAAAGCAACCCTGCGCCCCTTCTTGATCACCCTGCCTTCGGCAAGCAGGACCCCTGTCCGGACCCCTTTGATGAAGGTAGTCGATTCAGAAATTGTCGCGATTCCGTCCTGCGGCCCGATTTCTGACGAGAGAGCCAGAGCAAAGGCCTCATCGGCGAGGGCAGTGAAGATGCCTCCCTGGAGCCAGCCAGCCCCATTCATCATATCCGGGCGCACTTCCATCTTCAGGACGGCAAAACCCTTGTCGAGTTGGGCGACATCGATCCCCATGAGGCAGAAGAACGGGTTTACCGACCGTCCCTTCTCCCGTATCCTGTCAGCGTACGACACCATCTGCTTTAAGAATCGGCGAGCCCTGACGATGAATGTTGCCATCCGGACGCGGCATTCAACTCTTTAATATTCCTGAAACCGAGAGTATATCACATGGAGAACGATGAGATCCACCAGATGCTTGCCGATCTGATCTGGCTGAATGCAGTTATTGCAACCGAACTGATCCAGGTCACGGAGAACACCTCCGGGATCCTCCGGAAGGCGCCGCCGCCGGAGAGCTGTATCAGGGACCACAATGCCCTGAAGTCGACAGCCCTTGCCATTGCCCGGAAGTACAGCGCTGATTCGGCGCTCGCCCGTCACCTCGGGGAGCACCAGTAACGTTATGCATGGAGGGAGCCCAAAGATACTGTATGAAGATTCTCGTCGCCATTGCACCCGAACGGTACAGGGACGAAGAACTGGATGAGCCCCTTGGGATCTTCCGCCAGCATGATATCTGCTGGGACATCGCCTCGGTACAGAAAGGGCCCTGCCGGGGGATGCTCGGCGGGAAATCCGAGGCAACGATCGGATTTTCCGATATCGATCCGACGTCATACGCGGGGCTCGTGATTGTTGGCGGGGGAGGATCGATGACCCATCTCTGGGGGAACCGTGACCTTGCAGACCTCGCAAAGAATTTTTTTACTGCAAAAAAAATTGTCGCTGCCATCTGCCTCTCGCCGGTTGTCCTTGCCCGTGCAGGCATCCTGAAAGGGAGGAGGGCAACCGTCTTCCCATCGCCGGACGCGGTTGCAGAGCTTAAGAAGGGGGAAGCGATCCTTAGCCAGCTTCCCGTCATCACGGACGGAATAGTGATCACGGCGAACGGCCCTGAAGCTTCCCGTGATTTTGGCAAGGCAATTGTCGCAGCACTCAACCCCTGACCGCATCCCCGTCATGAGCCCCGAAAAAGATTTCCGGTACAGCCTTGTAATCCCTGCGTACAACGAGGAGTGCAGGGTGAGGCAGCTCTTCGACCAGATCGGGCGGTTTGATGGCGAACTGATCGTTGTCTGTGACGGCAATGACCGTACACCGGAAGTCGTTGACGAGATTGCATCAGCACGCCCCAACCTGGCTGTCCGTTGCCTGAGGTTCCCGCACCGGCTTGGAAAGGGAGGCGG
>Ga0335070_10006289_pt1 | contig 13979 bp, 12 predicted proteins | sample Lox_Sample_13_FD_206722 | JGI IMG/M metagenome (GOLD analysis project Ga0335070, IMG submission 206722) | Soil microbial communities from Loxahatchee National Wildlife Refuge, Florida, United States - Lox_Sample_1.3 | ecosystem: Environmental > Terrestrial > Soil > Wetlands | place: USA... | reverse complement strand
CACCTGCTCTACGCGCGCTTCTGGCACATGTTCCTCCACGATCTCGGCGTGGTGCCGCAGCCGGAGCCGTTCCGGAAGCTCTTCCACCAGGGCATCATCCTCGGCGAGGACGGCGAGAAGATGTCCAAGAGCCGCGGCAACGTGATCAATCCCGATAGTGTCATCCGCGAGTACGGCACGGACGCGCTGCGCCTGTACCTGATGTTCCTCGGACCCCTCGAGGCGATGAAGCCGTGGAATCCGCGCGGCATCGAGGGCGTGTTTCGGTTCCTCAACAAGGTCTGGCGCGAATGCCTCGATGCCGAGGGGCGGCCGCAGCCCAAGATCTCCGCCGATGCCGCGGACGGGCCCGAAGTCGGCCGCCTGCTGCACGAGACCATTCGCAAGGTCGGCGAGGATATCGAAGCTCTGCATTTCAACACCGCCATCTCGCAGATGATGATCCTGGTGAACACGCTGCAGAAGGCGGCCAGCGTCAACCGCCAGACCATCCTGGCCTTCCTCCAGCTCCTGGCTCCGTTCGCCCCCCACATCGCCGAGGAATTATGGTCCCGGCTGGGCGAGCGCCCCTCCCTGCTGTCCGCCACCTGGCCGGCCTATGATGCGGCCAAACTGGTGGTTGAGCAGGTGAAGCTGGTCTTTCAGGTCAATGGGAGGTACCGGGGCGACCATTTGGTGCGGGTTGGTCTGCCGCAAGAGGAAGCTGTCGCGTTGGCACGCGAGAATCCCCGCGTGGCGCCCCATCTGACCGGAAAAGCTGTAAAAAAAATCATTTATGTGCCGGGGCGCATCCTTAACCTTGTCGTAGAAGACCAAACTGCGTAATTCATTCTGATTTCGGATCATTCCGCCACAGATCGACGACAATCAGAATCCGCCGGACCACAGGGGCACGCCATGAAAACGACAACTAACTTCATTTTGGGCACGCTATTTCTCGTCGCCGCGGCCGTTTCGGCAGTCGCTCAGGAATTCGTGCCGGGCAAGGTGTATGTCTCCCAAATCACCGGCGGCGCCACCTTCGTGGCCGGAGGCAAGGCGATTGAATTGAAGAAGGGCGACACGCAGCCCGCCCAAGGCGCGCGGATCGACACGGCCGCCGGCGCCAGCCTGATCCTGGTTTATTCCAACGGGACGGGCGTGTTGATTGACGAAAGGACGGCCAAGGAGATCCGCCGCTTTGTGCAGAGACCATTTGCCAGCGGGGTGGACACCGCCACGATCGAGCCTTCCAGCTCCGACACGCTGGTGAGCTTGACCCAAGGCCGGGTCATCGTCGTGACCAACGAGCTGGCCACGGGCACGTCGATGGTGTACGTCACGCCGCACGCCCAAGTGAGAATCCGCGGCAAGGTCGTGGTGATCGAGGTGCGGGACCCGGAGACCCGGGTCACGGTGGTGTCCGGCGATGCGACCGTGATCGCGCAGAATGCGGGACCCGGCGGAGTCGGTCAGTTGCTGCATACGGGCCAAATGGCGGTTGTCACGGGCTCGTCGGCCGCGGCCGGCGCCGAACTGATCCAGGTGACGACGGCGGACCCCAGCGTTCTCAACGGCTGGGCCGGCCAGATTGCCGCGACGGAGCGCGCGCAGACCACCGTCCTGTTTGAAACGGTCAATCCTTCGGGTGGCCGTCCATCGGAAATCCAGGCCAAGGCGGTCGTGCCGGCCGAGCTGCCGGTGCCGCTTACCGTGAGCCCCTCCACCCTCCGCACGGGCGGGTGAGGCCCACCCCGCCCTTTGATCGCTGATTCCAGGATTGGACGTACTCTGGGAATGATGGCGGCTGCCGCCGTCATGGGCCCGCGTGCATCCGCGGTGCTCGAGTTCAACGACGGGCACGATGAGATCAACGTCACGGCCAGCTACGGCATCACGTATGACTCGAATCTCTTTGCCCAGGCGGGCGGCGGCGGCGACTCCAGCCAGGTGCTCGCCCTCGGATCGCAGTACACGCGCCGCGCGGGCTTGATCGGGGTCAAGGCTTCGCTCGGGCTCACTGCCACGCGCTTCCACAAGTTCTCCGGCGAGGATTTCAACAATCCGGCGCTGGACGCGACCTTCACCAAGGAGGGTGGCCGCCTCACCGGCTCGTTCGGGCTGTCGGCCCGGCGCGAGAGCCGCAGTGACGCCGCCGCCAACGTGTTCGCGAGCTCGTGGAACTACGGCTCGTCGCTCCAGCTCCGCTACCCGATCAACCGCCGCTACTATTTCACGAGCAACACCGACTTCAGCCTGCGCGACTACGTGGAGAACGACGCGCTCTTTAACCTCAAGTCCTACGCGGAGTCACTCGATGTGTTCTACGTCTACAGCTCGAAGCTCGATCTGCTGGGCGGCTACCGCATCCGGTGGGGTGACGCGGAGGGCGGCTCGCGCACGGTCGACAACGCCCTCACGCTCGGCGCCACCGGCGGCATCCTGCCGAAACTCAACGGCAGCCTCCGGGCCGGCTACCAGTGGCGCGAGGAGAGCGGCGGCACCGAGGGGAGCTTTCGTGCCCTCACCTCCAGCCTGGCCTTGACTTGGCCGGTGACCACGCGTGTCACCCTCACGGGCGCGGCTTCCAAGGATTTCACGACCACGGCCACCGACATTTCGGTCAATGTCACGGCGTTCGGCCTCTCGGCCAGCTTGCGGCCGACCTTCAAGCTCCGGGTGACCCTGAATGCCGGCGTGGATTATTCCATCAGCGATTTTCTGGGGAGCCGGGGCGGCGGGAGGCAGGATCGCGCCTGGTCGGCCAATGCGGGCCTCTCCGTCCCTCTCGGCAACAGATTTTCCGCCTCGATTTCCTACGCCTACTCCGACAATCACTCTAATGTCGCTTTCTCCGATTTCGCGCGACAGACTGCGTCCTTCAATCTGTCCGCACGCTTTTGACGGCCATGTCCCGCCTCTCCCGCTCCCTACGAACCGCCGTCGCGGGCGCCGCGCTCGCGTCGTGGCTTTTCGGCGCCGGGACGCTCGTGGGGCAGACGCCGCCGGCTTCCGCGGAGGCTCCGGGCAAAGCCGACACCAAGAAGAACTTCATTTACCGGCTCACGAACACCGACCGCCTGCGCATCGTCGTGTTCGGCGAACCGGATCTGGCCACCATCTCGCGCATCGACGCCCGCGGTAACGTCAATCTCTACCTCGTGGGTGACGTGCATGTGGCCGGGTCCACGGTCAACGAAGCCCAGAAGACCATCGAGACCGCCTACCGCGACGGCCGGTTTCTCCGCAATCCGCAGGTCACGATCTCCGTCGAGGACTACGCGCCCCGCACCGTGACCGTGGACGGACAGGTGAAGAGCCCCGGTCCGGTCTCGCTGCCGACCGAGTCGACGCTGACGGTCTACCAAGCCATCATCCGCGCCGGCGGTTTCACCGATATCGCCAAGGGTTCCGCCGTCACGGTCACCCGCCTGCTGCCGGACGGCACCAAGAAGGTCTTTACGGTTGACGTGGACAGCTTGATCAAGGGCCGGGATCGCGCCAAGACGGAGGATGACAGCCTGCTCTTGGAACCGGGCGACATCATCTACGTGCCCGAGCGCCTGATCTGATCCCCGTGCCCTCCCCCGTCACATCGGAGCCCGCCTCCCCGCCGCCCCCGGCGACCGGTGCGGCCACCGTCCGCGACGAGCATGCCGTCGAGCGGCGCACCCTGCGCGATTACTACATCATCATCCGCGAGCGCCTGTGGATTGCGCTGCCCGTGGCGTTCCTCGTGGCCCTGCCCCTGGGCTACTACCAGATGCAGGAGACGCCGATGTTCGAGAGCCGGGCCACCATGCAGTTCGAACGGCCCGAGAAGATCGTCATGGTCGATCAGGTGGCGGACCCGACGCCCAAGTCGGACATCGACATCAACACCTACCTGCAGCGTCTGAACAGCGCGAGCCTGCGCGCCAAGGTCGTGGAGTCGCTGACCCCCGAGGAGATCAAGGTGTTGCAGCGGCCCTACCTCAAGGACCTGGCGCCGGGCGCGAGCCCGCCCCCGCCCGCGGCCGCCCTCGGCAGCGTTTTCGCCGAGCCCGTGCGCGGCAGCCTCATCCTGCTGATCACCGCCCGCCATCGCGACCCCGAGGCCGCGGCGCTGGTCGCCAACCGTTTCTACCAGGAATTCGTCAACTACCTCATGTCGAAGAGCGGCGGCTCCAACGAGGAGGCGGTCGCCTTCCTGCAGAAGCGGGCCACGGAGCTGCAAAAGGAATACGAGCAGAAGGAGCAGCGCCTGCAGGAATACAAGAAGCAGCACAATCTTATCTCGCTCGATGACAGCCTGAACATCATCACCGACCGCCTGAAAAGCGTGAACACCGCGCGCACCACGGCCCATCTCGAACGCCTCAACCTCGAGGTCTACTTCAATCAGGTGGAGACGTTTCGCAAAGACGGCCGCGACCTGCTCGAGATCTCCTACATTGCCGGGCACGGCACCATCCCCTCCCTCAAGGGTCAGCTGGCCGAGGCGCTCCAGCGCCAGGCGGTCCTGGGCGAACGCTACCTGGAGCGCCATCCCCAGATGATCGAGATCGCCAAGACGATCTCGCTCCTCCGCGACCAGCTCGACCGGGCCATCAGCCTCGCCATCGCCGACTTGAATGCCAGCCTGGAAAAGGCGCGCGACTCGGAGCAATCCCTCGATCGCGAGTATACCCGCCAGGAGAAGGAGCAGCTGCGTCTGGATGACCTCAAGGTCGAGTACCGCAGCCTCGAGGACCAGGCGGCCGTCGCCAAGAACGCCTATTCGCAGGTGCTCGACAGCCTCAACAAGACCACCACGTCCAAGGGGCTCGACTACCGCATTCCCGTCAGCCTGCTCGACCGCGCCGTCCCCAACTTCGCGCCCTACACGCCCAACAAGACGCGGATCGCCCGCACCTGCGTGATGGTCGGCGTGCTCGTCTTCCTCGGCGTGGCGTTTGGCCTCAGCGTCATCGATGACCGGATCAAGAGCGCGTGGGACGTCGAGTCCTACATCGGGGTCAACCTCCTCGGCATCATCCCCGATCTCGCCAACGTCAAGGACGAGGACAAACACATGCTCGCCATCCGGGCCAAGGCCACACCCGGAGTGGAGGCATTCCTGAGCGTCTACAGCGCGGTCAAAATCCAGTCGAAGCTCGACTATCCCAAGATCATCCTCGTCACGAGCACCATCCCCGGGGAAGGCAAGACGCTCATCTCCTGCAACCTGGCCGGCAGCTTCGCCCGCCACGGCCGGGCCACCCTGCTCATGGATTGCGACATGCGCCGGCCCATGCTGCACCGGCATTTCAACCTGCCGAACGAGGCCGGTATTCTCACCTGGGCCGAAGCGGGCGCGAGTCTCGAGGGGGATCTGCTGGCCAACCCGCAGCTCGGCATCACCCGCCTGAGCGACAACCTCTCGCTCCTGCGCTCCGGCGGGCGCTCGAAGAGCCCGACGGAGTTCCTCGAGAAGCCGGTCTTCGGACAGTTTCTCGAACAGCTCAAGCGGCGGTACGATCTGATCGTCATCGACTCCCCGCCGGTCGGCGCGGTGTCCGACAGCCTGCTCATCGCCGAGCATGCCGACGAACTCATCTACGTCTGCCGCTTCAATCGCGCCTACCGGAAACACATCCGGCAGTTCGTCCGGACGCTGCGCGAAGGCGAGAAGGACTTCCTCGGGATCGTGCTCAACGGCCTGTCGCCCCGGCGCATCGAGTACTACACGAACTACCGCTACTACCGCAGCTACAAGAAATATTACGGCTCGCAGACCTAGCGGCGGGACGGGCGACGCAAACTCCCGCGCTTGACTTTCCCGTTCCACTTTCCGGAATCCGCACTCCGGTATCCGGTATCCCGTGTCCTCCGCGCTTTCCGCCTATCTCCCGGCCCGCTTTGATCCCGCCCGGCCCGTCGCGCTCATCGCCGGCCAGGGCCTCTATCCGATCCTCGTCGCCCAGGCGGTCCGCCGCGTCGGCGTTCCCTTGAAGCTGATCGCCTTCGACGAGGAGACGCGCCCCGAGCTCGTTGCCAGTTTCGCCGAGGCCGACCGCCGCACCCTCCGCGTCGGCCAGCTCGGCCGCATGCTGCGGACGCTTGAGCAATTCGGCGCGGGCTATGCCTACATGGCGGGGCAGATCGCCCCGCGCCGCCTGTTCAAGGGTCTGCATCCGGACCTCAAGACCACGCGCCTCCTGCTTTCGCTCAAACGGCGCAACGCCACGACCATCTTCGGCGCCATCGCCGCGGAGATCGAGCGGCTCGGCATCACCCTGCTCGACGCGCGCTCCTTTCTCGACGACCACCTGGCCAGCCCTGGTGTCATGACCGGCGGCCGGTTCCCCATCGACGGCGAGTATCTCGACCACGGGATCCACATCGCCCGCGAAGCAGCGCGGCTTGACATCGGCCAGGGCGTGGTGGTGCGCAAGGGGACCGTGCTCGCAGTCGAGGCTTTTGAAGGCACCGATGAAATGCTCCGCCGCGCGGGCGCGTTCCAGACGGACCAGATGCTGTTTGTGAAGACGGTGAAGACCAGCCAGGACTACCGCTTCGACGTGCCGGTCTTTGGCCAGCGCACGCTCGAAGCCATGCGCGAGGCGCGGATCGCCGCCGCCGCGCTCGAAGCCGGCAAAGTCATCATCCTCGACCGCCCGGCCGTGGTCGCGCAGGCGGGAGTGTGGGGCATTCATTTGCTGGGCTTCACCTAGCGCTCTGCCGGCTTGCGCTTTCGCGCCTCCCTCCGCAGATTGCGGCCATGCAGAACGAGGTCATCGAGGTCGGCATCAAGGGCGTCATGCCCACCGCCAACGGCTGCGCCGTGTTCCTCGGCAATGACGACAAGGCCTTCGTCATCTACGTGGACCACAGCGTCGGCAACGCGATTTCGATGACGCTCAACGGCATCAAGAAGGAGCGCCCGCTCACGCACGACCTCATCGGCAGCATCTTGCTCGGCCTCAACGTCACCCTCGAGCGCGTCATCGTCAACGACGTCAGCGACGGCACCTTCTACGCGCGCATCATCCTGCACATGCAGAACGAACTCGGGCGCAAGATCATCGAGGTCGACGCCCGGCCCAGCGATTCCATCGTGCTCGCCCTGCAGCAGAAGAAGCCGATTTTCGTCGCCCAAAAGGTCTTCGACGGCGTCGAAGACATGACTGAAATCCTCGAGCGCGTCCTCAAGCAACAGAACGAGGCGGAAGAAGAGGACGAGGACGACGAGGAGGAGGGCGAGAAATCCTGAGCCGCGGGCCGCCGGCCCGTCCGGCCGCTCCCGCCGCCCTGGGTCCTCGGGATGCCTCCCGGCGACCGAGGGTCCGTCAACCCCGTTCCCCTTGAGCCTGCCACCTCCCGCCTCCCCCGTCGCGACGATCGCGCCGCGCCCGCTGCCGGCGCCAGTCGTGCCCGGCCAGCCGCTGACGGCGCTCGCGCCGATGCAGGATGTGACCGACCTAGCGTTCATGCGGGTGATCGCCCGCTACGGCCCGCCGGACTTCTTCTTCACCGAGTTCTTCCGCGTCCACGCGCAGTCCCGCCTCGAAAAGCATATCCTGCGCTCGCTGACCGAGAATACTACGGGCCGCCCGGTCTTCGCCCAGCTCATCGGCGAGAACGTGCCCGACCTCCTGCGCACCGTGCGCGAACTGCTCGCCTACCCCGTCGCCGGCATCGATCTTAACCTCGGCTGCCCCGCGCCCAAGGTCTATCGCAAGAACGTGGGCGGCGGCCTGCTGCGCGAGCCCGGGCGGGTCGACGAGATCCTGGGCGCCCTCCGCGCCGCGGTGCCGGGACTCCTCACGGTCAAGATGCGCCTGGGCTTCGATGACACCGCGAACTTCCCGCGCCTGCTCGAGATCGTCGATCGGCACGGGATCGACCTGCTGGCCGTGCATGGCCGCACGGTGAAGGACATGTATCGCAGCGCGGTCCGGCACGATTTCATCGCCGAGGCTGTGCGGGCGGTGCGCTGTCCGGTTCTCGCCAACGGCGACATCACCTCCGCCCACCGCGCTGCCGGCATCCTCGCCCGGACCCGCGCGGCCGGCGTCATGATGGGCCGCCACGCCATCCGCAACCCCTGGATCTTCCGCCAATGCCGGGAACTCTTTGCCTGCCGGTCGGCCGGCGGCGCGGACGCGGAGATCTTCCAGCCTACCCTCGCCGATGTCCGCGCCTACATCGACCACTTGTACGCCGCCACCGCCACGCCCGGGGTGCCCGAGCGGCTGCAGGTCGCGAAGATGAAGAAGTACCTCAATTTCATTGGGCAGAGCGTCGATCCCGCCGGCGCCTTTCTCCATGACATGCGCCGGGCGGAAACCGAAGCCGCGCTCTTCGCCGCGTGCGATCGTCACCTGCTCCGCGATCCGGTCCGGCGGTTTTCGCTCGAGCCCTATCCGGGCGTGCTCGCGCGCCCCAACCGCGAGGCCCCCGTCGACGTCGACGCCGGTGCGCCCGGCGCCGCGACCGCCGGAACGGCCGACTCTCCCCGCCACTCCCTCCGCTTTGACCATGCCCAAAATTGACGTCAACAAGGTCGCCGAGATCCTGCAGAAAAACCACATCGAGCCGGCGGTGCTGCGCCGCATCCTCGAGGAGATTCACCACCTCGTGCAGCCCGATCCGGCCGAGGAGGTCCCGCCGCCGCCCGTGAAGAAACAATGGCTGATCCTCGTCTCCGATCCCGAGCGCCGGCTGCCCAAGGACGACCTGGTCGGCTGGGTCGTGCAGATTCCCGAGACCGAGAGCCCCGCCTCGACCAAGGAACGGATCCTGCGCGGAACCTATGATTTCAACCGCTCCAAGCGGGGCCGCCTCCTGCCGGCCAAGACCGTCGGCGAGGCCCTCGAGAACGTGCCGGCGCGGCATTTCAAGGAAGCCGAGCTCTGGGTGAAGACGCGAACGCCGGTCATCGTGCTGCGCACGGACAACCGGATCCCGACGGAATGAGCGCGCCCCGGCGGCGCCGCCGCCGGTTAAATTCCTTCCGCGGACCGGCGCCACGCCGCCCGCTCAGTACTCCACGTCACGGCAGCGTTGCTCAAGCTGCTGGACGCACTGGTCGATCTGCTTCTCGCTGAGGATGGTCTCGCCGCCCCCGGTCAACACGCCCGGCAGCCACGAGGGATTGACCACCCGCAGGGCCGCGTGCGCCTTAGCCTCCACATACCAGCCGGGGAACGCCAGCACCGGCACGACCTCCACTTTCTCGCCGGTGGTCTTGTCGATCCAGTGCTGCAGCCACTTCGCATTGCCGATGGTCTGGCCGATGCCCTCCTGGTCCTCGCCCCAAGGCCAGCTCAGCTGTTCGCCGTCAAAGAAAACCTTGTAGTCGTCGCGCCCCTCGCGCGGCACGCCCTTGCGCCGCGCCCGGGTCTCGATCACGAAGACGCCGCCCGGCCCGACCGCGACATGATTGATATTAAACCTCTCCTTGCCGCTCTCGCAGGGCACGTCGTGGAACACGTGCCAGCCCCCCTCTTTCAGCGGCTCGAGGAATTCGGCGACAATGCGTTCGCCGAAATAGGCGAGATATTGATCGCTGCGCTCCCGCAGCCGCGCCAGGAACCAGCGGACCGCGAGCGCCACCGCCGCGCCGAACATCGCCAGCGTCACGCCCAGCCCGATCCACATCCACACGGCCGGCAGCCGGGCGACGACCTCCAGTAAGAGCAGTCCCACGATGCACGGCACCAGCGCCGCCCACACCATGATGAGGATGAAATCCTCGTCCAGCCGGCCCACCTCCTTGAGGTGCGTCTCGCCCGCGACCCGCAGCAGGCGGAGATCCTTGGCGAACGGAATGCGCCCGCCCCGCTTGCGTCGGTCCCACCAAACGATCGCAAAGACGGCCAGAGCGAACAGCGCGAGGTAGGCGCTGGGCAGAAGGATGGCTTTCCAGTTCATGCGCGGAGGGAGGGTTGAAGGCCCCGGCGCCTGCCCGCCGGAAGAGGTATCGCGGCCGACCGGCGCAGGAGCGGCTGATACACAGCCATGGCCGCCAGTCTAGGGACGCTTCCCGCCCCGTCCATCGCCCAGTGGTAAACCCCGGGTAAAGCCGATTGGTGAACCGCGCGTCAAAATCCCGCCGGCGACCCCGCGCCGCCCAGGATGTCCGCGGCCGGCCGGCCGATTTGCAACAGGGCCGCCATCCGTTGCATCGCCGGCCCGATGTGCGTGAAATAGCGGAGGTAGGACGGGCAGAGGTAGCTCACGCCCGGCTCGCCTGCGCCCGCGCGCACAAAGCGATGCTTCGGGCAGTCGCCGTTGCAGGCGAACCGCACCGGACATTCCCGGCAGACGCGCGGCAGATCCGCCTTGGCGTCGCCAAAGCGCGCGGCCGCGGGACCGTTGCCCAGGTCGGCCAGCGGCGTCGCGTGCAGGTTGCCGAGCCGGTACGCCGGATAGACATAGTGGTCACACGCGTAGACGTCGCCGTTGTGCTCCAGCGCCAGCGCCCGCCCGCACCGCTCCGCGAAAATGCACAGCCCCGGCCCCAGCCCGCTCCACGCGCTCAGCGCGGCGTCGAACTGCTGGACGGAGACCCGCCCGACGTCGCGCCGCACCCAGAGATCAAACACCGTGCAGAGGAATTCGCCATAGCCCTCGCGCGGCACGCATTCCGTGGCCGCCGCCTCCGCGGCACACTCCGGTGGCACGAGATCGCCCGGCCCGGCCGGCGGCGGCGCATGGTCGAGGCGCACCGCCGTGTCCGCCGGGCGGGCCCGGCGCTCGACCAGCGGAATGAACTGCAGGAAGCGGGAGCCCTCGGCCACCAGGAACTCATAGACATCCCGCGCCTGCCGGTAGTTGCGCCGGTGCACCACCGTCAGCGTGTTGAACGGCACGCGGTGCCGCTTCAGCGTGCGCAGGCCACGCATGACTTTCGCCCACGTCGGCCGGCCGCCGCGATCCACGCGATAGGCATCGTGCAGCGCCCGCGGACCGTCGAGGCTCAGTCCCACCAAGAAGCCGTGCCGCGCCAGAAACGTCCCCCAGGCGTCGTCGAGCAGCGCGCCGTTGGTCTGCAGCGCGTTGGCGATGCGCCGCCCCGCGGCATAGTGCTGCTGCAATTCCACGACGCGCTGATAGAATTCCAGACCCAGCAGCGTCGGCTCGCCCCCCTGCCACGTGAACGTGACCTCCTCCCCCGGCTGCGACGCAATGTAGTCGCGAATGTAGGCGTCGAGCGTGGCCTCGCTCATCCGCGGCACCCCCGCGCCCGGGTAGTAGGCCGGCTCCTTTTCCAGATAGAAACAATAGCTGCACGCGAGGTTGCAGCGGGCGCCCGCCGGCTTGGCCATCACGTGGAAGGGCCGCGCCCACGGCGAACCCGCGGGTCGGGACGACGAGTCGGTGGCGGCAGCGTCCGGCATCTGAAAGGGTAACTGTGCCACGACCCCGCCGCCAGTCGCGAGGTCAAATTCCCCGCCACGCCCGCCGTGCGCGGAACCGGGGTGGGCACGACGCTGGCGTCCAAGGACTACCGTTGCGGGCGTGCGTTCAGGTAATCCGCGGCGGGGGCACGCGCCACTGCTCGATGGCGTGCAGCTCGCCGCAATCCAGGCAACGCGTGGCCGCGAACGTCGCGCCGCAGTGCGGACAAACGGCCTGCGTCTCGAAGGTGTCGAAGGGCTTTCCACACCGCCCGCACGTCCACCACGCGCCGATGGGCGGCGCTGCCTCGCAGCTCGGGCACCGAAACCCGTCGCGCCGCGGGAGCCGGGCGGCGCGAGCCAGAATCCGGGCGTGCTGCAGCCCGCGCCAGCAGTTGGCGAGAATGAATAGGGCCATGATGCCAAACCAGATCGCATTCTGCTGCTGACCGAGGAAGAACAGCACGGCGACGCCGAGGAGCATTACGGCCACGCCCGCAAAGCCGATGATGCTCGCCACCAAGAGGCTCTGGGCGCGCCCGATCGCGAACCACAGCAGCGCGCGTACAATCTGGCCCCCGTCCAAGGGGTAGATCGGCAGCAGGTTGAAGATCAGCAGGCCGAGGTTGACGATCCAGAGGATGTGCAGAAACCACACCGCATCGGACGGGTTCTCCGGCCACGGCAGAGTTCCACTCAGCACGCGCACCCCGAGGAATACGAATACCAGTCCCACGTTCACCAGCGGGCCGGCCGCAATGCTCCAGAGCGTGGCACCGGGCCGCATCGGCGGCGCCACATAGGCCACCCCACCCAGCGGCCAGAGCACGATCTCATCCGCCCGACCGCCCACCGACCGGCAGGCCAGCGCGTGGCCCATCTCGTGCAGCAGGACGATCGCGAACAGCGCCAGATATTCGAGCGCGTTGAACGTGAGCGACCCGTAGCTCCCGCGCCGGCTGGAAATCTCGTACATCGCGACGACAAACCACGACCAGTGCAGGTACAGGTCGACCCCGGCGAGGCGGAAGAGATGCAGGGAACCTTGCCGCGTGGGCATTGGGGAGATCTACCCATCTTCCCGGCCACAACAAGTCATTTGGCGGCCCCACGGCGGTCGAGTCGCCGGCGCAAGGCGATCGGGCGCAGCGGAATTCGCCACCCGCGCCCGTTGCTCATCGTCCTGACAAACGGTGCTACTACCACTGCGCCGCCGCGGGATGAGTCGGTTTTTACTCGCGCGCCCGCACCGTCGATTTATCATCCGACCTCGTCGGTTGTGCTTGTTCTTGCAGTGTTTCCCCAACCCTATCGTTCACCGCCGCCGGCCTGCGCCGCGCAGCCATGACGGCCCCGCTCGCCCGCCCCGCGGCACCTCTTCCTCCCTCCGTCGTGCCCCTCTCCCCACCGCCTTCACCCACCCGGCCTGAGCTCCCCGCAGCCGCCATGCCCGAAGTGATCTTCGACGAGAATCTCTGCAAAGGCTGCGAGCTCTGCGTCACGATCTGCCCCACCAAGATCATCAAGATCGACACCACCCGGGTGAACATCCGCGGCTATTTTCCCGCCGTCGTCTACAACCTGGCGGAGTGCAGCGGCTGCGCGAGCTGCGCCAAGATCTGCCCCGACTCGGTCATCACCGTGCGCCGCTAGAGGAACGCCCATGGCGAGGAAATTGATGAAGGGGAACGAGGCGATCGCCGCCGCCGCGATCAACGCCGGCTGCCGCTACTTCTTCGGCTACCCGATCACCCCGCAGAACGAGATTCCGGAATACATGGCGCGGGAGCTGCCCAAGGTCGGCGGCACCTACGTGCAGGCCGAATCCGAGGTGGCGGCGATCAACATGGTCTACGGCGCGGCGGGCGCGGGCGCGCGCGTCCTGACCTCCTCCTCCAGCCCCGGCATCAGCCTGATGCAGGAGGGCATCTCGTACATCGCCGGGGCGGAGCTGCCCTGCGTGCTGGTGAACATCATGCGGGCCGGCCCGGGTCTGGGCGGGGTGCAGCCGGCGCAGGCGGATTATTTCCAGGCGACCAAGGGCGGCGGCCACGGCGATTACCGCGTCCTCGTGCTCGCGCCCGCCAACCTCCAGGAGGCGGTCAACCTCACCCAGCTGGCGTTCGATCTCGCCGACAAGTACCGCAACCCCGTGATGGTGCTGGCGGACGGCATGATCGGCCAGCTAATGGAGCCCGTGGAGCTGTCGCCGTACCAGCCGGCGTGCGCGCTGCCGCCCAAGGATTGGGCCACCACGGGCACGGCCGAGAGCGGCGGCCGGCGGCGCATCATCAACTCGCTCTACCTCTACCCCGACCAACTCGAGAATCACGTCCGCGCGATCTACCGGAAGTACCTCGAGGTCGAGCGGACCGAGGTTCGCTTCGAGCTGTACCAGTGCGAGGACGCCGACGTGGTCATTGTGGCCTACGGCACCACCTCGCGCATCGCGCGCTCGGCCATCGGGAAGTGCCGCCGCCTCGGACTGAAGGTCGGCCTGCTCCGCCCGATCACGCTTTATCCGTTTCCGCTCGGCGCCTTCGACCGCGTGGTCGACCGGACCCGCGCCTTCCTGGTCGTGGAGATGAGCATGGGGCAGATGCTCGACGACGTGAAGATCGCGGTCGCGGGCCG
>Ga0335070_10006288_pt1 | contig 13979 bp, 9 predicted proteins | sample Lox_Sample_13_FD_206722 | JGI IMG/M metagenome (GOLD analysis project Ga0335070, IMG submission 206722) | Soil microbial communities from Loxahatchee National Wildlife Refuge, Florida, United States - Lox_Sample_1.3 | ecosystem: Environmental > Terrestrial > Soil > Wetlands | place: USA: Florida... | reverse complement strand
GCCGAACCTGGCCCGGCCTTCCTCGCCCAGGAGGCGTCCCAGCGGCCAGAGCTTGAAATCCTTCCAGAAATCGTAGATCTTCCAGGGGAACGGCCGGGGATAGTTGAAGAAGAAGCGGTAGGCATAGTTGCGCGCCCGCTCGACCTGCCCGGGCGTCGGGCGGTATTTCTTCAAGTCGGCCAGGGCCAGCTCGATGGCGGCGAAGTATTCGTCCCAGGTGGACGGATCGTGGGTGAAGCCGCGGCCGCGGTAGTGCGTATCCCCGGCCACGATGACCGGGATGCCGCGCATGACCATCTCCAGCCCGACCGTGGTGGTGTACACCAGGCCCAGCTGCGCGGCGGACATGATGTCGTAGGTGTTGATCTTCTCCAGCGGGCCGACGACGTGCACGTTTTCCGGCAGGCGGGGATATTTTTCCCGGATGATGTCCACCATCGAGGGGCCGTTCATGTAACGTTCGCCGGGATGGGTGCGGACGACCAGCTGGCATTCGGGGTGCCGGCTGAAGGCTTCGATGGTGCGCAGGATCCATTCGCCCATGCTGCGGCTGAAGAGGTTGCGCCCCAGGATCAGGCTGTCGCCCAGGACGTTGGAGGCCAGCAGCACCACCGGGCGCCCGTCCAGGCCGAGCGCCGCCTTGATCGCGGCTTCGCCCTGGGGCGGGACGTCCTGCCACAGGCGCTCGGATTTGCCGAAGGTCTTGGCCGACAGGCGCGCCTGCTCCAGCGCGTCGATTAGCCCCGCCTGTTTTTTCGTGATCGGCGTGCCCCCGCAGGCTTTCCAGAGCTCATCCGTGTTCTGGCGGATGACCTCGTCGTCCTGCGCGATCCAGGCCTGCTCGCGCTTGTCGCTGAATTCGAACGTGACCACCGGCAGGCCGAGATGGCGCGCCACCTGGTAGGCGACGCCGTATTCGATCACCACCCCGTTGGGGAAGAGCACCAGGTCCGGTTTTTCGGCGCCCAGCCAGGTCAGAAGGGTCCGCGCGGTCAGGTCGTTGTAGGCCAGGCGCATGCGGTAAAAGTCGTAGGCCTGTTCCACCTCCTCGACCTGCAGCACGTACTGTGTGTCGTAGATGGAAACCTTTTCGACGGCCTGCTGCAGCTCGGGCGGCAGCTCCTTCGCCGGAGGGACGTCGGTCAGGGCCTGGCTGCGCATCAGGGAGCTGGTCGGCTCGAGGGTCAGGCGGGTGTAGTGCGTGTGCAGGCGGCGGTCGAAGCGGCCGGTGGCCAGGCGGAAGTCGGCATACGGGTAATAACCGAGGGTCACCTGGTGCCCCTGACCGGTCAACGCCAGCCCGAGAATGGTGCAATACTCGACCCAGTAGTGGATCGAGGCGATCAGGCAGATGCGTTTCCCGGGTGAGGCCTTCCGGGCAAAGGCGGCTGCCTCGGCGCAGACGGTCGGCAGCGCGGCGCGCAGCTGCTCGAGGTTGTAGTGACCGATGCGCCCGCGGGCGCGGCGGTACTGCCAGATCAGCTGGGTGCTGAAGGGCAGATAGCCGAACAGCTCGTAGGCGCCAGCTTTCCAGGATGCGGAGTTTTTATTCACGGATGATCTCCCATTTCAGCCGGGGACGGATGGGGCCCGGCCGGGGCTCGCCCCACTGCATGCCGGGCGCGCCGCTCGAGTCCACGGTAAAGTCGAGTGCCTGCTCGTCGCCAAAATAACGCCGGATCTGGTAGGAGCTGGCGTTGACCCCCAGCGAGTAGCGCCCGCCATTCAGCATGTCTGCCGGGACGGCGCAGCGGCTGCAGTAATGCCCGGCCTCGCGTGAGGGGTGTTTCTCGAAGCGGGCGTCATCGTCGGTGTCGAAGGAGGTGAAGACCGCCTCGCCGCGCGTCGTGTTCAGGTAGACGCCGATGCGCAGGGCGGTCAGCGGCGCCTCCAGGGCATATTCCATCTCGATGGTGAAGGGCTCGGTGGAGCGGATGCTGTCGACCACCTTGCCGGACTTGTTCTTCACGCGCAGGGCGATGGGACGGAAGGGCGCCGCGCTGGGCGGGATCTCGTCCGCGTCCCAGACGCGCTCGCCGGCGCTGGTGTGGCCGGCGCTCAGATAATAGTCCACCGCCTCGCTGGCGGGAGCCCGCAGGCTCAGGCAGCCCTTTTGCAGCACCAGGCATTCCTGCGTCAGGCGCAGGATGGCGGACATGTTGTGGCTGACGAACAGGACCGTGCGCCCCTGCTGGGCCACATCGCCCATCTTGCCCAGGCATTTCTTCTGGAACTCGGCGTCCCCGACCGCCAGCACCTCGTCCACCACCAGGATCTCCGGCTCCAGGTGGGCGGCGACGGCGAACGCCAGCCGCAGGTACATCCCCGAGGAGTAGCGCTTGACGGGTGTGTCGATGAACTGCGCCACCTCGGAGAAAGCGATGATCTCGTCGAACTTGGCAGCGATCTCGCTGCGCTTCATGCCCAGGATGGCACCGTTCAGGAAAATGTTCTCCCGACCGGTCAGCTCGGGATGGAAACCGGTCCCGACCTCCAGCAGCGACCCGACCCGGCCGCGGATGGATACGCTCCCTTCCGACGGCTCGGTGATGCGGGAAAGGACCTTGAGCAGGGTGCTCTTCCCGGCCCCGTTCCGGCCGATGATCCCCAGGACCTGGCCTTCCGAGACATCGAAGGAAACATCCCGCAGGGCCCAGATCGTATCCGCCCCGTCGGCCTTGGGCGCCTGGACGCGCCGGATGGCGCGCAGCGGCGCGCCGAGGGCATGGGTGATGTTTTCGCTGAGCGTCTGGTAGCGCCGTGGCCCGAGGCCGATGCGGTAACGCTTGCTGAGCTGGTCAACACGGACGACGGTGGTCATGGACTAGATGGTATCGGCGAAGGTCCGTTCCATGCGCCGGAAGTAGAACAGGCCGGAAACGAACAGGATGGCGACCATGATGATGGCGACGACGAAGAGCTCACCGGGCGGATCCCCGCCCATGATCGCCCAGCGAAAGCCCTGGATGACGCCCGCCATCGGGTTCAGGCCGTAGACGATGCGCATCCGCCCGGTCACCAGGCTGGCGGAATACGCCACCGGGGAGGCATACATCCAGGTCGTGATCAGGAAGGGTACGATGTGCGTCACGTCGCGGTACTGGACGTTGAGCGCCGACAGCCACAGGCCCACCGAAAGGGCGGTGAGCACCACCAGGACTGTCAGCGGGATCAGCCAGAGCATGTTCCAGGTCAGCGGGGCGTGATAGTAGAACATCAGGCAGAGGACGATCAGGAACGAGATGCCGAAGTCCACCAACCCGGAGAGCACAGACGAGATCGGGATGATCAGGCGCGGGAAATAGACCTTGGTGATCAGGTTGGTGTTCCCCACCAGGCTGAGGCTGCTGCGGGTCAGCGCCCCCGCGAACAGGCCCCAGGGCAGCAGCCCGGCGGCGGAGAGCAGCGGGTAGTTGACCCCGGCCTGGTTCAGGTGGAAGAGCGTGCCGAAGACGAAGGTGAAGATGAGGATGTTGACGACCGGCATGAGCACCGCCCAGGCGACGCCCAGCACGGCCTGCTTGTAGCGCACCTTGATGTCGCGCCAGACCATGAAGTACAGCAGCTCGCGGTAGGTCCACAGGTCGCGTAGGTTGAGCGCCGACCAGCCGCGCGACGGGCGGATGACCAGCATCGGCATTTCGCTTTTCGTCAGCGAGGCGGTTCTGGTCATGTTTACTTCCTGTTTGCCTTGTACCAGTCGATCGTCCGGCGCAGGCCCTCCTCGAAGGGGGTGCGGGCGCGGAAGCCGAAGGCATTTTCGGCGCGGCTCACGTCCAGGGCGCGGCGGGGCTGGCCGTTGGGCCTGGAGGTGTCGAAAACCAGCTTGCCGGTGAAGCCGGTCAGGCGGGCGATCGTCCTGACCAGGTCCTTGATCGAAATCTCGTTCCCGGAGCCCAGGTTGACCGGCTCGGTGCCGTTGTAGCTTTCGGCTGCCAGCAGGATGCCTTCGGCGGCGTCTTCGACGTACAGGAACTCGCGCGTGGGCGAGCCGTCCCCCCAGACCGCGATCTCTTTCTCGCCCCGCTCCTGGGCTTCGACGCACTTGCGGATCTGCGCCGGGATGACGTGCGAGGACGCCGGGTCGAAGTTGTCGCCCGGGCCATAGAGGTTGACCGGCAGAAGGAAAATGGCGTTGAACCCGTACTGCTGGCGGTAGGACTGCGCCTGGACCAGCAGCATCTTCTTCGCCAGGCCGTAAGGCGCATTGGTCTCTTCGGGGTAGCCGTTCCACAGGTCATCTTCCTTGAAGGGCACCGGAGTGAACTTTGGGTAGGCACACACCGTGCCCAGGGCGACGAACTTGCCGATCCCTCGCTGCCAGGCCTGGTGCATCAGCTGCGCACCCATCATCAGGTTGTCGTAGAAGAACTCGGCCGGGTGCTGCAGGTTGGCACCGATCCCGCCGACGCGCGCCGCCAAATGGATGATCACCAGGTCCGACGGTTTGATCTCGGCTCGCGAGGCGGGCGTAAAACCTTCCGGGCTCAGGTGCGCCGGCCGACGGTCGGCTGGGAGCAGGGCATCCTCCAGCAGGCGCGTAATCTCGTCGCGATCCACCAGGTTGTATCGCTCGATGCGCGGGACGAGAATGTCTGCCGCACCGCGCTGGATCAGGTTCCTGACCAGGAAGGACCCCAGGAACCCGGCTCCTCCGGTGACGATGACGCGCTTGTCTTTCCAGAAATCGACTGACATGTTTTTCCCGTTACTGTACGATGAACTGTGCATTGCGGTAGTGCTCGTCCTGGGGGTTGCGGATCAGCCCCATGCGCAGCGCATAGACCACTTCGCGCACACCGTCGTCGACGGTCAGGGTGCTTTGGAAGCCAAGCTCGCGGCGGATCTTTTCGAAGGAGACAGTGATGTCGCGCATGTCGCCGCCGAAGGTCAGGTCCTTGTAGGCGACGAACGTCTCCGGCAGCCGCTTGATCACCAGGCCGACGATCTCATCCTTGGTGTAATTGCCGTCGTCGGCACCCAGGTTGTACACCTGCCCGTTCACTTTCTCGCGGGGCTTTTCCAAGCCGAGGATGATGCCGCGCACCACGTCGCGCACGTGGATGAACGAGCGCGAGTAGCCGCGCTGGTAAATGATCAGCTCCCTGCGGGTGTAGGCGTCCAGGACGAACTGGTTGACGATCAGGTCGAAGCGCGTGCGCGGCGAGATGCCGTAAAGCGTTGCCAGGCGAAAGATCAGCGGCGCGGGGCCGGCATCCTTCTGGGCCAGGAGGTACTCCTCCGCGGCGACCTTCGTCTCGGCATACAGGGACTGGGGATTGAGCGGTGAGTCCTCGACCACCGGTTTCCCATCGGTGGAAAGGCCGTAGTTGCTGTAGGTGGAGGTGAAGATGAACCTTCCCGACCCGAGGCCGGCGGCCTGCTCGAAGACCATTTTCGTGGCCTCGACGTTGTACTTCCAGGCGGCCTGTTTGCCCACCGCCTGGCAGGCGGGGAAGCCGACAATCGCGGCCAGGTGGACCACCGCTTCCGGCTTGGGCCAATCGCGCGGCAGGGCGGCGCGCACGGCACCCGGTTCGGTCACATCCGCTTTGACGAAATGGAAGCTCGGGTGGGCGAAAAATCCTAGGAGCGATTCGCCGCTGTACAGCAGGCTGTCCACCACGGTGACACGATACTCGCTGCGCAGCAGCTCGGCGGTGAGCAGTGAGCCGATGTAGCCTGCCCCGCCTGTGACCAGGATGTGGCCTTTGTCACTCATCTTTCGTTCCTCCGAGATGTAGAGAGACCTTCAGGCCTATCACCTCGAGCACGGGCACGTTGCCGTCGGGGACGATGGCGATTCCCTGCTCGAGGCAGCTCAACCGGCAAATATCGGCCACATCCCCTTCGCCGATCAGGTGGACGCGGTCATAACCGGCCTGGCGTACGGCCTTTAGGTGTTCCTTGACTCGCTTGCGCGTGTTCCGATAGAGCAGGAATTGTTGCTCGACGTAATCCACGGTCAGACGGGCGCGCAGGGCGATTCCCTCGGGTGTGATAATGTAACGTAACTTTTTGCGCTCGGCGCGTTTGATCTTGACAAAGCCTTTTTCAATCAGGCGCTTGAGGTGCCAGTTGACCGTCCCCACGGCCACACCCAGTTGGGTGGCAAGCGAGGCCTGGGTGATATCGGGGTCACGCTCGATGTTTTCGAGCAGCGCAAGTTGGCGGGCATTATCGGTGGAAGTATCCATAGGTTCAAAATTCAATTATTGAATTATAACCACGAGTGCGCACGCGTCAAGGGACGATGTTCGACCAACCGTTCCTGCCTACTGATCACTGAGTTCACGGTTTTTTATGAAAAACGAGAATCCTGGAGTTGCTGTCACACACCAGGAGGGGTGCAGACGGTGGAAGACTGTCATAGGCGCCGGATGCGAAATAGTTTTCCCAGGCCTGATTGTACCGATTTTGTTCGATGACGATGGTGTCGGCCTGCGCTCTCCATTGTCGCATCAACACGTCATTCCAGAATCCATAGCGGGCAAGGGCCTGCGCGTCACCTCCGTACCAGAAGCTGTACAAGCCGTCCAGTTGTTGAGGGAAGATGCGAATTCCAGGGAGGTACAGCAGCAGCGCCTCCGACCAGTCGCCGTCCCAATACACGCGGCTGCCGGGAGGGATTTGTTGGGCCAAGGCATGCCCATGTTGCTCCAGAGCCTTGATCTGGTCCCCACCGCAGTCGTAGTTGCCAAAGCTCCCTCCAAGCAATTGCGTGGGCGACAAAATCACCCCGACCGCCAGGAGGGTCGCGGTGGAGATGTAGCTGAAGGCCGGAGACGGCGTTCTGATCCGCCGGTACCGGCGCCAGAGGATGAAGCTGAGCAGGAGGATCATCAGGGCGATCAGGATGCCAGTGATGGCCGGGACCATGCGCTGGGACAGCAGATAATCGCCGCCGAAGAGGTTGACCAGAACAGACCATAAAGGATATCCGGGTTGCCACTGGCCGGTCTGGAAAAAAGTCTTGAGACGGGGTAACGTGATGCTGGCGCTGACCGGGGCCGGAATGGTGTATCCAATTCCAGCCAAAATAACCAGGAGGAGAACAACATACAGGATTTGCTGGATTACGGGGATGCGCCTGGCCGGGTCTCCGAGCAGGAGAGGCAGGAGAAGAATGCCGATGGGAGAGAAGAACGAGACGTATGTGTTGAAGCAGTAGACGCAGTTGTTGTTGGCTGAGGAGAACCCCACACCCGCCCAGGCATGTTCTGCAAACAGGACGACGAAAAGGGCTGCTAAGAAAAGCGCAGTTCGGAAATGGTCGTCCTTTTTCCAGCCGTTTTTATGTGGCCAGAGCAGCAGGGCAGTAAACCCACCAACCAATGCAAGAAAATGCGACCTGAAAACCTGGAAGAAGCTCTGCAAACTCATGAAAGGAGTTCCCTCTAAGATCCAACCCGGCGTCGCGCCGGCCGGAGGCCGCCAGGGGTCAAGAAAGGGGGTAAGACTGGCAGGGAGCCAGGGAGCCCACATCCTCAGAATGTTCGGCCAAAAGATGGCGTGGATGATCAAGATGGGAAGAACGCTGGCAAGCAGGCACCACCATCCTGCGCGTCGCCCGTGCTGCCAAAAGATATAGAAGACGACAAAAAGGAGGACGGGCGCCATGTTCTGACGGGTCATCGTCATGATCGCGGCGAGGACCCCCCCGAGGAGGAGCTGCCAGAGAGGCTGGCCTTTTCCAAGGACCAGCGCCAGGGTCCAGACGAGCAGGCAGGCGATGAGCACTTCCGATGCGGCCAGGCTGTAGAGCTGGATGAGGTTGGGGTCGATGGCGATTGCCCAGACAGCCGCCGCCGCCCACCACTTCCCGCCCAGGCGCCGCGCGGCGAACCACAGCCCGACCAGGCGCCGCGCGGCGAACCACAGCCCGACCAGCGTCAATAAACCGAGTAGCAGAGCAAAATAACGACCCACCCGCAGACCGGGACCGAACCAGGTTTCGACATAACCCGGGATCAGGTACGCCAGCGGGGCTTTTTGAGTCCACGGCCCGAAATCTTGAAAAGGGTGATAAACGCCCGTGGCGTACAGGTACCCCTTGTACAGGTAAAGCGCCTCATCAATAACCAGGTGTTGCGCGTATAAGTAGTACCAGGATTGTGCCAGATAGAGCAGCCCGCCCAGCAGCGCAAAGAACTGGGGAGTGATCAACGCCATGAGGACACGCTTTGCTTTAGTCATCTGATCGATATAATCATCGCCGGAGAGCACCCGTTTCCGCTCTGCATCAACCCGCATAATAGATGAAAACTGCAATGCCCGCCCTGGAACAACACAGCCGGGCGAGATCAGCAGAAATTTCCTTCTGACCGTTGCAGCTGTGAAAATGAGTGGCCGCGCTTGGTCAAAGGGGAGGAGCGCACTGGAGTTCTTGCTTCATCGATTCCATTAGGAGATCGTCCGGCATAGATAACTCGCCCGCCGGTTTCGTACGCTCCAGGATTGCACAGATGGAAGGGTTAAGGACGGGAGCTGAATCTGAAATCGTTTGTACCAGTTTGTTGGCATCCTGCCAGCGTCCGAAGCGAGCATAGCCTTCAATGAAGACGAGTAATTCCGATAGATCTGCCGGATAATATTTGCCGCCAAGAGCCTGATCCCCGAGACTGACCACCTCCTGCCAGTTATCGAATTGGCGGGCAAGGTCCGCCTTCTCAAAAAAATAGCACCAGTTCGTGCTTGGTTCAGGGTCGAACAGGAAGGCGGGCGGCCTGGCTGAATGATCTGGGTGTGGAATGATTTGGTCCACGTTTGAGAGGGGAAGGGCACTCGCAACCAGGGGGGGCAGGGCACGGGCATTCAAGACCACCGGGCGCCCAAACTTCGATTTGTAAACAGAAAGGAACACGAGGTTCCGGTCATACTTGGGATTGAGAACCCGCAGGCAGGAGGGGGGGTTAAAGTAGACCACAACCACCTGGTCGGTGTTCCCCCGAAACCCAACAGAAAGAAAGATATTTTGATAGATCGGCTGACCGTGTTCCAGGGAGGGTATCGAAACCTCGAGCCGGTTTGAAAGCGTATCCAGTGCGACCGTAAGTTGGTCTGAACGATTCTCGGGCGCGTAGGTCCAGTTAAGCAGATACGTCAAGCCTTCATCATCGGTGAATGGAAAGGCGAGATTATCCGAAAGCAGCATTGTGTTTTGTTTCAAGCCAGGTGCCCGCCAGACCAATTGCCAAGCAAAAGTTTTTTGTAGATCGGATTCGGACCGGAAGAGGGCGGAATTATAAAACTGCAAGCCGACCGCCAGTCCTGCCAGGACTGCGGTAAGGGTAATGCTCTGCCAGAAATTGGGGAGCAATTCCAACAGACCCGTCAGCAGCAGGCTAACCCCAAGAATGTACGACATTGAAAACCGATCTGATTCAAAATGGGGTTGAACGGTCAGACCAGTCACATAAAAAGGGATGCCTGCAAACAGGATTGCTATTAGCCCGATCCCGATGAACTGCCAGACATACCTTCGCCGGTCGTTGGTTGGATCCGGAGCCGATGAAGAGGGACGATGCGCTTGCAGGCGATTTTGATAAAGAATCATCCCGACCAGGCAGATAGAGACCAGCAAGGGATAGATCGTCGCAAATCGGGTGGTGCCCCAGGTGTTAATTGCAACCTGTAAGGTATTCTCCCATGCCTGCACAGTCAACACACCGAAAGAATGCCAGATTGTACTTGCCAATCCAAGCAAGCCCCGGATGGGGGCAGATCGGACTTCTTCTAACAGGACCGGCTGGTAGGTAAGGAATTTCAAGCCGAAGATGCGCCAACACAAATAGACTCCCAGGATTAGCAGAAACGGCATGGAATAAAGCGCGGTTCTATTGAGCCGCTGCTTGATGTTCGGGAGCACGGGGGCCAGGACGACGAAAAGGAAGATGGGCCGAAGCAAGTCCAGACCGACCAGATAATCATTGGCAAACAGTTGGAGGGCGGAAAGGAGAAGCGCGCTGATTATTCCCGGCCAAAAATATTTAGGGTTAAGCACAGCCAGGACCATCAGACCAAGAGAAATGAAAAAGATGGCCTGAAGCAGCCAAAAGTAATAATAAGTCAATGCTAGAAATTGCTGACTGAACCCAGGATAGACCAGGTAGAGGAGAGCCACCATGAAGATCGGACGAGGCTTCTTTCCCCAGACCAGATGCAAAAACCACCACAGCGCCACGCTTGTGATCCAGCGCAGTAGGATTGAAAAGACTTGCCAGGCAAGAGGATTGACGCCCAAGATCGGGGTCAGGGCTGCTTCGAAATAAGCCCGCAATGGACGGTTGACAGCCGCCATGGCTTTCATTCCCTCAAAACCTTTAAAGAAACGCACCCAAGCAAAAGCCCAATCGTCCCAGTAAAAACCCAAATGGTTGGCATATATGCCATAGCAAGCAAAGGCAACCACCAGGAGAACGACTGGACCAGTCCATCTTCGGAAAGAACCATCACTGGAAAGGATTAATTTCCAGGGCATCTTTTGAACGTCCAGCCATTCTCGCGTGTTCAGATGTTTCCAAACCCTGTTGATCATGAAATTCAGATCCTGACCATATTGATCACAATTGGACGATGAGGCAGCTCTCACCCGGATAACTGACAGGGTGAGTCAACTTCTGCCGCTTTGTGTTTTTGATTTTTCCATTAGTTTCAGGTCTGCCTCGACCATCATATTGACCAAACCCTTGAAATCCACCTTGGGTTCCCAGCCCAGTTTTTGGCGCGCCTTGGCCGGGTTGGAACGGAGCACATCCACCTCCGAGGGGCGCAGAAAGTGTGGATCCGGCACCACGTGGTCGTGATAGTCTAGGCCGACGTGACGGAAAGCCAGATCGACGAATTCGCGCACGGAATGGGTCTCGCCCGTGCCGATGACGAAATCTTCCGGTTTTTCTTGCTGCAGCATCATCCACATCGCCCGGACGTATTCCCCGGCGAAACCCCAGTCGCGCTGGGCCTCCAGGTTGCCGAGGTGCAAATCCTTCGCCATCCCCAGCTTGATGCGGGCCACGCCATCGGAAATTTTGCGGGTGACGAATTCAAGCCCGCGGCGCGGGCTCTCGTGGTTGAAGAGGATGCCCGAGATGGTGTACAGGCCGTACGACTCGCGGTAGTTGACCGTGATCCAGTGCCCGTACACCTTGGCGACCCCGTAAGGGCTGCGCGGGTAGAACGAGGTGGTCTCACATTGCGGAGTTTCCACGGCTTTTCCGAACATCTCGCTGCTGGAAGCCTGGTAGAACCTGGATTGCGGGCTGACCAGGCGGATCGATTCGAGCAGCCGCGTCACCCCCAGGGCGGTCACCTCGCCGGTCAGAACCGCCTGGCTCCAGGAAGTGGCGACAAAGGATTGGGCCGCCAGGTTGTAGACTTCATCGGGCTTGTATTCTTCCAGGATGGCAACCAGGGAGCTCTGGTCGTGCAGGTCACCCTGCACGATGGTGATGTCGTTCTGGATATGCTGAATGCGTTCAAAGGTCACCGTGCTGGAGCGGCGCACCATCCCGAGGACTTCGTACCCCTTGGAGAGCAGGAACTCTGCCAGATAGGAGCCGTCCTGACCGGTCACTCCCGTGATTAATGCTGTGGGCATTTATCCTCCTATTCAAAATTCAATTACTGAATTATAGCCGTTCCTCCTCAGGAGTCAAGCGCGGCCTGCACCTCGCTTTTTGAGGAAATCCTGGATCCAACCACCCACCAGGATCAGACCGCTCGCCACCAGAATGGCTGCAAGGATGGTGAAGACGTGCAGGGGCTGATCGGCCCAGTTCCCGTAACGGCTCGAATACCAGATGCTGAAGAAGACCAGGAAAACGCCCTCCACTGCCAGGAGTCGCACCATCCAGGGATTGTGCGTCTCCCGCCACCAGAGGAACGCTTTGGCTGCCAGGATAGCCTGCCAGAGCAAAAGCATGACGCGATAGCGCGGGTTATCCCACTGGTCCCCGCCGGCGCGGAAAGATGAGAGCAAGATCCATATCCAGGTGATTGCCCAGAGCCAGATCCAGGCACGGCGTTCGCCCTTCTCTGGCACTTTCCAGACGGCGAGTAAGCTGGCGGCGAGGAAAGGAACCAGGCTGTACCATCCGAGCGAGAGCAGGATGGATATGCTTCTCCAGGGCCAGACGGCCGGATCGAAGAGGGCCGCCGGGAGGAGCGGTTGAGTGATTCCGTACCCGGTGGTGAATGGAATGTGCAATGGCCCGGGCAGGTCCTGGAATACTGTTCTGATCCAGCTGGAGCTGCGCGATAAAACGTAAGCATCCCACTTGGCGGTAGCTGGCAGCCAATTGGTCAGAACGGTCAACGGGGAAGCCCCGGTGAAGTCTCCGCGCGCCTGCCCGAGGCCGAGCAGGATCAAGGCCGCAACCATCACTGCCAGGATGATCAGGATCGGCCGCCAGGGGATACGCCGGTCCCGGCTGCGCAGCCAGGCCCAACCGCCCATGCCGAGAAGCGCGATGACGGCAATGCCTGGCTGGACGAGCAGCATCCCGACCAGACTGCCAGCCATCCATGCCCAGGCCTGACGACGGTGAGTGGACTGCCAGTCGACGATTCCCCAGAAGAGCACGGTAATAAAAGTAATCAAGAAGGGTTCGCGCATTTGCGAGCTGCCCAGCAGCACGCTTGCCGGGTACAGGACCAGGATCCAGCCGACGATTACGGCCATCGACCGGCCCCAGGTCGAGAAGACCGCCTTCCAGGCAAACGCGACTCCGACGGCTGCAGTCAACGCGCTGACCAGGATGATCAGCCAGGCGCGGTGAGTATCCGGACTGAGGTAGCGGTAGATCAAGGTGCTCAATGCCAACATGCCGCCGTACTGGTCGGTGTTCTTATAGGATTTGTCGAAGGCTGTCCAGACCGGCTCCGGTCTGTGCGCCAGCTCCCAGGCCTGGGTGTCACGGTTGTAAGCATCCTGGAAGGCATATCCAGCCTGATTGACCCGGCTGTTCTGATAACCGTACGCCGGCAGGATGTAGCTGTTGGCGAGGCCCAGCCCCAGGCGGAGCAGGACTGCCAGGAACAGCATCAGGCCCAGAGTCCGGCCTGCACCTGCCCAACGCCACAGCGCCGCCAGGGCGGACAGCCCGCAGACCAGGAGCAGTGAATAGGCCAGCCAGCCGATCCACCAGGTGCCTCCGTTCAGGGCGGACAACACCCCAGCCAGCCCGAGGGCGGGAAGGAGGATCCAAAGCAATCGCAGAAACACCTTCTTAGTCATTCTATGCCTCGCGTGTCGACCAGCTATTCACCAGTTGAATCGTGGTCCACAAGGCGACCAGGACCACCAGGGTTTGCACTGGAACGGAGAAGCGCGGGTTATCGCCGTGGTCGAGCAAGGCTTGGGCGATGGAGGTCAGCCAGAGGAACGATATGGAAAAATAAATGAAAAGACCTGCCTTCAGTGTTAATCGGGCCCGCTTCCATAGAAGGGCGATCGAACCCGTAATGAGGATCAGGTTGCAAACAAATAACCCTCCCCGCTCGGCAAGCACCAGGCCGCTCCAGATGCGCTGCGTGATCGGGCCCTTGATTTGCTCGGGTGCCCAGTAGACCGGAACCTTCCAGAACCAGAGCCAGCCCTGGGCCGCGCTGCGCAGGTAGAGGAACGGATGTTGCAGGATTAGTTGGATGGATATTTTTACCAGCAGGTCGGAGAGGTCATAAAAGCCGATCCCGGAGACCTGCTGCAGGGCCGGGATCGCGTCCCAGATGGCGTTCGCCGGCGAGCCGGTGGCGGCAATGCGGTCGTCGCGGTATTTTATAAATGTGTCCCGTATGGCAGCATACTTGTCAGGGACGTATTCGAAGAATGCGCCGGTATGCTGGACGAGATGGTAGCCGGTCATGGTCTCCAAAGCCCAGCGATGATAATTCTTATGGATGAAGTTCACCCACACGGCGATGAGCACCAGCGCCGAGAGACCGGTCATCAGCGCCGCTCCCCAGCGGACCCCCGGCCGGGC
>Ga0335070_10006287_pt1 | contig 13979 bp, 9 predicted proteins | sample Lox_Sample_13_FD_206722 | JGI IMG/M metagenome (GOLD analysis project Ga0335070, IMG submission 206722) | Soil microbial communities from Loxahatchee National Wildlife Refuge, Florida, United States - Lox_Sample_1.3 | ecosystem: Environmental > Terrestrial > Soil > Wetlands | place: USA: Florida... | reverse complement strand
GCAACCCCACACTTCCCGCCAATTCCTGACCCACCAAAGCGAATCAACAAGCAGCCCCGGCTAGTTCAGAGAATGGTGGTCAGCCCGGAGCTCGCCGACGTCCTGGCGGCGATCATTACTCGCATCCGCCGGCCCGACGGTTCGGTCGGCTGTGTCACCTCCTATGACTCCCATGAACGGGTCTGGAACCCGCCGATGCCGCTGCTGTTCCAGCGTCGATTCAGCCTGGAACAGCGCTCCATCCCCGGCGGCACCATCGCCGACTGGCTCGGGCTGGCTCTGCGGGATACCGGCATCACCGATGCCGCCGGGCGGCCACTTCAGTTCACCCCGCACGACTTTCGCCGCATGTTTATCACCGATGCCGTGCTGCACGGCATGCCCCCGCACATCGCCCAGCTCGTTGCCGGCCACCGCGACATCAACACCACCATGGGATACAAGGCCGTCTATCCTGAGGAAGTCATCAATGGGCACCGCGCGTTCATCGCCCGACGGCGCGCGCGCTGCGCCCGGCCGAGAATACCGGGTGCCCACCGAGCCGGAGTGGGGACGAGTTCCTCGGTCATTTCCAGCGCCGCAAACTCGCCCTCGGTACTTGCGGTCGTTCCTACGCCACCCCCTGCATCCACGAACACGCCTGCCTGCGATGCCCCCTCCTGCGGCCCGACCCGGCCGAACGGGACCGCATCGTCGACCTCCGCGACAACCTCATCGCCCGCATCGCCGAAGCCCGTCAACAAAGATGGCTCGGTGAAGTCGAGGGACTCCAACCTCATTTGGTGGCGTGTGGGCCAGGGCCTGTGCGCAGAAATGTGAAGCCGTTTCCATCAATTCGGCATTGCGGATCGGTCGGCTGATGCGCCAGGGTTGGTGGTCAGGGTTCCGAGTAGCGCGGCGGGAGGACCGAGGCAGCGAGATGACAGAGACCGGTTCTGAGCGATCGCAGGGCGAAGACGCGGTCGGCGCTGCCGCCACCGCCGGCGCTGCGCCGCGGGCGTCGCTGGCCCCGCTGCTGGCCGGCGGGGAGTCGGTGGAGTCGCTGCTTCGCGGGGCGCAGTTTTTCAGTCCTGGTGCGCCGACGCCCGACTATCGCGCGGTGCGTCACCGGGGAGGCCGCGGGGCTGAAGAGTTTTACCGGGAGCGCTGGCGCCACGACAAGGAGGTGCGCTCGACCCATGGGGTGAACTGCACCGGCTCGTGCTCATGGAAGGTGTTCGTCAAGGACGGCATCATCACCTGGGAGACCCAGCAGACCGACTACCCGCCAGTGGGCCCGGACAGCCCCGAGTACGAGCCCCGCGGCTGCCCGCGGGGAGCTTCTTTTTCCTGGTACACGTACTCGCCGGCGCGGGTGCGCTACCCGTATGTGCGCGGTCCTTTGTTGGAGATTTGGCGCGAGGCGCGTGAGCGGCTGGGTGATGCGGTCCAGGCGTGGGCCGAGATCACCGCCGATCCCGCGCGGACCGCGCGCTACAAGCACGCTCGGGGCAAGGGCGGGTTTGTGCGCGCAACATGGGATGAGGTCGCCGAGCTGATCGCAGCCGCACATGTCCACACGGTCAAGGCCTACGGGCCGGATCGGGTAGTCGGGTTTTCGCCGATCCCGGCGATGTCGCAGGTGTCCTATTCGGCGGGGACGCGGTTCTTGTCGATGATCGGCGCGACGATCCTTTCTTTTTACGACTGGTATGCCGACATGCCCATCGCCTCGCCGCAGGTGTTCGGCGACCAGACCGACGTGCCCGAGTCGGGCGACTGGTGGAACGCGGCATATCTCATCATTTGGGGGACGAACCTGCCGATCACGCGCACCCCGGACGCGCATTTCATGACCGAGGCGCGCTACCGCGGGCAGAAGGTGGTGGTCGTCAGCCCGGATTTTTCCGACCACACCAAGTTCGCCGACGACTGGCTGGCATGCGCGCCGGGCACCGACGGCGCGCTGGCGATGGCGATGGGCCATGTGATCCTCACCGAGTTCTTCCGCGACCGCCAGGTGCCCTACTTCCACCAGTACGTGAAGACCTACACCGACCTACCATTCTTGGTGACCCTGCGCCCGCGCGGGGATGCGTACGTGCCCGACCGCTTCCTGACCGCCGCCGACCTCGGTGACCAGCACGAGGGCGCCGCGCACCGGACCGTGATGCTGGACTCGGCAACTGGTGAACCGTTCGTTCCAAATGGCACCGTCGCCGACCACTTCACCGAGGCCGGAAAGGGCAAATGGAACCTCGATCTCGGCGGTGTGGACCCGCTGCTGAGCCTGCATGGGCGGTACCCGGATGCGGTTGCAGTCGACCTGCCGCGTTTCGACGTCGGCGAGACTGAGGGCGGCGGGGTGATCCGCCGCGGCGTCCCGGTGATGCGGCTGGGCGATCGGGTGGTGACCACCGTCTTCGATCTACTGATGGCGCAGTATGCGGTGCCCAGAGAGGGGATGCCGGGCCAGTGGCCGACGTGTTACGACGACGCCACCCAACCCTGCACGCCGGCCTGGCAGCAGGCCATCACGTCGGTGCCGGCGGCGGCGGCCGTGCGGGTGGCGCGCGAGTTCGCCCGCAACGCCGAGCTGTCCGGTGGCCGGTCGATGATCGCCATGGGAGCCGGCAGCAACCACTGGTTTCACTCGGATCAGATCTACCGCACATTTTTCACGCTGACGATGCTGTGCGGCTGTCAAGGGGTCAACGGCGGCGGCTGGGCGCACTACGTCGGCCAGGAGAAGGTGCGCCCGCTGACCGGGTTTCAGCAGGTCGCGTTCGGGCTGGACTGGCAGCGGCCGACCCGCCACATGACCGGCACCTCGTTTTTCTACCTGCACACCGACCAGTGGCGCTACGAGAGTTTCGGCGCCGACGAGCTGGCCAGCCCACTGGGCCGGGGCCTGTTTCGCGGCAAGGCGCCGGCCGACGCGCTTGCGCAGGCGTCGCGCCTGGGCTGGACACCGTGCCATCCCGCCTTCAACCGCAATCCCCTCGATTTGGCCGATGCGGCGGCCGAGGCGGGCAAGGACATCGCCGAGTTCGTAGTGGACGAGTTGACGGCCGGCCGGATGGACTTCGCCGGCGAGGATCCCGACGACCCGGCGAACTTTCCGCGGGTGATGACGGTGTGGCGGGCCAACCTGCTGGGTTCCTCCGGCAAGGGCATGGAGTACTTCATGCGCCATCTGCTCGGCGCCCACGATGCGGTGCGCGCCGAGGAGACCCCGCCGCACCTACGACCGGCCGACGTGCGCTGGCGCGATGACGCGCCGCGCGCCAAGCTCGACCTGATCACCACCATCGACTTCCGCATGACCAGCACCTGCACCTACTCCGACGTGGTGCTGCCGGCGGCTACCTGGTACGAGAAATTCGACATCTCCACCACCGACATGCACCCGTTCGTACACTCGTTCAACCCGGCCATCGCGCCCCCGTGGGAGACGCGTACCGACTTTGACGCGTTCACCACGATCGCTCACGCGTTCTCCCGTCTCGCCGAGCGGCACCTGGGTGTGCGCACCGACGTGATCGCCGCGCCGCTGATGCACGACACTGCCGACGAGCTCGCCCAGCCCGGCGGCGTGGTGGCCGACTGGCGGGCCGGCCAGTGCGAGCCGGTGCCCGGGCTCACCATGCCGCGGCTGGTGACGATCGAACGCGACTACACCGCGGTGGCGGCGAAGATGGCCGCGCTGGGCCCGCTCGTCAACACGGCCGGAACCGCGATCAAGGGCATCGCCTGGAAACCCGCCGCGGCCGTCGACTATCTGGCCCGCCGCAACGGCACGGTTCGCGGCGGGCTGGCCGACGGGCGGCCCTCGCTGGCCCGCGACATCGACATGGCCGAGGCGATCCTGGCGCTGTCGGGAACGACCAACGGGGCCGTCGCCGTGCAGGGCTGGCACGCCCTCGAGGAGCGCACCGGGGTGGCGCTGGCCGACCTGGCCGCCGAGCGCGCCGGGGAACAGATCACCTTCGCCGACACCCAGATTCAGCCCCGGTCGGTGATCACCTCGCCGGAGTGGTCGGGCAGCGAGACCGGAGGGCGGCGCTACTCGCCGTTCGTGGTCAACGTGGAGCGCAAAAAACCCTGGCACACCCTGACCGGGCGGATGCAGTTCTTCCTCGACCACGACTGGATCGCCGAGTACGGTGAGTGGCTGCCCACCTACCGCCCGCCGCTGAACTATGCCCGCCACTTCGGCGAGCAGGGGCTGGGTGAGCCCGGCCGGCCGGAGATTACGGTGCGCTACCTCACGCCGCATTCGAAATGGTCGATCCACTCCGAATACCAGGACAACTTGCACATGCTGCGTTTGTTTCGGGGCGGACCGGTGATCTGGATGAGCCCTGCCGACGCGGCCAAGATCGCGGTGGCCGACAACGACTGGATCGAGGCGTACAACCGCAACGGCGTGGTCGTCTGCCGGGCGGTGGTCACCCACCGAATGCCGGAAGGCACCGTGTTCATGTACCACGCCAAGGACCGACACCTGATGACCCCGCGCTCGGAGGTCTCGGGTTGGCACGGCGGCGGCGACAACTCGCTGACCAGGCTGGTGATCAAGCCGACCCACATGATCGGCGGCTACGCCCAGCTGTCGTATGCCTTCAACTATTACGGCCCGACCGGCAACCAGCGCGACGAGATCACCGTGATCCGTCGCCGCTCCCAAGAGGTGCAGTACCGATGACAGATGAGGCCGAGACGGGGTGTGTGCCATGCGGGTGATGGCCAACGTGGCGATGGTGATGAACCTCGACAAGTGCATCGGCTGCCACACCTGCACCGTCACCTGCAAGCAGGTGTGGACCAACCGCCCCGGAACCGAGTACGTCTACTTCAACAACGTCGAAACCAAGCCGGGCATCGGCTACCCGAAACGCTACGAGGACCAGCAGATGTGGCGCGGCGGCTGGACGCTGGACCGCAAGGGCCGGCTGGCGCTGGCGGCCGGTGGGCGACTGCGCAAGCTGTTGTCGATCTTCTACAACCCCGACTTGCCCAGTATCGACGACTACGGCGACCCGTGGACCTATGACTACCAAAGCCTCATCGACGCCCCGCTGGGCACCCCCAACCCGTCGGCGCATTCGATTTCCGCGCTGACCGGCCGCGACATGACGGTCAAGTGGGGCAGCAACTTCGACGATGACCTGGCCGGTGCGCCGCAGATCGCGGTCGGGGATCCGAACCTGGCCGGCTTAGAGGATCGGGTGAAGATGGCGTTCGAGCAGGTGTTCATGTTCTACCTGCCGCGCATCTGCGAGCACTGCCTCAACCCGTCCTGCGTCGCGTCGTGCCCATCGGGGGCGATGTACAAGCGCGAGGAGGACGGCATTGTGCTGGTCGACCAGGACCGCTGCCGCGGCTGGCGGTTCTGTGTGTCGGGCTGCCCATACAAAAAGGTGTACTTCAACCACCGCACCGGAAAGGCGGAGAAGTGCACGTTTTGCTTCCCGCGCATCGAGGCCGGACAACCCACGATCTGCTCGGAGACCTGTGTGGGGCGGCTGCGTTACCTGGGCCTGGTCCTCTACGACGCCGACCGCGTGCTCGATGCCGCGGCAACCCGCGACCCGCAGCGGCTCTACGAGGCGCAGCTGGGTGTATTCCTCGACCCGCACGATCCCGACGTGGCGGCCGCGGCTAGGCGGGCGGGCATCCCACACGATTGGTTGCAGGCGGCGGCACGCTCACCGGTCTACGAGCTGGCCGTGCGGCACAAAATTGCGCTGCCGCTGCATCCCGAGTACCGCACCCTGCCGATGGTCTGGTACATCCCACCGCTCTCCCCGGTGGCCGATGTAGTGGGCGCGCACGGCTATGACGCGAACAACCCCGACAACGTGTTCGCCACCATCGATGCGCTGCGCATCCCGATCGAGTACCTGGCCAACCTGTTCACCGCCGGTGACGGCGACCTCGTGCGTACCGTGTTGCGCAAGCTCGCCGTGGTGCGGACGATCCAGCGTGCCAGCCAACTCGGGCTCGACCTCGACGAGGACCTCCCGGCATCGGTCGGCGCCACCGCCGAGGATCTCGACGACTTGTACCGGCTGCTGGCCATCGCCAAATACGAGGACCGCTACGTCATCCCGCCGGCGCACGCCGAGGAGGCCGGGCGGCTGATGGGCCAGCACGAGCAACTGTTCTGCAGCCTCGACACCGATGGGGGCCCGGGCATGGGCGGGCACGGGCCGCCCGGACCGCACGGCATCGCCTCGTATCGCCCGACCAGCTCGCGCGCCGAGGCCCACACGTTCAGGGCCGATGATGGTCGCACCCGGTTCAATTTGCTCGGCTGGAATGGCAGCGAACCCGCACCGCACCTGTTTCCGGAAGCCGGCCAGGCGTGAACGCCGCGACGGCCAAGCTGGCGTCGGTGCTGCTGCAATACCCGACGACGGCGCTTTTCGACGGCCTCTACGAGCTCGATACGTTTGCGGCGGGCACCGGCCCTAAGGCCGCGCGGGAGTGCTTCGGGCGCTTCCTGGGCTGGCTGCGCGCCACACCGCCAACCGAGGTTGCGCAGCACTACGTGCACACGTTTGACATGCGTCGCCGCTGCGCGCTGTACCTGACCTATTACCGCTACGGCGACACCCGCAAGCGCGGCATGGCGATGGTGGCCTTCAAGGCCGCCTACCGCGACGCCGGCTTCATCCCATCCGAGGACGAACTGCCCGACTATGTGCCGATGGTGCTCGAATTCGCCGCATTGTGCGGCCGTGGCCAGCGGCTGCTGCGCGGGCACCGTGCCGACGTCGAGCTGCTGCGTCGCGCCCTATTGAAAGCGGAGTCGCCCTATGCGGATGTGGTCACCGCGGTGATCGCCGGCCTGCCCGGCCTGGGTAAGCGCGAGCTGGATCAGGTTGGCGCGGCCTGGGAGTCGGGTCCTCCGCGCGAAGAGGTCGGCCTGGAGCCGTTCGCCCCGCCCGGATACATTGCCGGACACCGAGCGGAACGGACGTCCATATGAGCGTGTGGAACATGTTGTGGTGGGTGATCCTGCCCTACGCCGCGCTGGTGATCTTTGTCGTGGGACATGTGTGGCGCTGGCGGTATGACCAGTTCGGCTGGACCAGCCGCTCCACCCAGCTGCAGGAGCGGCGGCTGCTCAAGTGGGGTGCCCCGCTGTTTCACTACGCCACCTTCGCCGCTATCGCCGGGCACGTCCTGGGCATCCTCATCCCGCGCTCGTTCACCCAGTGGATCGGCATCCCCGAGACCGGCTACGAGTTGTTTTCCGGCATCGCCGGGTCGATCGCCGCCATCGGTGTGCTGATCGGCGCGGGCCTGCTGGTGTTCCGGCGCACCATGGTGCCCCGGGTGCGCGCCACCACCAGTGCCGTGGATTACCTGGCGCTGATCCTGCTGGGGATCATCATCATCCTCGGTATCTATCTCACGCTGGGAGTGCAGGCGTTCGGTCCGCGCTACGAGTACCGCGACACCGTCGCAGTGTGGTTCCGCAGCCTGTTCGCCGGCAATCCGAACGTGGCGGCGATCGACCACGCGCCGATCATGTACCAGGTACACGCGGCCGCAGCGTGGGCGATCTTCGCGGTCTGGCCGTTCAGCCGCCTCGTACACGCATGGAGCTATCCCTTGTGGTATCTGTGGCGGCCCTACATCGTCATCCGCAGTCGTATCGCTGCGCGGCCCGCTGAACCGGGCACCGGCGGTCGCAAGTGGCGCAAAATCGGTGTCCCGTACTAACGGCCGGCCGGTGCAACACGCCTCCCGCGAAGCCGTACGAACCCTCAACCCCGGCTACTTCGCGCTGGTCATGGCCACCGGCATCATGTCCACCGCGATGCACAACCACCGGCTGTCCGCCCTCTCCGTTGTCCTGCTGTGGGTGGCCGGCATCGCCTACCTCGTTCTGGTCGCCATGAGCATGGCTCGAATCGTGTCCTTCGGCAAAGAATTCACCGGCGACCTTTCCGATCCACAACGCGGGTTCGCGACTTTCACTTTCGTCGCTGCCACCGACGTGCTGGGCACCCGACTGGCCATCGACGCCCATCACGCGTTCGCGTTGGCGTTGCTGGCAGTCGGCGCGCTCGCCTGGCTGATCCTCGGCTACCTGGTGCCCTGGACAGCGCTTCTGAGCCACGGCCACGAGTCGGTGCTGCAGGGCGCCAACGGCACCTGGTTCATCTGGGTGGTCGCCAGCCAGTCCGTCGCGGTGCTGGCCGCCGCGCTACAACCCCAGCTGGGACCCGGCCGCCGCGAACTGGCGCTGCTCGCCGTGTTCTGCTGGTCGGTGGGCGTGTTCCTGTATGCCGCCGTCGGCGCGTTCGTCGCCACCCGCATGCTGCTCTACCCGCTGCGACCGCAAGATCTCACCCCACCGTACTGGGTGGCCATGGGCGCCACCGCGATCACCGTGCTGGCCGGCGCACGCATCGTCGCGATGGCCGACGCCCCGGTACTCGCCGCCACGCACGGCTTCATCGCCGCGACATCGGTGCTGTTCTGGGCCTTCGGCACCTGGCTGATCCCACCGCTGCTCGCCGGCGGCATTTGGCGGCATGTGGTGCACAGCATTCCGCTGCGCTATGAGGCAGCGCTGTGGAGTGTGGTGTTTCCGCTCGGCATGTACGGGGTGGCCTCCCACTACCTCGGCCAAGCCGACCATCTGCCGATTGTGGAACGAATCGGCGACCTCGAAGGCTGGGTCGCGTTGGCTGCATGGATCATCACCTTCGCCGCCATGCTGCACCACGTGGCGACCACGATCTGGCCGGACGGGCGGAGCGCTGAGGGCGGGGTCATCGAGAGCTTGTGACGGCCCCGGCCCGCGCAGGCATCAGCATCGACCACACCAGCCCCAGGCGGGTTCGCCGAGAAACTGTTGCATCACATCAGGGTCGAGGTTGCACGGTTACTGGTCGACTCGTCGAGGGTGTGTAGGGCCACGGTGGAGTGGGCGAACGCGCCGCCGGCACGCATTTCGGCGGTGACCTAAATGGCCTCCATGATCTCTTCGTCGGTAGCGCCCTGCGGTGGGCGAGCTTGGTGTGCCCGCTGATGCAGTACGGACATCGGGTTACGTGAGCGACGGCGACCGCCGCGCATTCACGTTCGGGCTGCGGTTGTCCCATTGCCCGAGACTAAAATGTTGGAGCAGCCCGACCGGCCGAGTTCCTCGTACAGGGCCAAGGCCAAGTCGCGCTAGTCTGAGAGGCCACACACCCCTGATCACACCAACATCACGCTGGCGGCAGCAATAGTCCAACAGCTGGCTGACGAGTGTGACATCATCGTCATCGGCTGAATTGCCAAGGTGCACAGTCGTTTCAAACATGCTTCGATACACCCTCGCGAAGGCCATTAGCGACAAGTAGTACACAGACGCGGAAACCCCGCCGTTAATCGAGCGGGCAGACATCGAGCTGAGCGTGCTACGAGTGCCCCGACGATGCACCGCAGATGTGCTCATCGACGACGCTCAGCTGCATCGAGCCACCTCGGACACCGCCGACCCGGACTGGGCCATCGTTGGACCTCATCTTTCGATGCGTGCTTAGCTGTGCACACCGAAGATCCCGCCGGCGACCACCCCTACCTCGTAGCCACTCGGCTCGATCCCCACACCCCACCAATGCTCAGTGCCGCCGACAACCGACGTCGTTGCGGCCCGATCATCGGCTTGCGCCCGCGTGAGCTTCCGCTAACCCCCGGCACGAAACGGCAGGCCAGGACCCATGGTCCGCCGGTCATCCGCCGCCAGATACCTGTCGACCGCCACGGTGATGGGACCGGTTTGAGCAGGGTTTAGCCACGGTCATGGGACCACTCGTTAGCCAGTAATGGGACCACCCGGCGTGTCGTGCCCGGGTGGTCGCTCAGTTATTGGGTCGGATCGCTTCACGTCGATTGATGTGGAGGAAAGGGTCCGCTGGATGTTTCGGGAGGTTTCTGTGGTCGAGGTAGTTGAGCTGCTGCGGTGCTGGCTATCGGGTGCAGGGTATCGGCGGGCGGCCGCCCTGGCTGGGGTGGATCGCAAGACGGTCCGTTATGCCGATGTCGGCATAACGGACCTTATGCCGCAGTGATCGTTATGCCGTACATTCGTTGAGGTTCGGTGTCGGAGAGGGCGATCGGCCCGAAGTGGTCGGCATAATCGTGCGGTGGTCAGAGGCTGGTGAGGAAGGCGAGCAGGGTGTCGGGTGGGTGGTAGCGATCCGGGGCGGCCTCGTCGGGTTTGGTTCGGGCCAGGGCGCGTTCCTTGAGGGCCATGTCGGCGTGGAGGTAGGTCTGAACCGATTGGGTGGACTCGTGTCCGAGCCAGAGTGCGATCACCGACAGGTCGACGCCAGCGTGCAGCAATGCCATCGCTGCAGTGTGGCGCAGGGTATGCGGAGAAACGTGTTTCGCCGCCAGGGCGGGGAGGGCGCGTGCGGCGGTGGCTGCGTGTCGGGTGACGAGGTGTTCGACGGCGTCGCGGCTCAGCGGATGGCCGGTTCGAGTGCAGAAGATCGGGTCGGTGTTAGTGCCACCGCGTTCGGCCAGCCAGATGCGCAGTGCAGCAACGGTTGTCGTGGTCAGCGGGGTGACACGGTTCTTGCGTCCCTTGCCTCGGCAGCGCACGTGCGGTCCGGCGCCCAGGTGTACGTCTTGGCGACGCAGATCGATCAGCTCGGAGACGCGGAGCCCGGTCTGGACGGCCACTTGCAGCAGGGCATGGTCGCGGCGGCCGGTCCAGGTCGACCGATCAGGTGCGGCCAGCAGCGCGTTGGTTTCGGCGGCGGTGAGGAAGCAGACGCCGGGCTGGTCACATCGTTTCGGCGGCATGGCCAACACGCGCTGGATGAGCCCGCCATGTTCAGGATGGCGCAGCGCGGCGAAGACGAACAGTGAATGGATCGCGGCGAGGCGGGCATTGCGGGTGGTAACGGCATTGCCGCGGTCGGCTTCCAGATGCTGCAGGAACGCACTGATCAACGGCACGTCCCAGTCGGTGATGTCCATCGTCTGTGGTGGCTTGCCGGTCCGGTCGCGGGTGAACACCAGCAACAGCCGGAAGGTATCGCGGTAGGCGGTGACGGTGTTCGGGCTGGCGTGACGCTGCGCCATCAGATCATCGGTGAGGAACGCTTCGAGAAGCGGCGCGAGCGTGGCCATGACAGAGCTCCTTGCGCGGTGGTGGGAATAGGATCCTCGAGCCGCTGCGCGGCCAACCCCAACAGCTCCGGAGCGGCCTGCAGATACCAATACGTCGAGGCTGGCGAAATATGGCCCATCCAAGTCGACAGCAGCGGCAACTGTGCTTGGACGTCGGCGCCACCGCGATACCACTCCAGTAGGGTGCGCACCGCGAAGGAATGACGCAGATCGCCGACCCGCGGGTGCGGCTGGCCGGCGGTGGTGTGGATTCCGGCGGGGTCGAGCAGATCGGCGAAGGTGTAGTCGATGGTGTTGACCACCAACCGGCCGCTGGCCGAGACGAAAAACGCCGCCCACGCGTCGGTGCCGGCGGTGTGGTCTCGCAGCTGGCTGTAGTCGCGCAGCACCGCAGTTGTGGTTTCGTGCAGCAGGATCTGCCGGGATTTGCCGTATTTCGAGTTAACGATGCGCACCACACCGGCATCGAGGTCGACCTGATCACGGTCCAGGCGTGCTGCTTCGCCGACCCTCATGCCGGTCACCGCGAGAAGGCCGATGAGAGTGCGGTAGGTCGCCTTGCGCAGCGGCCGACGGAACACGGTCTCTGGTGCCTGCATCAGAGCCTGGATCTCGGCGTCGGAATACAAGTGCGGGACAGGGCGATTCCGGAAACAGCGCAGCAATCCGTCCGGTGGAACTTCGCAGGCGGGGTCCAGGGCGTGCAGGTGACGGGCGAATCCGCGCACCACCGTCAACCGGCGCCGCTCCCAGTTGGGTTTGCCCTGCGATTGGGTGGCCCAATCCACTGCCGCCGTGGTGGTGATCGTCGTGGCACCGCAGTGGTCGAGATGGTCGATGAACTGCATCAGCAGGTGCTCGGTGTCGACGAGCTTGTAGCCCAGCGCCCGCCGCACCATCAGATACTGGTCGGCGCGCTGCCGCAGCGTGATGGGCGGCGCGATCATAACGGCGATCCTGGCCAGGGCCGCACCAGCGTTGCCAGCGCCCGATAGTCCAGCTTCGCATAGACGGCAGTGGTGGATTCGGCATGATGACGCAGCAGTTGCCCGACTTCGGCCAGCGGTGCCCCACGGGCGAGCAGATCGCTGGCCACCGAGTGCCGCAGCCGATGCGGGCTGATCCGAGCGACCCGACCGCGTTCACAGGCAGCCACGACGATGCTGGTGATCGCGCTCAGCGACAGTGGCGTGAACGGTGCCCTGGTGATGACGAAAACATTGCGGGAACCGATTCCTGGTGGTCGTCCACGGACAAGGTAGTCGACCACCGCGCGGCCGACATCATCGGGCAGTGGCATCGCCTCGTACCGGTTGCCCTTCCCGCGGACCATGATCTGACCGCTCTGCCAGTCGATGTCGTCGAGCCGAAGATGCGCGACTTCGCCGTTGCGTAATCCCAACCGCGACAACAGCATCACGATCGCGTAATCGCGGCGTCCCCGCGACGAGGTCCGATCACAGCTACCCAGCAGCGCGGCCACCTGCGCACCACCCACCGCGCGGGGCAAGGTACCCAAACCCCACCCGGCCACCGATGGCACCGCAGCCACCAGCGAGCGCGGGATGCGGCCCGTGACGTGCAGGAACCGCAGCAACGACCGCAGCGCAGTGACAAGAGATTTCGCCGCCCAGGTCCTCCGCTGGGCAACCTCGGCCACCAGGAAATCGGTGACCTGCTCAGCGGACAACCCGTGCAACGACGACTCCAACGGTGGCGGCAGCCGCGACAGGAACAACCTGGCATCGGTGCAATAGCGATCCACCGACAGCGGGGCCAGGCTTCGCTCGTCCCTCAGATAGATCCGATACTCGGCCAGCAACTCTTCCGCAGGCCCGACCGGCGTCGGCAGCCCGGGGTTCGGCACGACGCCCAACCCACGCAGATAACCCAGCAGCGGCGCCATGCCGCGCAGCGACACCAGGAACCCGTGGCCAGCCGCCCGCCGATCCGACAGAAACGATTGCAAGACATCAGCATTCACATCGCCGGGCGCCAGTTCGCGCGCGGCCAGCCATCCGCTCAAATGTGCCAGCAGCTGCGAATGCGCAGCCACGGCATGGCGGGTGAACCCCTGCTCCGTCAGCTCGGCCCGCATCCCAGCCGCGAACGGTGCCAACGGCCCGGCTACCACAATCCGGGCCGGACCACCCGCCAATCCGGAACCACGCTCCGCCATCGCGACCGTCCACCCACCAGCCAGTATGACGCCCGCAAGCCCGCACGATTATGCCGAACATTGCGGGCCGATCGCCCTCTCCGACACCGAACCTCAACGACTGCACGGCATAACGATCACTGCGGCATAAAGTCCGCCGGTATGTGGACGCGGCGGTCGCAGCTGGGCTGGATCGTGAGGGTGGCGTCGAGCAGCTCACCGATGAGCTGATCGGTGCGGTAGTGGCGGCGGTGCGTCCGGATCGCCCGCAGGGCCATGGTGCGGTGTGGGAAGCGCTGTGCGCCAATCATGCTCGTATCGATGGCTGGGTCAAAGCGGGCCTGACGGTGGTCAAGATCGTCGACCTGTTGGCCCGTGAAGGCGTGCTGGTGCCGCAGCGCACCCTGCATCGCTACTGCCAGCAGCACACCGAGTATCGGGGCAGGCGCCGTGGTGCGACGGTGCCGGTGGCCGACGGCGAGCCCGGGATGGAGTGTCAAATCGATTTCGCCCGGATGGGGATGATCTTCGATGCGGAGGTCGGTCGGCGCCGGGTGGTGCATGCGTTGATTTTCACCGCCGTGTATTCACGGCACATGTTCGTGTGGTTGACGTTTGCTCAGACCCTGGAGGCGATCATCGCCGGGTGTGAGGCGGCGTGGCGGTTCTTCGGCGGGGTATTTAAGGTGTT
>Ga0335070_10006286_pt1 | contig 13981 bp, 10 predicted proteins | sample Lox_Sample_13_FD_206722 | JGI IMG/M metagenome (GOLD analysis project Ga0335070, IMG submission 206722) | Soil microbial communities from Loxahatchee National Wildlife Refuge, Florida, United States - Lox_Sample_1.3 | ecosystem: Environmental > Terrestrial > Soil > Wetlands | place: USA... | reverse complement strand
GCTGTCTTCGGCGGCCTCCTCGTGCTCATCATGCTCTTTGCGCCGAACGGGCTTTTCGGGATCATCCGCGGAACGCGGCGGACTGCAATCCGGCGCACCGCGGGTCCGGGGGCCCCGCGATGAGCGGCCCGATCCTGACCGTGAGCGGCCTGCACCACTGGTTCGGCGGGCTGCACGTGATCAACGACATCGGATTTGCCTGCGGTCCGGGAATCATCAAGGGAATCATCGGGCCCAACGGAGCGGGCAAGACAACGCTCCTCAACCTGGTGGCAGGAACGATGCCCCCCACCTCGGGTCGGATCGTCTTTGACGGCGCCTCCACCGCGGGGCTTCCCTCTCACCGCATGGCGGAGCGCGGGATTGCGCGAACGTTCCAGGCAACGCGGCTCTTTCCCGGCATGACGGTGCTGGACAACGTCATGGTGGGACGCCACCTGCGCGGCCGCTCGGGATTCCTCAGGGGCCTGGGCGGCCCGCCGTTCACCCGACGGGAAGACGCCGGCATGCGGGATGCATGCATGCACATCCTGCGCTCCCTGGGCATCGAGGAGCTGGCCGGGCGGGAGGCGCGGGCGCTGCCGTTCGGACGCCAGCGCGTGGTGGAGCTGGCCCGAGCGCTCGCCTCCGAGCCGAAGCTCCTTCTCCTGGACGAGCCGGCCTGCGGCCTGAACCCGGCGGAGACAGAGGACATGGGCCGGTGCATCTCCGACATCCGCGGCGGAGGCATGACGATCCTCATCGTGGAGCACGACATGTCGCTTGTGATGGGCATCTCGGACGAGGTCCTGGTCCTGAGCTACGGTCGAGTCATCGCGGAAGGAACGCCGCGGGAGGTCCAGGCGAACGACGAGGTCGTCTCGGTCTACCTGGGGGCGGGCGATGCTTAGGGTCAGGAGCCTGCGCGCCGGCTACGGGGACATCGAGGTGCTCCACGGCGTCTCCCTGCACGTGGACAAGGGAGAGATCGTGACCATCGTCGGCGCCAACGGGGCGGGCAAGAGCACGCTCCTGTCTTCCATCGCGGGAGTGGTGCGTCCGGATGGGGGCTCGGTAGCCTTCGACGGATCGGACATCACCGCGCTGCCGGCCGAGCCGGTCGTTTCCCGCGGCTGCGTCCTGGTCCCCGAGGGGCGGCAGATCTTCTCAGCGCTCAGCGTCCGGGAGAACCTGATCCTGGGGGCATACCTGCGCTGCCGGAAGTCCGGGAAGCGCTCCGTGGAAGCAGATGTGAAAAAGATCATGGCGATGTTCCCCATCCTGGAGCGCCGGAGCGCGCAGAGCGCCGGGACCCTGAGCGGCGGAGAACAGCAGATGCTCGCGCTGGGGCGCGCGCTGATGGCGCGGCCCGCGCTCCTCATGCTCGACGAGCCATCCATCGGCCTTGCTCCGCTCGTGGTGCGGGAAATCCTGGACGTGATCGTACGCCTGCGCAGTGAGGGCACGACTGTCCTCCTCGTCGAGCAGAACGCGCGGGCCGCCCTTTCCATCTCAGACCGCGGGTACGTGATGGAGACGGGACGGATCATGCTGGAAGGCACGGCGGAGGAGCTGTCCGGAAACCACGACGTGCGCAGGTCGTACCTGGGCAAGGAATATCGCCGGATCGACGAATGAGGGGGGAGCGCGTGAAGCGGGGGCCGACACATGATGTGGAATGAAAAATACGAGGCGATGCCGCGGGAGGAGCTGGAGCAGGTCCAGCTGGAGCGCCTGCAGGCAACTCTCCACCGGGTGGAGAGGAACGTTGCGTTCTACCGGCAGGCCTTCGGCGCGCACGACGTACGCACGGATGACGTGCGCGAGCTTTCCGACCTTTCCCTTCTTCCGTTCACCACCAAGGACGACCTTCGCAGGAGCTACCCCTACGACCTGTTCGCCGTGCCCCTGCGGGACGTCGTGCGGATCCAGTCCACCTCCGGCACGACCGGCACGCCGGTGGTCGTGGGCTACACGAGGAACGACCTGAAGTCCTGGGCGGAATGCGTTGCGCGTGTCCTGGCCGCGGGCGGCATGACGGAGCACGACGTGGTCCAGGTTGCCTTCACGTACGGGCTCTTCAGCGGCGGCTTCGGCCTGCACGCGGGAGCGGAGCGCATCGGCGCATCCGTGATTCCAGCGTCCACCGGAAGCCTGGAGAAGCAGGTGCGCATCATGAAGGACTTCAAGACAACGGCGCTGGCCTGCACGCCCAGCTACGCCCTGGCAATCGCGGCCGCCGCGGAGGAGATGGGAATCACGCCGGCGGACCTTCACGTGAAGACCGGGTATTTCGGCGCGGAGCCGTGGAGCGAAGGGCTGCGCACCCTGCTGGAAGAGAAGCTCGGAATCACGGCCCTGGACAACTACGGGCTCACCGAGGTGCTGGGACCGGGAGTCTCCTTCGAGTGCGGCCAGAAATCCGGCCTGCACGTGAACGAGGACTGCTTCATCCTGGAAGTGGTCCACCCTCTTACCGGCAAGCCCGTGCCGGATGGCCAGGAGGGAGAGCTCGTTCTCACCACCATCAGCAAGGAAGGCTTCCCCATGATCCGCTACCGCACGGGAGACCTGGGGTCGGTCTCACGCGGGCCGTGTCAATGCGGGAGGACGTTTGCGCGCATGACACGCGTTCGGGGCAGGATCGACGACATGATCATCCTGGGCGCGGTCAAGGTATTTCCGTCGCAGGTGGAAGAGATCGTCACCGGGGAGAAGGACCTCAGCCCGCATTTCCTGATCGTTCTGGACCGGCAGGACGGTATCGACCAGATGACGGTCACCGTTGAAACCGCGGGTCCGGAAACGGCAGAAAGCGCCGGAGCGCATCTCTCCCGCAGGATCGAGGCGGTGCTCGGGGTGACCTGCCGCGTGGAGCTGGTCGGCCCCGGCTCCCTGGCGCGGGCGGGAGAAGGGAAGACCAGGCGCGTGGTTGACAAGCGGCGGATCTAGGGCTCAACTCGAGGACGTGCCCGAGCTTCCGGACCTTGAGTACATCGTCAAGACTCTCGCGCCCAGCATCGTCGGCCGGCGCATCACGGACGTCACCATCCGGGAGCCCATCGTGCTGCGGCTGCTCCTGCCGGATCCGGCCGGGTTCGCCGGCATCCTGCCCGGGAAGCGTTTCGCCGGCCTCCAGCGCAAAGGACCGTTCCTCCGGTTCGACCTGGAGAGCTGTGAGTTGATCGTCCACTGCATGCTCGCCGGAAGATTCGCGCTGGGGGCAAGGAAGGACCGGGCCGTCCCCAACCAGTGCTTTGCCTTGGTCCTGGATGACGGGAATCGCCTCTCCTACGGAGACGAAAAAAAGATGGGCAAGGTGTACCTCACCGCCCCCGGCTCGTATGAAGCCATCCCCGGCTACCTCCAGCAGGGAATCGACATCCTGTCCCCGGAGTTCACGTTGGAGGCATTCGAGTCCGCCATCGAGGGCCGGCGCCACCAGGCCCGGGTGTTCATCATGGACCAGTCCGCGTTGAGCGCCATCGGAAACGCGTACGCGGACGAGATCCTTTTTTCCGCGGGCATCCATCCCAAGACGTCGTGCATTTCACTGGACGGCGGGAAGCGCCGAAAGCTCTATGAGAGCATCAGGGAGACGATTTCCTGGGGCATCAGTGAAGTGGAGAACGCGGGCCAGCCCATCGACGTGAAGGTACGTGACCACGTGCGCGTTCGAAACAGGAAAGGAGAGCCGTGCCCGGTCTGCGGCACGACCATCCGCAGGGTGGGAGTCCTGGGCTATGATTCCTTCTATTGCCCGCACTGCCAGCCTGCCACGAGAAAACAGTCCATCCCCTGGTGAGGGAGAGAGGAAGTACCATGCCGAACGCTCCCCGGGACAGGCGGCAGTCCCGTCTCATCTGCCTCCTCGCATATCTCATCGCCGCGTCTGCCGGTGTTGCCGCGGTCTGGCTCCTGGGCGGCGGACAGGCCCTGTGGATGGCCGCGGTTGCGGACCTGGCTGCCACGGTTGTGGTCTTCATCTTCAGCGTTGCGCTGGACAACTCCAGCATGTATGACCCGTACTGGAGCGTCGCGCCCGTCCCCATCCTGGCGTTCTGGATGGCGGAGGCCGGCGCGCTTACGGCGCGCCAGGTGGTCGTGCTTGCCCTCGTGCTCGCGTGGGCGGTGAGGCTCACGTACAACTGGCTGCGCCGATGGCGCGGTCTTGCGGATGAGGATTGGCGATATGCTGACTACCGCCGGTTCGGTGCCGCCTACTGGCCCATCAGCTTCCTGGGCTTCCACCTGTTCCCCACGGTCGTCGTCTTCCTGGGCTGCTGTGCCGTGTATCCGGCGTTCATGGTCTCCACGACAGGAATCGGCGTCCTGGACCTGGTCGCCGCCGTGGTCACGATCACCGCCATCACGATCGAGGCGGGCGCCGACCGGCAGCTCAGGCGGTTCCTTGCAACACGCAGGAATCCCGGGCAGGTTCTGGACACCGGCCTGTGGGCACTCTCCCGGCACCCGAACTACTTCGGCGAGGTCCTGTTCTGGTGGGGGGTGTACCTCTTCGGCCTTGCCGCGAGCCCTGCATGGTGGTGGACGATCATCGGTCCGGTGGTCGTCACCGGTCTGTTCCTCGGCGTGAGCATTCCCATGATGGACAAGCGGATGCTGTCCCGGCATCCCGGCTACGCGAAGCTGATCGGCAATCGCTCCCCGTTCATTCCGCTTCCCCGGCGGGCGCGCCCATGAAGCTGATCGGTCTCGACGTCGGGACCACGACGATCTGCGGCCTGCTCCTGGATGCAGCGGACGGCCGGATCGTGTCGGTGATCACGGAGCCCAACCGCGCCACCCTCCCGGAGACCGTTCCCGGTGATTCCCTCCAGGATCCCCAGGTCGGGCTGAAGACCGCGCTCGGCATCGTGAACGGCTTCCTCGACTCCCATCGGGACATTCGCGGGATCGGGGTGGCCGGACAGATGCACGGGATCCTGTACATCGATGGAAAGGGGAATGCCCTGAGTCCCCTCTACACGTGGCAGGATGGGCGCGGCGACCGGCCGTTTAGGGACGGAACGTACGCATCCTGGGTCTCACAGGCGCTGGGCCGTCCCGTGAGCACGGGCATGGGGCTCGTCACGCACTTCTACAATCAAAAAAACGATCTTGTGCCCGCGGGCGCTTCCTCGATGTGCACGATCATGGACTTCGTCGCCATGAAACTCTCCGGGGCGGCCGCGCCGGTCATGGATCCAACGAATGCGGCGAGCCTCGGGGGATTCGATCCTGGGGGCATGGATTTCCTTCGCGGCCAGTTCGGCGGTATTGGCATCGAGGAATCGCTGTTCCCGGCCGTGAGCGCCAACTACGTTCCCCTCGGCGACGCGCGTCCGGGGGTTCCTGTCTTCCCGGCCCTGGGGGACAACCAGGCCAGCTTCCTGGGGTCTGTCCGGGACAGCGCGCGCACGGCGCTGGTGAGCGTGGGAACGTCCAGCCAGATCTCCCTGCGCATGGAGAGCTGGCGGGAGATTCCCGGAATCGACGTCCGGCCCATGCCTTTTGGCGGCTGCCTCGGAGTGGGAGCCGGGCTGTGCGGCGGCCGAGCACTCGCAATAGTGAGGAACTTCTTCCGCAGCACGGTCCGCCTGGTGACCGGGCGCGACGCCGAGATTCCGTGGGACGTTCTGAACGGTGCCGGAGAGGCATCCGACCAGGCCGCTCCGGACGGCCCCGGCAGTCACGCGCATCTCGTGGTGAACACCCGGTTCGCCGGAACAAGAGTCTCTCCAGAAGTCCGCGGGAGCGTGACAAACATCGGCCTCTCCAACCTCACTCCCGGAGAGCTCGTGCGGGGGGTCCGCGAGGGGATCGTGTCGGAGCTGGCGGACTTCTACGAACTTTTCAGCCCAGCGGAAAGGGCGCGCATCTCGGCGCTCGTCGGGTCGGGCAACGCTGTCCGGCTGAATCCCGCCCTGCGGCGCTCCTTCGAGGCGCGCTTCGGCATGAGGCTCAACGTGCCTCGACACCGGGAGGAAACCTCCTTCGGTGCAGCGCTCGTTGCGGGCATTGCCTCGGGGGTCCTGAAGGACCGCGCTGCTGCCGGCGCGCTGGTCCGCTACGAAGAACCGGGCGCCTGATACCGGGACGTCCCCGTGACGGGCCGGAGGCTTGCTCAAGGGCGGCGCTTCACCTATGATCGCCCGGGATCACATGCGCTTCACCACGCTGGATCACTACTTCACCGGCGTCGCCATTCCCGTGGCCGCCCTGCGCTCAAAAGACGGCTGCGGGGTCGGCGAGTTCGCGGACCTGCCCGCCCTCGGGGAGTGGTGCAGAAAGACCGGCCTGGACGTGATCCAGGTCCTGCCGGTGAACGACACCGGCGGCAGCAGCTCTCCGTACAGCGCCATCTCGGCGTTCGCACTGCATCCCCTGTACCTTCGCCTCCAGGATCTTCCGGGGGCGGAGCACGTTGCGGACGACATCACGCGCTTCCGGGCGGAGGAGAAATCGAGGGAAGCCGGGAAGGGAGGCCGGTTTTCCTACCGCGAGGTCCTCGACTTCAAGATCCGGACTGCCCGTCGGATATTCGACGACAACGGAAAGGACATCCTGGGGAATCCGGAGCTCGCGCGGTGGCGCCAGGCGAACCCCTGGGTCGTTCCCTACGCGGTCTTCTGCGCGCTGAAGCGTGAGAACAACAGCTCACCGTGGGTGTCATGGGGCGCGCTGGCCAATCCCTCCCCGGAAGACATCGCCGCGTGCTGGCGCGCGCGGGAGCAGGAGTGCCTCTTCGTGAGCTGGGTCCAGATGCAGCTCGAACGCCAGCTCTCCGCGGCCTCCCGGTCGCTCCAGGACGTTGGCGTTTTCCTCAAGGGGGACGTCCCCATCCTCATGAGCGAAGAGAGTGTGGACGTCTGGGCTTCCCGGCGGTTCTTCGACCTTTCCGCCAAGGCAGGTGCTCCGCCGGACATGTTCTCCCCGAGCGGTCAGAACTGGGGCTTCCCCGTGTACGACTGGGAAAGCCTTGCTTCCAACGGCTACCGCTGGTGGAAGGATCGGCTCCTGCGCGCCTCTCGCTTTTTCCACGCCCTGCGCATCGATCACGTGCTTGGCTTCTTCCGTATCTGGCGCATTCCGCGAACGGAAGTGAGCGGGCTCCTCGGGCGCTTCTCTCCGTTCGCCGGGCTGTCCAAGCGGGACCTGGACGAGCTGGCCTATGATTCGGGCAGGATCCGCTGGCTTACCCTCCCCCACGTTTCGGGTGAGGAGCTTGAAGCAGCGCTTCACGCCGACGCCGGCCGGGTAGCGGAGGGATACCTGTCGCGCATCGGCAATGAAAACCTGTACAACATCCGCGCAGAGCTGGACTCGGAAACTGCAATCCACGCGCTGCCCGAGCCGCAGCCGGTCAAGGACTTTCTCCTGTCCCTGCACGCGGACAGGACCCTGCTGGATGACGGCACGGGCATGTTCTTCACGCCGTGGTACCTCGACCGAAAGAAAGGGTATCGGAGCCTCTCCGAAAGCGACCGGACCCGGCTGAATGTCCTGCTTTCGCGGCGGCGCGCTGAATCAGAGGAGATCTGGGAGAAGACGGGACGCGCGCTCCTGGCGATGCTCAAGGAGACTACGGACATGCTCGTGTGCGCGGAGGACCTTGGCGACGTCCCGGACTGCGTCCCGCGGGTTCTCGCGGGCCTTGGCATCCTGGGCCTGCGCATCGTTCGATGGTCACGTGAATACGGGAAGGCCGCGCCGGGAAGCCCCGCGCCCTTCATCCCGCCGGCGCGGTATGCGAGGTTCTCCGTGTGCACGCCCTCGGTCCACGACACGTCCACGCTGCGGGGCTGGTGGGAGGAGGACGCCGGTGAAAGGGAGGCGTTCTCCTCGTCTCTAGGCCTGACGGGTCCGTGCCCCCAGAGAATGACGCCGGTCATATTGAAAAGAGTGATCGAGCACTGCCTCGGTGCGGGTTCGCTTCTTGCCATCTTCCAGATCCAGGACCTGCTCGACCTCGACACGGAGCTGTGGTCGGCGGACCCCCGCGGGGACAGGATCAACGTGCCGGGAACCGTCACGGAAGAAAACTGGACGTGGCGGATGCCGTTGGATGTCGAGTCACTGGCCGGGCGCCGCGCCATCAGCGCGGCACTCGGGCCTCTCGTGGCGGCGCGCCGCGCGAGGCGGCTGGACGGCAGCCTTCATGGGTAGGGAGCCAACCTACTACTTCCACGTCTCGCGCGAGGCGCGGGACCGCTACGACTTCCCGCGGGAGCTGTACTCCACCACGGGGAACGTCATCACGCTGGACCTGCACTCCGCCCGGATCCTCGCGCGAAAGATCAACGACGTCCGCGCCGCCTCGCGCGGCGCCGCTGCCCAGCTCGTGCGCGCCGGCGATATGAACGCCATGGGCCTGATCGACGAGGTCCTGCACTACGTCGCCGGCCTGTACCGCCGCAGCGTCGACCGGGAAGCATTCGAGAAAGCCCTGGGCTTCCTCCAGGCGCGCGAAGGCTCGGAGACTGTCGATGCGGCGCTGAAACGCTTCGTCACGTTGTTTCCGCCCCCATCGGTCCTCGACGGTACGGAGTCCGTGGAGGAATACCTGGCTGCGGCGGAAGGAGGCGTCTCCCGGCGCTCCATTACGCTGGAGGAGATGCTTCATCTCTCCCTGGCGAACGGGGACCCGGCGTTCGATCCGTTCAGGGAGCTTTTCGACGATGCTTCGGTGGAGGAAGCCTCCTCCTACGTGAGGATCGTCGACGGCGTGCGGGACTTCTTCCGCACTCTTCCCGGGTTCGGCCCGGACAACGAGGACCTTGTCGGGATGTTGGCAAGCCCCGTGCGGGCGGCCCCGGACTCTCTCTCCGGACAGCTGGAGTACATCCGCACCCGCTGGGGCCACCTCCTGGGAGACCTGCTCCTGCGCCTGCTCACCGGCATGGACGTGCTGCGTGAGGAAACGAAGCTCGGCTTCGGTCCTTTCACACCGGGGCCGCCCGAGGTCTACGACTACGCCGGTGCGGCAGCGGAAGTGGAGGCCTTCAGCGCGGACCGTGACTGGATGCCGCGCGCGGTCATGCTAGCCCGCAACGCCCTCGTGTGGCTGGACCAGCTTTCGCGCCGCTCTGGGCGGGAGATCCGCCGGCTGGACCAGGTGCCGGATGAGGAGCTGGACACGCTGGCCCGTCGCGGATTCACGGCGCTCTGGCTCATCGGTGTGTGGGAGAGGAGCACCGCTTCCCGGGAGATCAAGCGGCGCATGGGCAACACGGAGGCCGAGGCATCGGCGTACTCCCTCTACGACTACGTGATTGCCGCGGAGCTCGGGGGCGAGCAGGCCCTGCAGAACCTCAAGGGGCGAGCCTGGCAGCGCGGCATCCGCCTTGCCAGCGACATGGTTCCCAACCATACCGGCATCGACTCGAAATGGATGGCCGAGCATCCCGGGCGGTTCCTCACCTGGCCCCACCCGGGACCGCCGTTTCCTGCCTACTCGTTCAGCGGCCCCAACCTCTCCCAGAGCCCGGGCGTGGGCGTGTACCTGGAGGACCACTACTGGAGCAAGTCGGATGCCGCGGTGGTCTTCAAGCGGGTGGACTTCGGAAGCGGGGAGTCGCGCCTCATCTACCACGGCAATGACGGCACGCACATGCCGTGGAACGACACGGCCCAGCTCGACTTCCTGAAGCCAGAGACGCGGGAAGCGGTCATCGCCACGATCATCCACGTTGCGCGCATGTTCCCCATCATCAGGTTCGACGCCGCGATGACGCTGACCAAGAAGCACTTCCAGCGCCTCTGGTATCCCGAGCCCGGATCCGGCGGGGACATCCCGTCCCGGGCCGGCAACGGGATGTCGCGCCGCGACTTCGACCGCGCCGTGCCGGCGGAGTTCTGGCGCGAGGTGGTAGACCGGGTTGCCCGGGAGGCGCCGGACACGCTCCTTCTGGCCGAGGCCTTCTGGCTCCTGGAGGGCTTTTTTGTACGCACGCTCGGAATGCACCGGGTCTACAACAGCGCTTTCATGCACATGCTGAAGGCGGAGGACAACGCCGGCTACCGACAGACCATCCGCAACACGCTGGAGTTCGACCCGGAGGTGCTCAGGCGCTTCGTCAACTTCATGAGCAACCCTGACGAGCAGACCGCCATCGAGCAGTTCGGGGACGGGGACAAGTACTTCGGGGTCTGCACCCTCATGGCCACCATGCCCGGGCTTCCCATGTTCGCCCACGGCCAGATCGAAGGCCTGCGGGAAAAGTACGGGATGGAGTTCCGCCGGTCCTACTGGAACGAAACGCCGAATGAAGGCCTCGTCGCCCGGCACGAGCGCGACATCTTCCCGCTCTTGCGGAGGCGCTCCCTGTTCTCCGGCGTGGAAAACTTCCTCCTGTACGACTTCTTCTCCGCCGCCGGAGGGGTCAACGAGGACGTCTTTGCGTATTCGAACCGGCAAGGCGATGAGCGCGCTCTCGTTCTCTACAACAACAGGTACGCTGAGGCGCGCGGGTGGGTCAGAACCTCTGCCGCGTTCGCTGTGAAGCAGGGCGGGACGAGGTCTCTCGCTCAAAAGTGCCTTGGTGAAGGTCTTGCGCTTCCGAACGACCCGGCTGCGTTCGTCATCTTCCGGAATCACCCCGAGGGCAGAGAGTACATCCGCTCCTGCAGGGAGCTGTGGGAGAAGGGGCTGTACGCGGAGCTCGGCGCGTTCCGCTGCCACGTGTTCCTGGACTTCAGGGTCGTGTTCGATGACGGCGCGCGCCGGTGGTCGCGTCTTGCCGCGGGGCTCAACGGGCGCAGCGTTGGCAGCATGGATGCCGCGCTCAGGGAGCAGGAGCTCAGGCCGGTCCGAGATCCGCTGCACGCGGCGCTGGACGCGGATCTTTCGCGGAACCAGGACGCATACCGGAGCTTCCTGGAAGCGGCCGCGCGGTTTTCCGGCAGGCGCCTGGAGGTCGAGCTGGCGGTACAGGAGCTTCAGAGGCGGCTGGCTTCAGCACCAACCGACCTGGCACCGAACGACCCGGCCCGGGTGTTCGTCAAGCCGTGGATCCTCATGCGCTCTGTGTGCGGTCCCAATCCCGCGGAAAGCCCGGTCCTGTCCTGGATCGATGAATGGATGCTTGCCGACGTCATGCGAGCCTGGCTCATGCGCGGGGGATGGTCGGAGCGGTTTGCCGGGCCTGCGCCCGGCCTGCTCGTGTTCCTGCTGGGCGCAGACAACCGAGCGGCGGACATCGGCCAGTGGCCGGAGCTTCTCAAGGACGCTGCGGCTCAGCGGTTCCTGGAGGTGAACTTCTTCAACGGCGCGCGCTGGTTCTCCCGGGAAGGGATCGAGATCATGACGGCCTGCGTCGCTGCTCTTGCATCCTGTGAAGGATGGAAGAAGCCGAATGTGAAGGCGATCCTCGAGACCGCGGAGGCTTCAAAGTACGGCTGGGATGAATTCCTTGCGGCCTTGTCCAGGAAACCACCGGCCCGCAAACCATCGCCCAAGAAACAATCGCCCAAAAAGACATCGCCTCAGTCGCCTCGGAGGAAGCCACCTAAAAAGCGACAGTGAAAATCCGCCCCGGGGGAGTCCGCCTCAGGCGCGCAGCACGCTGATCTTCGACGGAAGGACTCGCAAGGTGACGGGGAAGTCCGCAGAGGAGAGCCAGGTCAGCTCCCCATCGAGCTGCATCGGGATTCTGTGTCCCGCATAGGCGACGTCGACCCGTTCGGCGTCGAAGAAGCGGACCTCGGAGAGCTCGCCGTGTCGTCCCGCGTAGAACTTCTTCTTGCTGCGGATTTTCTTCCACACGCTCATGCTCCCGACCACGCAGACGTTCTCCGCGCCGGGCAGAACGGACATGTGCCCGCCGTACGTCCTCCTGCCGCTGATTCCGACGATCACCATGGAAGGAACAAGGGAGTCCAGCCGCAGCACTCCTTTCGCTCCATGCAGGCGGATATCCATGACGCCCGGACGGACCAGCGGGTCATAGAACAGGCTCCCGACGTCCACCATGAGCTTGTATGCCTGCCCGGGGATGATGCGCTTGAACTTGTTCGTCAGTCCGGCAATATAGGCGTCCAGCCCGATGCTCCCGACATTGAAGGAGTAGATCGACCTCCCCAAGGCTGTCGTGACCTGCAGGGCACCCGTCTTCACGGTACGCTGTGCGCCCAGGATCAGCTCGTATGCCTGGGCGAACGTGGGGGCATCAGCCACGTCGTTGCCGGTTCCCAGCGGCAGGCGCAGCAGTTTCAGCCGCTCCAGGAGCGAGCCCTCCGCATCCACGAGCGCCGTGCAGATCTCGTTGCTCGTCCCGTCCCCGCCGCAGCCGATGAGGAGATGCTCCATCCCCGAGCGGGCCTTCTCCTCCCCTTCCAGGATCTGCTCCGTGATGACCCGGGCGTGCCCGGGATACTCGGTGAAATGGACCGTGTTGATCTCCACCTTCCGGCGCGGGTAGCACTTTCGAAGGTCGCTCAGCTTCTGCTCCAGCTCAAGGAGCAGCTTCTGCACCGTGGCCTGGCGCTTGAAGAAACCCGCGCGCGGGTTGGCGATCACGTCGACAATGAGCGGCGCGCGTTCAAGCGATGCGGAGAAGTTCGTCAGCTCGGAGACACCGTTCGCATACGCTGAAACAAGGTCCATACTACCCTAAGAATGCCTGACTCCGTGTTAAAGTCAAGGGAGAGTCAGGAGGGCGCGAAGACGCCGGGCGGCTCTCCCCCGGTGGGACACCTCGTCCTTTTCCTCGTCTGAAAGCTCGGCAAGCGTTTTCCCCAGCCCGGGAAGGAGGAACAGCGGATCATAGCCGAAGCCGTTGGTCCCCCGCGGCGCATCCGTGATGGTTCCATGGACCGTCTCCTGCACCGCGATGAAACGCCCCTCGTCCTGAACGAGCACCAGGCAGCACACGAAGGAGGCGGCTCGATCCTCGGTGCTGCCGAGGTTTTCAAGGAGCAGGGCATTGCGCCTCGGGGATTCGAGGAGCCGGCCGTCCGGCCCGGCCCCGTACCGGTTGGAGGCAATTCCCGGCGCTCCGCCCAGCGCGTGGACGCAGAGCCCCGAGTCATCCGCGAGCACCGGCCGCCCCACCTTCTGGAAAAGCGAGGCGGCCTTGCCCCGCGCGTTGTCGAAGAAGGTCGCTCCGTTCTCTTCGAACTCGAAAACGATCCCGAGCTCCCGCGGCGTGATGATCCTCGTGCCCGGAAAAAGGCGGGAGACTTCCGCGAGCTTGTGCGCGTTGTTCGACGCAAGAACCATCTCGATCATGCGGTCCTGAGGTCCTGCGGATCATACACCGCGGCGAGTTTGCGCTTCAACCAGAACAGCCCGGAGTCCACCGTGCCCTTGGGCACCCGCAGCGCCGCGGAGATCTCCCGGTTCGTCGGGGCAAGCCCCACCCGGGCCATGCGGGCCATGGCGAGCCTCGTACGTTTCCGGATCCTGTCGAGCCTGCGCGTGAGATCTGCGCGCCGCAGAAGGTCGTTCTCCTGGAGAAGCTCGGCCTCCAGCAGCCGCGACTGCGCGAAGGCCCGGTTGCGCCTCACGCGGAGCGTCTCCAGGCGCTCCTCCCGAGGCGCGCGCAGGCCGCAGAGCTCCGAGGCCAGCTCGGAAAGCCGCTCCTCGGTGACCCCGCAGAGCGCCGCCAGGGGCCCGACGCGGGAAGGGTCGAGCGTGCGAGCGCACTTGAGGACGAGAAAGAGCAGGTTGCGCCGGTCTGCGTCGCTCCTGATGAGGGGAGCGAGCTTCCCAGGATCGCCAAGCGGCGCAACCCGCGGCTCCTCTGCCTGCGGGACCTCCGGGAGAGTGCAGGCCGGACCCGGTTCGATCCGAAGCGTGGCGTTCCACGACCTTTCCAGCCGCCTGCGGTCGCGCGCGAAATTGCGCAGCTGCCAGGTCAGCACCGCGCAGAGGTAGGACTCGAAGGGCTTGCCCTGGTCCCGAAACCGATCGAGCAGGCGGACGAGCCTCGGATGGAAGAAAAGGTAGAACTCGCCGCAGGCATCCTCGTCCCACCCCATTTTTCGGCGGGGGAACTGG
>Ga0335070_10006285_pt1 | contig 13981 bp, 8 predicted proteins | sample Lox_Sample_13_FD_206722 | JGI IMG/M metagenome (GOLD analysis project Ga0335070, IMG submission 206722) | Soil microbial communities from Loxahatchee National Wildlife Refuge, Florida, United States - Lox_Sample_1.3 | ecosystem: Environmental > Terrestrial > Soil > Wetlands | place: USA: Florida... | reverse complement strand
CAAAGTGAAACGGCGCCCCTACTTTCCAATCAGCTCCGGCTCCCACTCGGGGGTGCCTTGACTCATCCCGCCGGAATCCGCCGAATCACTTCCCCGAGGGTAGCCGTAATGCTTGCCACTTTGCTCTACCCTGAAGCGGCCAACGAGTTCTCGCAACTGGGTCGACATTTGCGCCAGGCTCTTCGCCGCTTTCTGCGAGTCCGTCGCCCCGTGCGAGGTGCTCTCCACTGCTTGAGCCACACCCTGGATGTTCTGCGCCACCTCGCCCGCGCCCCGCGCCGCCTCGGAGATGTTTCGCGACATTTCGCTCGTCGTTGCCGATTGCTCTTCTACCGCTGTCGCAATGGTCCCTGATATATCGTTCAATTGGCCGATCACACCGCTTATGGATCCGATGGCAGCCACCGCGCTCTTGGCGTCCGATTGGATTGCTTCGATCTTCCGGCTGATGTCTTCCGTTGCCGTGGCGGTCTGCTTGGCCAGTTCTTTTACCTCGTTAGCCACAACCGCGAATCCGGCGCCCACCTCGCCCGCCCGTGCGGCTTCTACGGTCGCGTTAAGCGCCAGCAGGTCTGTCTTTTGCGCAATGGAAGTGATGACCTTGATTACCTGCCCAATCTCGGCGCTCGACTCGCCCAGTTTGGCTACGATCACGTTCGTTTCGGTCACGGTCTTCATTGCGGCATCGGCGACCTTCGCCGCCTGCGTGGCGCTCTTGGCAATTTCCTTGATCGTTGCGCTCATCTCCTCAGTCGACGTCGCCACGGTCTGCAGTCCGTGGCTCACCTGTTCCGTCGAAGCCGTCACGGTATTCGCTTGCGCGGAAGTCTCTTCCGAGTTCGCGCTGATCTGTTGGCTGATCGCGCTGAACTCTTCGCTGGCATTTGCGACGTTCTGTGCAGTGTCTGAAATGGACTGGATCACGTCTCGAAGACTGGCCTGCATGGCGTTAATCGCCCGCGTCAATTGACCGAGTTCATCTTCGCTCTCGACCCGGAGGTCTTCTCGGGTCAAGTCGCCGCCGGCGATCGTCTCTGCCTGCCCCAGAATGGCCCCAGTTGATGTCGAGATCTTGCGGCTCAAGAAAAACGCCACCGACGTGCCCACAACGAGCGCCACCAGAGTCGTAATGACAATGGTCATGAACAGCGAAGCGTTCCCTGCGGCAATCTGCCCTTTCTCGTCGGTTAGCATCTTTAGCTGCGAATCCACCATGTCTCCAAGGTTTTGCTTGATGGAGTTGTTAACCTCGATCGCTCTGTCCGAAAAGAAATCGCCAGCTTTCACCACACCGTCGGCAGAGTGGCCCGCTGCCTGCTCGACGGCCTCATCAGAGATCTGTTTGTATTTCGGAACCAGTTCCCGAATGTGGGCCAGCCGGTTCCGGTTTTGCTGTAGCTTCCAGGTACTCGACAACTCGGCCAGGTCCCGAAGGTCCTTGTCGATGTTCGCCCAGCCTTCGTTATAGGCGGTCAAAGCGGCGCCTTTACGGTTTGCATCCGTGCCCGCCAGAATCGCTTGCCGCGCCTTACTGGCGACGAAGTTCAGGTTGCTCTGCAGATCGCGGTCTCTCTCAATCGTGGGAACTCGGCTGGTGAGTACGTACTCCTCGAGCGTCTGCGCCTCTTTTACCTTCGCATACGAGAGAATGCCGATCCCTACCGTAAAGACCAGAACACCCGCGAAACCCAGTCCCAGTTTTGCCCCAACACTGAATTTCATATTCCTTCCTTTCCGTAGTTTTTCAATGGCTCGCGATTTCCGAAGCTTTTCCCTGGGCTCCGGGGCGCTCCGGCAGTTGAATGATCTTTTCCGTGTCCAGCACCAGCAGCAAATGGTCCTCCAGCTTGCAGACGTGCGTCGCCGCGGCGCGCACACCGGGCTTCAACGTTTCGGTTGGCTTTTCGAACAGCTCCGGATCCACGTCGATGACGTTGCCAATCCGGTCGACCACCATGTTCATCGGACCTTCGCTCGTTCGCACCACGATCATCATCGGCTGCCCACCCGACCCTTCGTCAGTGAGGTCCAGCCGCGTCTTCAGATCAATGGTCGTGATGATTTGGCCGCGCAGATTGATGATTCCTGGAAGGACCGCCGGCGAAAGAGGCACGGCAGTGATTTCCTGAAACTCCATCACTTCTTGCACACGTTCGACGGGCACACCGAAACAAATACCGTTGAGATAGAAGGTCGAATACTTCTCGCTACTGGCCACGGTTCTCCCCCTCATCTGCACCCACCAGCGCGGGCTCCCGACCCAGCATCTGCGGCATCCGCCGGAGCAGCTCATCGACGTCCAGCAGCTCCGTCACGCGATCCTGTACCACCAGCGTGCCACGGACCCCAGTCCGGCTCGATTCGTGCAGGTTGTCCACTTCGACTTTGGCGATACCCAAAATGCGATGCACCTCGACGATTACATCCTTGCGGTTCTCTCCGCGAACCACAACAGCCGAGATTCGTCTCGCGTCCGTCGCGCCGCGCAGGGCTTCCTCCGTGCGCCGGTTCGAGCGCCGTTCATCCAACAGATCCGTCAGAGCCACCACCGGCAAGATCTCGCCGCGGTACTGCACGACGAACTGCCCCGCCAACGGCTCTTTCGCCGCGCTGTCGAACTCCTCGAGCCGCTGCACGCTCTCGAGCGGCATGCCCATGCGCTCGCCATCGGGGCCACCCAGCAGCAACAGCGTCATCCTTTCTCGGTGCGAGCCGCCTTCCGAGTGCTCCCCGTCCGCCTGCTGCGTGATCATTCCAGCGCGTTTTGCCAACGCCGCGATATCCAGAATCAATGCCACACGCCCGTCGCCCAGCACCGCCGCGCCGGAGTACAAACCAATGCTTTTGAACCGTTTGTCGAGTGGCTTGATGACAATTTCTTCGGTGTTGCGGATTCCGTCGACCCGCAACGCCACCTGGCGGCCTTCTGTGCGCACCACTACCAGCTTGACCACATCCGACCCGCTCTCCGCGCCACCCGTAAGTTGCAACTCTTCGCGCAGGGAGATCAGCGGCAACACCATACCCCGGAAACGAAGCACGGAAACGCCGTCTACCGATTCAATCAGTTTCTTCGCGTCGACCGCATCGAGTGCGATCATCTCGACGAGTGCCGCCTGAGGCACGGCAAACACCGAGTGGCCGCTTAACACCGTCAATGCCGGTATCGTGGCTAATGTCAGCGGGATCTCCAGCCGCACGGTGGTGCCCCTGCCGCGCGAGCTTTCCAAATTCGCTCTCCCGCCGATTCGTTCGATGTTTGTCTTCACCACGTCCATCCCGACGCCGCGGCCGGACACATTGGTCACCTTTTCCGCCGTTGAGAGCCCGGGCAGAAAGATCAGGTTCAACAATTCGACCTCCGCCATTTTTTCGGTGCTCGCTTCGGTCGCCAGTCCTTTGCTGATGGCCTTCCGCCTCACTCGTTCCGCGTCGATGCCGGAACCGTCGTCGGCAATCTCCAGGTGAAAATTGCCACCTTCGTGGAACGCACGCACTCGCACCATGCCCTCTTCCGGCTTTCCCTCGGCCCGCCGCTTCTCGGGAATCTCGATTCCATGGTCGATGGAGTTGCGCAGAATATGCGTCACCGGATCCTTAATAGCCTCGAGAAGAGACTTATCCAGCTCCGTGTCCCCGCCTTGTGTCTCCAGCCGCACTTTCTTCCCGATATCTTTCGACACATCGCGCACGATGCGCGGCAGCTTGTCGAATAGCTGGCTCACTGGCTGCATGCGTGTTTTCATCACGTTTTTGCGGAGTTCAGAGGTGACGTAATTCAGCCCATGCACCGTGGCGTTCAGGTTCCGCTCGTTGCTGATTGCCGCCAACTGCAACAGACGGTTACGCAGGAGCACCAATTCGCTCACCAGGTTCATCTGCTTCTCGAGCAGATTCACGTCCACGCGGATGGTCGCCTCTTTGGCCTCTTCCCGCTTCGTCTGCCGCACCATCTCTTCCACCTGCTGCGGCGTGACCAGGCCGAGTTCGACGAGGATTTCACCAATCCGACGTGGGTCGCCCGCCTGCTGCATTTCGAGCGCGCGGAATATGTCCTCGGGCCGCACGCCGGCTCTGTGCACCAGTGCTCCGCCCAATCGCTTGGGCATCACCTCATGCTTCACCTTTTTCTTCGTTCCTGACGTCTTGTTTGCGTGAATGCCCTCCGGTTCGCCGTCCCCTGTCGGCTGCGTCAACTTACCGGTTGGCATTGGCGTGACTGGATCGGAGTCGGTCGCCGCCGGGAGGATTATCGGCGTGGGTTTATCCAGCGGCGTACTTGCGGTGGCGGCGCCAGGCTCCTGCAGCTTCTTCAATCGAGCAATCAACTCGCTGGTGTCGGCGCTGCCTTCCTGGCCGCCCGTCTCGATTTCCTGCAGGTAGCGCCGCACGGCATCCACCATCTCGAGCAGCACGTCGGCGCTCTCTTCAGTAAGCCCCAACTCGCCGTCGCGGAGGAGGGACAGCAGGCTTTCTCCCGCGTGCGTCAGCGCCTCCAGCTTTGAGAACCCCAGAAAGCCGCAGGTTCCCTTGATCGTGTGGATCGTCCGGAAAATACTTTTCAGGAGTTCCCGGTTCTCGGGATCGCTCTCGAGCTTCACGAAGTCCTGATCGAGCCGGTCCAGATTCTCCGTACTCTCCAGCAGAAAGTCTTTCACCAATTCGTCCACGCTCGACCTCGCTTCGTCTGCCCTGCCACGCGCTTCTAGAACCGGAACTTGCCGGTCAGTTCTTTCAGCGCGTTGGACATCTTGGCCAGTTCCTGGGCCGCTTTTTCCGAATCCGCCGCGCCATGAGAAGTGCTCTGCGCCGCGTCCGCCACACCCGCGATGTTCTTGGTGATCTCCTGCGAGCCGCGAGCGGCATCGCTGACGTTTCGGGTCATCTCGTTGGTTGTGGCGTTCTGTTCTTCCACGGCGGAGGCAATCGTTGCGGAAATATCGTTGATCTGGTTGATGATTCCGCCGATCGTGGCAATAGCCTCGACGGATTCCTTGGTATCGGTCTGGATGGTCTCGATCTTCCGGCTGATATCCTCGGTGGCCTTCGCGGTTTCCTTGGCCAGTTCTTTCACTTCGTTGGCCACCACGGCGAAACCCTTGCCAGCTTCCCCGGCACGCGCTGCTTCGATGGTGGCGTTCAACGCCAGCAAATTGGTCTGCTGGGCGATGGACGTAATCACTTTGATGACTTCGCCGATTTCCGCGCTTGATTGCCCGAGCTTGGTGACCGTCTGGTTCGTTTTCTGTGCCACGGCCACCGCTGAATTCGAGACCTTCGCCGCGTCGGCGGCGTTCTTGGCGATGTCCCGGATGCTCACGCTCATCTCTTCGGTGGCGGTCGCCACCGTCTGCAGGTTTTTATTCACCTCATCGGAGGCAGCGGTCACCACATTTGCCTGGCTTGATGTTTCCTCGGCATTCGCGCTCATCTGCTGGCTCGTGCCCGTCAGTTCCTCGGCTGCAGATACCAGCGAATTCGTAGTGTCGGCGATCTGCAGGATCGCAGCATGGACTTGTGTGCTGAGCTTGTTGGCCGCCTCGCCCAGCACTTCGAAATCTCCGGAATAGCGATTCTTGATCTTGGCCGTCAGGTCGCCACCCGCCAGCCGGCCAATGGTCTCGCCAACCTCGCGCAGTGGTCCAATCACCGCGTCAAGCGTGCTGTTCACGCCTTCGACGATCTTGCGGAAGTCGCCGCCATGTTTCGCAGCATCGGCGCGTGTCGAGAGTTTCCCGTCTACCGCGGCCTTGGACAGCATATTCGCGTCGGCCACCAGCGCGTTCACCGCGTCAATACAGGTGTTCAAGTTGTTCTTGATCGTGTTGAAGTCGCCGTTGTAGCTATCTGTGATTCTTGCTGGAATATCGCCTTTGCTGATCTTGTCCACATAGTCGGCGGCGACATTCAATGGCCCAATCACCGCATCCAGACAGTCGTCCACGCCTTGCACGATCTTCCGGAAGTCGCCTTGGTGCTTGCTCGCGTCGGCGCGCGTCGAAAGTTTCCCTTCCACCGCCGCTTTGGACAGCAGGTTCGCATCACTGACCAGGGCGTTCACGGCTTCGATACAGGTGTTCAAATTGTTTTTTATGGTGTTGAAATCGCCGTTGTAGGTCGCCGTAATCTTTGCGGGAATCTGTCCCTTGCTGATCTTGTCCACGTAATCCGCCGCCACATTCAGCGGGCCGATCACCGCGTCCAGTGTGTCGTTCACACCTTCCACCACCTTGCGGTAGTCGCCATGATGCCTGCTTGCATCGGCGCGCGTCGAAAGTTTCCCTTCCACGGCGGCTCTCGACAACATCGCCGCATCCGCCAGCATGGCGTTCAGGGCTTCTTTCTGGTCCGTGATGTCTGTGGCGTATTTCACCACTTTGATTGGCTTTCCGTGTTCGTCCAGGATCGGGTTATAGGACGCCTGAATCCACACGACCTTTCCGCCTTTTCCGATGCGCTTGAACACATCGGCCACAAACTCGCCCCGGTTCAACTTGGCCCAGAATTCCTTGTATTCAGGGCTCCGGCGATAGTCTTCATCAACAAACAGGCTGTGGTGCTTGCCTTTGATTTCCTCGAGCGTGTAGCCTAGCGTGCGCAGAAAGTTGTCATTGGCCGTAACTACCGTGCCGTCGAGCTGGAATTCGATAACCGCTTGCGAACGTTCGATTGCCGCGGAGTATTTGGCATAGTCTGCGTTGCGCGCTTCAATGCGCAGCTGTTCCGTGATCACTTCCCAGGTCACCATGGCTCCCTGATACCGCTGCTGCGCGTCGTAGATCGCCTGGACCGTCAAGTGTAGTGCTTCCGGCCCCAACTGGATGCGGGCCTCGTGCGGCAAATTCCGCGGGTCGCTGATCAGCTTGCGCTGGTACGATGGGTTCTTATGAAAGATGTCCAGCGAACTGCCCACCACTTGCTCCACGCGGCATGGCAGCAGGTGTTCGAGCCGCTTCAGGGTGTTTCGCGACGCGGTGTTCATGTAGCGGATCACCATATCGCGGTCTGCGCACATCACGTTGATCGGAATCGCATCCATCAATTTTTCGAACGGTGCGTCCCAATTCCCGCCAGCCCTCGTGGATTGAACTCCGGCTTCGTATTCCGCAACTGCCGCGGCCCCCTGGTGTCCGTTTCGTTTGCTCCTCATCGACTTCTCCTGTTCTTCGCGAGTCTTGCCGTCGATCCTGCGGCTTGTCGCCAAACCGTTCGTTGCCCCGGCGGCCTCTCCGGCCTATTTGCATTCCAGCGCGGCGCCTGTCACGGTCCGTTCCGTGTCCAGCACCAGCAGCAACTGGTCCTTTTGCTTGTAAACGCCCTGCACCAGTTCGCGCATCTCCGCCCGGAGTGTTTCCGGAGGCTGTTCCGCGCAGCTTTCGTCCACTTCGATCACGTCCCCAATTTCATCCACAAGCAGACTCACGGTCTCCCCGTCCGCGCGTACCACCACGTTCATGGGTTTCTGCGCTTCTGCCCAATCCGGATAGCCCAGCCTGCGCCGGAGGTCGTACGCCACGACGATTTGTCCGCGCAAGTTGATCAGCCCTCGGATCACCGCCGGCACCAGCGGCACCCGCGTCATTTCCTGGTATCGAATCACCTCCTGTACGCTCTGCACTGGCACAGCAAAATACTGCCGGTCGATGCAGAAGGTGCAGAATTGTTGTGCGCTCACCGCCATCATCTTTCCTCTCGCGCAAGTTGACTCTCAAAGAAATCCGGTATCGCCGTGCGAATCAGGCTATGCACATCCAGCAGGTCGGTCACTCTCTGCTGGATCACCGCGGAGCCGAACAGACCCTCGCGTTTGCCAGGTTGCTGCAACGCCACCGACTCTTCGACAATGTCGAGAATCCGGTCGACCACGAGCCCGACTCGCCGCCCGTCCTTGGAATACACGACCACCTGCGTCATCCCCGACCTGTCCTGGGCTTCGCTGTGCCTGCCAAGCCGCAACACTTCTGAGACCCGAACGAGTGGCATGATCTCGCCACGGTATTGCACCACCTGTTGCTCGCCCGCGGTCTCGATCGAATCCGCCTTGAATTCCTCGAGCCGCGCCACCAGCGACAGTTCCATAGCCATGCGCCCCTCGTCACCGCACTGCAGGAGCAACATCGCGCACTTCTCGTTGCCTTTGCTGGTGGTTGCCGCCTCTCTCGCCGATCCCGCGCGCTCCCGGTTTTCGCCAACGACATTCGCGCGTTGTGCCAATCCCATCACGTCGAGAATCAGCGCCACGCACCCGTCGCCCATGATCGTTGCGCCCGCAAACGTGTCGATACTCTTCATCTGTTTACTGAGAGGCTTTACCACAATCTCTTCTGTGTCATTGATCTCGTCCACCACCAATCCGAACTGGCGGTCCTCGGCCTGCAACACAACGATGTTCACACTCGCGGTCTCCCTATGTTCTGCCGCGGACTTCAGCTCAAATGCGTCGCCAGCGCCGTTGTTCAGTTCGCGTTTCAAGTACACCAAAGGGAGCAACTCCCCCCGCAAGCGGTGCACCGGCGCGCCGCTCAGCATCTCGATTCCCTTGCGCGCATGCTCGCCTTCGAGACGCACTAGCTCGAGCAGGCTTACCTGCGGAATCGCATAGCGGTCTTCGCCGGACGTCACGATCAACGCCGGAATGATGGCCAGGGTCAGAGGGATCTTCATGCGCACCGTGGTGCCCTGCCCGGGTTTTGACTGCACATCGACGGTCCCGCCGATTTTCTCGATATTCGTTTTCACCACATCCATCCCAACGCCGCGCCCGGAAACGCTGCTCACTTTTTCGGCGGTCGAAAGCCCTGGCAGGAAAATCAGGTTGGCAGCTTCCCTCTCTGTCAGCACCGACGCCTGCTCCGGGCGGAGCAGTCCCCTCTGCTGCGCTTTCTTTCGGATCTTCTCGATGTCGAGGCCGGCGCCGTCGTCACTAATCTCAATGTTGACCTGCCCGCCTTCGTGATAGGCCCGCAGGTGCAACAGCCCTTCGACACTCTTCCCTGCCGCCGCGCGCTTTTCTGGCAGCTCGATTCCATGGTCCACTGCGTTGCGCACCAGATGCGTGAGTGGATCTTTGATCGCTTCGACGATCGTTTTGTCCAGTTCGGTCTCTTTTCCGTCCATCTCTATGCGCACCTGCTTGCCGCAACTCATCGCCAGGTCCCGCACCGTTCGCGGAAACTTGCTCCAGATGTTGCCGATGGGCTGCATGCGCGTTTTCATTACGCCTTCCTGAAGCTCGGTAGTAATCAGATTCAAGCGCTGGCTGGCGACCACCAGGCTGTGGTCGTCCACCTTCTGCATGTATTGGACGATCTGGTTCCGCGCCAGCACCAGTTCGCCGACCAGGTTCATCAACTTATCGAGCAGACCCACATCCACGCGGATCGAGCCTTCCGCGGTGCTCGCCCGGGCTTGTTGCTGCACTTGCAGTGCTGCAGCCATGTCCTGTGCTTTGACGGCGCCCCGCTCCAATAGAATCTCGCCGAGCGGGCGTGTGTCCCCTTCAAGCTGTTTCTGAATAGCGGCCGCCACTTCCTCGGCGCTCGCCATGTTGCGCTCCACCAGGATCTTGCCAAGCAGCTTCACCGCTTCGCCCAGAAATTCCTCAGTCTTGGCGGTCTCCCCTGCCTGTTTCGGTTTTTCCGCTTCCACTCCTGCGGACGCCTGTAGCGCAGCGGCCTCTGGCTCTTTAACCTTTTCCGCCGTTCGCGGCCCGACTTCCTGGTCCTTCTGCAACCGTGTCAACGTCTCGATCAACGAGCTATCGTCCCGCTCCCCCTCGTTTCCCCGCGACTCGATGCCGTCTAGCATTTGGCGCACCGCATCAACCATCTGCAACAACGCCGTGGTGCGCTCTGTATTCAGCGCGATCGCTCCTTCTCGTAGCTGGCTCAGCAGGTTCTCTCCCGCATGGGTCAGCGATTCCAGTTTGGTGAAGCCCAGAAAACCGCATGTCCCTTTTATCGTGTGAATCGTTCGGAAGATGCTTTTCAGTAGCTCGCGGTCACCCGGGCACGTCTCCAGCTTCACGAAATCCTGATCCAAGTGGTCCAGGTTCTCCCGGCTCTCCAGCAAAAAATCCTTGATCAGGTCGTCCATCTCGCTCCAACACCTCGGGCCGCCTCTCGAACTTGCAATTCTCTTTCCACGTCCCGATTTCGCTGGATTAGAAAACTCTGGCTTCTGCTTCCCCTTACCCCTCTGTTTTCCCCGTTTTCTTCCTCTTCCCTTCTCTCCTTCTCCGTTTCCCGTCTGGTTCGCCTCCTTTTCCCTTTGGCTTGACTGATTCAAAAACGGCTTCATGTCCCAAACCCGCTCTCCCTGCGATCTTTGTGCCTTTCCCTCGACGAGACATTCTTCTCCCGGTTTTGACGTCCAGCCATTCCACCCTTTAAACTGCACATATGAGTTCGACCTTCGGCGCCCCCAGGGTTCGCTTCGACTGGCGGGGTTTCATCACGCCCGGCGTGAAGCTCTTGGTTTTGATCTGCGCAGGGGTCTTCGTTTTTCAAAGCGTGCTCTGGCTGTTCTTCACACCGGCGGTTACCGCCAAGTTCAATCATTGGTTCGGGTTGGTTCCCAGCGGCGTGGTATTCGGGCTGCGGATCTGGCAGCCAGTTACCTATCTGTTCCTCCATGGCGATATCTGGCACCTGTTGATCAACATGCTCATGCTGTGGATGTTCGGCCGGGAACTTGAACTGGTATGGGGTAAGAAACGCTTCCTGAACTACTTCTTCTTGTGTGGCATCGGGGCGGGCTTGATCACCGTTCTAGTCAAGTATATCCCTCTGTTCTGGGGGGCCCGTGCATCGGACATTCCCACCATCGGCGCGTCCGGGGCCATCTTTGGAATTCTGATCGCCAACGCGGTGCTGTTCCCCGACCGTCAGATCTGGCTTTTCCCGTTACCGATTATGATTCCCATGCGTCCGTTTGTTCTGGTGATGGGCGCGATTGAGTTCTTCTCCACCATTCGATCTGGCGGCGACAATGTCAGCCACTTCTGTCACCTGGGTGGCATGCTCGTCGGCTGGCTTTACCTCCGGCGCGGATCCTTCCTCTTCCGTGTCCGCAATGAAATGGCCGACTGGCGCTACCAGCGCAACCGCAAGAAGTTCGAAGTCTTCATGAAGAAGCACAAGGACGAGCCGACCGACCGGCCAGACCACTGGGTCAATTAGCGTAGACTTGGACGGCGGTGTCGCTGGCGCAGGAGGCGCAATTCATCGCCGTTTCGCCGAGGGATGAAATGGAAAGTGGCGCGGGTTTCGCTAATGCATTTCCTTACTTCGTTGCTTTCTTCTTCAGCTCGCCTGTCCAATCACATGAAACTTCATGAAATTGGTGGTCCCGCGAATCCCCATCGGCGTGCCCGCCACAATGCCGATTACATCGCCCCTGCGTACCAGCCGCTCTTCGATTAACCGCTTTTCGGCGATCGCGGCCAGCCCATCAATCTTTTTGATATCCACAATGCTCCGCGAAGTCACGCCCCACAGCAACGCCATCCGCCTTCGTGTCTCCGCCTCGGGAGAAAAAGCCACAATCGGCACGAGAGGCCGGTAACGCGACACCAGCCGCGCTGTAAACCCGCTGTGAGTGAACACCGCGATCAGCTTCATGTGCAGTTCGCGCGACGCGTGGCACACCAGTTCCGCAACCGTCTCCGCGACCTTCAGCCGCTCAGTCGACGCCGGCCGCGGAAACTCATGAATGCTCGCCTCCGCCTCTTCGATAATCCGCGCCATCATGCCAACAGCCTCCACCGGATACTTTCCCGTGGCTGTTTCCGCGCTTAGCATCACAGCATCCGATCCGTCGAAAATCGCATTGGCTACGTCCGAAGCCTCCGCACGAGTCGGCCGTGGATTCTCCGTCATCGATTCGAGCATTTGCGTCGCAGTGATCACAGGCCGCCGATACTCCCGGGCCCGCGAAATGATCTCCTTCTGAACCACCGGTACGCGCTCCGGGCTCATCTCGACACCGAGATCGCCGCGCGCGACCATCACGCCCTCCGAGACCTTCAGAATCTCGTCCAGGTTCTCGATCGCTTCCGGTTTCTCGAGCTTTGCGACGACCGGAATGCTTTTTTTCGTGCGTTTCACGAGTGCTTTTGCCAGCACAATATCTTGCGGATGGCGCACAAAACTGACCGCGATGTAATCCGCTCCGTGCGCGGCGGCAAACCGCAAATCCGCGCGATCCTTTTCCGTTAACGCCGGCACATGAAGCTTCACGCCCGGCAGGTTGATCCCCTTGTGCTCACCGAGAACTCCGCCATTCACAACCTGGCAGATCACTTCCGTGTGGTTCGACTTCTCCACGTGCAGCTCAATCAAGCCGTCGCTCAGCAGAATCCGATCGCCTTTCTTCACTTCCCGCGGCAACGGATGGAATGTCGTGTTCACGCGCGTGCTGTCTCCCAATACTTTCGCCGTAGTGATCACGAATCTCTGTCCCGCGCGCAGCAACACGGTCCCGCCCCCGGCGAGAGCGCCGGTTCGAATCTTCGGCCCCTGCAGGTCCACCAGGATGGCGATCGGCTTCTGGAATTTTACAGACGCCTCCCGCAACATCGCGAAGCTCTGCGCATGCTCCTGGTGCGTGCCGTGCGAGAAATTCAGGCGTGCCACATCCATTCCGGCTTCAATCAACTTTCGGATCATCCGGGGAGAGCGCGAGGCCGGACCAATGGTGCAGACGATTTTCGAATGGCGCAAAACCATCAAATGCTCCGTTTCGGTTGGTTCGATGATACTACCGTGTTACGGAAAACTCCGCCGCGATTCGCGTGATCAGGTCCACACCTTTCGCAAACGAGGCCAGCGGCAGACGTTCGTCGTCCCCGTGGACATGCGCTTCGTCCTCTTCGCTAATGGCAAAGGGCATCAGGCCGTAGGCTTGCACGTTGTGCAGGCGCAACTGCGCCGAATCCGTCGCCCCGGTTGACATGTATGGCAGCACCGGCGCGCCGCCATACTCCTTCGCGCTCACTCTGGTGATCAGGTTGTAGAAGTCGTTCTCCATTGACGAGTTCGGTGCCGCCAGCCCCCCTTCCGGCAACACCTGCAGTTTTACCTGGGGGTCGTTCACCAGTTTGTTCAGCTCGTTGACGAGCACGTCGATGGTGTCCCCCGGCAGCAGCCGCACGTTCAGCATGGCCTTGGCCTCGGATGGAATTACGTTCACTCGCACACCGGCTTGCAGCATGGTCGGCGCGATGGTGTCGCGCATCATCGAGTTCCACGCCGGATTCATGTCCGACAGAACGCGCTGCGCATGTTCACCGCGGTCCGGCGTATCGATCACGCGCAGCCACTTGGCCGTGTCGTCGTCCTCGACACCCGCCAACCCCTCGAAATATCTCCTCACAATCGACGTCAGGTGCACCGGCGCGTTGTAGTTCCCGATTTTGTCGATGGCCGCCGCCAGATGGACTACCGCGTTGTCTTTCGTCGGTCGCGATGCGTGTCCGGCCTTTCCAGTGGCGGTCACCGCTATGTTCACCGACACTTTTTCCGCCACCTGCACGCCGATGTACTGCACCTTCCCGTTTTTCAGCATGACCCGGCCGCCCTCATTTAGCGCGAACCCGGCAGCGAACTTATCCCAATACTTCGCGATCAGAATCTTCAGGCTGGCGTCCCCGAACTGTTCCTCGTCGGTCGTAGCCAAGAAAATCACGTCCCGGTTTATGTGAACATTCCCGCGCTTAATGGCGATGAACGCCGCCAGGTTTGCGGCCAACATGCTCTTGTCGTCCAGAGAGCCCCGGCCGTACAAATACCCGTCTTTGAGCAACGCGCCGAACGGGTCCACGCTCCATTTACTGCGGTCCACGCCAACCACGTCCATGTGCGCCACCAACAAGAGAGCCCGCGCGGGATCCGCCACCACGGAGCTCCTTAGCCGCGCTACCACGGCGCTTCTTCCCGGCGCCACTTCCAACAGTTCCGGAGTTGTCCCTTCCTTGGCTAAA
>Ga0335070_10006284_pt1 | contig 13982 bp, 13 predicted proteins | sample Lox_Sample_13_FD_206722 | JGI IMG/M metagenome (GOLD analysis project Ga0335070, IMG submission 206722) | Soil microbial communities from Loxahatchee National Wildlife Refuge, Florida, United States - Lox_Sample_1.3 | ecosystem: Environmental > Terrestrial > Soil > Wetlands | place: USA... | reverse complement strand
AACTGGGCTGAGGGGCTGACCACGTATCTTTCCGATCACCTCTATGAAGAACGAGAGGGAAGGGGATGGCAGTACAGGAAACAGACGCTCATCGATTATGACACCTATGTCAACCCGGGAAATGAGTTTCCCCTGAGGGATTTCAGGTCAGGAACCGACTTTGCCTCCAGGGCCATAGGCTATGGGAAAGGGTCGATGGCGTTCCACATGCTCAAGAACATGGTGGGAGAGGAGAGGTTCTTCAAGTCCATTAGGAAATTCATCAATGAAAACCGTTTTCGCAAGGCATCATGGGATGATTTGAGAACCGCCTTTGAAGTGGAATCAGGGGAAGATCTCGATCAATTCTTTGGGCAGTGGCTGAATGAAAAAGGGTATCCCTCCCTGGAACTCTCCAATGTGGAGGCGGGACCAAAGGGCCGCCACTATGCTGTCTCATTTGACATTGTGCAGAAGGGAAAACCGTACCTGCTCGATTTTACTGTCGCGGTAAAGACAGAAGCGGGTGACACGGACCGCGTCCTTCGGCTCTATGACGAGAAGCAGGACTTCGATATCCTCACTGAGGGAAAGCCGGAAGGGCTGGTCATTGACGAATACTACGATACCTTCAGAAAGCTTACTCCTGCTGAAACCCCTCCTGTAATAGGAAGACTCCTGAACCATGACAAGGGACTGATTGTCCTTCCGTCTCAAGGCAGTGAAGAGATCTATTCAAGGATTGTCAAGTACTTTGAGGACAGGGGATATGGGACGAAGAAACCCCAGGAGGTGGAGAGCAAGGATTTAAAGCAGTCCCCTCTGGTTGTTCTGGGGTATGACAACCCTGTCATAAAGAGGCTGTTCGGGAAGATGGATGAACCGTCACAGGGGCTTGTCCTCAGTATGCGGAAGAACCCGTTCGATCCTTCAATGATCATTGGCGTGATCAATGCATCCTCAGGCAATGAAGTTGATGCCGCATGGGAAAAGATACCCCATTATGGAAATTTTAGTCTCTTAGCCTTTAAGGAGGGGAAGAACACCGAAACAAGGATCAAGGAAAGCCAACGAGGGTGGGACGTGCCTCTAGGGGAACCAGTGGTAGGGATTGAGGTTTCGAAGACAAAGAAATTGCCTGACATCATCAACAGCGTTTCTGACAAAAGGATCGTGTATGTGGGCGAACGTCACACAAGCTACGAACACCACCTCACCCAGCTCGAAACGATCAAAGGATTTTTTAGGAAGAATCCTAAGATTGCCATTGGAATGGAGATGTTCCAGCGGCCCTTCCAGCCGGTGCTCGATGATTATATCGCGGGTAAAATAGATGAAAAGGAGTTCCTGAAGTCCTCTGAGTATTTTAGCCGATGGGTATTTGATTACCACCTGTACAGGGATATCCTGACATTTGCGAGGGAGGAGAGGATACCCGTGGTTGCCCTGAACATTAAGAGGGAGATTGTGGACAAGGTATCGAAAAACGGGATCGACTCCCTTACCGAAGAAGAAAAAAAGGAGTTGCCTGACAGTATGGACATGTCGGACGAGGAGTATCGGGAGAGGTTAAGGGAGGTGTTCGAAAAGCATGAAAGCGCCGGATCAAGGGATTTCGGCAATTTTTACCAATCCCAGATTATCTGGGACGAGATAATGGCCCAGTCCATTGATGAATACCTGAGAAAGAACCCTGACCGGAAGATGGTGGTGATTGCCGGGAGCGGCCATCTTGCCTTTAAGTCCGGCATTCCCAAGAGGGTATTCAGGCGGAATAGTCTGGATTATGCATTACTTCTCAATGACGAATCTGTGGAAACAGGAATTGCGGATTTCGTGCTCTTCCCGCAACCGGTAAAAATGGTTTCAGCACCCAAGCTCATGGCGCTCTTGTCCGAAGAGAAAGGAAAAGTAACAATCAAGGGATTCCCCGATATGAGCGTGTCGGAAAAGGCAGGGATGGAGAAGGGAGACATTATTATTTCCATGGACAATGAACCGATAAAAGGTGTGGACGATATCAAAATATTCCTCCTTTATAAAAAGCCAGGGGATACCATTGACGTGCGCGTGTTAAGGAAAAGATTCCTCTTTGGCGACAGGGAGCTCAGCTTTAAGGTAACGCTCTAATATTTCCATGGCCCTGTGCACCGCACCCGCCTTCTCGTCATAGAGAAGCCTCGCCTTTTTTCCCATGGTGGTTCTCTTTTCAGGGGACCTGAGCAGCTCATTGAGAACGCCGTACAGACCTTCCTCCTCGGTTTTAATGGCTGCTCTCTCCGTATAAAAATCCTGGATAAAGGGGAAATTTTCCATATGGGGGCCGCATACCACCGGTTTTCCCCAAAACGCAGGTTCAAGGGGATTGTGTCCCCCGTGGCTTGCAAAGCTCCCCCCGATGATGGCCACTTCAGCCATACCGTAGGCCGGAGCGAGTTCGCCAATGGTGTCGAGAATGATGATCGTTCCCGAAAGCCGTTGGTCTTCCCCTCCCTCCTGTTCCCTGTCTGTTGCCCGTGGACTCATTTCAGAGCGTTTGATGTAAGGGAGCCCCTGTGCTCTCAGCATGTCTTCTACTTTGTGAAACCTTTCAGGGTGGCGGGGCGCAATGATGAGGTTGAGTTCGGAATGCTCATTCCTCAGCCTCATAAAAACAGACACCACCAAATCTTCCTCTCCTTCATGGGTGCTTCCCGCGACGATTACAGGACCTCTCAGGGATCCTGACCATTCCGGGATTCTATCTAATGGTGTTATGTCAAACTTAAAATTCCCTGTTACCATGATCCTGTCTTCGTCAGCGCCCAGTGCCCGAATCCTTTTCTTATAAACCTCCTCCTGCATGCAGAACATATCCACCCACTTGACCACTTCCTTAATAAAGAACCTTATTTTCTTGTATCCTTTAAAGGAACGGTCAGATATTCTCCCGTTAACGACGAGGATGGGAATTCCCTCTTTCCTCAATACCCGGAAGGTATTGGGCCATAACTCCGTTTCCATAACAATGAAGAGCCGGGGTTTCAGACTCTTTATCACTTTTTTGAGCACAAGTGCGAGATCAAAGGGCAGGTATACCGGATACGCAAGGTCTGATATCCTTTCGCGGGCGAGTTTCTGTCCCGTGTCGGTCACCGTGGAAATGACAATGCGAAGGGAAGGGTATCTCCCCTTAATTTCCCGTATCAACGGAATAGCGGAAATGACCTCTCCTACCGAAACCGCATGGACCCATATGGCTGAAGAATGACCTGTAGTCGAAAAAGGAGCGGTCAGTCCGCATCTTTCTCTCAGCCATCTCATCCTGAGGCTCTTTGGTCTCCTGAAATATTCATAGGGCAGCAGAGCGAGCAAAGCGACAGTGTAAAGGAGGCTATACGCGAAAAACATCTCAGGAGTGTCGTTCGGTGATCAGGGGAGATTCACTCAACAGTTTGTCCGCCATTGCATCGTCGAACTGCAGGCTGTACAGCCTCTGGTAAATGCCGTCAAACGCGAGGAGTGCCTCATGTGTACCTGACTCAACGATCTTGCCTTTGTCCATCACGATGATCCTGGTCGCCCTTCTCACGGTGGAAAGCCTGTGAGCAATCACAAAGGCGGTCCTGTCATTCATAAGATTTTCGAGGGCTCTCTGTACCATAATCTCCGAAGCGGTGTCCAGAGATGAGGTGGCCTCATCCAGAATAAGTATGGGAGGGTTTTTCAATATTGCCCTTGCTATGGAAAGCCTCTGTTTCTGTCCTCCCGATAACCTGATTCCCCTTTCCCCTACCACCGTGTCATAGCCATGGGGAAGCTGGAGGATAAACTCATGGGCGTATGCAGCTTTTGCTGCGTTTACAATATCCTCCTCCGATGCCCTGGCATCTCCGTAAGCAATATTTGCCCTCACGGTATCGTTAAAGAGGATGACATCCTGGGTCACAATGCCGATAAGGGAGCGGAGGGATTTCAGCGTGACTCCGGAAATGTCAACGCTGTCTATGAATATCTTTCCCCCTCCAGGGGTGTAGAATCTCGGTATGAGGTCCACAAAGGTGGTCTTGCCGGCACCGCTCCTGCCCACAAGGGCGATGATCTCTCCTTTCTTCACAGTGAGCGAGATGTCATCCAGGGCATCGTCATCGGTTCCCTGATACCTGAAGGAGACATGATTGAACGCAATTTCATTGTGGAACCCTTCCAGCGCTATGGTGCCATCCGGTTCTGTTTCTTCTTCCAGAAGCCTGTCAATCCTGTCAAGGGGCGCACTTGCCTGCTGGAGGGAATTATTTGCAGCCACAAGGCGCTTCGCAGGGGTATAGATCATGAAGATGGCCACGAGAAAGGAGAAGAAATCTCCCGCGGTAATGGTCCCTCTGATCACAAGACTCCCTCCGTACCAGAGGACAAATGCGATACCCAAACCTCCTACGAACTCCATCATCAGGGAAGTTCCCTCAATAATCCTTGTGGACCGCATGAGTTCCCGGTAAAAGTCGTGGTTCTTGCCCCTGAATCTTCTCATTTCATCCTCTTCTCTGCAGAAGGACTTAATGATCTTGTTGCCAGAAAAGGTCTCGGCAAGGATCTCGGTAATTTCCTCGATTTTCTCCTGGGTATGCAGACTGACCTTCTTGAGCCTCTTTCCGAGCCTTGAAACAAAGTAGAAGGCGACGGGCAGCACCACGATAGATATGAGGGTGATGTCCCATCGCCTGTACATGGCTACACAGACAAGGACCATTATGGTCGCGCCCTCCACAAAGATGTCCTTTACGGTGTAGGCGAGGAGCCCCTGGACAAACCCTGCGTCGTTAATTATCCTGGAGACCATGGCGCCGGTGGAGTCTCTATGGAGGAAACCCATGGGGAGGTAAAGCAAATGGTGGAATAATTTGTTCCTTATGTCCCTTACGATCTTCGCGCCCGCCGACCTCATGAGATAGGACTGAAAAAAAGAAAAGACCCCTTTGCCGAGATAGGCGGTCATGACAGCCAGACTCAGCAGGACGAGGAATGCGGGTTCCTTCTGCACAAACACCTTGTCCATTGCAGGCTTGACGAGCCACGCCAGTGACCCGTTCAGTCCCGAAACCACAAGGCTGCAAATGCCTGCGACAATGAGCCGTCCCCAGTAGGGTTTCACCAGCACGAGGATCTTCTTTAGGTCTTTCACGCGTTCCGCCTCTGCGAATTATTAGGGGAGACGGCTCCGGCTTTCCCGTACTCCCACCCTGCCATCTCCCCTATCATTTCTGCCACCCTTCGGGATGGCTGCTTTCCTGAGAAGAGCTCCCTTATCTTCCTGAATGAAGAGATCATGGACTCTCTGTACTTATCATCATACAAAATCTTCCTGGATTGTGCCACGATATTTTTTGCGGTTGCCTCATGCTGGATAAGTTCCGGGACAACCTCTTTTCCCGCGATAATATTCACGAGGGAAATGTGTGTGACGTCCAGTACGCTCTTCCCGATGAAGTAAGTCAGGGGGGAGACCCTGTACACCACCACCAGGGGTGTTCCCAGGAGCGCGGCCTGAAGGGTTGCAGTACCAGAGGCGATGACCGCCATGTCTGATGAGACAAGGGATTTGAGGGCATCACCTCTCATGAACACGACACCCTTTCCCTCAAGCGCTGAGATGCTTTCCTTGAATTGGTCAACCTCCACATTCTGCGCAAGAGGTACGAGAAACCGCACTCCGGGAAATTTGTGGGTAAATCTCTCCACAAAGCCGGTAAAGACAGGAAAGAGTGTCTTCAGTTCATGGGGCCTGCTGCCGGGGAGAAGGGAAACGGTTGGAGTATGGATTCCGGATCCCGGCCTGAGGTGTTCCACTTCCTGTGCGTTTGTTTTTTCCAACGCATCTATCTCTTCCATCACAGGGTGGCCCACAAATTCACAGGGAATGCCGGCCTTCTTATAAATCTCCTCTTCAAAAGGGAGGATCACCGCCACCCTGTCCGCAATCTCTCCCATGGTCTTTACCCTTCCTTTTCTCCACGCCCATACCTGCGGACTCACATAATAGAGCACCTTCACCCCATGCCTCTTCGCAATCTTGGCAATCCTAAAGTTAAAATCAGGATAATCAATGAGTACCACGATCTCTGGAGCGATTTCCCGTAATATCCTCGAGGCCTTTGTAAAGGATTCGCGGAGCTTTTTAATGGATGAGAGGGTTTCTGTGAGGCCTAGGGAACTGGATATGCCGGAGAAGAGCTCAACTCCCGCGTCTCTCATCCTTTCGCCCCCCATGCCCACCAGCCTCACCTCAGGCCACATGGCACGTAAGGTATGAGCGAGGAGAGAACCGTAGAGTTCACCAGAACTCTCGCCCGCCACTATCATGACCGTCTTCATAGTTTCCAGGGCTATTGATACGCCGGCTTATGCATGCGGAGAGTATGAATTACTTTCTGGTCCTTTAAAGGGATTTTTCCTAACAGGCTATGAACCACTATTGGGCAACCCTTTTTATAACTCCTGCTATTTTCTCTATATCCGGCTCTCCAAGTTCAGCATAGATGGGCAATGATAACACTTCCCTGGATGCCTTCTCAGAAACGGGAAAGGCACCCTCCCTGTAACCCAGAAAGCTCATTGCATCCTGGAGATGGAGTGGCAGGGGATAGTACACCACCGAGGATATCCCGTTGTCCTTCAGTCCCTGCTGTATCTCGTTCCGGTTCTTGCAGAGGATAGTATACTGGTTATAGACATGATAGACATGCTCCTTTTCGGAGGGGCAGGTGACAATGCCGGAGAGGAGGCGGTTATACCGTAACGCCTTCTCCCTGCGCTTCCTGTTGTATTCATCAACCCTCTTCATTTTTACAAGGAGGATGCCTGCCTGCAGCTCATCAAGCCTGCTGTTAAACCCTATGGAATCGTGAATGTAGGAACCCTTTGATCCGTGGTTGCGCAGACTTCTTATCACTTCAGAGAACTTAGCCTCCCGAAGGGTTATCATACCACCGTCACCATAGGCGCCAAGGTTTTTGCTTGGATAAAAACTGAAGCACCCTGTATCTCCGAAACTGCCCACTTTCTTCCCCCGGATCTCTGCACCAAAGGCCTGCGCACAGTCCTCTATTACGTGAAGCCCATGTCTCTCCGCAATAGCCATTATCCGTTCCATGTCCGAGGGATGGCCAAAGAGATGGACGGGCAGAATAGCCTTTGTCCTCGGCGTTATCTTTTCTTCGATCTTGGTGCAGTCTATGGTAAAAGTCTCAGGTTCGATGTCCACAAACACTGGTTTTGCGCCGGTATATACAATAGCTTCCACTGTGGCAAAAAAAGTAAAGGGCGTGGTGATTACCTCATCACCCTCACCAATGCCCAGGGCCTCAATGGAGAGATGAAGCGCATCTGTCCCTGATGCAACTCCCAGCGCATCAGAGACCTTCAAATACTCGGTAATCCTTTTTTCAAATTCGCAGACCTTCGGCCCGAGGATGTAGTGTGAACTCTCCAGTATCTGGTTCACCATATTTATTATTTCTTCCCTGATTTCTGCGAATTGCCTTCCCAGGTCCACCATAGGTATCATGAGCGCCCCCCTGCAAGTGCGGTGATCTCCAGCGCCATATGGAGGGCATTTCTCCCTTCGGCACCAGAGACTCTTGGTCGTTCTCTGCGGAGCACGCAACGGACAAAATCCTTCACTTCTTCTTTAAGGGGCTCACTGTATTCCGGTCTGATAATCTCCGGGTTCGCGGGCTCTCTGCATGACCTGAGTTCCAGCACCCCTTTCTGATAGTCAAGCTCAATGTAAGAGTTTTTCTGGTATACCTTCATTTTTCTCTCCTTTTCCTTGGAGATACGGCTCGAGGTGAGGAACGCAACCGTACCGTTCTCGAATTCCATCCACGCCCTCGCCTCGTCGATTTTCTCTGTCATCAGGGAGAACCCAAAGGCCCTAATCCTCTTTACAGGGGAGGGAACGAGGCTCAATACGATATCGATATCGTGGATCATGAGGTCAACAGTAACGTCCACATCACAACCTCTGTTAAGAAACGGTGAGCGTCTCGCCGTTTCGATAAACCTTGGTTCCTCGATCATCCGGGATAACGCGATGACGCCAGGATTATATCTCTCCAGGTGGCCAACTTGCAATATGATGTTCATTTTCTCTGCTTCGGCGATGAGTGCATCGGCCTGGGGGAGGGTGGCTGCGATGGGTTTTTCCACAAGGATATCCTTTCCCGCACGCACGCAATTGAGGGCCACGTCAAAATGATCTGTGGTAGGTACCACGATGCTCAGTGCATCCGCTTCCCCGAGAATGTCCCTGTAATCCCGATAGGCGCGTGAACCATATCGCAGCGCCACCTCCGTTGCCCTTTCATCATCGATATCCACGACACCCACCAATTCGGTCTCGGGGAGTTCGGAATAGATCCTTGCGTGGTGCTGTCCCAGATACCCTGCGCCCACGACCGCAACCTTTAACGCCATAAATCCTCTTTCACAAGCATAACTATATATATTGCACTAAAGTGACCCCATTGGGCAAGCAAAGGGCGTAACAAGGACACCCAAAGGGAGCGGGATGAAACGGGGAGCGAACGCATTCTACGTCCCGATCTATCGGGACTGCGGGGTTAAGGAGCGAATATGATAGAGAGCAATTCCTCACGTTAAGATACCCTGCGGACTTGCCTCAGGGTTCTTCATCTTCCGGACTCAGGATTGTGAGGAAGTGCTCAGGGAGTTGTCCTTCTCTTCCACCCATACCTGTATGGCAATCTCTGGGCACATCTGTGCGCAGAGCGCGCACCCTGTACACCGTTCCATACGCTCCGTCTTTGCGGGAAAATGTCCGCTAGCATTGAACTCACTGTCAATGACGATAACACCTTTAGGGCATGCGAGCACGCAGTACTTGCATCCCTTGCAGCGCTCCCTGTCGATGGTGATTCTACCTTTCACGGGTGCCTTTCCTGATATGCTCACTCCCCAGCAGTTCCCTTGCATGGGTGAGGGAAATCTCTGTCACCTTTCCGCTGAGCATGCGTGCAATCTCTTCCACCCTTTCTTCCCATGAGAGTTCATTTACTTTAACATAGACGCCCTCTTTTCTCGTTACCTTATCCACCTTAAGGTGATGGTCGGCCATGGCGGCAATCTGGGGCAGGTGGGTGATGCAAACAACCTGATGTCTCCTGCCGAGGGTTTTGAGTCTCATCCCGATGCTGTCTGCTGTTCTTCCGCCAATGCCCGCATCCACTTCATCAAAAATCAGGACAGGGATCCTGTCCACCTCAGCGAGGATCCCCTTCAGCGCGAGCATGATCCTGGAGAGTTCACCGCCTGACGCAATTCGCGAGAGGGCCTTTGGGGTTTCTCCCCTGTTGGCAGAAAGGAGAAATTCCACACTATCCATCCCGGCGGACGATAGTGGAACAGGTTTCACATCTATCACGAACTCTGCCTTCTCCATGGCAAGTTCCTTAAGTACTCCCTTCACTGCACGCTCTATTTTCTTTGAGATCTCCCTCCTCATACCTGAAAGTTGTTGAGCCCGTTCATGGAGTCCTTTCTCTTTCTCTTTCAGTTCATCGCCTAGTTCTATTATCCTCTCATCCGATAGGGTAAGCCGCTGGAGCTCTTGCATCCCTTCGTCCCTGTATCTCAAAATTTCTTCTATCCCATTACCGTATTTCCTTTCGAGGCTTTTTATAAAGTCCAGCCTGTCTTCTATGTGCGCCAGCCTTTTCGGATCCATATCGTATTTGTCTCTGTAATGTCTCAGCGAGCCCGCTGCATCCTCGACCAGAGGCATTGCCGATTCCAGGAGATGAAGGACCTCAGACATTCCGTGATCGATCTGGGATACCTCCCTCAGTATTGACAGGGCTAAGGAAAGCTTTTCTGAGGAAGACCCGTCAGCGCCATAAAGGAGCAGATACGCAGAATCCGTAAGTTCATTCAGTTTGGCAAGATTTGCGAGAATAGCCCTCTCTTCCCTCAATTTCTCTACTTCACCCATCTCTAGGGATGCAGATTCGATCTCGTTGATCTGGAACTTCAGAAGGTCGAGTCTCTGCTGCTTTTCCCTGCTGTCCGTTTTAAGGAGGGAAAGCTCCCGTGTGAGGGACTGCACCTCGTGAAAGAGTTCTGCCACCTCTGTTCTCGCATTGGTGAGTTTCCCGTACGCGTCGAGGACAGCCCTCTGGTTATCAGGCGAAAGCAGGCTCTGGTGTTCGTGCTGTCCATGGATGTCCACAAGGGACCGACCGAGGTCTAGCAACGTCTGCACATTCACCATGGTGTCATTGATATAGGCCCTGCTTTTTCCTGAGGATGAGAGGGTTCTTCTGAGGATGATGCCGTCATTGCTGGGAATCCCAAGTCTTTCCAGGAAGGGATGTGCGGGAATATCCAGGAATGCCTCTACGGTGGTCTCATTCTTTCCTGTCTTTATCATATCGGTCTGGGCCCTCTCCCCAAGGGTAAGGCCGAGGGCATCCACGATAATGGACTTCCCTGCCCCGGTCTCCCCGGTGAGGACATTGAATCCGGGCTCAAAACGTAGGGTGAGGGTATCGATAATAGCGAAGTCTTTGATTCCCAATTGGCGCAGCATAACTCCTAAAAATACCATAGAGGGGGAGGGAAATTCCAATTTCCCGGTGTTCAACTGCTGCCCAAGATACAAAGAGACAGGACAAATTTGAGGCTCCCTGTCTGGCACGATTCTTTCTTAATTTCATGCTTAATTTTGGGCTTGACAAAAGGAGTTCTTCTTGATACCTTTATTGAACACGGAATCCTAAGAAATACCATAGAAAGGGGGGAATTAGATGACTAAGGCGGAGCTTATCGACAAGATAGCTTCTGGTGCCGGGCTCAGCAAGGCTGATGCATCAAAGGCATTGGATTCAACGCTCAATGCCGTGAAGGCATCATTGAAAAAAGGCCAGAAAGTGACATTGGTGGGATTTGGGACCTTTTCGGTAGTTAAGAGGAAGGCGCGAAAGGGGCGCAATCCCAGAACAGGTGCAGTAATAACCATTCCTGCCGCAAAAACGCCAAAATTCACATCAGGTAAGGCGCTCAAGGATGCAGTAAGATAATTTTTCTTATTTTTACATGCTCAGGGGATAGTATTCACTATCCCTTTTTTTTTGGGGTTTTTTCGTGCTATCCTGTGGTTATAGTCTTGTTTTTTTTAGAACGTAATACGCGTGTCTCCCTGATTGGGGAAAGGAGGAACCCATGCTTATCGGGTTCAGTGTCATTCCATTGGGTGTGGGCAGCAGTATCGGTGATCAGGTTGCCGAGGTAATGAAAATTATTGATGCGAGCGGGCTTCCCTATAAAGTGAATCCCATGGGCACTGTGGTGGAAGGGGAATGGGACGAGGTGATGAAACTTGTGAAGAAGTGCCATCGCGCTGTGATGAAGTCCGCAGAGAGGGTGGTCACCACCATCTCAATTGATGACAGGAAGGGGAAACCGGGAAGGATTGAAGAAAAGGTGAAATCAGTCGAAAGGAGAATAGGAAGGTCACTCAAAAAGTAGTGGCCTCTTGAGGTGAGGACCTGGAGCTGGTTCGGGGTGACGGTATTATTTTCTGAAAAGGTCGTCGAAGTTCTTTCTCGCATCCTGCTGCACATTTCCTGAATGCAGAGAAGAGGTCCCTTCCCTGTAAACAAAATAGTCGCAGAAGTTTGCCCTGTCTCTTGCCCTCTGGAATTCTGCCTTTGGTTCAATACATTTATTGTGAGCTGTCTCAGAGTAGAATCTGCAGTTGAGACAGATATGAAGGTCTCTTTTGCAATTGGGGCATGTAGATTTCCTCGAAAAGTACTTATCCATCTCTATCTCTTTCTCACATGATGCGCATATCTTCACCACAACCTCCCTAACTACCCTTCATCCCTCTTCTGGAGTCCCCTCCTATTTTAGCACTATCTCTCAGTCACCGGTGCCTCTCGGACATTTCTCTACTGTACCATACCGTCTTCTGAGGGATACATAGTGCAGAGGTTCCCCTGCCGCAATGGATATTGAGCTTTCATGGGAAAAGAATGTAAACTAGTATGCCCAATGCCGGGATAGCTCAGTTGGTAGAGCAGCTGATTCGTAATCAGCAGGTCGTCGGTTCGAGTCCGATTCCCGGCTCCACTTTCTCCTTGCATATTCAATCGGTTAGAGGCTGTCTCTAAGAGCCTCAAAATTCCCCTTACTAAATTCCAACTATTTTCGTCCTTGAGGGGGCTATTATGGCCCTAACTTTTCGCCGTTTTAAGCACAAGAAAACAGGTCAGGTCATATATGCACCGACAGGTCGGTATGGGAATTTTCTTGACACGATTAAGAAAATCGTCAGTTACGTGAGATATAACATACCACGGTACTACGTCGCCCATTTGACGTTGACAGTTTCAGAGAATATATCAGAAGTCGATTTCAAGCATCTTCATAGGGTTATACAGTTCGTCCATCTACGACTTAAGCGTGCGGGGTCTGACTTTAAGTATGTGGCTGTAAAGGAGCTGCAGGATCGTGGAGCCGTCCATTACCATGTCCTATGCATTTACAGTAAACCTTATGTTTTTCCTTCCCCTGATGAGGTTGCTTCTTCTTGGAGATTGGGCTTTGTTAAAATTACGGCTCCAAAAATCAGGCTTCGGCTTCAGTCGATAGCAGGCTATATCGGCAAGTACATAGGGAAGGGGTATGAGTATAACGCGCTTGAAATCAAGAAATCCTTCACAGCTAGTCAGGTAAGGCAAATATACAAACTAAGCCCTAAACGTTTGGCGGAGGTTATTGAAAGATTTGGTAAGGACGAGGCTGAGAAGTTTATGTGTACATATAGGAGAGTCTATGAGGTTGCCTTCAGTAAGATAAGAGAATATGTGCTGGACGATATTTTTCTGGCTGTGCGAGAGAGAACTGTGTGTATCAAAAAAGAACTAGTGATGGAGTTTGAGAGCGAATGGGATTACATGGGGGTCTTGGGTGAGCCGTACTAGGCAAGGGGCAACTTGCACTTGGCGAGCCGCGAAGCCCTGGGGCGTTGGCTTGCGTTTCAGGGGGCCGGGGCACGGGAGGCGTTTTGAAAGAAACGCGAGTGTCACATTGGCCCCGGTCTCAAAGGAGGTAACAGGCGCGCTCCCCCTCCGGGGGACGGGAGGGGGAAAGAGATTTCAATTTTCGGTTACGCCGTGCACGGATAGGGAAGTGCTTAATGGAGGCTTGAATTTCAGTTTTGAAATTCGTCGGGAATACCGGGAAGTCTTTTTTGATTGAGACCAATGAAGAAATAGAGGATGGGGCCTAAATACGGAAGAAATAAAGTTGCAAGGAACCATATGACCTTGTTTTGTCCCAAGAAATCACTGCGGAGGATATCAATGAGGCATATTAACCACAAGATTGAAGGGATAATGATAGCGAGCATTATAAACATAAGAGATCCTTTAATCCATGAGGTGAGAAAAGCTTTTTCAGCTTTGTTCTCGTTTCTAATGAGAGCCTGCATGTCGATTTGCTTGTCAGGTGTGGTCTGCGGGGTGTTGAAACGGAACTCCTTTGTTTGGCTTTGGACAGGGGCCTGAGGGCGTTGAATTATTTGGGATTGGGGCAGAGGGGCAGTTTTTGGTGACGGATTAGGTTTTGAGGCGTTCGATTGATTGTAATAGATTGTATTGCCGTTTTCATCTGTGTAGGAGGAGACTGTGTAGGAGGAGACGGTGTCGGTTGCAAGCAGGTTGCAGGGAAGCAAAAGAAAAAAGGTTAGAGTGATGAGCGACTTCATAAGGAGATTATACAAAAGAGTCATGAAAGAAGCTATGGACTATTTTAATGCTTCTAAATCAGGCGCGTTCCGCAGCGCTCGTCTGCGGAGGAAGTCTTCTGGTTTTTCGGGCGCGGTCGGGCGGGTTCCCCGCGTGAGCGGGGTCCCGCCTCACGCGCCCACTGATAACTTGATATATATTGGTCATAACTGCAACAAGTATGTATATTCATACTTGACACTTGGCAATATTTGT
>Ga0335070_10006283_pt1 | contig 13983 bp, 16 predicted proteins | sample Lox_Sample_13_FD_206722 | JGI IMG/M metagenome (GOLD analysis project Ga0335070, IMG submission 206722) | Soil microbial communities from Loxahatchee National Wildlife Refuge, Florida, United States - Lox_Sample_1.3 | ecosystem: Environmental > Terrestrial > Soil > Wetlands | place: USA... | reverse complement strand
AGGTGAAACACTAGTGGCATTTACCTGCCCCAATGTGGCAGGGGCCACCAGTTTCACTGCCTGCCTTACCACGTCGGCTACCTGCGGAGCATTCGACGCCGTAAGAGTTGCATCCGTCCCCCCTCCTCTTGACGTGCTTGGACTGCTTCCCCCACCGCATCCGTTGAAAAGGGCTGCGAGGGAGAGGGTCAACATCGTGATGATGAACAGGCCACTAAGCTTTTTCATGGTATCCTCCTTGCAAAGAGTTAATACACTACTATCTCAACTCCCATTCTCTTGTTCAGAGTTGGGGATCAACTAATCATTCAATTATATATAATGAGAAAATGTTTGTCATTAATAAAGAGACACATAAAGCGGAATTCCTCAAAAGCAATTCGAAAAAACACCAGGTAAGCATTCAAGATTCTGCAGGTCATGCAAAAGTCCCTCCTCAAGGATCTTGCATTTATTGCGGGTTGTGATAAACTGAAAGAGTAGAATCTGGTATATCATGCAGGTAGAATATTCGCTCATGAATACATGGACAAGACGGTATGAGAGATTCGCGGTAGAAGATATGGCCCTTCAAGCCAAAACGCTCTTTGCTACAGAGATTGAACTTCTGGATGTGAGCATGACAGGGGCGTGCATTATAGCAAAGAAGAGTCTAAAAACAGGTGACCAACACCTCCTCAAACTTCACAACAAAGAAATGGCCTTTACCCTTCAAGGGGTTGTGGTCTGGGTAACTTTCGGCGGAAGTGTGAAGAACGTGAGAGAGGAAGCTGTCCCGGTTTACAGGGCAGGAGTTATGTTTAAGAATATTTCTTCTGATAAATTGGTGAAACTCAAGGATTTCATGAGAACGTTCGGTATTCCCGATGGAGAGAAGGTACTCGATGAATATCCCCCAACCGCATTGAGGTTCAGGATCAACGCAACTGAGGGCGCAGTCCTCTATTATTACAAGACTTCACCGGTAAAGAAAATCAGCCTTAGCGGAATGCTTATGGAAGGATATAACGGAATCAAGCTCGAATGGAGGGCGCCCATGGCGCTTTTCCTCCCGAATGGAAACGCGCCACTGAAGTTTCGCGGGAGGGTGGCCTCCTGCATCGAAATCCCGGGGAGAAGATCGAAGCATTATGACATCGGGGTTGAGTTTCTTGATATGCCTGAAGATGACAGATCAAGGCTGAGCGAGTTTCTCCATTTACTGTAAGAAGTGACAGAGGCGTCCTGCTCTCCACTCACGTGCCGCAATTGTTTACCCTACAGGGATCTGAGATAGAAAGTGTCAGGAATAACCCGCAGAAGGAATGTCTGATATAATTCCTGTATGGAAATTCCCAAAAGGACACTGGGCAACACGGGTATCGAGGTTACCGTAATGGGTCTCGGAGGTGAAGGAATTCTCAGGACCTATGGCTATGAGAAAGAGGCCGCTCAATTGATCAATACAGCGATCGACCTGGGAGTGAATTATTTCGAGTCAGCGAGGGCATATTCGGGGAGTGAATTGTATTATGGCAAAGCGCTTAAGGAAAGAAGAAGAGAGATTTTCCTTGCGAGTAAATCCCATGCAAGGGGCAGAAGGGGCGCGCTCAATCATCTCCATGAAACGCTGAAACAGATGATGACGGATCATCTTGACCTGTGGCAGGTTCATGACATGAGGACAGAAGAAGATATAAAGGAGGTTTTCGGCCCTGATGGTGCCCTGCAAGCATTTGCTGACGCAAAGAAAAGGGGTCTTGTGAGGTTTATTGGCGTGACAGGCCACCACGACCCATCAATCATAAAGAGGTGCATTCAGGACTTCGATTTTGATACAGTGCTTATACCGGTAAATCCCGCAGAGCCGGTATATAAAAGCTTTATTGACGAGGTAATTCCTATTGCCCAGGGCAAGGGGATGGGAATCGTCGGCATGAAGGCCTATCTCAGGGGCCTTGCGCAAAGGATACCCGGATATGGGACCCTGGAGCCTTTTTTCCGATTCGCACTATCGCACGCCATAACGACGGCAGTGATAGGCTGTGACAGCATCAGGCAGCTTGAGGAAAATGTGGGATTCGCACGCGCGTTCAACGCGATGGGCAGGGAAGAGATGCAGGGGACTATTGATGCCGTTTCGCCCTACGCGCGCCAGCTCATGTACTATAAGCCGTCAAACTGATTTTGTCTTTTAAATTTAGGGACTTATAACCATCAAGAAAATCAAGGGTTTGCGAGGTACAACCCTCTTTTTATCACGCTATTTCAATAGGTTATAAGGAGCCATATTTTGCGTTACTGTTGCGTTACTGCAAGGGTAATATGAGTGGCTTTAAAACAGTTTACTAGAGCCTTGCCAAGGAGTTACATCTCTTTCCTGTAGCTGACAGCAGTGAGAAGTACAGTAAGACTAAGGATAACGAATGGAAATCGACAAAATTCGTAACTCCGTAGTACCGTCAAACGACCCCTGCATATTTTTTGCTGTTGTGGTTGACAAGCTTAAGATCTTGTGATAAACACATATCAGAAGGGAGTCATAAAGAATGGTATAAGACACAGGAGGGAGGCAGTGATATGCAAGACGCATTGGTACAACAGGCTTACACGGCTGTCGTGGAGTATTTTGTGAAGACTGGGCGGGCACCGCACTATACCGAGCTTGCGGGAATTCTCAAGGTGCGACCGGAAGAGGCCAGACAGGTGCAGCATAAGGCGGCCGAGTCCTCCATAGCCTGCTGGTTTATTAAAGACACAGACTATGTCGAGTCATGGGCGCCTTTTTCCAACGTACCGACACATCATCGTGTAACGATCAAGGGGGAACAAAAGTGGTACGGACAGTGAGGAATCGAAGTGCTGGCCGTGCGCTGGCTCTTCCCTGGTACGGAGATCCATATCGACACCAGTTGCCTGGATTGTGGGCAGCCTATCCGCATCCGCATGCGTGACGAGGAGATCCTCGAAGTCAATCCACCAACGGCCGTAGGACACATGAATATTCCATTCGCCAAGGCTTTAACAGGAGAAGTGACCTGGGGTGCGGCTTGAAGCCGCATGAATCTCTTCCGGTCGGAAGAGCACGTGAAGAATTGGTCGCTTTATGATTCCGTTTCGGCTGAGTCCATCATGACCTTGTCGAATTGGGCAATGGCGTTTAGCGGGCCTCTGCACAGGAATCGTCTACAGCCGGACTATCTCTCTCGACTGAAGGAATATGCATCCGAGTTGATCTTGTCGCTAAAGAAGCTAGGTAAGGAGGGACCCTTCTGGACACCAGGATAGCGTTCGCAGGAGGATTCAAGAGATGGCTACGACGAAGGACGTGCTAGAACGCCACTTGAAGTGCTTTGGCGAGGGGGCCCTCACGGGTATTCTGTCTGACTACGCAATGGATGCGGTTTTCTTTACGCCGAATGGCCCACTCAAGGGCCCCGACGCCATCAGACCGCTATTTGAGCACCTGCTTGCGGAGTTCGGAAAACCTGGGGCCACGTTCACCATGAAGCTGCGGTCGGTCGAAGGCGACTATGCCTACATCCTTTGGACAGCTCAGACGGCCGATAATGTCTACGAACTGGCAACCGACACGTTCGTCGTACAGGACGGCAAGATCGTTGCCCAGTCATTCACCGGCAAGGTTACGCCCAAGGGCTGAAGACACGCCTTGATTCCGGAGGCTACCCAACAATCCAAGAATGAACTAACATCGTAGTGGGATGAAAAAGTCTTAATTACTGATGAGCGTAGGGGGTATGACTATCTCGTCTTGAAGCTTTCGCAGCTTTTCAATGTCCCTTCTTTCGGTATGCTTCATCGTATTTTGAATACCGCTGCGATGACCGAGGAACTTGGACGTATTAAAGATATCCCCGGTCTTTGTTGCGATCTCCGAAGCAGATGAATGCTTTACGCCTGCATAATTTGATATCTTGGCTAATCCTGCTTTAATCGCCGCATCCTTCTCTTCTTCAGTGATGCCCCTTTGAAATTTCCACTTAATAATGGTGTTCTTTTCAGTTGTCATATTTTTTTCATAACGTTTTATCCATCCCTGCATACCTTTCTTTTCCCAAAGTTTCAATGCCTCATCTCCTAGGCCGATCCAGCCGGTATTGGCAGGCAAGCCGACAAGTTCAACGAATTGAATGTAGTGCTTTATGATTTTGTCGAAGGCAGGGTCGATTTTATCTTCCTATGAGGGATGAGAAGGTTTTCTGCTTTTCATCTTGCATTATAACAAATAGGCTACCTTCCCCCATGTCCTATTGCATTTTCGGACTCAGATAAGTAAAGGTTCAGACTTGCAGTCTGCCCTGTAGGGCTTTCGACCTTGACTTATCATCGTCCTATCAAAGGAATCTCCTTTAAGGGGAAGATAGCCTAAGGGAAATTGATTTAGCGAAAAAGGATGCCTGCGAGTGTTGATAACACCGAAGTCTTCACTTTAAAAAAGTTGCAACTAATGCGGATTTCCGAGGGTAATGTGGCATAACACCGTAGTTCAGCGGTGGCACCTTAGCGATAAACGCTGTGGTTAGACGTCCAGCCTAACTATTGTATGTATCAGGTACAACCAGCGGTGAAAGGAATGCCGGCATGCTTGCATGCTTTCATTACTGGTTGCTTTTTGAACAAATCGTAGAGAGATTTGACGGTGTATTTTCCGTCCCCAAACTTCTTGTTGAGGTTTTTGACAATAAATTTGGGATGAGGACAGTTCTGGTAGGTTAAGTAATACCAGCGCACGAAATTGATAACCTCCCAGTGGTCCTTTGAAAGTTTAATCCCATCTTCTTCGCTCAAGTAAATTGCTAATTCCTCGCACCAATCCTCGGCAGATTTTAGATTACCGTCTGCGTCGACTTCAATTTTTTTGCCTTGACCTCCGATATGTCGTCTCGCCGAGGGTTCCATCGTTATCCTTTCCATAGCCTATAGCTACAATTAATATTTGTATTGTGTACCTGAATAATTTAAATGGCTATTAATAATGTCAGGGTTGTTGTGAATCGCCTTTTTAGCCCGGGAGACTGGAGAGGGCTTTTCCATCTTTTGTGAAAATGCCTATTCTCAGTGCTATCTAATAATAGATCAGCTTTGTCTCCAGGTCCGTAGAGCGGGAAATCCGCTTTGCCTCATCAAGAGCAATGGCTTCCTGCCTGACCAGTTGGATCAGATGCTGATCAAGGGTCTGCATCTGATATTCATCCCGTCCCTTCTCTATATACTGTTCAATCTCATCGAGATGCCCGTCGCGGATACATGCCTTAATGGTGGATGTCGCATACATCACCTCCAGGGCAGGCAAAATGGACTCGCCGCCCTTGCCCCTTACAAGCCGCAAAGAAATGGTGGCCACGAGACTCTCCGCCAGTCTGTGGCGGATGTTCTCCTGCACCTGCGTCGGGAAATACCCCACCACACGGTTGATGGTAGAGGCCGCACTATGCGTATGGAGAGTCGAAAGGACCAGATGCCCTGTCTCTGCAGCCTTGATGCACGCGTCAATTGTTTCCAAATCGCGCATCTCACCGACCATGATAACGTCGGGATCCATGCGCATGGCCGCTTTTAAGGCCTTGTCAAAACTTTCTGTATCGATACCCACTTCTCTCTGGATGATACAGCTTTTGTTTGAATGAAAAATAAACTCGATAGGGTCCTCGATGGTAACAATGTTGTAATTGAAATGATCATTGATATACCGGATCATCGAGGCAAGGGTTGTGGATTTGCCGTTGCCGGTGGGACCGCACACAAGAATAAGGCCGTTTGGGGCCTCAGTGATCTTCCCCAGTACGGTGGGGAGATTCAGTTCCTCAAACGTGCCGATGTAGTGGGGGATGACCCGCATCACAAGGCCGATGTTGCCCCGCTGACGGAAGACGCTGACCCGGAAACGGCCCACGTTTGACAATGTATAAGAAGTGTCGAATTCCGTGAGACGTTCCGGCAGTTTCCTGCCGTGCTGTTCCATGACAGTGGAAGCGATAAACTGGGTGTCCTGCCAGGTCAGCTTGCTCAGTTTTGAGTAGATCAGGTGCCCGCGGGCCCTGAATATGGGGGGATTATCCACTTCAAAGTGGATGTCGGAGACCTTCTTTTGAAAAGCGATTTCGAGAATTTGTGTGAACGTGGCAATATCCATGGTCATTACCCCCTTGAATGGTGTTATGGTTACCTAATAAGTGTTGAATTTTCTCACTTTTGGGACGCCTTGCTGAGCAGTTTGCGATAAAGAATATTCTCCACCATCTGGCCGGCCGATTGTGCAAGAATCTCCAGCACTTCGCCCTGCACCGGAGCCGCCTCCTTGTCGCCAAAATCCCCATATGTAAGGGTCACGATCTTTCCGTGGCTCCTCATCGGGATGAGGATTATCGACGCCCTCAGAGGCGTCCCGATCTCTTCAAAGAGACTTTTCTTCAGGACATCATCGTCGCTCTCGCCACAGAAAAACTGCCCCTTCTCAACAGCATTGCGGAAGAGCGAAGGTGCGGTGAGAGGGATCCTTAATCCTGTCGCGGACGTTGCTCCCTCTTCCCGCTCGGCGTATACACCGATGGCTTTGTCTCCCACGAGCTCTTGCTGGCGAACAATAAAGATAACAGCGCGTTCGTACACTTCAGAGACGCTCTCAAGGAGGGCCACGGATACCGCGGAAGGGTCGTCAAGGCTTCGAAGGGCCACAATGCGGTCTTTAAGCGTCACAAGCTTGCTGTCCTCTGCGGTCAGGTCTTTCTGCTCAAGGAAGAGACGCCTGACATATGATCTGAAGGTTTCCAGAAAAGTGATTGTATCTGCAATGAACGTGTCCTTACTGACGTCCTGTGAGGGCTTGGGAAAGACTGCCCTGATGCCGTCCCGATAAGACTGTAAAGTAAAAAGGCGGTCCGGAGGAGAGGCCATCTGAATAATCGGAACCTGTGGATATCGTTCCTTCAGCTGCTGGCGCAGGCTGACGATCTTCTCTTTGGAAAGTAATCGCTCCGTTGTTCCCGGGGTATCGAAGGCCAGGACAGGGAAGACTTTTATCCTAAGGCACTGGTCAACAATTCGATCGAGTTCCTCTTCTCCGTCCGTGGCAAATACAAGGATGCCCTCATCCTTGCATAGGGTCATCACCGAATGTTTGATGAGTTCATCCTCGCTGAAAAGGACAAGGGCCCTTGTCCTGCCTGCCTGTCTCTGGGATTTGTCAGAGGCTCCTCTGTTTCGCGAAGATTTTTCCAGAAAAGTGACAAAGGCCTCCTGGCCTTCGGCAGGAAATGCCGCGAGGGTCTGTCTTATCTTCTGGCGGTGGACCTCAATGGGGTCAAAGACTTCATCCACCTGGATATACTGCGGCATTTTCCTCTCAAGATGATCGAGATCGCCCAAGCCAAGGTCATCTGCGGTTATCGAACTCTCCTCCCCGGCTGCCCCTGGTCCTTCTGATGAAATCACATCTGCGAAGACTTCTTCATCCGATGGGACAGCCTTCCCGGACTGACGGTCACGTTCACGTTCGTCAAGAATACGGAGGGCGTCCATCAATACCACTTGTGCATCGAGGCCTATTTCCTGCTCCATCCTGCTGATGGGATAAGAGCTCTCGGGAGACACGGCGATGGCCTCTGTGTCGAGGGTGAAGGTCCCCTCTGTCCAGCCTATCACTTCAACAAGGGTCATCTCGATGAGTTTCTTCAGTCCCATGGCCGCCTCGTCCCTCTTCAGTTTGCCCAGTTCCAGAAGCGTGGCAATCAAAGGCTTACGGTCTTTCCCCGCCTGCTTCTGAACCTCCAGCGCCTGCTGCAGATATTCGGGGGATATGGCGTTCATTTTTACCAGGACTGTTCCGATGCGAACCCGGTTGTTGAGATGGCTTGCTCCCACAATGTAGCCATTACTGAAAATAATCCGGCTTTCGCCCTTAAGTCCCCTTACAGAGAGCGTGCCGGATTTCCGTGTCGTATTGAGGAGTTGAATGATGTCCACTATGTTAAGTAGTTCTAAATCCCCGGTAAAGGCCATGCTCTGTGCTCCCTCAAGAAATTGTTTTTTGTCATAAAGAAGAATACCATAAAAACTGAGATGGGTAAATACAAGAAAGGATATCGTAATGACTCACAAGAACGTTACCCGGGCAAGAAGGTGACGAAGAACGTCACCCGGACTAAAGTTTAACGTCAGGACGGGTTTGAGAAGATAAGTCAGCCTCACTACGGTAGCTACGGTAGCCTCTTATTAAGTGAAGAGATCGGCCTCCACCTCCAGGGTAATCGTGACCTCTTTCCCGACCATAACGCCGCCGCTTTCCATGGCAACGTTCCATGTCATCCCGTACTCTTCACGGTTGATCGTTGCGGAAGCGACAAAGCCGATGCTCCTTCCACTCTCTTCGAAGGGGTCTTTCACCGGTCCAAAATGCTCTGCTTCAAAGGTGATCTGGCGCGTAATCCCCCGTATCGTGAGGTCCCCGGTGACCCTGAAACGGTTGCTCCCTGTGCCTTCGGCCTTCGTGCTCTTGAAGGTTATGCTGGGATGATTTCCTGCGTCAAGGAAATCCTCACTGCGGAGGTGTTCGTCACGTTTGGGAATGCCTGTGTAGATGGCGGCGGCATCAATGCTCACCTCCACGGATGAATGCGGGATATCAGCAGGATCAAAGTGAATTGTACCGGAAATCTTGTTAAACTGGCCATGCACATTTGCAACCATCATGTGCCGAACGCTAAATGTGGCCACAGTGTGATCAGGATCTATAGTCCATTTCTTCATGCCTAATTCCTCCAATGGGTTCAAATCGTTTTTTCATTATAACACTCAGGAACCCCAAAGAAAAATGAAGGAGGTACCCCTACAATGAGGGACTCGGTCTAAGCGCCTTGAGGTGTAACTGGAGGTATTTGTTGCCGTTCCACTCATTTATCATGGGGGTAAACGCCGCGTCCAGGGTTGTGGCGGTGTCGAGATGAAGCAGGTATTTCCCCATGGAAAACCCTATGGCATCCATGGAAAGGGACCTTTGTTTCCCCTGAGTTTGTCTCAGGGTCATCTTGAGATGGTTCTTTCCCACAACCCTTGGGTTCAGGAAGGCAAGTTCCTTTGCGCCCAGGAGTGGTTCAGGGTTCCCGAAACCCAGGGGTTCAAGCACGGAAAACTCCTTGATAAGATTGTTCGTGACTTCCAAAAGGAAGACCTCTGCATCAATCTCTACCGTGCGAATGAAATCTTCGTCAGAAAGGGAAGCCCTCACGATAGTGTTCATCCTTTCTTCAAATAGAGGCATGTGTGAGACATTGAGCTTAACCCCAGCTGCCTGTCTATGCCCTCCGAAGGAGAGGAGGAGGTCGCTGCATGCGGAGAGTCCCCGATAGACGTCGAAGGGGGGGATGCTCCTCACAGAACCCTTCGCGGTGGTGTCTTCCACGGAAAACACAAAGGTTGGCCTGAAGAATTCCTCAGCAACCCTGGACGCCACAATCCCCGTAACACCTGCGTGCCAGCCTTTGTCGTAAAGCACAATTGCGGCATCGTATCCTTTTCTGTTCAGTTGGGAAAGGGCTTCCTGATACACCTCTTCTTCAATTCTCTGCCTTTCGGCATTGATCATGTCCAGTCTTTCCGCGATGGAAAGCGTCTCCCCTTCCGAATCAGACAGAAACAGTCTCATGACATCGCTGGCATCGCCCATTCTGCCGGATGCATTGATTCTGGGTACCAGGGTAAAGGACAAAAGTCCGCTCCTCACTTCTCTTTCCTTAAGGCCGGACACTTCCAAAAGGGATCTTATCCCGGGCCTGTGGGAGTGTTGCAGGCTTCGTAATCCTTCTTTCAGGATGATCCTGTTCTCTCCAGTCAATGGGACCACGTCTGCTAATGTTCCGAGGGCAGCGAGGTCAAGAAGGGAGAGAGAATCATCCGCGGTGACGGGTAAGGCATCATCCATTGCAAAGGCCTGGACCATTTTAAATGCGATCCCGGCGCCGGAGAGGACGGAGAGACCGGGATTTTTTCCCAGTTTAGGGTTAACAATGACTGTCGCATCGGGCAGCAGGAATTCGTCCTTTGCTTCCGGCTGTTGACCAGAGACCATTGAGCGTGAGTTGCTCTCCTGAACCCTTCGGTTCGGTTCATGGTGGTCAGTGATGATGACATCAATTCCTTCTTTTTTTGCGTACGCCGCAGCTGCAAAGGAAGTGATGCCGCAGTCCACGGTGATGATGAGCTTCACCCCTGTTTTCTTTGCTTCATCCACGCCGGGCTGGTTAAAGCCATATCCATGAATCATCCTGTTGGGGATAAAGTAACGGGCATCAAGGCCCATCACTCTCAGGGCATGGACCATAATTGATGCGGCCGTCAATCCGTCAGTATCATAATCTCCGTGAACGAGCACCCTCTCGTTGCTTTTGAGCGCTCCCTTGATCCTCTCCACCGCAGCCTTCATATGGGGGAGTTCATAAGGATCAGTCAGCTGGGCAAGTCCGGGAGTGAGGAAATCGGTAATGTCACCAGGGGTCTTGAATCCCCGCTTTAGCAACACCTGTGTGAGAATAGGGGATATGGATGCAGCCTTTGAAAGGTAACGAACATATTCGGGGTTTGCCCTGCTTATGAACCATCGCCTGTTCATATAAGGACGGGAAGAGACCAAGGGTCACTCGTCTCCGCTCTTCCCCTTAGAGGAGTGTGAACGAAGACTGTGGACGACCGCTGTTGACTACTTTTTCGCAAATGGCCTTTTCTTTCTCCAGAGCAGTACTATAGGGCTTGCGACAAAGATGGAAGAGTAGGTGCCGATAATAACCCCAAGGATCATGGCAAGTGAGAAATCATGGATCACCTCTCCACCAAAAAGGAAGAGGGCAAAGGAGGTGATGAGCACGGTAAGGGAGGTAATGATTGTCCTGGAAAGCACCTCGTTGATGCTTGAATTCATCACAGTCTCTACCGGTTCCTTGAGCCTTGTGCGGAGGTTCTCCCTTATCCTGTCGAACACCACCACCGTGTCGGTGAGGGAATATCCCGCAATGGTGAGAAGCGCGGTGACAAGGATAAGGTTTATCTCCCTCCCGAGGAGAAAGAATATCGCAAGCACTGCAAGTACGTCGTGAAATGTGGCGACAGTTGCACCCACGGCAAAATCGAATTTGAACCGTATTGCGATATAGATAAGTATCCCCAGCGTTGCCAGGACAATTGCCTGGGCAGCATCCTGTCTCAATTTCCCTCCGACCTTGGGCCCAATGAGCGTGGTGGAATCCACCACATACTTGTTATCAGGAAATTTTTGCGAGATTATTCCGGTGATGGTGTCGGATACCTGTCCCAGCTGCTGCACGGTTTTCTTCTCCCTGATGAGGATCTTTTGCACGGCGGGGAGATCCTGGAGGTCAAAATCCCTGATGCCACCGTCTTCCAGGGCCTTTCTCACTTCATGGAGATTTATGGGTTTCTCGAACTTGAGCTGTATCGCGGTCCCCCCCGCAAAGTCGATGCCAAGATTTGCCTTTCCATTGGCGATCTGGACAATAGTGAAGATCCCGACCAGGGAGAGGATACCTGAAAATATGAAAGCAAACTTCCTTTTTCCGAGGAAGTTTATCTTTGTGTCTTTGACGAGTTCTAACATCCTGCCTCCTATATGCTCAGCTTTTTGACTTCTTGCCTGCTGTTCAAGAGGTCAAATGTGGATTTTGTGCCCACCAGTGCGGTGAAGAGATTTATGGCAACGCCGAGACTTAGGGTTACCGCAAACCCTTTAATGGGTCCTGTACCGAACTGGAAGAGAACCGCTGCAGTAATCAGTGTCGTCACGTGGGAATCGAATATGGTCCAGAATGCCTTGTCATATCCGGAATCCACAGAGGCCCTCGGGGTCTTGCCTGCCTTGAGTTCGTCCCGTATCCTCTCGAACATCAGCACATTGGAGTCCACCGCCATGCCTATAGCGAGGATTATTCCCGCAATACCCGGCATGGTGAGGGTAGCGTTAAGGGACGCCATTGCGCCGAGAAGGAGTATGATGTTCAAAAGGAGGGCGAAATCTGCAATCACACCAGAAAGCCGGTAATACACGATCATGAAGACTACTACAAGGATGGTCCCTATGATTCCCGCCCTTTTCCCTGCCTCGATGGAGTCTGATCCGAGCGACGGACCAACGGTGACGTTCTGGAGCATCTTTATGGGCGCGGGAAGTGCGCCTGCCCTAAGGACGATGGCAAGATCCCTCGCCTCATCCATGGAAAACCTCCCGGTGATCTGTGCGTTTCCGCCGCTTATCCTCTCCTGGATCACAGGTGCCGAATACACGGTTCCATCCAGGATGATGGCCATTCTCTTTTTCACATTGGCCCCGGTGATTTCTTCAAAAAGCTTTGCACCTGCGGCATTAAAGGTTAATGAGACATAAGGCTCGTTGAACCTCTGGTCTATGTTCACCTTTGCCTCGGTGAGGAGGTCTCCTGTCATCATCGTCTGCTTTTTCAGAAGGACGGGACGTTTTGTCACCTCGCCGGTCTCTCTGTTCACGACCCTCTCGAAGAGTATTTCGTCATCAGCTGGTATCTTACCTGAAAATTTTGCGAGCAACACATCCTCTTCCCCTGCCCTGACCGATGCGGGGATTTCAGCCGCAACAGGTGAAGAATCATCCACCATCTTAAACTCGAGCTGTGCAGTTTTCCCTATGATCTCAATGGCGCGCTTCGGGTCTTTTATTCCGGGCAGCTGTACCACGATTTCATTGGCTGCCTGGCGGTGGATTGTGGGCTCTGCAACGCCGAACTGATCAATCCTGTTACGAATGGTTTCCAATGCCTGGTTTGCGGCATTGTCCTTTATCCGCTCTGCCTCACGGTCTGAGAGCTTGTAGACAAGTTTTGTCCCTGTCTCCGTAGGGGTGAGTATGGGATAGCTCTCTTCCACGGCCTTTCTCACCTCCATGGAATTGGGGCTCACCGTGATCAAAAGGCCGTTCCTGCTCACCTCTGCAGTGAGTTTTTTTCTCCCTAGCATATCCTTCAAGGACTGAGCTATCCTCTCTGTGGTGATCTCGACCGCCCTGTCTCCCTCCACCTCGAACACAAGATGGACGCCTCCCTGGAGATCGAGCCCGAGGGTTATCCCCTTGTTGGGCATGGTATTCTTCCACCACTCCGGCATATACTGGAAAAGGGGCATATTGGGAAGAAAAAAGACAATCGCCAGGACAACGGTAATCCCGATAAGCACAAATCTCCAAATAATGTTTTTTTTCATTGCGTATCCATAACCTCCTAAGCAATCCTAATGGTACTTATGAAAAGACTGAATTCAAAGCCGGGAAATCTTGCAGCCTTTCTGCATCCTACCATCTCGCGACGAACATCTCACAATACTTTAATTACCCGGGAAATATGTGTATTGGTCTCAATCTTCCTCTGACGGAGGTCTGACAGCTGCAATATTTCCCTTCCCAAATTTAACCTTCACATTTTCGGCAATCTTCAGCGTCAGCGTATTGGTGCCCACACTCTCTACCACTCCGTAAATGCCACCCGAGGTGATCACCTTGTCTCCCTTCTTGATGTTATCCAGCATCTGCCGGTGCTCCTTTGCCCTTTTCTGTTGGGGCCTGATAAGGAGAAAATAGAAAATGACGAATATCAGGACTAAGGGGAGCAGACTTGTGAGCATTGAACTGGCACCACCTGCCTGTCCTGCCTGTGGAGCAGGTCCCATCGCATATGCAATATCTATAAACATGCTACACCTCCAAAAATTTGTCTAATATACTAAACATTTCTTCACATTTAATCAAGGTACATGTTCCAAAATCATGCTTGCCATTCCTGGGCGTTCCTGTAACGCTAAAGCTGTCAAAAAACACCTTTTCTTCGCGAAATCTGTGGTTACGATTTGTTCCAAGCACAAGATTGCACCTTCTTCCTGTAACAAACGCAGCCCAGACTTGATCGAATGATGCGCAGTAGAAATGGAATTAGACAGTTTTCTGGATAATATACCGAT
>Ga0335070_10006282_pt1 | contig 13983 bp, 13 predicted proteins | sample Lox_Sample_13_FD_206722 | JGI IMG/M metagenome (GOLD analysis project Ga0335070, IMG submission 206722) | Soil microbial communities from Loxahatchee National Wildlife Refuge, Florida, United States - Lox_Sample_1.3 | ecosystem: Environmental > Terrestrial > Soil > Wetlands | place: USA... | reverse complement strand
CAGCGATTTGCTAAGCCGGTGCTCCGGGTTCTCAGCTTCGGAGATTAACTTGTCGATGGATTTGCAGCAGAGAAGTTGACTGCCCGATTGTTGCGCAGCATCGTGCTCAGTCACAGGTTGTCCCAAGAGACAATGTCTCCTCGATACGGAGTTCAAGGCACAGAATTAAAGATACGGAATTGAAGGCACGAGCAAAGTGCCCGTGCCTCCAATCAATCGCATGAAAGCTCGATTCGCAAGCGCATTCAGCTCGAAGCTCGCGACTCGAAACTCGTGACTCGGCTACCGCTTCGCCTGTCCGCGAGCCAGCTTCTTAACCTTCCTCTTCTTCGATCCGCGCGCGTAATCCCGCGCCTTCTTCGGCTTCTCGGCCTTCACTTTTTTGCGCGACGCGCGTTTTGCTTTTTTGCGTTCTTCTTTGCTCAGCTTCGATGTATCGGCCATGAATACGTTTCTCGTCCCTCTCCATTGAAATTTTCGTTCATTAATTCATTCTCCCACGTTGTCATTCCGAGCGCAGCGAGGAATCTGCAGTTCCTCACTCGCAACTCGCAACTCGAAACTCGTGACTCGCAACTCGCAACGCAACTCGCTAAAACGGCGCAAACCGGTCCGACGATCCCCAGCACTCGATATCGTCGCTGTACCACACCGCTCCGTCTTCATTCGTCTGCACCACGCGCGCGTCCGTCGCCGTAATGAACTCCACATACGGCCACGTCTTCGACTTCGGATCCCGTGTCGCCAGCGCCTGGTTCTGCAACGTATACCACTTCGCGCAATCCCGCGCGTTCTTCGGATTCACATCATTCTTCCGGTCCTGCGGATGCGCGGTATAGAAGTTGAAGATCTGAAGTCCCTCGGGTTCCAGATTGCCATCCGAATTCATCACCTGCATCTCGATGACAAACGCATAAACGTCAATCGGCTTATTCGTGCCGACTTCGGTGTCGTGATGCAACGACAACAGAATTGGCAACCCATCCAGGATGTAGTAGCCGTTATCGCCGGTCGACGGTTTCACCCGTTCCGACTTCGCCGGGGTATCCGCCGCCGGCCTCCGTTCGGTTTTGATCTGCTTGCTTTGCCCGAGCGCCGCCCCACACCACAGCGCCCCCATCAGAACCACCACACCCGCTCGACCCAACGTGCTCATGCGCGTTCCTCTTTCCGACGAAGTGCAGCTTGGAAATTACTCAATTACAAAATTACCCGATTACTCAATGTCTTCAAGCTCTTTCCAACTGCGCGTACTTCTCCACCAGCTTCTTCAATCCAAAGCGAGGAAATTGTACCGTAATCTTCGCGTCTTCCCCATCCCCTTCGCGCCGAAAAACCGTTCCCTCACCGTATTTCGGATGCTTCACTTTCTGCCCGGGTCGGAATCCGCGCTTGCCCGTGGGTTCTTCGACCTCAATTTTCGGCCGCGCAAACTTCTTCCCTCGCGAAGCAAAGAACTCGGCAATATTGTCGATCGAGTTGTAGCTCTGAAGCGGCCGCGCCGAAGCCCGTGCCGCCGGGCGAGCCTTCACATTCGCGGGATCCCATGCCGCACTCTGATCTTCGTCTTCATACGAATAGTGCGCCGACTCCGTGTCCTGCCCGTGTGGGGCGGGCATTCCTGCCCGCCTTCCCGTGCTTCGTCCCGATGAGTAGGAACCATAATCAATCCCCGTGCGCGAATACTCGTCTTTGTATGACCGCCGCCGCGACCCGCCCAACTCCTCCACCAACTCTGCCGGCACCTCATCCAAAAACCGCGACGGCACCGAAGCCTCCGGCATATCCGTTCCATACCGCCGCCGGTAAACCGCTCGCGACAAAACCAACGTATCCATCGCCCGAGTCATCCCCACATAGCAAAGCCGCCGCTCCTCCTCAATCTGATCCGGCTCCGTCAGCGTCCGCGAATGCGGAAACAACCCCTCCTCCATCCCGGCCAGCACCACTAGCGGGAACTCCAATCCCTTCGCGGCATGCAGCGTCATCAACGTAATTTGCGCACTCTCGTCATACTGATCCGCATCGCTCACCAGCGCTGCATGATCCAGAAACTCATCCAGCGTCTCCCCGCGATCCTTCGAATCCATCGCCGCATTCACCAATTCGCGCAAGTTCTCAATTCGTGAGTAAGACTCCGGCGTGTCTTCCTCCTCCAGCAACTTGATATACCCGGTCCGGTCAATCAAAAATTTCAGCAGCTCAGCGGTATTGGCAGCCGAGCCCGATGTGCGAAATCCCTCGACCCCATCATCCGCTGGAGAAACGTGCGGCGACGCGAGAACCGGCGGCTCGCCCGTCCGGGCTGAAACTTCTTCCTCTCCGCCATCTTCCACGCCCTCCTCCACGTTCGCCCCAAAATCAAAACTAAAATTAGCCGGATCGAAATCAGTCGACTCATTCTCCTCGACCGCTGTGGGGACGGGCTTTGTGGGGACGGGCGACTCGCCCGTCTGGGTCGAACGAAGCTCGGCGGCGCTCTCCTCAACGCCGGCACTGTCTTTCAGGCGCTCGGCATAATTGCCCGCCAGCATCGCCCGCCCATCCTCGATCAACTCGCGAAACGCCTTTAGAGACATGCAAGCGCGAGTCGGCAAGAGTTGGCGGGAGATCGCCTCGCCCAACGCGCCCCACATCGAAAGCCCGGTCTCGAGCGCCAGCCTCTCAATGGTCTCCAGCGTCGACTTCCCAATCCCTCGCGCCGGAGTATTGATCACCCGCAACAGCGCCACGGAGTCATCCGGGTTCTGCACCACTTTCAGATACGAGATCATGTCCTTGATCTCGGCCCGCTCATAAAACGAGAACCCGCCAACCACGTGATACTTCAACTGATACCGCCGCATCGCCTCTTCAAACAATCGCGACTGCGAGTTCGTCCGATACAAAACCGCCGCTCGAGCCGTCTCAGCGTTTTCAACCGCGGCGCGAACATACTTACTGATCGTGTCCGCCGCAAACAGCGCCTCATTCTCTCCATCCGGAGCCTCGTAGTACCCAACCTTCGCTCCGCCCTGCCGCGACGTCCAAAGGTTCTTCCCCTTGCGCCGCACATTGTTCGCCACCACCGCCGACGCCGCTCCCAGAATGTTCTGCGTCGAGCGGTAGTTCTGCTCCAGGCGCACGATTTTCGCCTCCGGAAAATCGCGCTCAAACTCCAGAATGTTCCGGATATCGGCCCCGCGCCACGAATAGATCGACTGGTCCTCGTCCCCCACCGCGCACACATTGTGCCGCTCGCCCGCCAAAAGCCGCATCAACTCATACTGCGGACGATTCGTATCCTGATACTCGTCCACCAGCAGATACTGAAACCGCCGGTTGTAATACTCCCGCACCGCCGCCACCGACTTCAAAAGCCGCGCCGCCTCCAGCAGCAGGTCGTCGAAGTCCATCGCGTTCGCTTTGCGCAATTCCTTCCGATATTCCTCATAAATATGCGCAACGCGCTCGGTCTTCGGATCCGCCGACTGCAAATAAATTTCCTGCGGATCGAGCATGTGATTCTTAGCCCATGAAATTCGCGACAGCACCACGCGAGGCGTCAGCTCTTTATCGTCCAATCCAAGACGCCGCATCACACCCTTCACGACTTGCTGCTGGTCTGTCTCGTCATAAATGACAAAGTTCTTCGTCAACCCAATCGGCGGCTGCCCCGCCACAGTAGAAGGAATCCGCAGCGCCTCAATGTCCCGCCGCAGCACGCGCACGCAGAAAGAATGGAAGGTCGAGATAACTGGTTTAGCAATACTCAATCCGCCAACAAGCTTCTCGACGCGCTCCGCCATCTCCGCCGCGGCCTTATTGGTGAACGTCACCGCCAAAATCGCCTCCGGCATCACGCCCATCTTCTCGATCAGGTAAGCAATCCGGAAGGTAATGACGCGAGTCTTCCCGCTACCGGCCCCAGCCAGAATCAGCACCGGCCCCTCGGTAGTCTCCACCGCCTCGCGTTGTTGTGGATTCAACTCGTCCAGGAACGACAAAAAGAATGGCTCCAATTACGATGGTTCGATTTTACAGGATGGACTTTGGCGGGGTCGGCGCCCACATCGCATGGAATACAATTCCATTTGATAGGGAGGCGCAATAGTGGGCACCTTGGACGAACCGGCCGATTCTAACGATAAGAACGGCGAGGCATGGTCCCTCTTACGTGGAGCCCTGAAGGATGTCTTCGCTGAACTGGGAGGCGGCGAAGCTTATCTTCGAGCGGAGCGGAGTAGTTTCGACAAGCCGCGGGATCCTGAGTGCTTTGCCGTCAAGCCGGAGGAGGGAAGGTGACACTCTCGTCAGGAACGGCTCCCCGACGCGCCACTACGAGCCATGGGAAACTGAAATCTTTCCTGTCAGATTACAAAAAGAGCAGCCGCAGGGAATACGTCCTGACCTCGCGTCTCGTATCGGACCTCACAGTTGCAGCAGAAGAACGCGGCTACAGTCTTTCAGTGTATTTCCCGACCGTGGATTCAGACGGATTCGACGTTATTCTGGACGATGGTTTCCGAGTCGTGCCCATTCAACTCAAGTCTGTTGTGAAGGGAGGCAAGGCCAGCAAATGGAGCGTTCACAAAAGCCTTCTCCGTCCAAAATGGGAGGCAGCTGATCTGTACGGATTCGACATGTCTCCGAATGGAGTTGGTAGAGCAGGCGGCGTGATACTAACTACTGTCGAATGGTCGGGAGAAGCGGCGATCAACGTTGCTTATGCTTACACTGACATCGACGTGTTGTCGGCATTCTGGCTCAAAGCGATTCCACCGAATCCGCAGGCAAAGAAGCTACTTCTGAGCCTCCGGCGTCGACTGCAAACTACGTCGGGTGAGCGAATTGAGCTTTCGCGGAGTGCGTTTCTGCGCGCTCAGACGCCTGAACACCTTCTTGCTCTCATGGGCCTCCAGAGCAGATTTGAGCAACCCTGGCGCCTGCAACTGCAAGCACTCCTCGCTCAACTGCATCCCCGTCGTGCCCCCTCTGCAGCGAGTCCGCCTATACCTAGGAAAACGCGGCTGGCGAATATTCAGAGATATCTCGAAGAGCTCTCCGGGAAGTAAATCGACGCACTGTATAATAAAAAATTGCGCTCATGAAGAAATCGACATCAGTATCCAGCGGCTCAGAACAAGCCAAGACCCGCCGCCTCATCCGCTCCACCACCGTCCTCTGCGTCCGCCGCGACAACCACGTCGTCATGGCCGGAGACGGCCAGGTCACCCTTGGCGACCACGTCATCAAGCACGGCGCCAAGAAAATCCGCCGCCTTTATCAGGACAAAATTCTGGCGGGATTTGCCGGCTCGACCGCCGACGCCTTTACGCTCTTCAGCCGCTTTGAAGCCAAGCTCGAGCAGTACCACGGCAACCTCGGCCGCGGCGCCGTCGAACTCGCGAAAGACTGGCGCACTGACAAATACCTCCGCCATCTCGAAGCGCTGTTAATCGTCTCAGACCGAGAGCAGACGTTCCTGCTCAGCGGCCAGGGCGACGTAATCGAGCCCGACACCGGCATCGCCGCCATCGGCAGCGGAGGCCCGTTCGCCGAGGCCGCTGCGCGTGCCCTGGCCGACCACACGAAATTGTCCCCACGCGAAATCGCCGAAGAATCCATGAAGATTGCCGGCAAGTTGTGCATCTATACAAATGACAAGATCACGATCGAGGAGTTGTAAGAAGGTTCTCAGTTCCCGGTTCTCAGTTCTCAGTGAGAATCGGGCGGTTCAGGTTTTACTGAGAACTGAGAACTAAAATGGCCATTTATCTCCCAGGCACCGCCGAAGAAGAACAAGTAACGCTCGACGAGCTCACGCCCCGCGAAATCGTCGCCGAGCTCGACAAATATGTCGTCGGACAAAAAGACGCCAAGCGCGCCGTCGCCATTGCCCTGCGCAATCGCATGCGCCGCCAGAAGCTCACGCCCGAGCTCGCCGAAGAAGTCATCCCCAAGAACATCATCATGATCGGCCCCACCGGCGTTGGCAAAACCGAAATCGCCCGGCGCCTCGCCAAACTCGCGAACTCGCCGTTTCTAAAGGTCGAAGCCTCCAAGTTCACCGAAGTCGGGTACGTAGGCCGCGATGTCGAATCCATGATCCGCGACCTCGTCGAAATCGCCATCGAGATGATCCGCGAAGAGCGCCTCGAAGACGTCGCCGACAAGGCCGAGCTCAACGCCGAAGAGCGCCTGCTCGACATCCTTCTTCCCCCGAGCCCGCCACCGCAGAGCTCAAGTTCCAATTCCGGGGGCGTAGTCATCGACGCCAGCACCACCCTCACCGAATCCGGCAGCCGCACCCGCGAAAAACTTCGCCAGCAACTCCGCGAAGGCAAGCTCGACGACCGCACCGTAGAAATCGAAACCCGCGAGCGCAATTTCCCGTCCTTCGAAATCATCTCCAACCAGGGCGTCGAAGAGATGGACGTCAACCTCAAAGACATGCTTCCCAACATCTTCGGCCAGCGCACCAAAAAGCGGAAGATGAAGGTCAACGAAGCCTTCGAGTACCTGATTCAGGAAGAAGAGCAGCGCCTCATCGACATGGATCAGGTCACACGCACCGCCATCGACCGCGTAGAAAATTCCGGCATCATCTTCCTCGACGAAATCGACAAGATCGCCGGCCGCGAAAGCGGCCATGGGCCTGACGTTTCGCGTGAAGGCGTGCAGCGCGACATCCTGCCCATTGTCGAAGGCACCACAGTCAATACGCGCTATGGCATGGTCCGTACCGACCACATCCTCTTCGTAGCCGCCGGAGCCTTCCACGTTTCTAAGCCCAGCGACCTCATTCCAGAGTTGCAGGGCCGCTTCCCGATTCGCGTCGAACTCCAATCGCTGACGATGGAAGACTTCATCCGCATCCTCACCGAGCCAAAGTCTTCGTTAACCAAACAGTACACAGCGCTCCTCGAAACTGAAGGAGTGAAACTCGAATTCACGAAAGATGCGCTGGAAGAAGTAGCAAGATTTGCCTTCCGCGTAAACGAAGGCACGGAAAACATAGGCGCCCGCCGCCTCCACACGATCATGGAGCGGGTGCTGGACGAAATCAGCTTCGACGCCCCGGACAAGAAGGGCGAACAGATCACAATCGACGCGCCCTATGTCCAAAAAATGCTGAACGAAATCGTGAAGGACCAGGACTTGTCGCGCTACATCTTGTGACAGGTGGAGGCTTAGTCGGAGAACACACGCCTGGGGGGAGTCTCCTTACGGGTGGTCTCAAGCTGAAGAGCACTAGCCCGATGAACTCCACCGTTTTTCTCGCTTGCTGTGTGTTTCTCCCATTCTCATAGCGGTCCCCCAGTCTGCCGAGGGGCTTCCAAAACCTCGGGTCTACGCGAATCTTCACCGTGTCCGGCCTCCCACCCGCTTTGGACCAGACCCCACCAAACCAGGAGAGTTCCGCCTATGAAGGCTCCGATAGCGGCACTCTGATAAGTAAGAAAGACCAGGAAAGCGAGGCCGAGGAAAAATATAGGCAGGTAGAACACCATGACCGCCAGGCGAGTGCGGTCCCAACTCTCCCCGCCCCGATGTGCACCCCACAGCCAGATGACAACAGGAATAATCCACAGCAACCTCCAAAGGCTCGGTAGCGACTCGTGGTCAACGAACGCCATCGTCACGGCTATGCTTGTGATTTCCAGGAGGGCAATCACCCCCGCAAGAGTTTTAAGAATCCGGCTGGTGCGGATGTTTCTTCCCCAACGGCCAAGTGCCACCGCGGCCAGGGCAAGGGATGCAACCACCAGCCCGAGCAAGTAAGCACCGCGATACATCAGTGCCAACCAGACTCCAACGCTCGACGTGTCTCCGGCATCGGCAAACAGCCATGTTCCCCTCCCCGCAATGATCTGCAGGCCTTTATAGTCAGGGCCGAATATTTCTCCACGAATGACCAACGAGAGACTTAGCAAGGATAGTGCGCCGCCAATAGCCAGAGACCCTCGTAAGCCCAGCAGAGTGACCAACCAATTCCCCCATTTCCACATTCCACGCCGCACCCGCCTTTTCCACCCCGCGCCGCGCTGTGCTTGGCCGTCGGGCAATGTCCAGCCCAGATATTTTTCGCTAGCCACCACGCACGCCATCAGTAGCCAGGAGCAGGCCAGCAGGATCGCTAGTGCGCGAGCCAGATCCACGTAGGGCCAATTCGCCCAGATGGCCCTGGCATAGGCGGCCTCGATCACGCAGAGTGCGATGAAGGTGGACAGCAGCGCAAAGTCCGACCACCTCTGCCGGAGAGTTCGCAGCGCGTCGCAGGAAGTTCCTCCCAGAACATCGGGTAAACACCAAAAATAGCCAAATCCGTAGACGGTTGCTGTCCCCGCTAGGGCGCCAAGCACCCACAGTCCTAAGGCGATTTCACCCTGTCGAAAATTGGAGATGGCGAAATACAGTCCAAAACCCGCCAGGACAACAATCCCCACGCCCGCCAGCCATTGCCTCCATGCATTCCCACGGTGGCCGTGAGATACCAGATGAATGTATGTGTCCATAGAGCCTCCTTGGTTTGAGCCTGTCATCACAGCAAAAGCTCACCGTCAGGCTTGAGTCTTAGTTCGTGGGAGGCCCGCTAGCGTCCTCCTTGCGAACTTCCTCCTTGGGTGGCGGGTTGATGTCCGCCAACTTCGCAGGGTCAGCAGTTGTCAGATCCACCGCAGGGTCCACGATCCACCAGCGAAAGGCCAGCGCGTCATCGCCCTTATCGGGATCGACCAATTCCAATTGTCCCGGCGCCGGTATACGGAATGACCAGGCCAACGTCAGGTGCAGGTAGTAAGTCTGTCCAGGTTCTGCTTTGAGCTTTACTGTGCGTTTGGGGTCGGTAGATTGGATAACGTACTCACCCGGCGGAACTCGCACCTGAACATAGTGTTTGCCACGAAGCTTCGTGATTAGCACTGAGCCGCAATACACCGGTGGTGTGCGTCCCCGTGGTACCTCATACCGGTAGATAAAGACCGTCGCCGGACCGGTGGCGACTTCGGGTGGGGTCTGAAGCGATCGCAGTTTCTCCAACTCGATCGCCATGTCTCCGTTGACATAAGCAGTGAGGGTGCTGTTCGGAGGAATCTCAGCGCTTTCGCCGTTCAACAGGAAAAACACTGGGGCAGCGAGCAGGCCAACGCCGGCCGTGTTCGCCGCGAAACCAATCATCGCATTGCCGATCTCCCCCTCATGTCCCCGCCCTTGGATTTCTTTGCTTGCGCGCACCGGAACTGTCTGACCGGCCAGCGTCTCGACCGAATCGAGTTCTATCGCCAGAATTCCGCCACGCCCCATGCTGCGGTTGTTTTGCACGCTGGCCACGCGGCCTGTGGCCGAAGCACCCTTTCGAATGACAACCAGATTTCCGACCATCACGTCGCCGGCAACGCGGAGTGCGATCTTGTCGCCGGGCCTGGCTTTGCCAGAGGTGATCTTCTCCACCGTGCGCAGGCGGACGGCCATGCCATCCTGCAGTTGCCACAGCGGTTGAATTTTCCGCAGCTTCGCAGGCTCGAGCGCTATGTCTTCGTTCACGTAAGCGGTGAACATGGTATCGGGTAGGATCTCCGCGTTGTCGCCCTTGACGAAAGGCGCGGAGCCTGGTGCGACGAGAAAGCCGGAGGCGTTTTGGGATGTGCCGTCCTGTACCGCGTTCCCCGGATTACCGCTGCGCCCCTCCGCCATGATTCTCTCGCTGGCGCGCAGCGGAACGGATTCCCCCGTTAGCAACTGGACGGAGGTGATCTCAATATTCAACTCCCCAGCCCGGCCCATGTGGCGGCTCGGTTGGGAACTGATCACGCGCCCCATGGCAGGGGCGCCGCGCCGGATGACGATCAGATCTCCAACCATGACGTCACCTTCGACTGTGAACGCAACGCCGTCGTCAGCCTTCGCGGTGAGGGATGAAATTTTTTCTTTCGTGCGCAGGCGAACTGGGGTGCCGTCCTTCAGTTGCAATGTTTGTGGTGCTGTTGCGCCAGACTCAGAGGCTGCGCTCACTTGGCCGGTTTGCGGTGACGCTTGGGCGATGGCAGGCACAAGCAAAGCAGCGGCCAGCCCGATCCAGGTAACGCACGCTGAGATCACACTTTTCATTGCACGACCTCCCGTTCTCGCGTTCTCTATTCCTCCGCGGGTTTGGGCAGTTGCTTCGTGTCCTGCAATTTCGACAGGTCAGCCCCACTTAGATCTACTTTTGTTTCCGCGATCCACCACGGGAAAGCTAACAAGTCATCGCCCTGCATCGCGTCCATCAATTCCATCTTTCCCGCGTCAAGAAAACCGTTCGGCCGGAACTGAACGTAGTAACTTTGCTCGGCAGTGGCGTGCAACTGGACTGTGCTTTCGATGCCGGGCGACTGCAGCAGGTAATCGCCGGGCGGTACCTGCACCTCCATATAGTGTCTGCCGTGGAGTTCACCAATCGCAACGGCGCCACAATAAATCGCGGGTTTCTTCAGCCCGTGCTTTTCGGAGCGAAGAATGAAGACTGTCGCGAGCCCATTAGCTCTCTTGCGTGGTGGCTGGGAGCTTCGCAGTGCCGCATCGTCGAAGGATACATTCCCATCCACGAAGGCCGTGAGCGTGCTGCCCGCTTCGACGTATTTCTTCGCTTTGCCCGATGAGATGTCCTTTGTCGTGCGTATGCGGACAGGAGTTCCATCCTCCAGTCGCACCACTTGTGATGATTTCGCAGCAGCCGCGCCGCTGGCGGATTCCGGATGACTTGCCGACCCCGGTGGAACTTGATCCTGTTCAGCGAAAGCGGCAAGGACAAAGAGAAAAATAGCGCCTAGCGGTATGCCTCGAAGCATGGCACCACCCCTGCGACGGCAAAATCATGCGCTTTCGAACGGCGCCGCTCAGTGACGCTTGTCACGTCGAGCTATGCGCTTAGCTCCTGTCCGATCAAGCCATTGCACCTTGAGGGGGATGTGTCCTGCAGGACAAAGTCGGCTGCTTCCTTCGCCGGGTTGAAAGGTCTGGCTCGCGTTTAGAAATATCGAATCTACAGGCGCCACGAGTAAACCGGATGCAGACGACGGAATATGGTGCCCTACGAAAATGAGCAAGAAAATGGTCATCGCGCTCTGCAGTAAACAATAAGTAAATCAGCTCGATTGTGAGACGCATCGCAACCGTGAGACGTGCTCAATCTGCTACCCTTCTCTTTCCGCAGATTTCGTCAAGATGATACGGACTCTCAAACTTTGTGCCCTCTCGGCGCTCTCGCTGATTCTCGTCGGCTGTGCGCAAACCGGTCCGCCGATGCCGCCATCCCTGGAGTTGCCGAGGCCTCCCACCGACCTCCGCGCCACGCGCAAAGGCAACAGGGTTACGCTCACCTGGAGCGCGCCCACGCTCACCACAGACCATCAGAGCGTGCGCTATATAGGTCCCACGCTCATCTGCCGGGTATCGAAAACCGAGATGACAACCTGCACCAACCAACTTGCGATCGCTCCTCCAAAGACATCGCTCCAGCCGAAGCCACCAAAAAAGTCGCGGCAACGAACACAGCAAGTGCCTCAATTCGAGACTTACATCGATACGATTTCCGCCGATGCGCAGAGCGACAATCCATCATCCGAATTCACTTACGCCGTCGAAGTGCTCAACCGCAATGCCCGCGGCGCGGGCCTTTCGAATCGTGTCGAGGTCCCGGCAATCACAACACTCGCGCCGCCTGACGACCTCGCCGCGAGCTTGACCGAAGACGGTGTCAATCTAGCCTGGACAAGCAATGCTGCTCCTCCAACTCAGCAAGGGCTCGATTACCGCTACCGCATCTATCGCCGCAACCAAGGTGCGCTAGATCGAGACAGCAAACAGCCGCAGACGAAGAGCACCAACAAAAAAGACGGAGCGAAAAAAGAGAAGGGAGATGCGATCGTCGCAGAGATTCCAGTCGGTCCAAAGGGCGCAGCTCACTTCCTTGACCCCGTCGAATGGGAAAACACCTACCGCTACTGGATCACACCGGTCACGATCATCACCACGGCAGACACGCAGGTTCAGGTTGAAGGCGAAGACAGCAACCAGGTGCAGGTGGTCGCGCACGACATCTTTCCGCCGGCGGTCCCCGGCGGCCTGCAGGCCGTCTATTCGGGAGAGGGTCAGAAGCCCTTCATCGACCTGATCTGGGCGCCGGTCCCCAGCGCCGACCTCGCCGGCTACAACATCTATAGGGCGGAGGGGGGTGAGGGAGAGGTCAAGCTGAACTCCGGGCCGGTGCGCACGCCCTCCTACCGCGACGGCGCAGTATCTCCCGGCAAGACGTATACATACTCGGTGTCGGCGGTCGATCCTCGCGGCAACGAGAGCAGGAAGTCCGAAGATGCCTCCGAATCCATTCCACAATAAGCACTCCACGCTTACGTGGCATGTGGGAACATGTATTTTTAAAAATGTTCCATGTGGAACATTATGCATATGAATATGTATGTACAAATGAGTTAAGTGGTTGGAGTTCTTTTGGTTAGCGCCCGGCGCGCCAGGATCGTCACGATGGTGAATTCGAAAGTTGTTCCACACGAAAATCGATGTTTACACGCTCCAACGCGGTGGAAATTTCGCTTTACCCAGGGTCTTGGTTCAGCGTACCCTCGGATTTCTGACTTGGAGTTCCGATCGCTATGCGATATTGCCGTTTCTCATTGAATGGGGCGAACCATTACGGGCTCGTGGAGTCTGTGGGGGGCGCGGACTCGATTACTCGCACTTTCCTAAAGCCGCCTTCCACGAGCGATGGCGATTTGGAAGGCCTGCCCAGTCGGCGCATAGACCGGATTCCATTTGCTGAGGCGTCGCTCCTGGCGCCAGTCGAGCCGTCGAAGATCGTCTGTGTTGGCCGCAATTACCGCGAGCATGCGACCGAACTCGGCCATGCGATCCCCACCGAACCTCTCATCTTCCTGAAGGCACCTACGGCGCTGCTGGCGCCCGGCGGCACAATTCTGCGACCAAAGCTTTCGGCGCGCACGGATTATGAAGGGGAGCTTGGCGTCGTCATCGGGCGGCGCTGCCGTCACCTGCGCGACGATGAAGATGTGCGGCCCTACATCCTTGGCTACACGTGCGTCGACGAGTTTACAGCACGCGATCTTCAGGACAGAGATGGACAGTGGACCCGGGCGAAAAGTTTCGATACCTTCTGCCCGGTTGGACCACTTGTGAGTGATGGCACTGCCGGCGACGACGGCATCGCCATCGATCCATGGGCAGGGGTTCAGGTAGAGACGCGAGTGAATGGAGCGGTGCGGCAATCGGGAAACACCAGGGATTTTATTTTTGCACTGGACGTGATTCTCCGATTCATCACGCAGGTCATGACGCTACATCCGGGGGATCTGATTGCAACCGGAACTCCTCCCGGGGTGGGGCCGGTCGCAGCGGGGGACGCAGTGGAGATTTCAATTCCCGGGATCGGGGTGCTGCGGAATCCGGTTGCCGATGAGGGGTAAAAGGGGCAGACCGGGAACGCGTATATCGTATGTGACAGGGCAATTCGTCCTCTACGAGGCGAGCGGTGGTGGAGCTAGGGTTTGATCATCTGCTCGATCAGATCAGATGCTTTGCGCAGGATCTTCAGTTCGATGTCGTCAAGCCGCTTAAGATTTTCCACCAACGATTGAATTCTTTTCTTGCGTGCTTCCTGGAGTAGGCGCTCGCCCTTTGGCGTCACGCTGATTATTTTCTTTCTGGCGTCGCCTTTTTCCGTTTCAATTCTGGCCAACCCCGACTGCGTAAGGCCGGCAACGATGCGCGTCATGGTCGGCGGCTTGACGCGCTCGATCGTCGCAAGCTGGCCCAGCGTCTTCGGCCCGGCAAATACGAGCACGGAAAGGGCGGAGAGGCGCGCTGGCCCCTGGCCGGACTGGGCATCGGTTTTGGCCGCGCTGCGCAACAGGTGAATGGCCGCGGAATGCAAAGCGTCGGCGACTTCGAATCGTTCGTTCATATACAAAGTTTAGCATTGCTAACATTTCT
>Ga0335070_10006281_pt1 | contig 13986 bp, 13 predicted proteins | sample Lox_Sample_13_FD_206722 | JGI IMG/M metagenome (GOLD analysis project Ga0335070, IMG submission 206722) | Soil microbial communities from Loxahatchee National Wildlife Refuge, Florida, United States - Lox_Sample_1.3 | ecosystem: Environmental > Terrestrial > Soil > Wetlands | place: USA... | reverse complement strand
TGGAAGCCACTGCTGGCGAAGAGCGTCAAAAGCTGCTCGAGACCCTGCAGGAGGGCGCAGTGGTCAAGGGCATCGTCAAGAACATCACCGACTACGGCGCGTTCGTCGACCTCGGCGGCATCGACGGCTTGTTGCACATCACCGACCTGGCCTGGCGCCGGGTCAAGCACCCTTCGGAGGTGCTGGCGGTGGGCGACGAAGTCACCGCCAAGGTGCTCAAGTTCGACCAGGAGAAGAACCGTGTCTCGCTCGGGCTCAAGCAGCTGGGCGAGGACCCGTGGGTGGGCATCTCCCGCCGCTACCCGCAAGGCACGCGCTTGTTCGGCAAGGTCAGCAATATCACCGACTACGGCGCGTTCGTGGAGATCGAATCGGGCATCGAAGGCCTGGTGCACGTCTCCGAAATGGATTGGACCAACAAGAACGTCAATCCGTCGAAGGTCGTGTCGGTGGGCGACGAGGTCGAGGTGATGATCCTGGAGATCGACGAGGATCGCCGCCGCATCTCGCTGGGTATGAAGCAGTGCATGCCCAACCCGTGGGACGAGTTCGCCGCGAACTACAAGAAGAACGACAAGGTCAAGGGCCAGATCAAATCGATCACGGACTTCGGCGTGTTCATCGGCCTGCCGGGCGGCATCGACGGGCTAGTCCACCTGTCCGACCTGTCCTGGAGCTCGTCCGGCGAGGAAGCCGTACGCCAGTACAAGAAGGGCGATGAAGTCGAGGCCGTCGTTCTCGGGGTAGACGTCGAGCGCGAGCGCATCTCGCTGGGCATCAAACAGCTCGAGGGCGATCCGTTCAACAACTACGTCGCGCGCCACGACAAGGGTAGCGTCGTGGAGGGCAAAGTCAAGGCGGTGGACCCGAAAGGTGCGGTCATTGCGCTGGAGGGCGATGTGGAGGGCTACTTGCGCGCTTCCGAGGTTTCGCGTGATCGCGTGGAGGACATCCGCACCCACTTGAAGGAAGGCGACACGGTGAGCGCGATGATCATCAACATCGACCGCAAGAACCGGGCGATTAACCTGTCCGTCAAGCAGAAGGCGATCGCCGAGGAAAACGAGGCGATCCAGAAGCATTCCCAGGACGCTGCTCCGGGCGCGGGCACCACCAGCCTGGGCGCGCTGCTCAGGGCGAAGCTCGACACCAAGAACACCGCACAACAATAATCCGAGGCCCATCTGGGCCTGCGACCACAAAGGGTAGCCATGACGAAGTCGGAGCTGATCTCCCGGCTTGCGGCGCACTTCCCGCAGCTGGTGGCGAGCGATGCCGAACTCGCGGTGAAGATGATCCTCGATGCGATGAGCAAGAGCCTGTCGCAAGGCCAGCGCATCGAGATCCGCGGCTTCGGCAGCTTCGGCCTGAATTACCGCCCGCCCCGCGTGGGCCGCAATCCCAAGTCCGGGGAGAAGGTCCAGGTGCCGGCCAAGTACGTCCCGCACTTCAAGGCCGGCAAGGAGCTGCGCGAGCGCGTCGACGGCCAGCGCGAAGAGGAGCAGGCGCCGATGGCGTCTCCTGCTGCACCCCAGCAGCCGCAGGCGTGACACGAGGGTTGATTCGGCGCTGTGGCCGGCTGCCGGCCGGAGTGGCACACGAGGCAGGCGGCGCGCCGGTGACGGTGTCCCGCCTTTTTCATTCGGGCGCCGTGCTATGCCGGCTGCGCCGCATCGGATGAATCCGACATGCGCGTTTTGACACGCATCGCCAGGGCCCTGGTGCTGGTGTTGTTGTTCCTTCTGTTTCTCGGGTTCGCACTCAAGAACACCGAGCCGGTCGCGGTGCGCTATTTCCTGGGGTACGAGTGGCACGCCGCGCTCAGCTTGGTGCTGCTGGTGTTCTTCGGCGCGGGAGCGGTGCTCGGCGTCGCGGCCAGCCTGGGCGTGGCGTACCGACAGCGGCGGGAGCTGGTGCGTTTGCGCCGCCGCTCGCGGCTCGATTTCCAGACCGACGATGCGCCGCGCCGGCGGCCGCTGCCCGATACCCCGATTGTCTGAGCGGCTGGCGGGCGCGGCGTGAACATCGAGTTCGAACTGTGGTGGCTGGTCGGCTTCCCGCTGTTCTTCCTGCTCGGATGGCTTGCGGCCCGGGTCGACATCAAGCAGCTGCTGACCGAGTCGCGCGCGTTGCCTTCGTCATACTTCCGGGGCCTCAACTTCCTGATCAATCAGCAGCCAGACAAGGCCATCGAGGCGTTCATCGAAGTGGTAAAGGTCGATCCGCAGACAGTCGAGCTGCATTTCGCGCTGGGCAACCTGTTCCGCCGTCGCGGCGAGGTCGAGCGCGCGATCCGCATGCACCAGAACCTGGTCGATCGCATCGACCTGGGCAGCGAGCAGCGCCTGTCGGCGATGTACGAACTGGCGCAAGACTACCTCAAGGCCGGTTTGCTGGATCGCGCCGAGGACATCTTCTCGCAGCTGCTCGGCACCCACCTCGAGCAGCAGGCGCTGAAGTTCCTGCGCGACATCTACGAACAGGAGAAGGATTGGAACAAGGCCATCGACATGGCTCGCCGGCTCGATCGTGGGGCGGACAGCTCGGTGGCGCGAGAGATCGCTCAGTTTTACTGCGAAGTCGCTCAGGCCGAGATGCATCACGGCCGGCGCGACACCGCGCGCCGCATGCTGGACGAGGCGCTGCGCTCAAACCGCAAGTGCGTGCGGGCGTACATCCTGCTTGGCGATGTCGAGATGGCGGATGGCAATCCGGAGGGCGCCATCAGCGCCTGGAAGCGGATCGAAGGTCAGAGTCCTGCGCACCTGGCGCTGATCGCGGATAAACTGCTCGCGGCGCACAAGCAGGTCGGACGGATGGAGCAAGGGTACACGCTGCTGCGCGGGTACCTCGCGAGTTACCCGTCGCTGGACCTGCTCAATGTGGTGTTCCAGTCCGTACTCGACAGCGAGGGCGCGCAGCAGGCCAACGAACTGGTGCGCGGCGAGCTGCGCCGTAACCCGACACTGTTGGGGCTGGACAAGCTGCTCGAAGCGCAGATGCTGGAGGCTCCGTTGGAGCGCCGACGCGACCTGGAGCTGATCCGCGACCTGGTCCACCAGCATACCCGTGGCCTGGCGCAGTACCGCTGTGACAACTGCGGTTTCAAGGCGCGGCAATTCTACTGGCACTGCCCCGCATGCAATGGCTGGGAAACGTATCCGCCGCGCCGGACAGAGGAACGCGAACTCGCTGCTTGAACCATGAACCCGCATGTCATCGTCGCGCTGGATCTGCCCGACGCCGAGTCGGCGCTGCGCTTCGTCGGGCGGTTGCCCGCCGGGCAGTGCCGGCTGAAGGTGGGAAAAGAGCTGTTCACCGCGGCCGGGCCGCGTCTGGTGACCGACCTGCACGAGCGGGGCTTCCAGGTGTTCCTGGACCTCAAGTTCCACGATATCCCGAACACCGTCGCGCAGGCATGCAAGGCGGCGGCGAAGCTCGGCGTGTGGATGCTCAACGTGCACGCGCTGGGCGGGCGCAGCATGCTCGGCGCCGCACGGGAGGCGGTGGAAGGCGGCAGCCGGCGCCCGCTGCTCATCGCGGTGACGGTGCTGACCAGCCTGGGAGCACAGGAGTTGCAGGAGGTTGGCATTGCGGGTACCCCTGAATCGGTTGTGTCGCGGCTGGCCGCGCTGTCGCAGTCCTGCGGGTTGGATGGCGTGGTGTGTTCCGCACAGGAGGCCGGAATGCTGCGTGAGCAGCATGGGCCCGGATTCCTGTTGGTCACGCCCGGTATCCGTACCCTTGCGGATGCGGCGGACGATCAGAAGCGCATCGTCACACCGAGCGAGGCGATCGCCCGCGGCGCCAGCTATCTGGTGATCGGCCGGCCGATCACCCGCGCCGCCGATCCGGGGCTGGCGCTGGACGCGATCAATGCGCAGGTCGCCGCTGCGCTCACTGCACGCAACGAGAGGAAGCAAGCGTGAAAGTCACGATCATCGGGACGGGCTACGTGGGCCTAGTGCAGGGCGCATGTCTGGCGGACATGGGCAACGACGTGATGTGCCTCGATCTGGACAGCACCAAGATCGATCTGCTCAACGGCGGCGGTATCCCGATCTACGAGCCGGGTTTGGACTCGATGGTCCGCCACAACGTGCAGGCCAGCCGACTGCGCTTTACGACCGAGGTGGCCGCCAGCGTGGCGCACGGCCAGGTGCAGTTCATCGCGGTTGGCACGCCGCCTGACGAGGACGGTTCGGCGGATCTGCGTCACGTGGTAGCCGCCGCGCGCAACGTCGGTCGCCACATGTCCGATTACCGGGTGATCGTGAACAAATCCACCGTGCCCGTCGGTACCGCCGACCTAGTGCGGGAAGCGGTCGCGGGAGAGCTGCGTGAGCGGGGAGTCGGCCTGCCCTTCAGCGTGGTATCCAATCCCGAGTTCCTCAAGGAGGGCGCCGCTCTGGAGGACTTCATGAAGCCCGACCGCATCATCGTCGGAGCCGACGACGAGCGGGCGATCCACCTGCTGCGAGCCCTCTACGCGCCGCTGCAGCGCAACCATGATCGCATGGTCGTAATGGACGTCAGGTCGGCGGAGCTTACCAAGTACGCCGCCAACGCCATGCTCGCGACCCGCATCTCCTTCATGAACGAGCTGGCCAATCTGGCCGAGCGCATGGGCGCCGACATCGAGCAGGTGCGCAGAGGTATCGGCTCCGACCCGCGCATCGGCTACCACTTCCTGTACCCGGGCACCGGCTACGGCGGCTCATGCTTTCCCAAGGATGTGAAGGCGCTGCAACGCACGGCCCAGCAGACTGGCATGGAGTTGCATATCCTCAGGGCCGTGGAGGAGGTCAACCAAGCGCAGAAAAGCGTGCTGCTGCGCAAGGTGACGGCGCGGCTGGGCGAGCGCCTGGACGGGACGCGGTTTGCGCTCTGGGGGTTGGCGTTCAAGCCCAACACCGACGACATGCGCGAGGCACCCAGCCGCGCCGTCATCGACGGCTTGCTCCAGCGCGGCGCCAGCGTGCTGGCATACGATCCTGTCGCAACCGACGTGGCGCGGCGCATCTATGCCAGCGAGCGCAGGGTAGGGTTCTCGGATGCGCCGCTCACGGCGCTGGACCAGGCCGACGGCCTGATCATCGTCACCGAATGGAAGGAGTTCCGCAGCCCGGACTTCGGCGAGATCAAGCAGCGGCTCAAACAGCCGCTGGTGTTCGACGGCCGCAACCTCTACGATCCGGTCGTGGTCCGGGAGGCCGGGCTGGAGTACTTCTCGATCGGCCGGGCCTAGGCCCGCTCGCCGGGCGCCGACCTCGAGCCCACACCAGGACCAGCATGATCCCTGCAGACGATCTTTCCCACGCTCGCGTCCTGATCGCAGGCGACGTCATGCTCGATCGCTACTGGTTCGGCGAGGTTAGCCGCATCTCGCCTGAAGCGCCGGTCCCGGTCGTGCGGATCGGGAGGATGGAGGAGCGGCCGGGCGGCGCGGCTAACGTCGCGCGCAATGCTGCCGCACTTGGCGCGCATGCCACGCTGCTCGCGGTGGTCGGTGACGATGAGCCCGCTGGCAGTCTGGCGCGCTTGCTGCACAGCGAGGGTGTGACGGCACGCTTGACGCGCGATCCATCCTTGCAGACGACCGTGAAGCTGCGTGTGATCGGGCGTCAGCAGCAACTGCTGCGCATCGACTTCGAGGACCTGCCGGCAGCGGACGCGCTGGAAGCGAAGCTGGCCCGCTTCGAAGCGGAGTTGGAAGCGGCCGATGTCGTAATCCTGTCCGACTACGCCAAGGGCGCGTTGACCCATGTCGAACGCATGATCGAGGCCGCGCGGGCGGCTGGCAAGCCGGTCCTGGTCGATCCCAAGGGCGATGACTACGAGCGGTACCGGCATGCGACGGTGCTCACGCCCAACCGGGGTGAGTTCCGCGAAGTTGCCGGCCGGTGGAAGAGCGAGGAGGACATGGCCGCGAGGGCGCAGCGGTTGCGCAAGTCCCTTGATCTGTCCGCATTGCTAATTACCCGCAGCGAGGAGGGCATGACCTTGTTTCGCGAGAACGAAGTGCTGCATGTGCCCACGGTCGCACGGGAGGTCTACGACGTGAGCGGGGCGGGCGACACCGTGATCGCGACGCTTGGCGTCATGCTGGCCGCAGGCCTCGATCTGGCCGACGCGGTGCGCTGGGCCAACAAGGCGGCGGGTATCGTGGTGGGCAAGCTCGGCACCGCGGTCGTTCACCCGGAAGAGCTGTTCGCGGAGTAGGGCAGACATGATCATCGTCACCGGCGCCGCTGGGTTTGTCGGTTCTAACTTGGTGAAAGCACTCAACCAGCGCGGCGAAGGCGACATCATCGCCGTAGACAACCTCGCACGCGGCGACAAGTTCCGCAACCTCGCCGATTGCAGCATCGCAGACTACCTGGACAAGGATGAGTTCCTCGAGGCGATCGACGGCGGAGATTTCGACGGCGAGGTGCGCGCGGTGCTACATCAGGGCGCCTGCTCGGACACCATGGAGCAGGACGGGCGCTACGTCATGCGGAACAACTACCGTTATTCCGCGGTGCTGCTCGACTTCTGCCAGTCGGAATCGGTGCCGTTCATCTACGCGTCATCGGCCTCGGTGTATGGGTCCGGCCCGGTCTTCCGTGAGGAACCGCAGTTCGAAAAGCCGCTCAACGTCTATGGCTACTCGAAATTCCTATTCGACGGTCTGGTGCGCGGGCGCTGGGCAGACAACACCTCTCAGGTCGTGGGACTGCGCTACTTCAACGTCTACGGCCCGCGCGAGGCCCACAAGCAGCGCATGGCCTCGGTGACGTTTCATTTCTTCAACCAGTATCGCGCCGAGGGCAGGGTGCGACTGTTCGAGGGCAGCGGCGGCTACGAGGCGGGCGAACAGCGGCGCGACTTCGTCAGCGTGCAGGACGTGGTCGCGGTCAACCTGCACTTTCTCGCCCACCCGGAGAGCTCGGGCATCTTCAACGTCGGCACCGGGCGCGCGCAGACCTTCAACGAGGTCGCGGTGGCCACGGTGAACGCGGTGCGCGCCAGCAGCGGCCAGCCGCCGCTTACACTGCACGAGATGCTCGCACAGGAGCTGATCGAGTACACCCCGTTCCCCGCCGGACTGAAGGAGAAGTACCAGAGCTTCACCCAGGCCGACATGACGCTGCTGCGCCGCGCCGGCTTTGCGGCGCCGTTCCTCACCGTGGAGGAGGGCGTGGGGCGCTACGTGGAGTGGCTGCTGGCGCAGGGCTAAGGGCGCTCAGCTCGGAACCGTCCAGTGCTCCGGCGAGCGCCATAGGCTGGCGAGCAGCAACTCGCGCTTGAGCACAAATTCCTTGGGCAGCTTGTCGTAGAGCTTCACGAACAGCTCTTCCTGCAGGAGCAGTTCGTGAATCCACGCGTCGCGCTCGATGGACATGCATTGCGCGAATTGCTCCTCCGAGACCGAGCTCAGGCCGGTCCAGTCGAGATCCTGGCGGCGCGGCATCCAACCCAGGACACTCTGTGCCGCGCCGGCACGTCCGGCGCAGCGGTCGATGATCCACTTCAGCACCCGCATGTTCTCCCGATAGCCGGGCCACAAGAACTGCCCGTCGGTGCCCTTGCGGAACCAGTTCACGCAGAACACTCGCGGCGGGTGGGCGATTTGGCGGCCGATCTCCAGCCAGTGATCGAAGTAGTCACCGATGTGGTAGCCGCAAAACGGCAGCATCGCAAAGGGGTCGCGCCGGACTTCTCCTGTGCGCCCGGCCGCGGCCGCGGTGGTTTCCGACCCCATGGTGGCGGCGGCGTACACACCGTCGGTCCAATTAAATGTCTCATACGCCAGGGGCACAGTGCTGCTGCGGCGGCCGCCGAAGATAAAGGCGGAGATCGGCACGCCGCTCGGGCTTTCCCACGCGCGGTCGATGGACGGGCACTGCGACGCAGGAACGGTGAAGCGCGCGTTCGGATGTGCGGCCTTGCGTCCGCTGTCCGGTGCCCACGGCTTGCCCTGCCAGTCGATCAGCTCCGCGGGTGGCTGATCGGTCATGCCCTCCCACCACACGTCACCGTTGGGTGCGAGCGCGACGTTGGTGAATATACAGCTGGAGCGCAGCGTCGCCATGGCATTGGGGTTGGATCGCTCCGAGGTGCCTGGCGCCACGCCGAAGAAGCCGTACTCCGGATTGATGGCGTAGAGCCGTCCGTCGGCGCCAGGACGGATCCAGGCGATGTCGTCGCCCACCGTGCTGACCTTCCAGCCCTCGAGGCCGGCGGGCGGGATGAGCATGGCGAAGTTGGTCTTGCCGCACGCGCTGGGAAACGCGGCAGCCACGTAGCTTTTCTCGCCCTGCGGCGACTCGACGCCCAGGATCAGCATGTGCTCGGCAAGCCAGCCCTGCTCGCGACCCATCGCGGAGGCGATGCGCAACGCGAGGCACTTCTTGCCCAGCAGCGCGTTGCCGCCATAGCCGCTGCCGTACGACCAGATCGCGTTTTCCTCGGGGAAGTGGACGATGTACTTGTGCTCCGCGTTGCACGGCCACGGCACATCCCTCTGGCCCGGCGCGAGCGGGGCGCCCACCGAGTGCAAACAGGGGACGAACGCGCGATCGGTTCCCAGCGCTTCGACCGCGGTGCGCCCCATGCGCGTCATGATGCGCATGCTCACCGCGACGTAGGCAGAGTCGGTGATCTCCACTCCGATGTGCGACAGGGGCGATCCGACCGGACCCATGCTGAACGGCACCACGTACATCGTGCGGCCGCGCATGCACCCGTCGAACAGGCGCGTAAGCTGCGCCTTCATCTCCTGCGGCGCTACCCAGTTGTTGGTGGGGCCGGCATCGGCCTTGTGCATGCTGCAGATGAAGGTGCGGTCCTCGACGCGCGCGACATCCGAGGGATGGGAGCGCGCCAGGAAGCTGCCGGGCCGCAGCTGCGAGTCGAGCGCGATGAGTGTGCCGCTATGCACCAGCTGACGACACAGTTGCTCGTATTCCGATGCCGAGCCGTCGCACCACATCACGCGCTCTGGCTTGGTCAGACCGGCGACGTGCACCACCCATTGCCGCAAGCCTGCGTGCCGAACGTAGTCGGGCGCTTCGTCCGCGCTGCGGGCGGGAGGAGCGAGCACTTCGTTCACGGTGTCTATCCTTCTTGTTCGAGAGGATGTCTGGTCAGGAAATAGTATCACGCGGGCCGCAGTCGTCGCCCCGCGCCGGTCAGCACAAGGTTTACAATGTGTGAAGCGCGGTGGCCTCGGGCACCCGCGCGCGCCCGCCGGCCGCGTTCCCATGACGCCGATTCTCGCTTTCGACATCGAAACCATTCCGGACATCGTGGGTCTGCGGGGGCTCTACACGCTGCCGGACAGCTTGTCGGATCGCGACGTAGCGGAGTTCGCGTTCCACCAACGTCGCCAGACCACTGGCAACGATTTCCTGCCTCTCCACCAGCACCGGGTGATCGCGATCGCCTGTGCGCTGCGCGATCGCGACCACTTCACCGTCTGGTCGCTGGGCAGCGTGCAGGACGGTGAAGCGACGCTGGTGCAGCGCTTCTTCGACGGGATCGAGAAGTACACCCCGCAGCTCGTGTCCTGGAACGGGGGCGGCTTCGATCTGCCGGTGCTCCACTACCGCGCGCTCGTTCACGGCGTGAACGCGCACCGCTATTGGGAGTTGGGCGATGAGGACCGGGATTTTCGTTACAACAACTACATCGGGCGCTACCATACTCGACACCTGGATCTGATGGACTTGCTTTCGCTGTATCAGGGCCGCGCAAGCGCGCCGCTGGACGATGTCGCCCAGCTGCTGGGATTCCCTGGCAAGCTCGGCATGGATGGCGCACAGGTGTGGCCGGCGTATCAGGCGGGTGAACTGCCGGCGATCCGCAACTACTGCGAGACGGACGCAGCCAACACCTATCTGGTGTTCCTTCGCTTCCAGCGCGTGCGCGGCCTGCTGACCTCGGAACAGTACGAGCGCGAGATCGCGCTGGTGCGCAGCACCCTGGCGCGCTACGCGGCGCCGCATTGGGAGCGATTTCTCGCCGCGTGGCGCGACGAGGAGCCCGGGCGTACAGCCTCGATGCGGCCGGCAGCGCCGTGAGCGTGCTCGTCGAATCGCTCGACCTCGAGGGGCGCGGGGTTGCGCGCGTTGCGGGTAAGGTGGTGTTCGTCGAAGGTGCCCTCCCGGGCGAGCAGGTCGAGATCCAGACTTGGCGCCGCAAACCGAGCTTCGACCTGGCCAACGTCACTCGCATCGAACGCAGCAGCGCTCAGCGTGTGACGCCGCGCTGCCCCCACTACGAGCGCTGCGGAGGCTGCAGCCTCCAGCACCTGGACGCGCGCGCGCAGGTCGCGATCAAGCAGCGGGTCCTGGAGGACAACCTCGCACGCATCGGTCGCGTCACGCCCGATACGATCCTGCCGCCCATCCTCGGGCCGGCCTGGGCTTACCGACATCGCGCGCGGCTCTCAGTGCGCCATGTCGCGCGTAAGGGCGGCGTGCTGGTCGGCTTCCACGAGCGGCGCACCCACTATGTGGTGGATATGGACTCGTGCGAGGTGCTGCCCGCATCTGTCTCCGCCCTGATCCGACCGCTACGCGACCTTATCTCGGGGTTGGATTGTGCGAAGCGGCTGGCGCAGGTCGAGGTGGCGGTAGGTGAGAGGGGGGTGGCGCTGGCCTTGCGCCATCTCGACCCACTGTCCGCGGGCGATGCCAGCGCGCTACAGGCGTTCGCCCTTCGCCGCGGGGTGGAGATCCACTTGCAGCCCGCCGGGCCTGAGAGCGTCCATCCGCTCGATTCGGCGTGCTCGCCGGAACTCATATACACCCTGCCCGAGTTCGACTTGTGCTTCGGGTTCCGGCCCACCGATTTCACCCAGGTCAACCACGATATCAATCGCGTCTTGGTGCGACGCGCGGTGTCGCTGCTCGGACCGGCCAGCGGGGAGCGGATCGGCGACCTGTTCTGTGGGCTGGGCAACTTCTCCCTCGCGCTGGCGCGCCGCGGGGCGCATGTTGTCGGCGTGGAGAGCAGTGCGGAGCTCGTGGAGCGCGCGGCGGGCAATGCAGCGCGAAACGGCCTCGCGGCTAAGGCGCGGTTCGTTGTGGCCGACCTGTTCAGCGGGGCCGAACGGGTCTTGGCGCAGCTTCCGCAGCTGGACAAGCTGCTGATCGACCCGCCTCGCGATGGCGCTCATGCCGTGGTGCAAGCGCTCGGCGCGCAGCTCCCTGGGCGCATCGTGTACGTCTCGTGCAACCCGGCCACGCTCGCGCGGGACGCCGGGATCCTGTGCCACGAGAAAGGCTACGTGCTTGTCGCTGCGGGCGTGGTCAATATGTTCCCCCACACCTCCCATGTCGAGTCGACTGCACTGTTCGAGCGCAGGGCAAGCGCGTAGGCGCGGTGCAAACGACAAGGGCGGCTATGCGCCGCCCTTGAGTGTCTATCCCACGCCGGGCGCGTCTAGTCGCGCTCGCCCATGACCGTCATCAGGATCTGCAGCAGGCTGCTAAAGAGGTTGTAGACCGCGATGTACACCGACAGAGTGGCGGAGATGTAGTTGGTCTCGCCACCTTGTACCACCCCGTTCAGGTGATACAAGATGAGCAGCGAGCTCAGCAGCACGAACGCACCGCATACCACGAGATGCAGCAACGGGCTGGCCAGGAAGATGTTGGCCACTACCGCCAGCATCACCACGATCACACCGACCGCTAGAAAGCTGCTCAAGCCGGAGAAGCTGCGCCGCGTGGTCGTGGCCACCATCGCCAGCGCGAAGAAAGTGGCCGCGGTGCCGCCCGCCGCCAGAGTCACCAGCTGGCCTCCGTTCTTCAGCCCGAGCGCCATCTGGAGCACAGGCCCTAGCAGCAAGCCCATGAGGAACGTAAAGCCGAGCATAAGCCCCAGCCCGAGCGCGCTGTCGCGGTTACGCTCGATCGCGTAGATCCAGCCGTAGAAGATCGCGATCGCGGCGAGCGAGAACAGAATCGGGTTGGCCCGCACGAACCCGAGGACGTTCAAGTTGACACCGATCAGCGCCCCCAGGGCGGTCGGAATCAGCGAGAGCCCCAGCAGCCAGTAGGTGTTGCGCAGAACCCGGTTTTGCGAGCCGGTCAGTACCGTGGGCTGAGCCGTGACGGGATTAGGTTGCATCGCAATGTCTCCTGTGTGCGTCTGTCAGCCAACCGTAAGACTAGGGGAGCGGGGAGGAGGTTTCAAGGGGCATGGCGGAAGGGGTGGGATTCGAACCCACGAGAGACTCGCGCCCCTGCCGGTTTTCAAGACCGGTGCGTTCAACCACTCCGCCACCCTTCCTAACGCCTGATTTGGCTCCGACGTAACCTAAAGGTTAGCCTCCGCCGCAAGGGCGCCGCGGAGCGGCGACCTTCTCAAGTCAGGTGCATTCAACCGCTCTGCCAACTCTCCGGCGTGAGACCGCATCATACAGACGAAAAAGCCCCGCGGGGGGCGGGGCTTTGTCGGTCGCGACGCCTGCTACGGCAACTACATCAGGCCCTTGGCCGCGTCCATGGCCGCTTGCATGTCGGGCAACTCGGTCACTTCGGGCACCACCTGCAGGTAGCGCACCACGCCGTCCTTGTCCGTCACGATCACCGCGCGCGCCAGCAGCCGCAGGGGCTGGATCAGCAAACCGTTGTTCAGGCCAAACTCGGCCTTCTGGTAGTCGGACAGGAACGTCATGCCCTTGACCTTGGCGGCGCGTGCCCAGCGCGCCTGGGCGAACGGAAGATCCATGCTCACCGTGACCATCTCGACGTTCTGGGCCAGAGCCGGGTCTTTCTCCGCCAGTTCGTGCGTCTGGGCGTCGCACACCGGCGTATCCAGAGAGGGTACGACGTTGATGATGCGGATCTTGCCCTTGGCATCCGCGATATTGACGGGCGCCAGGTTGCCGCCCACCAGCGTTGCGGTAGGCAGCGGCTCGCCCACCCTGACTGGGGTGCCTGTCAGCGGCATGGCGTTGCCTTTGAGAGTGACGCTGTTACCGTCGCCGGGGGCGACGGTGCCCTTGGCGACAGCCATGGCTTGGTCAGCTGCGGATGCGGAGAGGCTCAGTACCAGCGCGGTGGCGAGTGCGCCGCAGGTTGCGGTGAGTTTCATGGTTCCTCCGAATAGTCGCGTCGTGAGTACGGAGATCCGCCACACGGCCGCTGGGGTTGAAGGGAATTGTTCTTGTCCTGTGCGCATGCGATGACAGCGATGACCGCACATGCACGCTGTTGAGTATACGCCGAGGCGCATGCTGTGCATCGTGCCCAGGAGGTTCGCCGCATGCGCAGTGGATCTCGTGTGAGAACGCCTTCCGTGCCAAGCCGCGCTACGCGTGAGTAGAGCAGAAAAGCAGACGGGGCGATGTCACCATCGCCCCGTCGTTCCTTCCGAGCGCGCCGAGCAGCGCGCCGCGCTGCTGTTGCGTTACCGATGCCGCGGCCGCTTGTGCACGGTGTTCGCCGCCGCCTGCTCGCGCAGACGCCGGTACAGCGACGGGTCGCGCGTCTTCAGGTAGGCGATGATCTGATAATCGCCACGCGTAATCTTGCGCACGTCGATCTGGTCCACGTGCACCAGGCGCAGCAGCTCGCGCACCGGCTTTGGCATAGAGCGGCCGCTTTCATACCGCGAACCGCCGCTTTGCGTCACCCCGATGCGACCCCAGAATTCCTGCTGATTGAGGCCGAGGCGGTGACGGATTTCCCGAGGGTTGAGAGCCTTTTCCTGTTTCATCTCCGTGTCATACCCAAGCTAGGTTAAAAAACGTTGCGAGTTGTTGCTCGCCTATGTCACTTTGGCCTGTCGACCGGCCGTTAGTTCACAATTCAGCGAAGCCGCTGCTGTCAGTGAAACACCTTCCGACCCGCGATGACGGCGTCGTTGCCGGGCCGTTGTGGCCATAGCACGATGCCATGATGCGCGAGGAGCCTAGTGCGCGGAAGGTGCTGCTTATTCCGTGCCAGGGAACTCGCCGTTCGTCGGCGCCTCCCGGAGCCCTCATCC
>Ga0335070_10006280_pt1 | contig 13986 bp, 9 predicted proteins | sample Lox_Sample_13_FD_206722 | JGI IMG/M metagenome (GOLD analysis project Ga0335070, IMG submission 206722) | Soil microbial communities from Loxahatchee National Wildlife Refuge, Florida, United States - Lox_Sample_1.3 | ecosystem: Environmental > Terrestrial > Soil > Wetlands | place: USA: Florida... | reverse complement strand
CTTGTCGTCGTGGGTGGACAGGCAGCCCTCGACCTCGTACTTGAAGGCCAGCGCGCTCGAGCCCTCCGCCAGGTGGCGCCCGGACTCGGCGTTCAGCAGGAACCAGGTGATGAGGCTGCGGCCCCCGGGCCGGAGGACGCGCTCGATTTCCGCGAGGTAGTGCTCCAGGTCCTCCGGCAGCATGTGGGTGAACACCGAGGTGAGGAAGGCGAAGTCGAAGTACCGGTCGGGGTACGGGAAGCGGAAGTCCTTCGGCTGGATCGGCCCGTCCGGGTTGTACGACCGGTTGAAGAGGTTGGCGTGGACGAAGCGGAAGTGCGGGAAGCGGGCGGTGATCCGCTGCTGGCACCAGGCGATGCCGTGGGGCACGATGTCGAACCCGTGGTACTCGCCCGGCGGGCGCAGGTAGGTGGTCAGGGGGATGGCCATGCGCCCGATGCCGCAGCCCACGTCCAGCACCCGCTCGTGGGGCTGGAGCCCGCCGAGGCGCACGAAGTGGTCCTTGAACTCCCGGCCGATCTCCTGGAAGTTCCCGCCGCCGACGAAATTCAGGGCCTCCGGAGGAACGAGGCTCGGGTCCACCTCCGGTTCGATCCAGGCCATCCCTGACCTCCCGGCCCCGCGCCCGGCGCTACCGGGTGCCGGCCGCAGCGCCCTCCGCGGGCGCCTTCTCCACGGCCGCGGGGACGGCCGGCGGCGCCGCCGCCGGCGGGGTCTCGCGTTCGGCCTCCTCCAGGTAGGTGTACCCGGAGAGCCCCTCCTCGAACCGCTTGATCAGCAGCGCCGACTCCTCGAACGTGAGGCGCTGCTGGCGCAGCGCCTCCTCGCTGGCTCGTCGCAGGCGCTGCAGCAGGTCGCGCCGGTCGTACTGCACGTAGCCGAGCACCTCGGTGACGGTGTCGCCCTCCACCACGTGCTCCACCCGGTAGCCGGCGTGGTCCAGCGAGACGTGGATGGCGTTGGTGTCGCCGAACAGGTTGTGCAGGTCGCCCAGGATCTCCTGGTAGGCGCCCACCATGAACATGCCCACGAAGTAGGCCTCGCCGTTGACCGGGTGCAGCTCCAGGACGTGCTTCACGTCGCGCAGGTCGATGAACTGGTCCACCTTGCCGTCGCTGTCGCAGGTCAGGTCGGCGATCACGCCGCGCCGCACCGGCCGCTCGTTGAGCCGGTGGATGGGCATGGTCGGGAACAGCTGCTTGACCGCCCAGTGGTCGGGGGCCGACTGGAACACCGAGAAGTTGCCGTAGTAGGTGTCCGAGAGGCCCTTCTCCAGGCCCTCCAGGTCCTCGGGCACGAACGGCAGGTCGCGCACGATCTTCAGGATGGTCTCGCAGCACGCCCAGAACAGCTGCTCCACGCGCGCACGGCCCTTGAGGTCCAGGTAGCCCAGGTTGAACAGGCTGGTGGCCTCCTCCTTGAGCTGCAGGGCGTCGTGGTAGGCCTCCAGGAAGTTCTTGCGGCTGATGGACCGGAGCGTCTCGTACAGGCTGTGGATCACCGGGTGCTCCGCCGCCCGGGGCTCGGGCGGCTCCTGCCCCCCCACCACCTGGTTCACGTCCAGGATGTTGAACACCAGCACCGAGTGGTGGGCCACCAGCGCCCGGCCCGACTCGCTGGTGAGGTGCGGGTGCGGCACGTGGCGCTCGTTGCAGGCGTCCATGACCGCGGCCACCACGTCGTTGGCGTACTCCTGCGCGGTGTAGTTGGTGGACGACTGCCAGTTGGTCTGCGAGCCGTCGTAGTCCACGCCCAGCCCGCCCCCGACGTCCAGGTACTTGAGCTCCGCGCCGGCCAGCGCCAGCTCCACGTAGATGCGGCTGGCCTCGCGCATGGCGTCCTTGATGGCGCGGATGGCGGAGATCTGCGAGCCGATGTGGAAGTGCAGCAGCTCCAGGCAGTCCAGCATCTGCTGCTCGCGCAGGCACTCCACCAGGCGCACGATCTCGGTGGCGGTGAGGCCGAACTTGGAGCGGTCCCCGGTGGACTCCACCCACTTCCCGGCGCCGCGGGTGGTGAGCTTGGCGCGCACCCCGATCCGCGGGCGGATGCCCAGGCGGCGGGACACCGACAGCACGCTCTCCAGCTCCCGGTAGCGGTCGATCACCAGGATGGCGTGCAGGCCCAGCTTCTGGGCCAGGAGCGCCGCCTCGATGTACTCCTCGTCCTTGTAGCCGTTGAGCACCAGCAGCGCGTCGGGGTTGTCCAGCAGCGCGATGGCCACCAGCAGCTCCGGCTTGGAGCCCGCCTCCAGGCCCAGGTTGTAGGGCCGGCCGAAGCGCACCAGCTCCTCCACCACGTGGCTCTGCTGGTTGACCTTGATCGGGTACACGCCGCGGTACTGGCCCTGGTAGCCGTACTCCTGGATGGCGCGGTTGAAGCACCCGCACACCTCCCGGATCCGCCCGTGCAGGATGTCCGAGAAGCGGATGAGCAGCGGCATGCCCAGCCCGCGCTTCTGGATGTCCCCCACCAGCTCGTACAGGTCGATGCTGCCGCCGCTGGGTCCGGCGGGCGTGACCACCACGTGCCCGGCCTCGTTGATCCCGAAGTAGGACGCGCCCCAGCCGTTCACGTTGTAGATCTCGGCGCTGTCCTTAAGGGTCCAGGACCGCATCTCGGTGTTGGTCAACCGCGTTCTCCCGCCTCCGGCGCAGACCGCGGCCGGGGGTGTCGAAGGAACCGCCGACAGGAGCGGGACAGCCCAAAGGCTGCCGCAGAAGTGTGACGCGAGAATACCAAGCGGCGGCGCGCGGCTACAAAAGAAATCAGCCGGAGCGCCCCGCCGGAGTGGGGCGGAGCGGTCCGCCCCGCCCGCGGCGGGTCCGGCCGGACCCGCCCCGCGCCCGCGGCGCCCGGCTAGGGCGGGATGACCTCCGCCTGCACCCCCCGCGCGCGCGCCTCGCGGGCCTCGGCGCTCCTCCCCAGCTCCTCGTACACCCGGGCCAGGTCGCTCCACCCGCCGGCGTCCGCGGAGTCCGCCCGCACCGCGGCCAGGGCTCGCTCCAGCGCCTCCGGGGAGCGCCCCAGCGAGAGCAGCCCCATGGCCTGGCGGCGGAGGAACAGCGGCTCGCCCGGCCAGCGCTCGAGGGCCCGGCCGGTCATCGCCAGCACGTCCTCGAAGCGCCCCGCGGAGCCGGCGCTGTCCACCGCCCCCAGGACCCGCGCCCGGGCCTCCAATCCCTCGTCGGCAACCCGCAGGCCGGGCTTGAGCAGCAATGCCACCGCGAGCTTCTCCAGCGCGGAGCTGAGCCGCCGGCCGCGCCAGGCTGCCTCGCAGTCCCGCGCCGCCAGCTCCGGCTGGTGCGCGGCCAGGCGCGCCTGGGCCGCCAGCACCTGCAGCCGCGGGGCGGCCTTGGAGAGCAGCCCCCGGGTCTCCAGGAGGACCGCCGCGCGGGTCCATTCCCCGCGGTCCATCAGGTTCTGCGCCAAGAGAATACGCTCGTGATCTGTGAAGTCACTGAAATCCGGCCCCTGCTCCGAGAGGCGCACCGCCCACTCCCGCCCGAGGCCCGCGTCGGCCTGCAGCCCGATCCACGGGCCGGCGTGCACCAGGGCCAGCACCGCGGTGGCCCACAGCGCCGCCCGGCGCAGCCCCGGACCCAGCGCGCACGCCGCGCGGCCCACCAGCCACAGCTCGGCGGGGACCAGCGAGGCCGCCAGGAGATCCCAGTCCCGGGCCACGCCCAGCGAGCCCGGGTAGAGCAGCGCGGCCAGCCCGAAGGCGCCCGCCAGCGCCAGGAACGCGGACCGGATCCGGTCGCGCGGCGCGGCCGGCCGGGTTCCCACCAAGGCCAGCAGGACCAGCGCCGCGCCCCACACCAGGGCCAGCTCGTTGACCCGCCCGGTGAGGTAGTCCAGCGCGTGCCCCGGGGTGGCCAGGGCGCGGCGCAGGCTCCAGCGCAGCGAACTCCACAGGAACAGGGCCACCCCGTGGCGCGCCGGTCCCACCCGGACCAAGAACAGGCTCGGGATCGCCAGCGCCGCGAGCGCCCCGGCGATGGCGGCCACGCGAAGGCGCCGCGCCCGCAGCGCCGCCGCACCCGGCCGGCGGGCCGCCGGGGTGCTGCCGGCGTCCGCGCCGCCTCCGGCGCCGCCTCCCGCCCCGGCCGCGGCTCCGCCCCCGCCTCCTCGCACCACCGCCCAGGCGTGCTCCAGCCACCCGGCCAGCGGCGCATACAGCAGCGCCGGGGCCAGCAGCACCGCCCCGAAGTGCGAGGCCAGCGCCACCAGCCACACCGGCAGGAGCGGCAGCGCCGCTTTCAGGCGCCCGGCGTAGCGCAGCCCCAGCCACAGGAACAGCAGCTCCAGGAACAGGAACAGCGGGTAGGCCTCGAGGTACCCGAAGAACATCAGCGACCAGCCGGAGAAGAAGAACACCAGCGCCGCCGCCAGGCGCGCGCCGCGGGGCACGCCCGCCCCGGCCATCAGCCCGGGCAGCAGCGGCACGCTGGCCACCCCCAGCAGCACCGAGAGCACCGCCTGCCCGCGCTCCAGGCCGTCGCCCAGGAGCCGCCCCAGCCCGTGCGCCAGGCGGTAGTTGAAGAGGTAGTCCAGCGGCGCCTTGTAGGCGCCGCGGAGGTCCTGGGTGGTGATGAGCCGGGTGAGGCCGTCGCCCAGGAGGTGGGTCCGGCCCCGGAAGACCCACAGGACCGCCGCGGTGAGCGGGAGCAGCCAGAGGTAGTGCCAGCGGGACCAGCCCGGGTCCGCGGCCGGGGCCTCGCCGCGCACCGCTCCCGGCCCTGACGGCGTGCCTCGCGCGCGAGCCTCTCCGGGCGCGTGCCGGCGGCGCCTTCCTGCGGGCGGCGGGCCGCCCGCCGCCGCGCGCCCTGCGGGCCCGGCGCCCCCGCGCACGGCCGCCGCCGCCGTGCCCAGGGCCACCAGGCCGACCACCAGCAGCAGCCGCCGCACCGAGGCCGGGTACAGCCCCCAGGCGCCCACGCCCCACAGCCACTCCAGCGGCAGCGCGGTGCCCAGCGCGTGGGCCAGCAGCCACAACAGCGCCAGGACCAGCCAGGCCCGCACGGCCCCGGCCCCCCGAGCGCTCAACTCAGACAGATCCGGGAATCCCGGGGCCGAAGCCCGGGCCGGAGGGCGCGCGCTCCCCGGCGAAGTAGGCGACGACCCCGGCCGCCACCCCGGCGAACGAGGCCATCTGGTCGAGGAACAGCACCGGCAGGATCCGCACCGCGGCGATGGGCCCCCGCCGCCGGCTGAAGTAGGCGAGGAAGCGCAGCTGGCAGGCCAGCCACACCGCGAGCGCCCCCGCGCCGAGCGGAGCGGCAACTCCGGCCATGGGCGCCAAGGCCCCGGCGGCTGCGCCGGCGGGGAACGCCGCACCCGCGGCGAGGGCCAGCGCGGCGAGCACGGTCAACCACGCCGTCACCCCGCCCACGAAGTAGCTCAGGCGCACGTTGGCGAAGCGGTTGGGCCCGAGCGCGCTGCGGCGGCGCAGCGTGAGGGCCTGGATCACGTAGCCGCGCGCGCGCACCCGGTCGTTGCGCAGCAGCGAACCCAGCGTGAAGCGCTTGAGGTGCCGGCAGGTCAGCGAGGTGTCCAGCAGGATGCGCCCGCCGGCCTCGGTCAGCCGCCAGCCGAACTCGAAGTCCACGCCCCCGCGGGCGTCGTGGTAGCACTCGTTGAACCCGCCGACCCGGGCGAAGGCCTCACGCTGGACGCCGCAGAAGGCGGTCCAGAACCAGCGCGGCTGGCGCGGGCTGCGCACGTAGGTGCGGCGGATCCAGAGGTTCTTGTACTGGCTGATGAGGCCGCGGTGGTCGTGGTCCTCCCCGTAGCAGCCCACCACCGCGTCCCACTCCCCCGAGGCCAGCCGCTGCAGCAGCCGATCCACCTGCTCCGGAGCGGCCACCACGTCGGCGTCCACGAACACCAGCAGCGGCCGCCCGGTCAGGACCGCGGCGGTGTTGCGCGCTCCGCCGCTCGAGCCGCGCCGCTCGCGCCGGTGCAGCCGCGCCGCCGGGAAGCCGCGGGCCACCTCCACCGAGCGGTCGGTCGAGGTGTCGTCCACCACGTGCAGCTCCGCCCCCAGCTCCGCGCACCGGGCGAGGGACTCCAGGCACTCCGCCAGGGTGGCCTCGGCGTTGTGGAAGGGCACGATGATCGCGGCCCGCCCGAAGCGCGCCCGGCGCTCCGCGTCCGGCTGGGCGGCCGGGGCCGGCACCCCGGGCGGGGAGCCGTCCGCGCCGGGGCCCGGACGGGCCTCGGGGGAAGCGGCGGGCAGGCCCGGCGCGGGACGCGGCGCTTCGAGCGCATGGGGGGCTTCGGGCAACGCGGGTCTCCCGGGTTGGCGGGCGCGGGCGGCGCCTCGCCGCGGGAATGCGGCTGCGCCGGTCCCGGCCTCCGTGTCAGGACCGCAACGAGGGTATCAACGGCGCGGAGAAGGCGTCAACTCACGGGCCGTAGAGCCGGCGCAGCCGGCCCCAGGTCGTCGCCTGGGCCGGGAGCTTGCCCTCCTCGATGAAGTGCCCGCGGATCTCCCCGTTGGGGCAGCTCGCGGTGGTCACGATGGCGTAGGTGTGGAACTCGTCGATGGCGTTGGCCGGGCGCGAGGCGGCCGGCCAGTAGAGCTTCCCGGAAAAGTCGTCCGTGGTGCCGCCCGGGCCGGCCAGCACGTACAGGAGCGGCCCGTTGGTGCCCGGCGCGCCCGAGTGGATCTCCACGCTCATCCGGTCGCTGGTGAGCCCGGCGTAGCTCACGTAGTAGGGGATGCTGTCGGCGCCGTCCGGAAAGGCCAGCACCACGTAGCCCTTCGGGGTGTTGTCCCCGGTCGGGGGCACGGCCTGTGCCCGGGTCAGGTTGGCGTAGAAGTCGCGCTCGTGGGCGCCAGCGGGGAGCGGGGCGAGGGCCAGGACGGCGGCCAGGCAGGCGAACAGGATCCCGTAGCAGAGCCTCATGGGGCCTCCTTTGCGGCAGCGGAGCCCGCCGACTGGGGGATTCGCGGGGCAGGCTCGAGGATCGAGATCCAAAGGAGATTCTACGCCGCCCTCGTGCGGGCGTCCAGCGGCGGCGCGCCCGGGGCCCACGCTGCGGAGCGGCGCACCCCCGGCGCCGCGCTACAGGCTGAACTCACCGGCCTCGCGCAGCGTCGCCAGGGTCTCGAAGGCGTGCCGCAGGTGCGGGATCACGATGGAGCCGCCCACCACCAGGGCCACGTTGAGCCCGTCGTGGATCTCGGCGTCGGTGTAGCCGGCGCGCACGCACTGCACCAGGTGGTAGTCCACGCAGTCGTTGCAGCGCAGCACCAGCGAGGCGACCAGCCCCAGCATCTCCTTGGTCTTGCCGGAGAGCGCGCCGTCCAGGTAGGCCTGGTGGTCCAGGGCCAGGAAGCGCTTGATGCCCAGGTGGTCGGCGGCGTGGACGCGCTCGTTGGCGGAGGCCCGGCGCCGGCGGAACTCCTCCAGGTGCTCCCGGGGAGCGTGGGCGCGGCGGGACCGGGCGGGAGCGGGCGGCGCGGTCCTGGACCGTGCGGCCTTGGGCCTGCGCGGAAGGGGCATGATGGGTGGACCTCCGGAAGCGGCCGGGGCGAAGTGCGGCGGCCGTCATCCGGGGATTATCCGGGCGCCGGCGAGGAAGTGTCAAACCGCGGGGCTGGGGACTCCGGCGCGGCCGCCGGCGCCCTGGCGGCGGAGGCTCTCGGCGAGCTGCCGCACCGGCTCGGGCACCTGGGGTTCCAGCTCCATCGCCCGGGCCAGCGAGCTGGCCGCGCCGGGGAAGTCGCCGAGCGCGTAGAGGCACAGGCCCAGGTGCAGGTGGGCCAGCGCGAACTGCGGCTCGAGCGCCGCCGCCCGGCGCAGCGCGTCGGCGGCCTGCGGGAAGCGCTGCCGGCCGTGCATCTCGAGCCCGTAGGCGTGCAGCGCGCGGGCCGCGGAGGGCCACTCGCCGGGCTTCTCCGGCACCGCGGCCAGGGGCCGCACCAGGACCTCCGTGCGGGCGCACGGGATGGGAAAGCCCAGGCGCAGGGCGTCGGCGCGCATCTGCTCCCAGTTGGCCACCGACCACCGCTCGCTCTGCGGCACCAGCGTCTGCTGGGCGTCGTGCTGCCGGAAGCAGCTCAGGGTGTCCACCAGGTACACCAGGTCGCCCTTGCCCAGCAGGTGGGCCCACATGGCCACGTCCACGTTCCAGTGCACCGGCCGCCCGGCGAAGCACAGCGGCGTGGGGCCGGCGTCCTCCAGGTCGGCCCGGCGGAACAGGGCGGTGCTGGGCTCGCCCACGAAGTTCAGGCACTCCGACAGGATCAGGCCGGCGGCGCCGATGCCGTCCAGCAGGCTGTCGCCAGGGACCGGGCGGGCGGTGGCCGGGACGTCCTCCAGGGCCTCCCCCGCCGGCCCGATGCGCCGGCGGTGCGAGGTCACCAGGGTCACCGTGGGCCGCGCGGCGAGCACCCGCACCATCCGCTCCAGGCACTCCGGGCGCAGCAGGTCGTCGTCGGCGAGGAATTTCACGTACTCGCCGCGGGCCACGTGGAAGCAGTGGACGAAGTTCTCGTAGCCCCCGCGGCGCGGCTCGTTGCGCTCGTAGCGCACCCGCAGGTCGGCCGCCGCGGCCCGCGCGGTCGCCTGCTGGATCCGGCCGTCGGAGCTGTCGTCGCACACCACCACCTCCAGGCGGCGGTAGCTCTGGCCCAGCGCGCTGTGCAGGGCGGCCTCGAACCAGGCGGGGTTGTAGGCGGGGATGAGCACGCTCACCAGCGGCTCGGCGCTCTCCGGCCGGCACGCCGGGGAGACCTCCAGGATGAGGTCCCCCCGGCCCGCCTCCGGCCGCGCCGCAGGCTCCAGCCCCTCGAAGCCCGGCACGCCGCTCTCGCCCGGGGGCCGCCGGCGCGCCGCGCCGAGCCCGGCCCAGCCGGCCAGCTCCACCAGCTCCTCCTCGGAGTACACCCAGCGGCGCCCGTCGCCGCGCAGGAGCTGGTTGAGCATCGCGCCGCGCCGGGTGATCCACCCCTGGCCCGGCTCGCGCAGCCACGCCTGCTTGCGCCAGTCGCCGCGGTAGGTGCGCACCGCGTGGTCCAGGTCGGGGGTCACCACGCGCAGCGTGCCGCCGGCGGCCAGCACCCGCCGGCACTCGCGCAGGAAGCGCATGGCCTGCGGCACCTCCAGGCGCTCCAGGAAACTCTCGCAGTAGATGCCGGCCACCGCCCCCGACGGGAACGGCAGCCCGTCCACCGCGTCGCTTGCCGGGCCCGCGCCCGGTCCCACCCGCAGAAAGCCGGGAATGTCCCGGCCGGACCCGCCGACGTGCAGCAGGATTCTCTCCACGACGCCTCCCCCGCGCCTGCCCTCAACCGCGGCCGGGCCCGCCCTCAGGCGGCCCGCCGCTCCAACCGCTCCTCCAGTTCCTGGGCGTGAGCCACCGCGAAGCGCACCAGGCGGCACACCTGATCCACGTCCTGGCTCCGCAGCGCCGGGCCGGTCGGCAGCAGCAGCACCCGCTGCGCCAGCCGCTCGGTCACCGGCAGCCGCTGCGCGGCGCCCGGGTCCTCGCTGCGGTACGGCTCCACCGCGTGGCAGGCGGCCGGGTAGGCGCTCCGGGCGAGCACGTTCTCGGCGCGCAGCACCTCCACCAGCCGGTCGCGGCTCAGCCCGGCCTGGCCCGGGTCCACCTCCAGCACCACGAACTGGTAGTTGTTCCGCTCCTCCGCCGGGTAGCGCAGCACGCGCAGCCCCCGCTGGCCGTCCAGGCCCCGCCGGTAGCGCTCGTGGTGGCCGGCGTTGACCCCGGCGTGGGCCTCCAGCGTCTCCAGGCCGGTGAGGCCCGCGGCGGCCGACATCTCGTTCATCCGGCCGTTGATCCCGAGGCCCGCCGCCGGCCCGGAGCCGGCGCACCCGAGGTTCCGCATCAGGCGCAGCCGGTGGGCCAGGGCGTCGTTGCTGGTGGTGACGGCCCCGCCCTCGAAGGTGCTCAGCACCATGGTGGCGTGGAAGCTCAGCACCTCGGCGTCGCCGAACCCGCCCACGGCGCGGCCCCCGCGGGTGCAGCCGAAGGCGTGGGCGGCGTCGAAGAACAGCGCCAGGTGCCGGCGGCGCGCGATCTCCACGAGCGCCTCCACTTCGCACGTCCGGCCCCACAGGTGCACCCCCAGGATGGCGCTGGTGCGCGGGCCGACCCGCTCCTCCACCCGGGCCGGGTCGAGGGTGTGGGTGGCCGGGTCCACGTCGCAGAACACCGGGCGGAGCCCCAGCCAGCGCAGCGCGTGCGCGGTGGCCGCGGAGGTGAAGGCCGGCACGATCACCTCGCCGGCCAGCCCGGCGGCCCGGGCCAGGACCTCCAGCCCCACGGTGCCGCTGCAGGTGGCCACGCAGTTGCGCACCCCCATGGAGCGCGCCAGCTGGTGCTCGAACTCCCGCACCAGCGGGCCGTCGTCGGTGAAGCACCGGCGGTCCAGCACCCCCCGGATGCGCTCCAGCAGCCGGGCGCGGTCGCCCACCACCGCCGCCCCCACGGGCAGCGGCTCCGCGAACGCGGGACGGCCTCCCAGCAGCGCCAGGTCCTCGACCGCCCGCCGCTGCGCCCGCCGCGGTGCGCGCCCCGCCGCCCGCCCCGCCCCCTTGCCTGTGCGTGTGCTCACGTTGGCCTCTCCCGCCGGCGCGTCGCAGCGCGGCCGGCCCCCCGGCGGCACGATATGAGCCACCGGTGGTCAAAATGTGGCCCGCGCGCCGGTCCAGGGCGTTGGGAAGACGCCCCGGCGCGCGAGTGACTCCACCTTCAAGCACCCCGCGTGCCACCGCGGTGCTATAGTCTCGGCTCGTCCCCCGCGTCCGGATCCCCGCGGCGCCGCACCCTCCGGCCCCATCCACCAGGGAGAAACCGCCCCGTGGCCCAGCAGTACATATTCGTGATGCAGGACCTGGGCAAGGTCCACCCGCCCAACCGCCAGGTGCTCAAGGGCATCTGGCTGGCGTTCCTGCCCGGCGCCAAGATCGGCGTCCTGGGAGCCAACGGCGCCGGCAAGAGCAGCCTGCTGCGGATCATGGCGGGCGAGGACCACGACTTCCTGGGCGAGGCGCGGCGGGCCAAGGACGCCACCGTGGGCTTCCTGCCGCAGGAGCCCCGGCTGGACCCCACCAAGGACGTCCTGGGCAACGTCATGGACGGGGTGGCCGCCACCCGGGCGCTGCTGGACCGCTTCGACGAGATCAACGCCCGCCTGGCCACCGAGATGCCGGCCGAGGAGATGGAGAAGACGCTCGAGGAGCTGGGCCGGGTGCAGGACGCCATCGAGGCGGCCGACGGCTGGGAGCTGGACCGGCACCTGGAGATCGCCATGGAGGCGCTGCGCCTGCCGCCGCCCGAGGCCGACGTGAAGACCCTGTCCGGCGGCGAGGCGCGGCGCGTGGCGCTGTGCCGGCTGCTGCTGCAGCGGCCGGACCTGCTGCTCCTGGACGAGCCCACCAACCACCTGGACGCCGAGTCGGTGGAGTGGCTGGAGCACCACCTGCAGCAGTACCCGGGCACGGTGGTGGCGGTCACCCACGACCGCTACTTCCTGGACAACGTGGCCGGCTGGATCCTGGAGCTGGACCGCGGCCAGGGCATTCCGTGGGAGGGCAACTACTCCTCGTGGCTGGACCAGAAGCGCCGCCGGCTGGAGCAGGAGGAGAAGGCCGAGTCGGCCCGGCAGCGCACCCTGGCGCGCGAGCTGGAGTGGATCCGCATGGCGCCGCGGGCGCGCCAGGCCAAGTCCAAGGCCCGCTACGCGGCGTACGAGGAGCTGCTGAGCCAGGAGGCGCTGCAGCGCGCCGAGACGGTGGAGATCCGCGTCCCCCCCGCCCCGCGGCTGGGCGAGGCGGTGATCCAGGCCGACGGGCTGTGCAAGGGCTACGGCGACCGGCTGCTCATCGACAACCTGAGCTTCAGCCTGCCCCGCGGCGGGATCGTCGGGGTGATCGGCCCGAACGGCGCGGGCAAGACCACGCTGTTCCGCATGATCACCGGCCAGGAGGCGCCGGACGCGGGGGCGATCCGGGTGGGCGAGACGGTGCAGCTGGCGTACGTGGACCAGAGCCGCGACTCGCTGGACCCGGCGAAGAGCGTGTGGGAGGAGATCTCCGGCGGCCAGGACGTGCTGGACTTCGGCGGCCGCAGCCTGCAGTCCCGCAGCTACGTGGCCTCCTTCAACTTCAAGGGGCCCGACCAGCAGAAGCGGGTGGGCGACCTCTCGGGCGGCGAGCGCAACCGGGTGCACCTGGCCCAGCTGCTGCGCCGCGGGGCCAACGTGCTGCTGCTGGACGAGCCCACCAACGACCTGGACGTGGACACGCTGCGGGCGCTGGAGGAGGCGGTGCTGGCGTTCGCCGGGTGCGTGGTGGTGATCAGCCACGACCGCTGGTTCCTGGACCGCCTCGCCACCCACATGATCGCCTTCGAGGGGGACAGCCGGGTGGTGTGGTTCGAGGGCAACTACCAGGACTACGAGGCCGAGCGCCGCCGCCGCCTGGGCGCGGCCGCCGACCAGCCCCACCGGATCCGCTACAAGAAGCTGATCCACGAGTAGCCGAAGCCCTCTGGACGAACCCGGCGCGATGACCTAGCGTTGGCACCGTTCTGTGGCCGTCACAACGGGAGGGAATGACGTGAAGGTCGTTGTGCCGAAGGAGTTCTTCGCCGACGAGCGCCGGGTCGCGCTGGTGCCCGAGACCGTGGCCAAGCTGGTCAAGCAGGGCTTCGAGGTCCGGGTCCAGGCCGGCGCGGGGGTGGAAGCCTACTTCCCCGACGCGCTGTACCAGGAGGCCGGGGCGGCGCTGGCGTCCGACCCGGCCGCGCTGTACGCCGAGGCGGACGTGGTGCTCAAGATCCAGCAGTTGGACGTGCACCCGGCCACCGGCCGGCACGAGGCCGAGATGCTCCGCGAGGACGCGGCCCTGATCTCCTTCCTCGAGCCGCTCTCCCAGCCGGCGGTGATGGACCGGCTGGCCGCGCGCCGGATCACCAGCTTCAGCATGGACGCCATCCCGCGCACCACCACCGCGCAGCGCATGGACGCGCTGTCCTCCATGGCCACCGTGGCCGGCTACGCGGCGGTGCTCATCGGGGCCGCGGCCCTGCCCCGCTTCGTCCCGATGCTGGTGACCGCCGCCGGCACCATCGCCCCGGCGCGGGTGTTCGTGCTGGGGGCGGGCATCGCGGGCCTGCAGGCCATCGCCACCGCGCGCCGGATGGGCGCGGTGGTGGAGGCCTACGACGTGCGCCTGGCGGCCAAGGAGGAAGTGGAGAGCCTGGGCGCGCGGTTCGTCTCCGCCGCCGACCTCACCAGCGCGGACATGCAGGACGCCGGCGGCTACGCCAAGGAGCAGAGCGCGGAGTTCCTGCAGAAGGTCAAGGACATGCTCAAGGACCGGGTGAAGAACTCGGACCTCATCGTGACCACCGCGCGCATCCCGGGCGCCCGGCCGCCGCTTCTGGTGACCGAGGACGCGGTCCGGGAAATGAAGCCCGGCTCGGTGATCGTGGACCTGGCCGCCGACATGGGCGGCAACTGCGAGTGCACCGAGGCCGGCAAGCTGGTGCTGAAGCACGGGGTCAACGTCTACGGGCTGGTCAACCCGGCCAGCCGCATGCCGCTGCACGCCAGCCAGATGTACTCGCGCAACATCGCCAACTTCCTGGTCCACCTCAGCGAGAAGGACGGCAGCCGGCTCAAGCTGGACTTCGAGGACGAGATCGCGCGGGAGAGCTGCATCACCCACGGCGGCGAGGTGCGCCACCGCCGGACCCGCGAGCGGGTCGAGGCGTGGCGGCAGAAGCAGGGAGGCGCCCGGTGAACCTGGAGCTGGTGGCGGCCCTGGCGCCGCTGTACGTGTTCGCGCTGTCGGCGTTCGTGGGCTACGAGGTGATCTCCAAGGTGCCGGTGGTGCTGCACACCCCGCTCATGTCCGGCTCCAACGCCATCCACGGCGTGGTGCTGGTGGGCGCGATGCTGGTGGCCGGGGCGGCCGACAGCCCCCTCTTGATGGCGCTGGGCTTCCT
>Ga0335070_10006279_pt1 | contig 13986 bp, 10 predicted proteins | sample Lox_Sample_13_FD_206722 | JGI IMG/M metagenome (GOLD analysis project Ga0335070, IMG submission 206722) | Soil microbial communities from Loxahatchee National Wildlife Refuge, Florida, United States - Lox_Sample_1.3 | ecosystem: Environmental > Terrestrial > Soil > Wetlands | place: USA... | reverse complement strand
TCCAGGAATCCATCATCGAACGCGCCAGCGTTTCCGCCGCGAGACCGGAGCCGAAGAACGCGCCGGCGAGACGCTTGTTGTGCGTGCCGAACGTGAAGCCGATATCGAGCGCATGACAGGCGCCCATCAATCCACCGAGGAAATTCGAGCGCCAGTCGAAGCGATAGGTGAAGACGGGCGCGATACGCGCCTGCGCCTCGGCAAGCCGTATCGCGGGCACGAAGAAGCTCTTGTCCGTCATCAGCGCATTGAAGCGCTCGAAGGGCGAGCCTTCCTGATACGCTGAACGCATGATCTCGGCGCGCTCACCGGCAAGCCGTTCCACGCGCTCCGCAAAATTCTTCGCCGACATCAGCCGCAGTGCCGGATTGGCGGCAGTGAAAAGGCGCCACTCATCGCGCGTCGTGCCGGTCAGAAGCGGCACTGAGGCACCCGCGCCTTCGCGCAGGAGCCTGATCGGCCTTGCCGGGATCAGGCCGCCGTCGATGGTCGGCTGAAAGGGCAGCGCACCCAGCTTGCGCGCATCCCGGCCAGTGTTGGTCTTGGCCACGAGCGAAATCTGCGCAGCGATCAGCGCGCTGTAGGGCGCGGCGAAAGCCTTCTCCGCCTCGTGGGACTGAAGCCCCATCTCCGCGAGGAACGCATGGGCCACGCGGGCGGACCGGTCGGGCTCGTGACCGATATCGCCGGCGCCCGACTGCGCGATGGCCTTGTGGTAGAGACCGCGCGCCGCGGGCGAAGCCAGCAGCATGGCCACGCTCATGCCGCCGGCCGACTCGCCGAAGATGGTGACGTTGTCCGGATCGCCGCCGAAGCGCGCGATGTTGCGCTTCACCCAGTCGAGAGCCAGGATCTGGTCGGCGACGCCTTCGGCGCCGGTGCCGGGCACCTTGCCCTCGCTCAGGAGGCCCAGGGCGAGGAAGCCGAAGGCCCCCAGCCGGTAGTTGATGGTGACGACCACCGCCCCGGCTTGGGCGAGGGAGGTCCCGTCATAGACGCCGTGGCTGCCGGCCCCCAGCACGAAGGCCCCGCCATGGATCCAGACCATGACCGGTCGCTTCGCCCCATCCGCGGCCGGGGTCCAGACATTCAGGTAAAGGCAGTCCTCAGACTGCTGCTCGCCGACGGCCAGGCCCATTAACGATTCCAGCTGGGTGGGGGCCTGCGGGCAGGTCGGCCCGAAGGTGGTGGCGTCGCGCACTCCCGCCCAGGGTTCGGCCGGCTCCGGGAACCGCCAGCGCAGGGGACCGACCGGCGCTTTCGCGTATGGGATGCCCTTGAAGCTCTCCACACCGCCGGCGCGCAGGCCCATAAGCCGGCCGGCTGGGGTGTCGACACTGACGCTCTGCGGGGTTTCCGATTCCCGGTCCATGGTAGCCCACGAAACCATGGCGCGAACGCTGCGCGCAATTCTTGAGGTGCGCGCGGCGATTGAAACAGTCACCATATGTCGGCAGCGTTAACCGGCACGCCGCCCGGCACTGGTGTCATTGTTCGCTGTGCCGCTATGTGGTGAATTGGAGCGGTTCGATGGGCGCGGATAAATCGATGAATGAGCTCAAGACTCCGACGGCGGTGCGCCTTGTCGCGCTGGTGCTGTTGGCGGTCCTGGCACTGCCGTTTTCACAGGCGCACGCGCAGGCAACGAACCTGTTTCGCCGCGGCGTCGCCATCCACGACGCGATGAACTGGGCAACGATGGACAAGGCGAAAAAGACCTATGTCTATCCCCCCTTCTCCGATGCAAAACATCCTTTGACGGCCGACGAGCTGGCCGAGATCAGGAACGACGGATTCGATTTCGTACGGCTCACGGTCGATCCGGGCCCGTTCCTGGCATTCCAGGGCGCGCAGCTCGATGGCACCTACGACATACTGCGCCAGCGTGTGGCAATGATCCGGGCATCCGACCTTGCAGTGATCGTCGACTTTCACCCCGTCGTGCAGGATCAGGATTATGGCCCGAAGGCGCTCGTCGCCGGCAGCGATACGCCTCTCTTCAACGCGTACTGTGCGATGCTGGCACGCACCGCCACAGTACTTGCCGGGTTCCACAGCGGTCACGTCGCGCTCGAGCTGATGAACGAGCCGGTCATCGGCGGAGCACCGGCTGCGGACGCACAGTGGCAGACGATGGAGGAAAAGGCCTATCACGCGGCGCGCGGCGCGGCGAAAGACCTGCGGCTCGTGCTGCAAGGCGATCTCGCCGGCGACTATGACGGTCTGCTCGCGCTTGATCCCTCGCCATTCGTGGCGGACCAGCACACGGTCTTCACGTTCCATTTCTATCTGCCGTATTTCTTCACAAACCAGTCCGCGATCCAAAATCCGTATCACCGCGTCGCAGCCGACGTGCCCTATCCCGCGCTCTCCCGTCCAGCCGACGCCAGCATCAACGCATTGCAGACGCGGATGAAGGGCTGGAACGAGACGGACGATCAAAAGAAGGCCGATCTGCAAAGTGCAACATCGCAACTGGCGCAGTACCGGAAGTCCGCCTTTGACCGCTCTACGATCAGAGGCTATTTCGATCAGGTCGCGGCGTGGGCACGGACGCACAAGATCCCAACCAATCGGATCCTTCTCGGCGAGTTCGGCGTGGTCCGCAAATACGGCCAGTACGACGGCGCGCGAGACTCAGATCGCGTCCGCTGGCTCCAGGACGTTCGCGAAGAGGCTGAACAGCACGGGTTTTCATGGTCGATCTGGGCCTATCGCGGCTATGGCGGCATGGCGATTGTGGATACGGACGACACGACGAAGATCAATCCGCCGACCCTTAAGGCGCTCGGCCTTCGGTAGTCGGCAGCGGAACAGGAGTGCGGTCTTGACCGATCTATTGGATGCGCGGAGCCATTTCGCTTTCGGCGAGAACTGGAAGTCGTATCTGCGCGTGCTTGACCCCGAGCGCGTGGCGCAGGCGGAAGCCGGCATGCGGCGACTGTTCCCCAACGGCGAGCTCGAGGGCGCGAAATTTCTCGACATCGGCAGCGGCTCCGGCCTTTCGTCGCTCTCGGCGGCGCGGCTGGGAGCAAAACACATTGACGCCGTGGACATCGACAAAAATTCCGTCGAGGCGACGCGCGGCCTGCTTTCGTCGTCGCTGCCGCAAGGCACATGGACCACCAATCTGAAGAGCGTTTTCGATCTGTCTCCTGAGCGGGACGGAACCTACGACGTTGTCTACAGCTGGGGCGTGCTGCATCACACCGGCGACATGTGGCGTGCCGTCCGATGCGCAGCGGCAATGGTAAAACCGGGCGGTCGATTTGCGGTGGCGCTCTATCGAAAGACGCCGTTCTGCGGCATGTGGACCTGGGAAAAACGCGTTTACACCAAGGCGCCCGAAATCGTCCGCATGCCGATGCGCGGCATTTATAAGACCATTGCCTACGCGATGATGCTCAAGGGCGGCATCAATCCGCTGACGCACATCCGCAATTACAAATCGAACCGGGGCATGAGCTGGTCGCACGACGTTCACGACTGGATGGGAGGCTACCCCTACGAGTCGGCGACACCGGAGAGCGTGCGGGCCTTCCTCTCGGAGCTTGGGTTCAAGGTCGAGCGCGAATTCGTCAGGCAGCCCGGCAACGGCCTTTTGAACGGATTGCTGGGAAGCGGGTGTGACGAGTTCGTGGCCGTTCGTGTCCCGTAAGGCGGGGCGGCGGCAAACGGTTTGAGATATATGGGGAAAGCCTGTGTGCGGAATAGCGGGATTTCTTGACGACGAGCGGAGCGTGAATGCCGACATCGGCCAAGCACTTCTGCGTCGCATGACGAATGCCATTGCGCATCGCGGTCCGGACGGCGATGGGAGCTATGTCGAACCGGAATGCGGCCTCGGCCTCGGCCATCGCAGGCTTTCGATCATCGATCTGAGCAGCGCCGGCTCCCAGCCGATGACATCGGCGAACGGGCGTTGGGTCATTACCTACAACGGCGAGATCTACAATTTCGAGGAGATGCGCCGCGGGCTCGACCGCCACCAGGTCCGCTGGGTAGGAACGTCAGACACAGAAGTGCTGCTGGAGGCCATCGCGCATTTCGGATTCGAGGAGGCGATCAAACTTACCAATGGCATGTTCGCCCTTGCCGCCTGGGACAGGCAAGAACGTGCGCTTTATCTCGCCAGGGACCGGCTTGGCGAAAAGCCGCTCTATTTCGGCTGGCAGCGCTCGTGCTTTCTGTTTGCGTCCGAGCTGAAGGCGATCGCGGCGCATCCGGCGTTCCGGCCGGTGATCAATCCTGGCAGCGTCGCGTCCTATCTGACCTACGGATATGTGCCGCAGCCGCACAGCATCTACGCCAACATCTCGCAGCTCGAACCGGGGCGCTTTCTGAAACTGAAACTCGGTGCGGGGCCCGCAGCGCCGCTCGAGACGGTGCCCTACTGGACTTTTCCGACGCCTCAGCCGCGTCCGATGAAAGAAGAAGATGCAGTCGCCGAGCTCGATGTTCTCCTGCGCGATGCCATCCGCATCCGCATGCGGGCAGACGTTCCGATGGGCGCGTTCCTTTCGGGCGGAATCGACTCCTCAACCATCGTCGCGCTAATGCAGGCGCAATCCCAGAGCCGCATCCGCAGCTATTCCATCGGTTTCCATGAAGACGCCTACGACGAATCGCGCTATGCGCGCGAAGTCGCCGCGCATATCGGCACCGAGCATACCGAAATGCACGTCACGGCGGACGATGCGCTGAACGTCATACCGCAGCTGCCGCAGCTCTATGACGAGCCATTCGCGGATCCCTCGGAAGTTCCGACCTTCCTTCTGTCGAAGCTCACGCGTCAGCATGTGACGGTGTCGCTCTCCGGCGATGGCGGCGACGAGCTGTTCGGCGGCTATGGACGGTATTTCGATTTCGAACGCCGGTGGCAAAAGCGTTTCGCGGCGCTCGATCTGTTCCGCCCGCTGGTCGCGGGCACGTTGAACGCGATCCCGGAAAGCGTGCTTCGCGCGATTTATGTTGTCGTGCCGACAGGCTTGCGGAAGAACGTCCGTCCGCGTCGCTTCAAGCGGATCGCAGCCGGGCTCGGTCGCCGCACGGAGCATGAATTCTATCGCTTCATGATGGAGCAATGGTCGCCGAACATGCTGAGGCGCCCGCCTGACCATGAAGTGCCGGTGTTTTTCGACCGCCACGACATCGCGCGGTTCTGCGACCCCTTCTCGGGCATGATGTTCCTCGACTCCGGTAGCTATCTGCCGGACGACATCCTCGTGAAGGTGGATCGCGCCGCGATGGCCGTCAGCCTCGAATCGCGGGTGCCGCTGCTCGATCACAGGATCGTCGAATTCGCGTCCTATTTGCCGCTTGACCTGAAGCGCCGCGGCGATGCCGGCAAATGGCTGTTGCGCCGGGTGCTGGACCGATACGTACCGCGGCATCTGATCGACAGGCCGAAACAGGGTTTCGGCCCGCCGGTCAAGGAATGGCTGCGCGGGCCGCTGAAGGAATGGGGAGCGGATCTCCTGAACGATTCCAGCACCGCAATCGGGGCGCTGGTCGATCTCGAGACGGTCCGGGGCGTTTGGAATGAACATCAGGAAGGCGAGTTCGATCAAAGCTACGCTCTGTGGAACATACTGATGCTCGTCGCCTGGGCTCGCGAATGGCGGCCGGTGCTGAATTGAAGCGGGATCCTTTCGTTTTGGCTGATCAGCCATGAATGACAGTGCGCATACGGACGTAGCAAAGCTGCTGTCGGGCAATGTGCTCGCCAAGATATTCGGCCTTGCGGCGACGATGCTGTTCGCACGACTGTTGACCAAGGATCAGATGGCGGTCTTCCCCGCTTACCTGATGCTCGCCGGCGTGCCGAATCTAATCCTGACCTTTGGCATCCTGTCGACTTTCACGCGCGAAATACCGTCGCTGATGAGAAGCGATTTCCAGCGGGCGCGCAGCATGATGCTGACGGGCTCGATCATCATCATAGCCGGCACCGTCCTGCCCTCGGTTGCCGCTTACTTCCTGGGCGAGCAGATCGCCTTTTTCGCTTTCCGCACGACGAGCCTCGCCTGGGCCGTGCGCATCATGGTGCCCGGCTTCATGGCCTATGTGGTCTCAAAGATCGTCGAATATGTGATGTGGAGCATCGGCGAATTCGGAGCGACATCCAAAGTGCAGGTTGTCGATTCCGTCGTGCGCCCGCTCATGACGCTGGCGCTCTATTTCGTTCTCGGCTTCAAGGGCGTCGTCATCGGGCTCGTCATCGCCCAGTTCGCAACGATGTCCGTCGGGCTCTATTACATCCGCCACCTGTTCCGAGGCGGCTGGCCGTCGCGTTATCCGGTGCGCCAACTCATTTCCGAGTCGATGCCGTATTACATCGGAAACTACATCTCCTTCCTCAGGGGCGATGGCGACACGTTGCTGGTTGCGACCTTTCTGGGGCCCGCGGCGCTCGCCGAATATTACGTCGCCAAGAATCTCTATTCGAACGTCATCCTGGTCCAGACGTCGGTAGACAAGGTCGTGCTGGAGCGTCTTGCGCGTTTTGTCCGGACGCCGGAATTTGTCGACAAGGTGCGCCAGGCCAACGCGCAGATTTCGCAGCTGGCGATCCCGTTCGTGCTCCTCGCTATTGCCGTCGCGCCGAATGCGCTTCGGATCCTTGCCGGTCCGCACTACGGCGAAGCGACCTGGCCGGCCATATTCCTTCTCGTCTCGGCAATGGTGCAGTTTGTAGCGATACCGATTGACCGGGCGGTATTTCTGTCCCTGCCGGGCTATCTGAGAGTTGCCTACTCTATCTGCGAGGCGACCGCCGTGACGACGACGGCCGTCGTGCTCATCCCCGTCATCGGGTTGTCCGGCATGGCGCTTGCGCGCATCATTGCGCCGGTTGGGGTTTATGCCTTCGGGCTCATGCTGCTCTGGAACAGGCTGAAGCTGAGCCTGTCGTTCGACGCTGCGGTCATGGCGATGGCAACCGCACTGCCCGGCACCGTGCTTGTTCTCGCGGAAACGCCCCTCGGCCACGGGATCCTTCCGGCCATCGGCTTGACACTAGCCGGGATGGCTATATGGAGTGTCCTATTCTGCAGTCTCACCTATGCGATCAACCGGCGGGCTTTTTTCTCGGCGCGGCGAGTAGGGGTTGATTATTGGCACAAGCTCTTTCCGGCGCGCGCGGAGGCATGAGTTCGATGAAAGCCGCTCAAACTGCTGTCAGACCTCAGGCACAGCGCTCGGAGCGGCCGCGCTCTCTCTCCGAAGTCAACCTGCGCAACACGATCTTTCTCCGTCTCTTCCTGGCGACGATCCCGCTCCATCTGACGCCGGCCTTCAACGATGGATTGATGAACATCCCGTGGCTGCGGATTTCGGCGATCCTTACCGGTCTCATGTTCGTGGAATTCCTCGTGAGCTTCAGACCAAAGCGTCGGTTGGACTCGCCGGAGCGCACCGGATTGATCCTCTTCCTCCTCTATATGGGGATTTTTACCGTCACGTTCGCGCGCTCGATCCCCAATCTGCATGTGTTCGCTTCGGTCGATCCGACTTTTTCGTATAAGACGTCGACCTACATCGACTCGCTTTACCTGTTGAACAGCCTCGCCGTGTTGCCCTTCGTCTATGTGGTCATGAATGCAACATCGCTGGAGGAGTTGTACGAGCTCGTTCGCGCCATCGCGGTCGGGATATCGATCGAGTCGTTGCTGATCATCGGTTTCATTCTTCAGGACCCGAGCGTGCTGACGAGTTTCGACCGGCTGGGAATTTCCAAGATCACGCTCGCCGTCTTCGGGCTTCACTACAACGACGTTGCGACGAGCTATATTTTGACCGGGCCGCTCTTGCTCTACATGGCACTCCGGCGGGGCGGCTACTGGATTTTGCCATACGCATTATCGTTTGTGGCTATCCTGCTGCTCGAATCGCGCACCGGGCTCGAGGTATTCTTTCTGATGAGCCTCGCCACGCTCGCGGTCATGCGGCGGACCAATATCCTGATCATCATTGTTCCGCTGGTCGCGCTGGGCATATTCGTCACGTTCGGCAGCATCTTGCTGTCGTTCCTGTCCATCGGCTTTACGTCCCACCAGGGCTTCTCGCTGAACGACGCGTTGACAGGCCGGTCCGATTTCATCTGGGCACCTGTGCTGAAAGAGTGGTCGGCCAAGCCGCGGCTGTTCTGGTTCGGCGGCGGCGAGTTCGCGATCATCGCGAGCTACAGCCGCATAAGCGGTGCGACCCTTGACGTTTCCCAGGCGCACAATGCGTTCCTCGAGTTCTTCCTGGACGCGGGGCTCATTGTGTTCGTCTTGTTCACGGGCACGATCAGCTACTACACCTGGAAGGGTTGGAAATGGGCCCGCGCGCACAACAACCGTCTCTTCTGGGTGCTGTTGTTCGGCTGGATCGGTTTTCTGATCAGCTGCATGACAGGGCGGCGCTTCTTTCCTCATGCCGAGAACTGGCTCGTCTTTCCGTTGCTGGCGATGCTCGTCAACATCGTGCGGCTGACCAACAAAGCCGAGGCCGCGCGCGCCGTCCTCCGGCGCGGTCCTAGGCCGCTTGCGGGCGCAAGTTCCGCGAGCAGGAAGTCCGCCTGATCGACGATGCGCATCCTGTTCATCGACTTCGATCTGCCGCACCTGCTCAGGGACAGCGAATATCCCGTCGGCGGATGGGCCGTGCAGTTGCGTCAGATACTGATCGCGCTGTCGGCGGCGGGACACTATGCGGGCGTGCTGACCTGGGAAGGTGCGAACGCGTATGTCGGACAGCAATCCGTCTGCGAGCTCGTGGAGACCTACGACCCGAAGAAGGGAATTCGCAAGCTTCGCTTCGGATATTATTTCCTTCCAGCGCTCATCAGGGGCGTCCATGCATTCAAGCCCGACGTCATCGTCCAGTCCTGTTCCGGCTTCAACACCGGCGTCATGGCCTTCATTGCACGCCTTTTCGGCATTCCTTTCGTCCATCGCATTGCTTGCGACACCGACGCTGACGGCCGGTATACGATCTACCTGAACAGCCGCGAGCAACTCGGATATCGTTTCGGGCTCAAGAACAGCCAGCTCGTCGTCTGCCAGAACGACTATCAACGCGACAGCATCCGGGAGCTGTTCCCGCAAAAACCCGTCCAGATCGTGCGGAATCTGATTCTTCGGGCCGATACGAACGCGGCGCATTCGCCATCGGGGCGAACCTATGTGGCCTGGCTGGGAGTTTTCAGGCGGCAGAAAAATCTTCCGTTGCTCCTGCGGATTGCGACGGCACTCCCGCAGGTCAGGTTTCGCATCGGCGGCATGGCCAATGCGCGTCTCGACGCCGAGACGAAAGCGGCGATCGAAGGCCTGAAGAAACTCCCCAATGTCGAGTTCGCCGGCTATATCCGGCGCGAGGGGGTTTCGGATTTCCTCAAGGGTGCCATCGCGCTTCTGAGCACGTCGGATTTCGAGGGATTTTCGAATGTCTTCCTCGAGGCGCTGCAGAACGGAACGCCTGTCGTGGCGCGAAAGGCCGTGGATCCCGACTCGATCTTCGCGCGCAACAAACTCGGCCTGATCGCGGACGACGAGGCGGGACTGATCGAAAATGTGGAAGCGGTCTGCCGGATGGACGCCGGGACCTATGAACAATTGTCACAGCGCTGCCGCAACTATGTCGACGCCAATCATTCGCCGGAAATAGGTGTTGCCGCGCTGATCGGCGCCCTGTCGATGGTCACGGCCGGCGCACCATCCTGACGATGCGTATCCTCCAGGTCATCGACGCGCTGGGCACCGGTGGCAAGGAGCGCCAGTTCATCGAACTCCTGAAGGGGCTGAAGCGCCAGACGGACGTCGAGACGCGCGTCGTCGTCATGTCCGACGTCATCGAATACGAAGACTTCGCGCGGCTCGGCATTGAAGCGACGCTGCTGAAGCGCCGCATCCGCTACGACCCCGCCGTCTTTTTCCGCCTCGCAAGCGTCGTGCGAAGTTTCCGCCCCGACATCGTTCATTCCTGGAACGCAATGTGCTCCGTCTATGCGGGTCCCGCGGGCGCGCTGGTGGGTGCGAAATTCGTGAATGGCGCCGTGCGCGATGCGACGCCCGAGCGATCCGTTCCGGCGCGGTTGATGCGGCTCGCGGCGCAGCCGTTTTCGGACGTCGTGGTCGCGAACTCGCGCGCCGGCATCGACGCCTACGGCATCGCGCACGCAAAGGCTGCCGTCATCTACAACGGCTTCGACGCATCGCGGCTTTCGCGCGTCGCGGGCGAAGCGGAAACACGGGCCGCACTCGCCATCGAGACGCCTTACGTCGTCGGCATGGTCGGCGCCTTCGACCGGCACAAGGATTACGACACGTTCTTCGAGATGGTGCGGCAAATCTCGGCGAGGCGCACCGACGTGACCTTTGTGGCGCTCGGCGGCGGGAGCCGTCTTGAACGGTACAAGGCGGCCTGGCCGGCCGACCGTTTTCCGAACGTCAGGCTTTTGGGCCGACGCACCGACGTCGAAAGCCTCGTGAACATCCTCACCATCGGCGTGCTGACATCGAACGGGGAAGGCATCTCGAATGCGATCATGGAATACATGGCGCTGAACAAGCCGGTCGTGGCCACGAACGCCGGCGGCAATCCCGAAGTCGTCGAGGACGGCAGGACCGGCTATCTGGTCGGCGACAAGGATGCGGCGGCGCTGACGCAAAGGGTGATCGAGTTGATCGACGATCCCGAAAAAGCACGGGCGTTCGGCGCGCGCGGCCGGGATCGGATCGAGACCGTTTTCAGCCTCGAGCAGCTGACGCGGAATTACATGGACCTCTATCGCCGGCTGCTGGCGTCCGGCTAGCCCGCCGCGTTCAAGCGTCTCTCCCATGCGAGCGCATGGGTGACGATCTCATCGAGGTCGTCGTGCTGCGGCGTCCAGCGGAGCGTCTTGCGGATGAGGCTGGCGTCGGCCACAAGCGACGGCGGATCGCCGGGACGACGCGGCGCCTCTCGCACGGGCAGCGTGTGTCCCGCCACGCGCTCGATCGAACCGATCACCTCGCGCACCGACGCACCGTGACCGTAGCCGCAATTCATGATCGCAGGCGCGCCGCCATCGCGCAGATAGTCGAGCGCCAGCGCATGCGCTGCGACGAGATCGCTGACATGGATGTAATCGCGCACGCCGGTGCCGTCGGGCGTCGGATAATCGGTGCCGAAGATGTCGAGCTGCGGCAGGCGACCCAACGCCACCTGGCAGCCGCGCTTGATCAGATGCGTCGCGCGCGGGCTCGATTGGCCGGAGCGACCGCTGGGATCGGCGCCCGCGACATTGAAGTAGCGCAAGGCCACGAAGCGGAAATCAAAGGCCTTCGAAGCATCCTCAAGCATCCACTCCGTCATCAGCTTGGAGCGGCCGTAAGGGTTGATCGGGTCGGTCGATGTCGACTCGGTCAAAGCGCCGTCATGAGCTTCGCCGTAGACCGCTGCCGTGGAGGAAAAGATGAAGTGCGGTACATGCGATTCGACCGCGGCTTCGATCAGGTTGCGCGCGACGACCGTGTTATTCGCATAATACGCAAGCGGCTGCGCTACCGAGTCCGGCACGACGATCGATCCCGCGAAATGGATGATGGCGTCGATCTTGTGCTCGGCGATGAGCCGTTTGACCAGCGACTGGTCGCCCGCATTGCCCTCGACGAAGACGGCATTCTCCGCCACCAGTCCGCGCGACCCCGTCGAAAGATTGTCGAGTACGACAACCTTCTCGCCCCGCTCGAGCGCCTCATGGACCATGTGCGAGCCGATATAGCCCGCGCCGCCGGTGATCAGAATAGCCATGAAAAAACCCGAAAACCCTTCAGACAACGCTTCCTAGCAGTTCGTGTGCGCCCCGTGAAACCGCCGCCCTTGACCGGGCGGCCAAGTGGCGGAGAGTCGGGGCGGAAAGCATTGGGAGAGAAACGAATGAAACGCCTGGAAGGATGCGCGGCGCTGGTGACGGGGGCCGCGAGCGGGATTGGGCGGGCAAGCGCGAAGCTGTTTGCGGCGGAAGGCGCCAGGGTGATGGTCGTCGATCGTGCGCCCGAGGTCGAGGCGACAGCGAAGGCGATCAAGGACGCGGGCGGTACGGCGCTCGCGCTTCAATGTGACGCGGCCGTCGAAGCCGACATCGCAGGTGCCGTCGACAAGGCGGTCGCAGCATTCGGCACGCTCGATGTGGCCTTCGCCAATGCCGGGGTCAGCGGCGGGCTGAAGCCGTTCTTCGAGCTCGATGCGGCGGACTGGTCGGCCGTGCTGCAGGTGAATTTGGTCGGCGCGTTTCTCTGCGTGAAGCACGCGGCGCGCGTCATGGTCCCGAAGGGCAAGGGCTCGATCATCTGCACGGCGTCCGTCGCGGGCTTGCGCTCGGGTGCGGGCGGCGGGCCGTACAGCGCGAGCAAAGCCGGCGTGATCTCGCTGGTGCAGACGGGCGCGAACTATCTCGCCGGCACCGGCGTGCGCATGAACGCGATCTGTCCTGGTCTGATCGAGACGGGGATGACGAAGCCGATTTTCGATTATGCGCGGGCGAAAGGCTCCGCCGACAAGATCGGCCAGCTCAATCCCTTGAAGCGCTACGGCGAGCCGGAAGAGATCGCGCACATGGCGCTGTTCCTCGCCTCCGACGATGCGTCATACGTGAACGGCCAGGCCATCGCCGTCGACGGCGGCCTCTCGAGCTCGCTGCCTGTCAGGGGCCGGTGGACGTAAATTTTTAACGCGGCGGCCAGGCTGCGCAGCCAACGCGACGCCTGTGCTGAGTCTTTACTTCGGTGAAGGCCGCTTCGTGCCGGCGCCGCCGCCGAGGATATCGGCCAGCGACGGCAGGTGCTTTGCGCGTTCGCGGACCCGCGCCTTGAATTTCTCGAAGCGCATGACGTCGTCGATGCGGCGCGCCAGGAACGCGGCCGTTTCGCTTTCGTCCTCGGTCGTGTCGCTGAACCAGCGCATCAGTGTCGCGGAATAGACGCCGGCAAGGATCGCGCGCTTGGTGTAGAAGTTGAAATCCGTCGAAGTGTCGCCGGCCGCCCGCCACATGGCGTCGACCGTGCGATAGAGAAGCGTGGCGCCGCGCGGCGCGTTCGGCGGCAGGGTGAGAAACGCCGCCGCGCGCCTTGCCGCTTCCTTATGGGCCTTGAGGATCTCGAGCCGGGTCGTCACCGCCTTGGTGATGCGCGCGCGCACTTTCATCGTGCCGAGCTTCGCTTTGGCGAGCCGCGCTTCCATCTCGGAATCGAAGACATCCGAAATCGCTTCAACCAGATCGAGAGGGCCACCGGGAAAAAGCCGCTTCATCGCCCGCACGTCGACGCCGGCATCCGCCGCGGCCCGCTCCAGCACCTCGTCCGTGAAACCGTCGAACCCGACGTGCGGAAGTGCGGCTTCCGCGATCGCGCGCTTGAGCGTCCGATCGTCAGCCTTGCGCTTTTTTGTTGTCGCCTCGGTCATACCGGTTTCAGCCAATGCCGCACTTCGGATTCGAAGATGAGCTTCGAGAGATCTTTCATACGCTGCGGATAAAGAACGCCGTCGAGATGGTCGACCTCATGCTGAACGACCCGGGCGTGGAAGCCGCGGGCGGTGCGCTCGACGAGCTTGCCGTCCTGGTCATAGCCGCGATAGCGGATGTGATCCGGCCGCTCGACGAGGCCTCTGAGGCCGGGCACCGACAGGCATCCTTCCCAGCCGCCTTCGAGCCCGCTGCCCAGCACCTCGACCTGCGGGTTGATGAGGACGGTCAGGGGCGCGGTGTGGTCGAAGCGCTCGGAATCGGTCTCCGCTGGCTCGGCCCGCTCATCCGGGGCCTGGAAGACCACGACCCTGAGCGGCACATGCACCTGCGGGGCTGCGAGGCCCGCCCCGTTGGCGTCGATCATGGTCTCGATCATGTCGCTGACGAGGCGGCGGATGCCCGGCGCCGACGGGTCGGGAACTGGCTCGGCACGCTGGGCGAGGACCGGATGCCCCATACGGGCGATTTTAAGAATGGCCATGATCTTATATGGA
>Ga0335070_10006278_pt1 | contig 13988 bp, 10 predicted proteins | sample Lox_Sample_13_FD_206722 | JGI IMG/M metagenome (GOLD analysis project Ga0335070, IMG submission 206722) | Soil microbial communities from Loxahatchee National Wildlife Refuge, Florida, United States - Lox_Sample_1.3 | ecosystem: Environmental > Terrestrial > Soil > Wetlands | place: USA... | reverse complement strand
CCACCACTATGCTGCGGGCAAACTTGGGATGCTCTTTTGGCACGTGCGGGTAGGCCAGTTTTTTTCCTTCCCAGTATTCCGGATAGTACTTGACTTCCCAGTTCATAACCTTGCCTCCTTACGATCGAATTATGTGCCGGTGCAATCCATATCTTTTGCGGTCAAACCGCGCTCTCCTGTTGCACGGTGCTGCTACACCGAGAAGATCTCCTGTGGAAACTTGTGGAGACAGGGGCTCGCCCCGCTCTCCGTGACCAGATAATTATCGCAGACCGAGACCCAGAGTCTGTCCGAGCCAATAGCAGGGTGCACGACGATATTCATATTCGCTCGCAGTCTCATGCGCTCGTCATCTCGAATTGCAGGTCGCTCAACCAAGTCGTACCCTTGGCCGTGGGCATAGAGGCGCGTCTCCGGTGTTTTGCTGTAACGCACCAGGAACTCGTTATTGGCATCCCAGATTGTTTTCGTGTCAGCGCCCGGCTTGAGCAGCTTCAGCGAAACCTGCTGAGCCTCGCAGCAGAGCCTGTACGCGTCCGAAAGTTCCGAGGGCACGTTACCGGTGAAGAAAGCTCGACCAAGTTCTGCGTACATGCCGCCCGGCCCGTTCACCTCGATCAAAAGAGTAAACGCCTCGTTCTCTTTCAGGGTCCTGTTCTGGTGCTGTCGCTTCTGGTACGTTGCAGGACGCCCAAGCGGACCCGAACCGGCGAGAACGAGCTGCTCTTCACTCCCAAGAAGTGTCGCTTTATGAATGACGTCCGCCACTATTTCGAAGACCTTGCGCCCGGGTTTGATTATTGTTTTCGCGTAGGTCATGACTTCATCCTGCAGCGCGCAGGTTCTCTTGATCAGTTCTATCTCCTCGGCGCTCTTGACAGCTTTGATCTCATCCACCATGTCCGTAGCATCGACGAACGTTGCTTGCGGCATGCGCTTCATCAGATACTCATAGAAGGCATAGGATATTCTGCCCTGACCGATCATGCCTATTTTACTTTTTTTGTCCTTTTTGAGCGTCTCAATGATGAGATCTGCATCGTAGGTAGTGCTGTAATTGATACTGGGAAAGTAGGGCGCACTCAACCTGGCTTTCACACCGCGAAACTGCCACGCCGGTGGCCCCATATCTCCGGGGGGTCTACCGCCGCTGGTGATGGTGGTCATCATATCATCTGCGGGAAAGATAACCGTCATCGGGTAGCCGTTGCGCGCCGCAACGTCTGTAAACCACTTTACATAGCCTCCGAGCCACTCATTCGTGTCCTGCATGACGAGGACATCCAGAGATTTCTCTTTCATCGCGGCCCGCACCGCCGCCCATCGACGTTCAAGCTCTTTGTCCGAAACTCCTAACGTCAGGGCCTCTCTTGGATCATCTGCCATATCTCGCCTCCTATTTCTGTTCGGTGCACTGCCCTGCTTTTTTCCTTTTCCAGCTCGCCGGATCCTGCTGTCGATTCCCTATCCGGGGTCGATTCCCGCCATTCGCAACTGCCTTCCGGCCGAATTCACCACATCATCATATCAGTATCTGACACGTTGTCAAGAGGAAGCCGGATGTGAAACCAGCAGTAATTTCTGCGCTCTCGATAGCTTCTTTATCTCCGTTTCTCTCTTTAAAGCGATGGAAGGCGTGGAGCAGAGTTCCACATAGACCAGCTTCACCGGTCGACGGCCCCGTGTATACTTCGCTCCAGCCTTGCTGCTATTATGCTCCCGGATGCGTTTTCCTATGTTGCCTGTAGAGCCCGTATATAAGCTCTTGTCTGAACACTCAACGATGTAAACGTACGTGGTCACCGGATGCTTATTTTTCATTGACACATTTGCCCCTTGCGGGTAAAGTGATACTCAATAACCGAAAAGGAGAAGAGGCCATGGCTCTCAAAGTGGAGATCAAAGATAACAAACTCTTCGTTGAAATTGACCTGGAAAAACCAACGCCCTCGGCATCCGGTAAAACCCTTGTAGTTGCGAGCACACATGGGAACACCGTTACCTCTGCTGAAGTGGATGGCAAGCCTCTTGTCGTCGGGCTCAACGCTTATATCAAAAAATGACTTGCCGTTAAAGTGCACTCTCTGTTCCTGGTGCATGGGTGTCGGGCCACCCCGGGCTAAGGGGAATAGTATATTCCTCACCTCCTCGTCGCGCACGTCGTCGAACCCCCCCCTTGATCATGGCTTGATAGCCTCCGCCCTTTGTTGTAATTGTTAAAGCATGCTTATTGGAATTAACAGATAGTTGTTTAGGTTTTTTATAGTATTTAAAAAGAGTTTAAAAGATGTCATATATTTTCTTTAATGATTCTTTTGCAGCTTATTAGTTTTTTATGCTATGTTATAAATATACTAAATGTCATACAATATAGTCATCTTTTCTTTTCGGTGAGTCGCCGATGCTGAAGAGCCACCATCTCCCTACCCTGTTCTTACTGCGCGGCTGCCTATCGAAGTAAATCTTGATCGAACCGAAGGCGTTGGTCTCCACCTCGAACCAGTGCTTACGGACGTAAAGTTCAGCACTGCCGTGGTGGCACTTTCCCGTTTCGCGCCACGTGCGCAGCACGTTCACAACCCTTATGGTCTGGCCCCGCCAGGTAAACTCTCGCGGGAGTCCAGGCTCCCCGGCTGCCATGCGCGCAGTGTCGCACGTAGCAACCACCGGCTTAATGGGCTCACTGATAAACTGTTCATGCATTCCCATGACTACACTCATTTCGCGTCAACTCACCATGATTCTCTTTCCACATAATACAGCGCGCCAGGCTAAATGACAACAATGGGAGTCATTTTTCGGTTGGATGGCCGCGGGACCAGTGGTACAATTAGGCGCTTTGCCACCGCAGAAAGGGAGGTGCTTAGATGAAGAATGCACATGGAGTTATGGTTTACGAAAACGTCCGGGAGATGGTTGAGCCACAGCATTCATGTCTCGTCGTGTGGGACGTGCAGAACGGGCTGGTGGACAGGATATTCAATAAAGATGAATTTATGGCTAATCTGAAAGGCCTCATCGAAAAATTGAGAAAGACGATGCCGGTTGTCTATACTAGGATCACTCCTTCTCCCAAAGGCTTTGATTCTTCCTGGCGCTATTATTCGATGATGAAACGTTTCAACGTGGATGATGTTAGCAAGCTGCCTCCATTTATGGCAATAGGCTCGAAAGAAAGGGAAATACCGGAAGCAGTCAAGCCTGAGCCTGCCGACATAGTCCTCGATAAGCACACAGCAAGCATCTTCATCGGAACCAATTTCGAGTACATGATGCGCAACCGTGGCATAACAACCCTGATATTCACCGGCATAGCCACTGAAATCGGTGTGGAGTCTTCTGCGCGTGATGCATCAAACAGGGGGTTTTATCCGGTGATCGTTTCCGACTGCGTATCGTCGGCAGACAAAGCAGCACACGAACGCTCTCTGGAGAACCTGGCTAAAATTCTTGTCGTAGAGAAGTCAGCGAATATTATCTGACCGATGGAGCAGCGGTCTTCCTAGTCCGCCTTGGCGGACGGTCGGCTTGGCCGTTCTTCTACCGCGAGTTCCGATGCGTTCCAGCCACCGCCGAGGGCCTGGATGAGGTTCACGGCCGCGGCCATGCGGCGCCCCTGAATGCTCACTGCTGTTATCTCATTGCTCAGTGCCTGGGCCTGGACTACAATGACAGCGAGGTAGTTGGCCGTGCCCGCCTTGTACTGGTTGGTAAGCACTGTAACATTCTGTTCAGCAGCCATGACCGCTCCTCGCTGCACGTCTGCTTCTCCCTCCAGGATCCGGAGCGCGGCCAGATTGTCTTCAACCTGCTGGAATGCGGTGAGTACGGTCTGACGATAAGATGCAACTGTCGCATCGTAAGCTGCCCGCGCAGCCGCGGTCTGTGCCCTCCTCAAACCACCTTCGTAAACCACTTCCGAAATCCCTGCCCCGAGCGACCAGAAGCGGCTTGGCCACGTGAACCAATTTGATGTGTCAGTGCTTTCGTAGCCGACTGAGCCGTTCAGGGTTACTGTCGGGAAGAATGCCGCTTTGGCAACCCCTATCTGCGCATTGGCTGCTGCCATGTTGCGCTCTGCCACTGCAATATCAGGTCTGCGTTCGAGCAGTTCCGAAGGCACACCAACCGGTATTGCCGGCGGCAATGCAGTAAGCGGCATGGCTGGAAGGGAGAAAACGGATGCGGGCTTGCCGAGAAGCACAGCAATCGAGTGCTCGAGTTGTGCACGCTGCACGCCTATGTCTATTGACTGGGCCTGGGTGCTCTTGAGCTGGGTTTCCGCCAGCAGCACGTCTGCCCTGGATGCTATGCCGCTCGCATAGCGGTTCTGGGTCAACTTCAGGTTTGTTTGATAGGCGGTGATGGTTTCATCAAGAAGCTTCTTCTGGGCATCAAGCATGCGGAGCTGAAAATAATTTTGCGCAACCTGAGCCTGCGTGAGCAGACGAACAGATTCGACTGTTGCCGCGCTTGCCTGAGCGCTTGCCGCGCTGGACTCAACCTGCCGACGAACCCGACCCCAAACATCTATCGCCCAGGAAGCGGTAAGCGGCGCCAGGTAATCGTTGAACGTGTGTCCCGAGGACGAGGAAGTGGTCGCGGTACCACTTCTTGTAGTACTTCCGAGCGCATTCGACGAGCGCAAAGAACGTGTGGCAGAGGCCCCTGCCGTCACCGTCGGGAAGTAGGCCGCACGCGCCACATCGACCAAAGCAAGAGCCTGTCTGAATTGTGCTTCCGCAGCAGCCAGATTCTGGTTGGAGATGTTGACTTGTTCTTCGAGCGCATTGAGCTCCGGGTCATTGAATATCTCCCACCAGGTCCCGCGAGTCAGATGGTCCTTTGGCTCCGCCTGCTTCCAGTTCCCGATTTCCTTATACGCCTCCGGCGTCTCGGCACTAGGCCTGACGTAATCGGGACCCACGGCGCATCCGGTGAAACTGCTTATCATCGCCGTCACGATCAACACGAGTACAAGATTAGACCATACCGAACGCATCCTCATATTCCTCCCCACGGCTACAGGCTCTCCGGTCCGTTTGCTATTTCGCTTGCCATTCTCAACTGCGGTTCCCGACGTTTGCCCTTCAACCACAGCCTGAAACGATCGAGATAGAGATACATCACCGGTGTTGTGTAGAGCGTAAGCGCCTGACTGAAGACGAGTCCGCCGACGATGGTGATCCCGAGCGGCCGTCGAAGCTCCGACGCAACCCCTGTTCCCACGGCCAGGGGCAGAGCACCGAGCGCCGCGGCCATGGTGGTCATCATGATCGGCCGGAACCGCAGCAGACAGGCCTGGTAGATCGCCTCCTCCGGCCTCTTTCCATCCTTGCGCTCCGTTTCCAAAGCAAAATCTACCATCATAATACCATTCTTCTTCACTATTCCAATGAGGAGAAGGATTCCGATGACTGCGATGACCGACAGCTCTGTACGCCAGGCCATAAGCGCGAGCATAGCGCCCACTCCCGCTGACGGCAACGTCGATAAAATCGTGATCGGATGAATATAATTCTCATAAAGGATGCCGAGAACAATGTAGACTGCCAGGAGCGCAAAAAGGATCAGGAGCGGTTCGCTGGCCAGAGCAGCCTCGTAGGCTTGAGCCGTGCCCATGAACTGCCCGCGTATCGTATCAGGCATTCCCATCTCCCGCTTGGCCTTCTCTATCGCCGTTACGGCATCCCCGAGGGCATACCCGGGACCGAGATTGAACGAAATGGTCACAGCCGGGAATTGTCCCTGATGATTTACGGAGAGCGACGTAGGGGTGCGCTCGAAATGGGTAAAAGCGGAGAGCGGCACCATCGGTCCATTGGCAGACCTCACGTAAATGTCCCGCAGTGTTTCAGGGCGCTGCCAGAAGGGAGGAGCAACTTCCATTACCACATGGTACTGGTTCAACTGGGTGTAGTTTATGGAGACCTGATTTTGACCGTACGCGTCATAGAGTGTATTGTCGATAAGCGCCGGCGTAATGCCGAGGCGCGAGGCCGTAGCGCGGTCAATCACTAAATTGGCCTGCAGTCCCCTGTTCTGCTGATCGCTGCTCACGTCCACACACTGGGGCAAGGTACGCACCTTCGCCGTCATACGCGGAGCCCAGGCCATGAGCTGCGCAAGATCGGTGCTCATAAGCGTATACTGATAGAGAGCGCGACTTTGCCTTCCGCCGATACGAAGCTCCTGCACGGGTTGAAGAACGGTCGGCGCGCCCGGGAGCGCCATAAGCTTCGGCCGCAGCCTGTCCATCACTTGCCTTACACTCGATTTGCGTTTCTCAAAAGGTTTAAGGGAGAAAAAGAGTCCCGCGACGTTTGTGCCACTCCCCGTTCCCGTGTAGGCGGACACATCCTCCACTTCCGGATCGCTCTTGATGATATCGACCGCCGCAGCCATTTTCTCCTTCATGGCCTGGAACGAGATATCCTGCTCTGCCTGAATACTGCCGCCGATCCGTCCCGTGTCCTGTTCCGGAAAAAAACCTTTTGGGATGATCCAGAAGAGGCAGCCGTTGGTTACGACAGTCACCACTATGAGGGCAAGCATGATTCGCGAGTGGCGCAAGGCCCAGCCGAGCGTTATCTCGTAGCGGTGGTGCATCCAGTTAAAGGCCCGCTCACTCGCCCGGTAGACGGCCCCGTGGCGTTTCTCATTACCCTTGAGCACGTGCGCGCACATCATAGGCGTTGTCGACAATGATATGGCAAGGGAGAGACCGATTGCCACAGAGAGTGTGACCGCAAATTCGCGGAACAGGCGGCCGACCATGCCTCCCATGAGGAGGATCGGGATAAAAACGGCAACCAGAGATGCGCTCATAGAGAGGACAGTGAAACCGATCTCGCGCGCCCCCAGGAATGCTGCCTGCCTTGGCTTCATCCCCTGTTCGATGTGACGTGTGATGTTCTCGAGAACCACGATGGCGTCGTCCACCACGAACCCGGTGGCAACGGTCAAGGCCATGAGCGACAGGTTATCCAGGTTGTAACCGAAGAGGTACATCACGCCGAACGTGCCAACGAGAGAGACGACCACGGCAACGCCCGGAATAACCGTTGACCGGATATTCCGTAAAAATGCGAAGACGACCAAGAGGACGAGAAATGCCGAGATGAGAAGCGCCCGTTCCACGTCATGCAGGGAGCCTCGAATAGGCGGGGTTCGATCCTGAACGATTGATGTTTTTATGCCGCCCGGCAAGGATGCTTCCAGCTGCGGCAGCAGGGCACGCACGCGATCTACCGTATCTATGATGTTGGCTGCAGGCTGGCGGAGAATGACAACCATAACTGCGGGTTTGCCATTCATAAGTCCAGAGGCGCGAATGTCTTCCACCGAATCCTGCACATCGGCGACATCCGTCAGTTTTACTGGGGCCCCGTTCCTGAATGCAACGATCACGGGCGAATACTGGTATGCCCTGCGGAGCTGGTCATTGGTTTGGATTTCCCAGCTTTTAATTCCCTCGGAGACCTGCCCCTTCGGCCGCATCACATTGGTGCTGGCGATGGCAGTCCGCACGTCTTCAAGACCGATAGTGTACTTGCTGAGCACTGCCGGGTTGAGTTCTACACGGACGGCCGGCAATGATGAGCCCCAGACGAACACCTGTCCGACTCCCCGCACCTGCGACAGCTTCTGCGCCATGATGCTCGTTGCCGCATCGTACATCTGCGCAGCGTCTATCGAGTCGGACGTAAGCGCAATGATCAGAATGGGCGCATCCGCAGGATTGAACTTCCGGTAGCGCGGGTTTTGCGGAAGGTTCGGGGGCAGGAATCCACGGGCCGCATTGATGGCTGCCTGGACATCACGGGCCGCACCATCTATATTCCGGTCCAGATCGAACTGGAGCGTGATGCTGGTCTGGCCGCGGGTGCTCGAAGAAGTCATTTCGGCTATGCCGGCTATGTGTCCGAGCTGCCGCTCAAGAGGGGCTGCAACGGATGTTGCCATGGTCTCCGGATCTGCACCGGGAAGACTTGCCTGCACGTTGATCGTGGGGAAATCCACGGGCGGCAAAGGCGAGACCGGAAGCAGGACAAAGGCCACCGCGCCTGCGAGAAAGAGCCCTATTGTCAGAAGCGTTGTTGCTACGGGTCTCTCAATGAACAGCGCCGAGATATTCATGACTCATCCGTAGGCTGCAAGGGGTCCATGCGGTCCATGGATCGCTCCTCATCGTCTGGTTCCGGCGAACGGTGCCCCTTTACGCGCCTCGCCAGTCGGTCAAATGCAAGGTAGATGACCGGTGTTGTATAGAGGGTGAGTATCTGGCTGAAAATGAGCCCACCGACGATGGTAATGCCGAGAGGATGGCGTAGCTCAGAGCCCACGCCTCGGCCTAATGCCAGAGGCAAGGCTCCAAGGAGGGCAGCCATGGTGGTCATCATTATCGGTCGGAACCGCAGGAGACAGGCCTGGTAGATGGCGTCTTCAGGGCTTTTCCTCTCTTTACGCTCTGCTTCCAGGGCAAAGTCCACCATCATAATGCCATTCTTCTTCACAATACCGATGAGAAGAATGATGCCGATAATCGCGATGACCGACAACTCGGTGCGCCAGGCCAGAAGGGCCAGTATTGCCCCCACGCCGGCTGACGGTAGCGTGGAGAGGATTGTGATAGGGTGGATATAACTTTCGTAAAGTATCCCGAGCACAATGTAGACGGTCACGAGTGCGGCGAGGATCAAGAGAGGTTCATTGGTGAGCGCTGCCCTGAAAGCCTTGGCAGTGCCCTGAAAGCTTCCCTGGATACTGGCCGGCATGTTCATCTGTTTCGCAGTCGTTTCAAACGCGTCGACCGCGTCACCGAGGGCTGCTCCGGGAGCAAGGTTGAATGATATAGTAAGGGCTGGAAACTGTCCCTGGCGTGTGACTACGAGGGGTCCACTCTTTTCAGTTGTCTGAGTGATCGTCCCGAACGGCACCTGCCCGCCGCCTTGCGAGCGAAGGTACATCGCCTGCAGCGCTGCAGGACCCTGCTGAAATTCAGGCTTGACAGTCAGAATGACACGGTATTGATTCAACTGCGTAAAGATCGTAGAAACCTGTCGTTGTCCGAACGCATCATAGAGCGCATTGTCGATGTCGAGAGGAGCGATACCGAGGCGCGCAGCTGTTGCGCGGTCAATGGTAACCGAGAGGTTTAACCCCTGGTCCTGCTGGTCGCTGCTTACATCTCTCAATTCAGTGTTCTTACTCAGTGCTTCAACGAATTTAGGACCCCAGGTGTTCAACTCATCAATATTGGGATCCTCAAGCGAATATTGAAATTGGGTGCGGCTCACGCGGTCCTCGACGGTCAGGTCCTGCACAGGCTGCATAAAAAGTTTAATCCCTTCTACTTTCGAAAGATGTGACTGGAGGCGCCTGATCACGTCGCTCGCGCTCATTCTCCGTTCTTCGAGCGGCTTCAGATTGATCTGGATTCTTCCGCTGTTCTGGGTCGTGTTGATGCCATCTATGCCGATGAATGAAGAGAGGCTCTCAACAGCAGGGTCCTCCAGGATCGTGCGGACAAGCGCCTGCTGCTCATGCGCCATGAGATCGAATGATATCGACTGCGGTGCTTCAGAAATACCCAGTATAAGTCCTGTATCCTGCACCGGAAAAAAGCCTTTTGGAATGATGATGTAAAGCAGCACGGTGAGCACCAGCGTACCCGCGGCCACGAGCAGGGTCGGTCTCTGTCGCGCGAGCACCCAACGCAAAGTCCGGCCGTAGTAGGCGATCGTTCTATCGAACATTCGTTGAGAGGCCCGGTAGAACCTGCCCTGTTGTTCTTCGGGCGTATGCTTGAGCAGCCTCGCGCACATCATGGGCGTCAGGGTCAGCGACACCGCAGCCGAGATGAGAATGGTAATGCCGAGCGTGACCGCGAATTCACGAAACAAGCGTCCCACCACATCCTGCATAAAGAGCAACGGAATCAGTACGGCAATCAAAGAAACAGTCAAAGACAGGATGGTGAAGCCGATCTGCTTCGACCCTTTGAGAGCCGCCTCCAATGGCGAATCGCCCGCCTCAATAAAACGCGATATGTTTTCGATCATGACAATCGCATCGTCCACGACGAAACCGGTCGAGATCGTGAGGGCCATGAGGGAGAGATTGTTCAGGCTGAAGCCGAGAAGATACATGGCGCCGAAGGTTCCGACAAGAGATAAAGGAACCGCCACGCTCGGAATTGTCGTTGCAGAGAAATTCCTAAGAAACAGAAAGATGACGAGCACAACCAGGATCACCGCCAGCATCAGCTCAAACTGCACGTCTTTAACGGACGCGCGAATAGTCGTGGTTCGGTCTGTCAGCACCGACACGTGCACTGTGGGCGGCAAGGAACTCTGGAGTTGAGGCAACAGGCGCTTGATCCGATCTGCGACCTCAATAACATTGGCTCCAGGCTGGCGCTGAATATTGACGATCACCCCGGGGGAATTATTGATCCAGGCGGCCTGTCTCACATTCTCCGCGTCGTCAATCGCCTCGGCTACGTCAGTCAATCGCACGGGTGCATTGTTACGATAGGCGACCACCAGGGATCGATATTCCTTAGCCGAAAAGAGCTGATCATTGGCCCCGATGATGTAGGCCTGCCGCGGACCGTCGAAGCTGCCTTTAGCCTGGTTGACATTGGCTGCCACAATAGCAGCTCTCAAGTCCTCCATGGTCATGTTATAGGCAGCGAGGGCTTTAGGGTTGGCCTGGATACGCACTGCAGGCCTTTGCCCGCCGCTGATGCTCACGAGTCCGACGCCGGGCAACTGAGAAATCTTCTGGGCAAAGCGCGTGTCTGCCAGGTCCTCGACTTGAGGCATGGGCAACGAATCGGAAGTCAAACCCAATGTAAGAATCGGGGCATCGGCAGGGTTTACTTTACTGTAGACCGGCGGAATCGGAAGGTCCCTCGGGAGGTACGTGAAGGACGCGTTGATCGCAGCCTGTACCTGCTGTTCTGCAACGTCCAGGCTGAGTTCTAATGTGAATTGCAGCGTGATGATCGAAGCCCCGCTGGAGCTCGTGGACGTCATCTGCGTCAGGCCGGGCATCATGCCGAACTGACGCTCCAGAGGAGCCGTTATTGACGAAGCTATGACATCCGGACTTCCGCCCGGATAGAAGGTACGGACCTGGATAGTGGGATAATCAACCTGAGGCAGCGCAGATACCGGCAGTTGCTTGTACGCCACGGCACCTGCCAGGATAATAGCGACCATCAGCAGCGTTGTTGCGACAGGCCGCAGGATGAATATACGGGAAAGGTTCATCGGCCGCCTTTTGGCGTCGTATCATCCGCCTGGACTTTCACCTCCACCCTTGCGCCATCTCGCAGCCTCTCTGCACCATCGACGACAACGAGTTCACCCGGTGTCACTCCGGACTTTATAACGGTCAGGCCTCTCTGGGTTTCTCCCATTTCAATCAAACGCTGCGTGACCGTCTTGTCGGCATTTACAATGTAGACATACGTGCCTCGCGGACCGCGCTGGGTGGCTGACGCCGGGACCACGGTAGCTCCGACCCTGACATCGACAAGCAGGCGGGCATTCACAAATTGATTGGGGAAGAGCTGGTTATCTTTATTATCGAATGTTGCCTTAAAACGTACGGTGCCCGTCGTGGGGTCGACCTGATTGTCGATCGTCAGCAACACTCCCTCTGCGATTTTGCGCTTATCGTCACGGTCCCAGGCCTCGACGGCTAACGGGTTGCCGGCTTTGAGCTTGGGAAGCACAAGCGGAAGGTTATCTTCCGAGATCGGAAAGACAACGGTGATAGGCTGAAGCTGGGTGATCACAACGAGACCATTTGCATCAGTCGCGTGGACGATGTTGCCCGGATCCACAAGGCGCAGACCAACCCTGCCGGTTATCGGCGACGTGATACGGCAGTAGACGAGCTGCAGTTTAGCGTTATCGACCAACCCCTGGTCCGTCTTGACTACGCCTTCGTACTGGCGCACTAACGCTTCCTGCGTATCTAATTGCTGCTTCTGAATCGAATCTTCCTTCCACAGCACCTTGTAGCGTTCCAAGTCGACAAGCGCGTTCTTCAGCAGCGCCTGGTCGCGGACCAACTGTCCCTCGGCCTGTGTGAGCTGGACTTGAAAAGGACGGGGATCAATGGTGGCCAGCAGGTCTCCCTGGTTAACCATCTGCCCTTCCCGATAAAGTACCTCCATCAACTGACCGTCGACGCGGCTCTTTACGGTAACCGTGTAAACCGGCGTGACCGAGCCAAGCCCGCTGATATAGATACTGAAGTCGCTCTTCTTCGCCTGAACGGCCACCACAGGAATGCCTGGAGGAGGGGCTTTCTGTTGATTACCAGCAGTGCCGAGCGGCATCTTCCCTGTCCTGACAAGAACGGCATACGCCGCAAGAGCCAGGAGACAGATTACCAGCAGCACAACCCACCAGCGCTTGCGCGAAGGTTTGGAATCTGTGTTCTCAGGTGATTTGTTCTCTTCGACGTCTCGCGTGGACATGGCGCTCATACTCACATAGGTGGCCTGTATACGGTCGGGCCCGTTTGATTGGCAGTTACTCGCACCGACATCGTTTGGCCTAGGGCGTAACTCATCGTAACATGGCCCTTCGTTCCGGATATGCTGTCCCAGCTATGCAAAAACTCGACCACGAGCTTGTTTTCTCTTCCCTAAATTGAGTCGTCAGATACTCTGAAAACGTTACAAGGGAACCGCTTCTGTAGTTCGAACAACGAGGCCACGCTCTTTTAGACCTTCCTAATCCCTGGCCGGCCACTTCGGATAACCATACGGTTTTTCTCAAAAGGCTAGCTTTACGCAAACTTATGTAGCCTAATACAGCCTCATGCGGCTTGTCAACCTGGCTCTTCAGCGCGTGTCCTTGTATCCACCCGGCTACTTCTCTCTTCTCCAAAAGATGGTGGTGTCCCGGAGCGGCCCTTTCTTTTTACAACATTCTAAACGATGAACTTAACGGCGTGATTACGCGAAGATTACAAACTCGTAATGCTTGATGCCACATGCGTGGCCAGATTTGGCTGCTCCCGAGGAATCGAGGAAGCGGATATGCGGAAGAACAAAAGAAGAGATTGATTTCTGCAGCTTGATACTCGCGAAGCTCAGGCTTGGGGGGGGACCCCAGAGCCCTCAAAGGGCTCTGGGGGGTGGAGGAGACCACGGGGAAAGGAGGGTGCTCCTCCTCGGTCTACTTAATTCATTTTTAGACTGCTTCAGTCCGTATACTAATTAAGTAAGCAAGAGTTATGCCACATTATCTGACACGGAAGTGCTTGAAAGTAATATGTATTATTACGGCGTGGCTCAAGAAGGGTGCACCCTCAGACAAAATTTGCTGGTAAAGCGTCACCGATTCGACAAGGCGGCTGCCCCGAGTACCACTTGATCGGGTCAGACAACATGCATGGGTTACGTCAGTTTGCATTCAAAAATAGAGCGAGGCGACCAGGAGGATAGCGACGGAGGCGTACTATTAGTACGTCGGAGTCGTGCCGACGCAGGCAACGAAGCTATATGAATGAAGGCAAGCTGACGTTAGCCTTCGCTGGTGATGAACGCCGCCATAGGCGGTGGAAACGGGAATTGAGACCGGTATTCCCTGGCCGCAACTATAGTCCGCGACAGTTCGTCTAGGTTCTTGAAAAGTTTCTGGCGCTCCGCCTCAATTCTCCCTATGACAAGCTCTTCATTAGCAAGACAGACCATTGCGACCTTTGACTCCAGATCAGGTCTCGCGGAGAGAAGTTGATCGGAGAGGCTTTTTCTCTTCAGGAGTAGTTTGATAGATTCATCAGCATCCTCATCCTGAAGAGCGCGCGACGTGCATCCAATGAATAGAGTAACAAGCTTTTCTTTCAGTTCTTCCGAAGGCCGGTCAAAAGTCAAGATTTCCTCTTGGTCCCAGGCTAAATCGACGGCAGGAAGGGGCCGTTTAGACACTTCATCAGAAGGTTCAGCGTCCGAAACCTCG
>Ga0335070_10006276_pt1 | contig 13989 bp, 15 predicted proteins | sample Lox_Sample_13_FD_206722 | JGI IMG/M metagenome (GOLD analysis project Ga0335070, IMG submission 206722) | Soil microbial communities from Loxahatchee National Wildlife Refuge, Florida, United States - Lox_Sample_1.3 | ecosystem: Environmental > Terrestrial > Soil > Wetlands | place: USA... | reverse complement strand
CAAAAAGTGCTGCTGAGCCGGATCTTGCTCCCCTCTCCATTCCATGGAGAGAGATTATTCTATATGGACAAAAAGTGCTGTTGAGCCGGATCTTGCTCCCCTCTCCATTCCATGGAGAGGGGCCGGGGGTGAGGTCTGTGTGTGACGACCGATCCTATTAGGCCTCATTCTAGCACCTATGGGAGCCGGGAGCGAGGTCTTTATTAAAACAGGCTTAACTGGGTTGGCTCGTCCTTGGGTTTTTCGGGCAGCTTTTCGGGTTCTTCGGCTTTCTGGGCTGCTTTCGCAGCGGCGCGGGCGTTTTTGGCCTGATTGATGAATTCCGGCAGGCCGGTAAAGTCCTTCTCGAGGGCCGGGCGCAGGCTGGGCTGGTGCAGAGCGGCAGCGGGGTGGTACATGGGCACCACCAGGCGTCCCTTGACCCAGGCGGCCTGGCCATGAACGTCGCTGATCTTGGCAAAGGGCATGAATTTTGCCATCGAGTAGCGACCCAGGGTGACGATGACGCGGGGCGAAATGGCCTCGATCTGGCGGTCGAGGTAATCGTTGCAGGCGTCCAGCTCGTCCGGCAGGGGATCTCGGTTGCCGGGCGGGCGGCACTTGACCACGTTGGTGATAAAGACGTCCTGCCGCTTGAGGCCGATCTGCGCCAGCAGATCATCCAGCAGCTTGCCGGCCTGCCCAACGAAGGGGCGGCCCTGCTCGTTTTCGTAAAATCCAGGGCCTTCACCGATAAACATGATCTCGGCATCAATCGGCCCTTCACCGGGGACGGCTTTCTTGCGGCTGAAATGCAGGGCGCATTTCTCACACACCGCCACCTGGCTGGCTACTTCTTGCATTACTTCAGAGGGATTCATAATACTGCCTCCCAATAAATTTTTATCTTACCTCACGCCCGCCAGGGCAGGTGTGGGGTTTAAATTCTAATGGTTCCAGCGTCATCAGCAGGGCGTCTTCCTGGGTGTCGATATAGTAACGCGGGCGGACGCCGGTGACCTTGAAACCGAACTGCTCGTACAACTTCTGGGCCGTCAGGTTGTTGCGGCGGACCTCCAGATAGACCTTGGTTGCCCCGTGGATGGCGGCGTCTTCGAGGGCCACTACCAGGAGCCTGCGGCCGATGCCCCGGCGACGGAAGGCCGGATGGATGGCAATGGTGGCGATGTGGGCCTCGTCCAGGATGATCCAGGCCACCAGCATGCCCACTACCTGGCGCGCCCCGGCGGCGTCAATCGCTTCCGCTACCCAGGGGCGCGAATTCTTGTTTTCGGTCAGCTCAAAACGATAGGAGCGTTCCGACCAGGGCAAGGAGAAGGAGAGGACGTCGATGGCGTATACCTGCTCCACATCCTTCAGCTCCATGGGCCGCAGGATGACTTCTACCGCCTGGTTGGCTTCCATCACTCCGGAATGACCTCCGCCACGTGAAGGTAAATGGGCGAGAGCGTGATGGGATCGTCAATGGCGCCTGACTGCCATCGCTCCCAGGCCAGCTCTGCCAGGAAACCCGGCCGGCGCACGGCGTGGGCGGGCGAAGCTAACACCACGTTCTTACGCTTGCGGCTCAACACCTGGCGCTCGTGGGCGTTCAGCTCGCCAATGACCAGGGTCGGCTTGCGGATCAAATCCGAAAGCAGCTCCACGTTTGTGAGCTGGGCATCACCCTGGGCCTGCCAGCGGGTGCCCAGCAGGCAGGTGTACCAACGCACCGCCAGGCGGCCGCGCCCGGCCTGCAGCACCGCCGTCATGGGCAGGTCGCTGATCGGCTCGGAAGCAGCCACAATGTCCAATGACGGCACGCCGATGATGGGGATGTGGAGCGCCAGGGCCATGCCCTTGGCAACCGCCAGGCCAATACGCAGACTGGTGAAGGAGCCCGGCCCCAGGGCCACGCCGATGGCCTTCAAATCGGTCGGGCGCAGGCCACAGCGGGTGAGCATTTCTTGAATCGACGGCGCCAGCTCAACCGTATGGTGATTGTGAGTCTGCCAGACCGTCTCACCGACTATCTGCACACCGTCATACAGGGCCAGCCCCATCCATTGAGTCGAGGTATCAATTGCCAGCAGCATGCTCACCCTCCAAAAGAATGGCGGCGGAAATCCGCCAGCAAACGCTCGTAACGCGCCCCAAAGGGTAAAAAGATCATGCCGCGCTGCTCGTCGGCGATCCAGCGCAGCTTGACCGACAAATACTCAGGCGGCAACACCTCCTGGATGCGCTCGGCCCACTCGACCACCAGCGCCCCGCTATCCAGCATCAGGTCCAGGTCGAGATCCTCGGCCTCGCAGGCATTTTTCAGGCGGTAGGCATCCAGGTGGCTCAGGATGATCCCATCCGGGCGGCGGTACTGGTTGCACAGGACGAAGCTGGGGCTCGAAACGGGGTCGAGCGAGCCCCAACCCTGGGCCATACCCTGCACGAGGGTCGTCTTGCCGGAACCCAGGTCGCCGGTCAGGCAAACCAGGTCGCCATCCCGCAGCAGCGAGCCCAGGCGAATTCCTAACCGCCGGGTCTGCTCGGGGCTGCGACTGAAGAATTCGAGGGAGCGCGAATCGAGAATGGGCATAGGCGCCTACTTCTGGGTGATGACCGGTTTGGTTATGCCCAGCGTTTCAGCCACCAGGCGGGCAATCTGGCGGGCGGCGTCTGGCTTGGCCAGGCGGTGAGCTGCTCTGCCGGCTGCGATGCGCTTTTCAGGGTCGTACAGCCATTCACGCAGGGCCCTGACCACCAGGCGAGGCTGTGGGGCCCACAGGCCCGCCCCTTCTTCCATTACATATGCCACATTACCATCTTCCTGGCCTGGCATGCGGCTGTACAGGATAAGCGGAATGCCGGCGATGAAGGCTTCACTGATGGTGCCAGGGCCAGCCTTGGTGACCAGCACGTCGGCGGCGGCCATAAAATCGGGCATTTCCTTCACGAAGCCGTAAATATAGGCCGGGATGTTCCACTCGTGTTCTTCGAGGCGTTCTTTCAGGCGCTTGTTGCGCCCGCACACCACCACCAGGCCAGCCGGCAGGCGGGCCTTGTCGATCGCCAGGGCATTTTTGCCGATGGGGCCCATACCCTCGCCGCCGCCCACGATCAGGATGATCGGCAAATCTTGCGGCCAGCCCAGGCGCTCGCGCAGGGTGCGCCGGTCTGCGGACGGGTGGCAAAAGCGGTCCGCCACAGGCAGACCGATCACCTCGAACTGCTCCTCGCGCATGCCCAAAAACAGACCGCGCTCCTTGGCATATTCGGTCGGCACGATGATCTTATCGGAACGCCGGTCGTACCAGAAGGCCGGGGTAGTCACAAGGTCGGTCACCACGGTAATAAAGGGTGGGCGCTCGCCGCCCTTTTCTTCCAGGATATCGATAAATGATGAAATCGGGATCGGGTGGCAGGAAACGATCAGGTCGCAGGGGTGTTGCTCGATCAATTTCTGGTAATACTGGCGCACGTAGGGCGTCAGGACCGAGTTGGCGATGATCACCCGCCGGCGGCCATCTAACAGGGAATAGCTCACCTCCCAAATGCTGGGCATCTGGGCAAACATCGGGTAGGTAGGAATGGCCAGGTGAAGGGGCGAGGGGGCGTTGCGAAAGATATCCACCATCTCGGTGTCGATCTGGCCCGGAAACTCCAGGCTAATTGCTTCAATGATAGCTTCAGCGGCGCTGCGATGACCTCCTCCCGTGTCTGAGAACAAGAACAGGATCTTCGGTCGCTCATTTCGATGAGGTCTCATCGGTTCCTCGCGGCAGGATGGTTTTCAGGCGGTGGGCCAGCTCGCGGCGGGGCAAAAGCACGTGTCTCCCGCATTGGCAGCACTCCAACCCGATGTCGGCGCCCAGACGAACGACCTTCCAGAGGTAGCTCCCGCATGGGTGCGGCTTGCGAAGTCGCACGATATCCTCCAGCTTGAGATCGGGCAGCACAAAATCATTATACCACCCCATGATATAATGAAGATAATTGAGGGTGCATTTGGTTTGAGTGTTTTTTTCTGTAAAATGCGGGGAATCCCCCGCATTTTACAGAAAATAAAACACTCAATCCAAAAACAAAAGTAGAGTGCAACCATGTTATTTGGAACAACGGCAACCATTTTTATCATTCGGGCGATCACGTTGGTGATAGCTTTTACAATTCACGAGTTTTCACACGCCTGGGTGGCAACCATGTTCGGGGACGAGACACCGCGCATGTACGGGCGATTGACACTTAATCCCCTGGCTCACCTCGACCCGCTGGGCTCGCTGCTGCTTCTTTTCGCCGGGTTTGGCTGGGCCAAGCCGGTGCCGATCAACCCGAGCGCCATGCGCTCGCGCTCAGGGGTGATGTGGACCTCACTGGCCGGCCCGTTTTCCAACTTCTTGATGGCAATCATCGCCGCCATTCCGCTGCGCCTGGGTGTGTCGCCCAGCTCGTCGAACCTGGTGGGCTACTTCCTGATCAATTTCATGCAAATCAACCTGGTGTTGATGTTGTTCAACCTTATCCCGATCGCTCCACTGGACGGCGAGAAAATTGCCGAGTACGTCTGGCCACCTGCCTGGGGATCGGCGCTAGAAAAGATCTCCCGCTTCGGCCCGATCATTCTGCTGGCGGTTGTTTTCCTGCTGCCCTACATGGGTATCAACCTGCTGGGCATGGCCCTTAACGCTCCATTGAATAACCTGGAACATCTGCTGATCGGAAACGCCCTGTTCTTGCCATGAGAATACCATGACCATTCAAATCACCGTATTGGGTTTAGGACAGGTCGGCGTTTCGCTTGGCCTGGCGCTGGGCGAGCACAAAGACCAGGTCCTGCGGGTGGGCAACGACCGCTCCTCGGAAACCATGCGGGCCGTGAGCAAGTTGGAGGCCTTCGACCAGCTTACTTACAACCTGTCTTCGGCGGTGGAGAAAGCGGATGCGGTCATCCTGGCAGTGCCGGTCGACGAAATCCGCAAGACGCTGGAGGAATTCGCCCAGGACCTAAAGCCGGGGACGTTGGTAATCGACACTGCTCCGCTTACCCTGAAAGTGATGAAATGGGCCGAGGAACTGCTGCCGGAGGGACGATTTTTCATTTCGATGACGCCCACCCTCAACCCGATCTACCTGGAAGAGGTGAAGTCCGGGGCGGAGGCCGCCCACGCCGACCTGTTCAAGAACAGCCTGATGGTAATCACGTCCCTGCCGGAGGTAGGCGAAAACGCCTTCAGGCTGGCGTCTGATCTGGCGACCATGCTGGGCAGCAGCCCTTACTTTGCCGACCCGTGGGAAGTGGACGGCCTGCTGGCGGCAGCCCACATCCTGCCCCGGCTGCTGGCGGCAGCCCTGACCAACGCCGTATCGTGCCAGGCCGGCTGGACCGAGAGCCGCAAGCTGGCTGGCAAGGCCTTTGCCCTCGCCAGCGCGCCCACCCTGTTGCCGGACGAGACGAAGCTGCTGGGCCAGGCCGCCCTGCACAATTCCGAGAATACGCTGCGCGTGCTGGGCAATCTGGCGGCCGAGCTGGAAAGCCTGCGCCAGGCGATCGAAACCCAGGACGAGGAGGCGCTGTCCGAGCAGCTGGAACGCGCCCGCCAGAGCCGCCTGAAATGGTGGAACCAGCGCAGCTCTGGTGATTGGAGCGACCGCAAGGAAGAGCCGCTGTCCAGCGCGGGCGATTTTTTCGGCCAGATGCTGGGTTTTCGGAAGAAGAAAAAGAACTGATTTTATTTTCGATGGGCAGCGAAGCTGTCCATTGAAAATAAAGAGGAAAACATGTTTTTTTGCTACATTTTAGAATGCGCGGATGGGACGTTTTACACCGGCTGGACAACCGACCCGGACCGGCGCCTGCGCACGCACAACCGGGGAGCCGGGGCCCATTACACCCGCACCCGCCGCCCGGTGCAACTGGTATATATAGAGATCCAGCCGGACCGCGGCCAGGCCATGCGGCGGGAGCGCCAGATCAAAACGTTCGACCGCCAGCGAAAAAAAGCCTTGATCGAAAAATACCGGGGGGACGCTAGCGCATGAAGAAGAAACCTGGCAAGCGGGCGTGGGGGCGGATAGGGCAGGCGCTGATCCTGCTGGCGCTGCTGGTTTCAGCCTGCAATTACCAGACCATCGGGGGTGTCTCCTCGATCAAGAAATTCACCCCCACTGCGGCCACCTTTTCAAAGAGCCTGCCAACCACCTCGAAGGGCAAACAGCAGCCCCAGGCCCAGCAAGGGACCCCTACCCTGAACCCGAAATCGGTCCAATGCCGCCTGTCCAACCTGACCCCCAGCGCCACCTGGAACGTGACCGGGCAGGGATTGGCAGGGTCACTGACGCTGACCAATTACTGGCCGACGGCCTGTACCCTGGTGGGCATGCCCGCCCTGGGCCTGACCGACGACAACGGCCAGCCTTACCCGCTCAAGGTGACCGCCCCCACCCCCAGCCCTAACCCGCCGATTTTTCTGTTCAATGAGAACACCGTTGGCGAAATTCGCTTCACCTGGAGCAACTGGTGCGGACCAGCTCCCAAGGGAGCCATGCGCGTGTCGGTGACAATGGCCAGGCAGACCGTGGCAGCGCTGTACGTGATAGTAGAAGATGGAAACGGCAACCCCCTCAGCGACGTGCCCCCATGCACTGATAAAAGCAAGTCCTCCACGTTAATCGTGCAGGACCTGCGCATCCTAAACTAGTATCTTTGAGGTTGGGATGGGCCACAAAGCAGTCCATCCCAACCCCAAAAATATTTTTAATCTACGAACACCGGCAGGTGGCCGAGCGAAATGATGTCGGACCACTTGGCGCGCTCACCCTCGGTGAATATCGCTGCCTCGGCGACCACGGTTGCCCCGGCCTTCTGCATCAGGATGCGCATGCCCTGGAGGGTCGAGCCAGTGCTGATCACATCGTCCAGGATGATGACCGCTTTGCCTTCCATGAAATGCAGATCCTTCTCATCCAGGAACAGGATCTGCGGCTCACCGGTGGTGATAGAAAGCGTTTCGGCCTGCAGGGCGTGGCCCATGTAGGGCTTATAGGATTTGCGCAGGATCACGTAAGGCTTATTCATCTCAGCGGAGAGGGCAAACGCCAGCGGGATGCTCTTGGTCTCAGCGGTCACCAGGGCGTCGAAAACGTGACCCTTGAGCTTTTCCGCCAGGGCCTTGGCGCAGGCCTGCACCAGCTCGGTGTCGCCCAGGATATTGAGGATAGCAATACGCAGGCCGGGCTTGATCTCAAACAAAGGCAGATCGCGGTGCACACCAGCAATTTCGACCGGGTAAACAGGACGATTTTCGGACATTTCAATTCCCTCCAGGATTTCGGGCGAGGTTTTATTCTCAGGCTAAGCCCTTAGTTTATCATAATTTTAATACGGCAACCGGACAGGCACGGATAAACCTTCGGTTTACCCGTGCCTGTCCGGTTGTCACATTAAAATAATTTTTAACTGCCGGTTGACACCCTCACCCGGCGGGCGATCAGAATCACTACCAGCAGCAGGACGGCCAGGCCGATCATGCCAGGCAGGCCGACCTGGTCAGCGAAGCCCGTCTTGGGCAGGCCGGTGGGGGTGACCTTGGGCGTGCCGGACCCAGCCACGCCGGTGCCGAGGGCCAGGGCGGTAGAAGTCTGGTTAGCGGCCGACAGGGTGGCGGTGGGCGGAATTGGGGTGTTGGTGGTGGTTGGAATGGCTACAACCGGGGTGTTAGTAGCCGGAATCCCCTGCGGGGCCACGGTCGGCAAGATGGTTGCGGTCGGCACGGCAGCGGCGTTCAAGGTCTGCTGATTAAATGCGGCGCGCATCTGATCAGTGGCTGCCAGGGCGATCTGGGTGTTCTGAGCGTTGATACGGGCGGCCTGGTCGATGTTGGCTGCCGGGTTTTTACTCAAAAGGACCACGCCCAGGGCGATCAAGGCGATCACCAGCAGCGCCCCAATAATCGTAATGAGTACTACGAAGGAACGCCCGCCGCGGGGTGGCTTTTCGGGCGGGATCGCAGGGCCCTCTTCAAACCCTTCCAGTTGGTTGTCGCTGTCTTGTAAATCACTCATGGACGCTTCTCCTCTTTTGTCCGCAAACTCCGGATGGAGCGGTATATATTATTCTAGCACATCCAGGTTTGCAAGGGGCACAGTTATCAGCTCATTATTTTCAAGCCGCACGTCGGCGGCCGGGGCGCTGACACCGCTCATCAGGCGAGTGGCGCCGGGGCGAATTTGAAAAATCACCCCCACCCGAACCGGCTCGGGCAGGCCGACCACGCGCACCACTTTACCAGGCTTAAACTCGGTGGTCGCAGCTGGCTCGGAGCCTTCAGCCGGCAGCGGCAGGATCACCTCGGGCACTTCGCCGCTGTAGGGATTGCGGGCGCTGGCTTTCACGCAGGCGTCGCGCTTCTCGGAGGTGATCAGGATCTTGTAGGCCACGCTGTCGTAGGGAAGCTTGCCGAAACCTTCAACAACCAGCACCGGGACCTGGATTGAGCTGGCCAGAGGAATCAGGTCAGGGCTCATGCCGCTCAGGATCAAGCCGCGCAGGGGCAGGCTCTCGGCCATGCGAAAGACTTCCGGATCGGCGCACGGGCCGCACACCGCCACGGCGCCGCGCATACCCACGTCCAGCTTGGCGACCGTCATTTCTTCTTCCGGGGATTTGGCCACCAGCAGCAGCATGCCCTGGTCAAAACGGTCGTTGCCCCATACACCCTGGATGAGAGCGCCGTGCGTTTCGAGTACCACGCCGCGCTCCGGGATCACTTCGCCTACCACTCCTGCAAAGCCGGCCGGCAGGCGAATGAACTCGCCGGGCACTTCGATCAGGACGCGCCCGTTGTAGATGGCGACCAGCTCGCCCTCGACCGGCGAGCGCACGACGCGCGCCAGCAGCCCCTTGGTTTGGGCGATGACGTCGCCGACCTGCAGCTTCTCGCCCTCGTTGCGCTCGATCAGCTTCTCAACATCGTTGGCGCGCGGCATGGCCAGCGCCCGGCGAATATCGATCAGGATGTGCTGGCCCAATTTGCGCCCTTCGGCCACGATATCGTTGGCATTCACTTTCTGACCCGGGTGCACCAGCACTCGCCCCGGCACGGGTAAGAGCCGCGGGCGGCGGATAAAAGTAAGCGGCAAAATATGGGTCACAGGAGCCTGCATGCTTTTCCCTCACTCAACAGGTTGCAATTATCATACCCGTTGCAAGAATGATACCAACTCTCGTATTTTCGAAGGTTATATTTTTGGTTTTTATTTGGGGGACTGCGCCCCCCAAACAAAAACCAAAAATAAGTTTTGATAAATCAACCGCCCAAGGCCATGGCCCATTTCTTGAGCTGGTCGCGCCGGCGAGAGGCGTCCTCCGGAAGTTCCAGCGGGCGGCCGCGCCCGTCGATCACCGCGCCGCACGAACCGCCGATAATCTTGTACTTGACGTTCTTCTTCGAGCTGCGCGGATCGACCCGGGTGTCGCGCAGGCATTTCAAATGGAGGATGGCTACCTGCCCCTGTTGGAGCGGCAGCGCCACCAAACCGCCCTGGCGCACTTCCAGGCGGGTGTCGTTACCGCCGCCCTCGTACTCCAGGCGGGCTTCCAGGATGGGTGTGCCGTACTTGGCCGAAGAGATAGGGGAAATGACGGTCGCAAGGCGCAGGAAGGCGCCCGAATCGAGCACCTGCACCGGCAAGAGCGGCAGAAACTCGGAAATGGCGCCCAGCGTAGGGGTGAGGTTGTTCTGGTCGAGCACAAGGTTCGTGATGCCCACCGGCTCCAGCCCGTCTAAAAGCATCAGCAGGCTTTGGACCGGCGAGGCAGCCTGGTTGATGGTGGCTCCGCTGGCCAAAATGGGGTCGTACAACTGCACCTGGGGGTCGGGGTAGCGAGCCAGGAACTGCTGGCGGGCGAGCCGCAGGGCCTGGCGGGCCAGGGCCTGTTCGATCGCCAGGGTATCCTGGCTGGCCGGCAGGCTGGCCGGGTGGACCGTCTTTTGCCACAGGTAATCGCTCACGACGTCGTCGGGCACGTGCAGCGGCAGCCACCTCACAATGTCTTCCAGGGTAGACTGTTCAATCAGCCTGGCAGCGCCCTGGCCCATCCCAATAGATGAAACGAGCAGGTTCAGCCGGCCGGCCTGGCCGGCAGCCATGACAGTGCTGCCGGCGCCCAAGTCAACGCCCAGCACACCCTTGGACGAGCCGTAGACCTTGCTCAGGTAGCGGATCACTCGGCCAAAAGCGAAGCCGGTAGGCAATGGTGGGACGCTGCAAAAAGACGCCATGACCGCCAGGCTAGGAAGCTGGCGCATGCGCACGCGGGTGACCGCCTGGCTGAGCACCCCTTCGGCCTGGCCCAGGTCTTCCACGTCGATGGTCGGGCGAATGTTGGGGGCCGTGCGCACGGGAGTCCATTTTTCAAGGATTTCCGTGATGCGGGTGGACAGGGCCTGGTTGCCGGCGTAAATGATCTCGGGCCGTTTTTCCTGGGGCAGGACGCGGCAGACCAGCGTCATCAGATCAACTATGCGGCCTAACGAGCGGCTGGCGCCGCCCTCGGTGCCGCCGGCAAACAAAACGAGGTCTGGACCGGCGCGCAGGATGGCATCCAATTGAGATTCGGGACGGCGGCGATCGTTCAGGCCGATGCTTTCAACCACCTGGCCGTAGGTGGTGGCCGCCAGGCGCTGGGCGCTCTCGAGGGATACGTCCGCCAGCAGCCCGGCCACCACCATCCGCAGGGGCTGGCCGGTGGAATACGTGACCACCATGCGGTCGACCCCGCTGCCATCGGCCTGGACTGGAATGATCAAGCGGCCCTGGGGTTCGAGCAAATCGCGCCCGGTGACCTCCTGCAACTGGCGAACAGCTCGGATCATGCCCTCGGCAGGGTCGTGATAGGGCGCCTCGAGCGTGGTGGGCGCCACGCCGGCCGCGATAAAGCTGTACTGCCCTTCCACCACGTCAAACAGGAGGGCGCGGGTGTTCACAGTGCCAACATCAATCCCCAGGACAGTTTCTGTGTCGATCAGTGAAGTGGTCATGGCACCTATTTCGGCAGGAGAACGGTCGTTACGAATTTCTGCAGGAAGTCCAGGCGCTCGATCAAGGCGGTAATCGAGGCCGAGAAGACCCCGGCGAACAGCGAACCAAGCGTGATAGACAGGAAGAACTGCCCAACCTGGGACAGGGTTTCGACCACGGCTGGACGAGCAGCCGGCTGGTTCGCACGGGCACGCGCCCCAAACTGGAAGTAAACCAGGGTGCAAATGGTGCCGATCAATACCAGGACGGCTTCGACGGCCTGCAGGGTTGGGCTGGCTGCCGCGGCGGAAGCGCCGGAAAAGCTAAAATCCTGGATGGCGCCCTGGGTCTGGCCGATCAGGGTGCCGAATACGGCTCCCCCGATAGCGACTGCGGCGGCGACACCCACCAGAAAAGCCATCGGCAGAGTCCCGAGCCGGGAGTAGCGCGGGAACAGCTTTAGCAGCAGGATCGCCCCCAACACCAGCGGCACCAGCGTCAGCCAGTTGCCGCTCAGAAGGGGTAAAGCCAGCTTCGGCAGCAGAACCTGCTCGACCACGATCACGGCGGTGTAGCCCGCAGCTACGCCGACGAAGGCATACGAGGCCAGGCGGAAGAGCGGGTTATCTCCAAAGATGTAGCTGAAGATAAGCAGGGTAATGAAAAAACTTACGATTAACCAGGCTAAGTCCATAGGCTATTACCCTTACGCCTTCAGATTGGATTTCGGGTGGGCGAGGTTTGAAATGAGCGAAACCACTCCTCCCAGCAAAATGAACAGGGTGGCGGCCAGGATGCCAGCCAGGTAAGCGTTCCAGAAGGTCGTCCCGTCGCCGCGACTCTGGCGAATTTGCTCGTAGGCGGCGCCGCCAGGCAGCCCGCCAAGCATGGCAGTGATCTGTCCGCTGGCCTCGTAGGGCAGCAGCAGGGGCGCCGACTGGGCGCTGGAGATGACGATCAACGGGATGTTGGCCTTCGCCAGGGCCGGCCGGACCTGTTCGACCCAATCGCGCCCGCCTTCAACGCTGTCGGTCAGCAGGATGACCTGCTTGAAATCGGTGAGCTGTTTCACACCGTATAGGGCAGGCAGATTCCAACTGCCGCTGGGGCTGTAGGTGAGAGGCAGGGCCTGCTGGAGCGGGTTGGGGTTAGCCTGGCTGTCGAGCGGGGCTGCCAGGGCTTGCAGGCCGGTGCTGCCGCCCACCAGGTAACCCAGGTTGGCCATAAACTCGACCGGATAACCGGTATTTCCGGCCGCCTGGGCGGCATTGAAGAGCGACTGCGCCAGCACGGGCCCGGCCGGATTGGTGGAGACAAACACCAGGCGAGTGCCCTGGTGCATCAAATGCTCGAGGAGCGGCTGCGCAGCCACCCTCAGCTCACCTTGCAGGCCGCTCTGGTAATCGATTCCCACCAGAACCGGGTCGTCGGGATGCAGGTTGTTGACCAGGCGGTTGATAGCGCTGACTTGCGGGTCGACCTGCGAAAGGGCGGCCGGCACCAGCGGGCGCGGGCCGTAATTGAGCACGATCAACAAGAGGGCGATCAGGGCCAGCGCCGTGGCCACGCGCACCAGCCACTGCGAAACCTGAGCCGGCGCAGCGACGGGCGGCTGGACGTTGGTCTCTTCGCCCAGGATCTGCTCCATCAGGCCAGTGCGAACTGTCTGCGATTCGCTGACGCGCAGCTTAACCGTGTAAACGGGCGGCTTCTGGTACTGGCCGACCAGGTCTTCAACGCGCAGGATGCCACGCAGCCCGGCCAGCGGGCCGGATTTTTCGACCCGGTCGTTATCGACCCCGACAACGCTGGCCGGCGCAGCCGACTCGACCGGGCGCATGGCCTGCAGCCATGCCGGGAGCTGGGCCTTTTCGAGCCCTTCCGGAGCGCCCTCGCCGGTGCCGGCCCCCTGGACGGCCGTCTCTTCCTGGGCCTGCTCGAGCCACTGGGCCATATCCTCGCTGGCAAAGGGATGGGCCGCGGCGCTCAGCTCTTCCTCGCTGCGGCCGATAAGGCCAGCCGCGGGTTCGGCTGCGGCGGCCGCTTCGGCTGGCTGCTCGGATTTCATCCACTCCGGCAGGGTTTCCTCGCCAAAGGGCGAGACAAATTTTGGTTCTTCCGCCGGAGCCGCAGAGGCCTCGGCCGGCTGCCCTTGCTGCTGGGCGTAGGTTTTCATCCAGTCAGGAGCCTCTTCGCCTGCGGGCACTGCTCCTTCTTCCGGCAGCATGGCCGGCACAGAGCCAGCAATGGGGGCAGGAGCGGCCGAGAAGGCCTTGAGCCAGTCTGGAACTTCCTCAGCCGGGGCGGCCTCGCCTTCTACGGGAGTACCCTCGCCCTGGGGCTCTGCGGCCGCAGGCTCGGCAGGAGCCTGGGCAGCCGGCTGTTCAGTCGCAAAGGCCTTAAGCCAGTCCGGGACTTCCTCAGCCGGGGCGGCTTCGCCTTCGACGGGAGTACCCTCGCCCTGGAGCTCTGCGGCCGCAGGCTCGGCGGGAGCCTGGGCAGCCGGCTGTTCGGTCGCAAAGGCCTTAAGCCAGTCCGGGACTTCCTCAGCCGGGGCGGCTTCGCCTTCGACGGGAGCTGCCTGGGCGACTGCCTCGGTTGGAATTTGGGCCGCGGGCTGCTCGGCGGCAAAGGATTTGAGCCAATCGGGCACCTCTTCGGCCGGGGCAGCCTTGCTCTCGGGAGCGGCCTCCATTGCAGCAGGCTCGGCCGTGGATTGGTCTACCGGCTGCTGGACCCCAAAGGACTTCAACCACTCGGGAACCTCTTCGGCGGGGGCGGCCTGTCCTCCGGCGGGACCAGCGGCGGCTGGCTCGGCGGGGGCCTGGGCGGCCGGCTGCTCAACCCCAAAGGTTTTGAGCCATTCCGGCATTTCCTCGGCGGGGGCGGCCTGTCCTCCGGCGGGACCGGCGGCGGCTGGCTCGGCGGGGGCCTGGGCGGCCGTCTGCTCAACCCCAAAGGTTTTAAGCCAATCCGGAATTACATCGGCCGGGGCGG
>Ga0335070_10006275_pt1 | contig 13989 bp, 13 predicted proteins | sample Lox_Sample_13_FD_206722 | JGI IMG/M metagenome (GOLD analysis project Ga0335070, IMG submission 206722) | Soil microbial communities from Loxahatchee National Wildlife Refuge, Florida, United States - Lox_Sample_1.3 | ecosystem: Environmental > Terrestrial > Soil > Wetlands | place: USA... | reverse complement strand
CGATCAACTGCACCTGGACCTTGGGATCCGATTCTTCGAGAACCTCGGCGGCCGTATCAATGTCCAGGGCGCGAAACACACGGTCCCGTTCCGGCCGGTCCAGATCTTCGAGAATATCCGCGAGATCTGCCGGGTGAAGGCGAGCCAAACGGGTCTGGGAGAATTTGAGGCGCAGGATGTCGGCGGACCCTACAGGCTGTACCAGGCGCCAGTTGACAAGGTTATCGGAGAGATTGTACCCGAAGATCCATCGAAGGGCTGGCAGAATGATCCAGTGAAGACCGATCCGACGCAGGAGGCCCTTGAGGCCCACGTCCACTCTGGCCAGAACCAGGGCACCGTTTCGTTGCCGGAGCTGGAGATCGTTGACCCTGACCACCTTGGCGCCAGCGGTATCCACAATCTGCTTGTCCAGCAGGGTCTTCCGAAGCAGGATCTCTCCGGAGGTGAGTTCATGCGGGGAGAGGGAGCCGCGTGCACCCGATCGCACCCTAACCACCCCGGGTGCCTGCTCGTCCACCCAGGTCCATGGCAGATATAAACGACTCCGGTGCGGCCCGGAGATCACCATGCCGGTAACGGGGGGGTCATGCTCCCGAACATCGGCCGTGAGGTCCACCACACGGCCAAGGCTGCCGCCTTCCCGTTCAATAACCGGGTGATCCAGGATGTCGCAGAGAAACCATGGGATCCCGGTATGATTGAGGGCATCGTTCTTCACGGAGAGCCAGCCTTCCTAAAAATTTGGCGAATCATACTGCCACCGCATATCGAAAGCAAGCAAAGACAGCCGTGGCTCCCGATTTCTTTTCCCGAAATCGTCGTTCGAGAATACGCACTGCAGCCGATGGAGACCCCTGGCCGCATCCGGGGATCCGGGCAGGTGAAATAGCCTGCCGTCCCCGTCCGCGTTAGGCTCATTCACGCACGGGAGACTTGGCCCTTCGGGATCCGGATCTGCAAGGCCGATGCCATGTGCCCGCGGCGAGGTAGGACCTTCTGCATAGGTCATCTGGTCTGGCCCCAATACGGTTCACTCAATGGTCCAAAATGCCCCAGGGCCCCAAGCAAACCCTCAACAGGCTTCCGACACCCAAGAACATTCTCCTCTCCCCCGGGGGGGAAGGATGAAGGTGAGGGGGTGAACTGCGGCGCACATCCCCCTCACCCTTTCCCTCTACCCCAAAGGGGGGCGAGGGAAGTAAAAAAGGATTGGGGCTAGATCGGTTGGGTTTGGAGCTCTGCCGCCTGGTACAGCTCTCTGGCGTGGTAGGAACTGCGCACGAAAGGTCCGCTGGCCACCTGGGAAAAGCCCATGTCCAGAGCTTTCCTTCTCCAAGCAGTGAACTCTTCGGGAGAGAGAAACCGGGCCACGGGAAGGTGCTTTGGCGTAGGTTGGAGATACTGCCCGAGGGTCAGCATGGTACAACCGACCTGGACGAGATCCCGCAGTGCCTCCTCCACCTCGCCGACGGTCTCCCCCAGGCCGAGCATGAGCCCGGACTTGGTGGGCAGGCCTGGCGAGTATCTCCTGGCCTGCCCGAGCAAAGCAAGGGAGCGCCCATAGTCCGCCTCAGGTCGGACCACAGGGTACAGCCGGCGGACAGTCTCGACATTGTGGTTCAAGACATCCGGTCGAGCCTCGGAGACCGCCCGGAGGGCATCGGGATTGCCGCAAAAATCCGGCACCAGCACCTCCACGACGGCATTCGGCAGCCGCCTCCGAATCTCCCTGAGCGTCTGGGCAAAATGCGCCGCGCCGCCGTCCGCAAGGTCGTCTCGGCTGACCGAAGTGACGACCACATAGGTCAGTCCCATGGTCGCGGCAGCCTCGGCAACCCGAGCCGGTTCTTCGGGATCTGGCGGATCCGCCGGCCCCCGGCCCACCGCACAGAAGCGGCAGCTCCGGGTGCAGTGGGACCCAAGGATGAGAAAGGTTGCCGTTCCCTGGGCGAAGCATTCCCAGATGTTGGGACATCGTGCTTGCTGGCACACCGTGTGGAGGCGACTCGCCCTGAGCAGCGTCCTCAGGCTCTCATACGCCGGACCTGTCGGCAGGCGCCGCGTGAGCCAGGGAGGTTTCTGCCTCGGGAGGTCCGGTTTTTGGTCTTCACCCATGAAGTTCCTCGGTAGGCAACAGGGTTTCGAGGCCGGGAAGGCCTTGGGCAAGCAACTCCACTCCGAAGACCGCCTCGATCTCCCCCTTCATAGTCGGGCGTACCTCAGCCATAGCAACCGGGCGAGAAAGCTCCCGCTCCATGGAGGTCACCTCAACACCGTGGAGCCCGCACGGGTGGATCCACCGGAACGGCTCAAGGGAGAGGCTGACATTCAACGCGATCCCGTGAAAGGAGATCCCACGGCGAACGGCTATTCCCACACTCCCCAACTTTCGGGCCCCCACCCACACGCCTCGGTTAACGGCGTTCCTCTCCGCCTTGATGCCCCATGCCGCCGCCGTCCGGATCGCCACCTCTTCCAACATCCAAACAAAATCAACCACCTTGAGACCAACGCCGAGAAGATCGACGATCGGATAGAGCACCAACTGACCGGGCCCGTGATAGGTGATGTTCCCGCCCCGCTCCACCTGGAACACGGGGATCCCCTCGCCGTCGAGACACGCTGCTGGCGCGATCATGTTGTCCAGGCCACCCCTACGACCCAGGGTGTACACCGGCTGGTGCTCTGTGAGCATGATGACATCTCGATCCAGAATCCCGTCCCTCCGGGCAGCGACGAGACGGGTTTGGAGCCGCCACACCCGCTCATACTCGGTGACGGGCAGTTCGACTAAAAAGCAGCTCCGCTTGTGCTGGAGGCTCCCTCGCTCCAAGGTGTCGACTCCGGTTCCTCTCCCCATGCCGATAATCCGCCCTCCAGCTTTCGGTCGTCTGTTGCAACTATACCGACATGCCGGCCCGGCGAAAAGGGCATCTAGGTCGCATTATGCACGGGACGCCGTTCGCGGCTGGAAGCCGCTCCCACCCAAAACCGGGCGGCACCGCAGGCAGGGTGGTCTGCGGCGCAAGGCGCATGCCTTCGCTACGCTCAGAGCGAGAAAGGCAAGCGTTTCAGCGCCTCTTTATCCTCTCTCGCCTTACCTCCTTTCCCGCCTGTCCCGCCGCAGGCCCTGCCTGCGTGTTGCCGCGGCTATGCGCCTTTGCAGAGCAGCCCACCCTGCTTTGCGCCCTCTGTAGCGGGATCGTGACGGATGAGACGGTCACGACGGTTCGTGGTCGGCAGGAGCAGACAACGGGCTGGGGCGAAATTCCTTGACCAGCGCCTCCACTTCCTTCATGCGCTCGGGGATAAGAAAGGAGCGATAGATCGAATCTTCTCGCCAGTCGAAGGCTCCCAGGAGTTTCTCCTCGATCAGCGATAAGGCTTCTATGGACTTGTCGCAAACCGGGTAGCCGCGGTCATCAAGTTCGATCTCGGGACGGAACCCTACGGGAGAAACGTTGTTGATATCCACGAGCTTGATAGTGCCTGACGGAGTGACCAGGAGGTTTCCCACGCCGGCAAGATCCGGGACATGACGGGTCTCCACGATCATCGTCTTGATCTGGGCGATGAAGGTCCGCACCCTGCCGCGCAATTTCAGAAGCCACTCCTCCGCGCCCTCTTCCGAATGGTCGGTCTTGCTGCACTCCATCTGCCGGTAAAGGGCGAGGAGGCTTCCCCGATCCAGGGCGCTCCAGGGCTCCAGGATCTCTCCTTCAACGAATTCCTGCAGGCCGCAAAGAAGAGTTTCCCTCCTTCCTCCCCTCGCGTAGTCCACAAGAAATTCTTCCGATCTGGCAAGATGGTCCGGATCGAGGTAGGTCTCAATAGCCTTCACTCGCTGCACCTCTGCCTCGGCGTCCGTCAGGCTCCGAAAGCGGGTTCGAAAAATCCTCAGCATCCGTAGCGGCCTTGCCCGGGGAAACCAGGTGACCCCGTCCACGGTAACCCCCTCCCGCTCCCGTGCCACATCCTCGGGCCGGAGGACCTCCATGATATGGGAACGTAACCCGACGCGATAATGTCTCCTAAACACGTACCGGGCCGGTCTTCGCATAAAGTTCAGTCCCAGCACGTCCGCTTCACTCAGAGAGGGCTTGTCGCGCACGTCCTCGACCATGGCCGACACTCCTCGGGTTCGTAACCGTGATGTTTCTGCTACCTTTACCAACAACCGCGCGGCGGTTCAAGCGGTGCGAGCACCTTGCACCATTCTCCGTCGAGGCCGAGATGTTATGTCATCTTTTGGGCGGCCGGATTCAGCCCGAGACGAGAACCACATAGTTGGCATCTCCCTTGCTAACAAAATTGCGAGGAAGTTCAGCCGGCTGCGCATAGACGTACTGGAGGGTCTCGCGTGAATGACTCGGTGAAAGCCAGCATCTGGCTGCTGGAGCGTGATGCGAGAAGTGCGGAGCAGGTCCGCGCCTGCCTCGATGAGGCGAAGTTTCACATCATCACCCTGAATCCCGACACTCTCCGGCATGAGGCTACGGAAAGACCTCTCCCTGACGCCATCCTCTTTGCTGAAGATACGACCTCCCTCACCGTCGGCGGCCTGCGGCAGCTCTTCGACCTCGATAGTCAGCCGTGTTTCCTGATCTTACTTGCCGCGAACCCTCCCATCGACCGCGTGGTTGACGCCGTGATCGAGGGAGCCCACGCTTACCTGACCAAGCCGGTCAACGGTCATCGCCTGCGGCGCGTCCTCGAACGGGGGCTCGATAACCGGGGAACCTACGACCGGATCATGGAGATCGCCAACCAAGTTCAGGAATACAATCGTCAGTTGGAGGAGAGTCGACTCTCTCTGCTTCGGGAAAAGCGGGAACTCGAGGAGAGGACGAGACATCTGCGCTTTCTCCACGAGTTGGGCCTCGCCATCAACGCTTCTCTCAATCGGAACCAGATCGTGAGGGAGGTGTTCACCCGGTTGAAAGGGGAGATGCAGGTTCAGTGGTGCCGAGCTCGCCTGCTCTCGGAGAACGGCGGCGGGTCAGCCTGGGAACACGCCGTAGGTCATCAGGGGAAGTCCTCCGAGGTGGTGTCGTTTCCCTTGTCGGTGCGGGGGAGGTGTATCGGATTCCTGGATGTGGATGTTCTCAATCAGGACAAGAACGATTGGCGCGATCTTCTCGAAACCGCGGCACTCCAGGTGTCCATGGCCCTCCAGAATGCCACCCACCACAACCTGATGAAGCGTCTTGCGGACCATGACCATCTTACCCGCCTCGACAATCGTCGGTCCTTTGAGCGGCACCTGAGCCGGGAGTTTCAGCGTTTTCTCCGCTACCACGAGCATTTGTCCCTGATCTTTTGCGATCTGGACAACTTCAAGGCCCTTAACGACCGCTGCGGTCACCAGACGGGAGACAGCGTCTTGAGGCAGATCGCCCGTCTCATGCTGGAAGGATTTCGGGGTTGTGATTACGTGGCTCGCTGGGGTGGCGACGAGTTTGCCGTGATTCTCCCGAAAACCACGAAAGAACAGGCACTTCTTTCGGCAGAGCGGTTTAACCGGTGTGTTAAACAGTACTTGGCGAAATCTGAGCTCTCCGTGGAGGTAAGCGTCAGTTTCGGCGTCGCCGACACCAACTCTGCCCCGGTTCGAAACAAAGAGGAGTTGATCGCCTTGGCCGACGAAGCGCTCTTCCAGGCTAAGAAGGAAGGACGCAATCGGATCAAGGTGTACGAGGCTGCCTTCCGATCGGGAGGTGACTCCGGCGAGCCCTCGTCGGAGCACTCGACGGGCACAGCCTGAGGGATCCCCGCCCCAACCCAGGCCGCAATTTTCATCTGCTCCCTAGCCCGCACTATGCACGAGACGCCGTAGCGAGATCGTGGAGATGGTCGTGCCACCGGGCAACCACAGGGACTCGGACCTGAGGCGTACCTGTTAGTACGTCGCAAGGTACGAGGCCTGGGGACCCCTGAAAGGACGGCCATATCCGCGGTCGCAGCTGATGGCTCGTGCATAGTGCGGGCTAGAATCCGAGACGCTTGAGAAGCTCTTTGACCTTGTCCTGCTCGGGTCTTTCCTCGCTGCCGGCGGATGCCGCCGCCTGTGGCAACCTGAGGTCGGAGAGCATGAGGTCGACTTCGTCTTGCACCAATTGTTTCTGTTCCATCGGAGAGACTTGCGGTTGGTCTCCAGGGGTCGTCGTCATTTTGTTGTAGGTAAGAACCAGGCGGAGAAGATCAAGCTGGACGCCCTCCAGGACCTGCGCCATCTGAAGGAGACGTTGACCGCGGCGATCCTCCGATGAGAGAGCCGCGAGGATACCGGTGAGACTGTTTTCGATCTTGCCGACTGCTCCCTTCGCCTCGTCGAGGCTCTCGTGGAGAGAAGCCGTATCGCCGCTTCGGGCCTCCGCTCTTTCCTCGTCCCGATCCCCGGGACGCTCCCATTGAGTGACCAGGGCCTCCATCGATTCCACCTCTTCACGGAGAACGGAAGTAAGGGAGACATCCTCGGAGGATGAGGGCGCATCGCCGTCACGATTGGCCGTACCCTCAGTGATGGAAAGCATTTCCAAGGGAATTGCGGGCTCGATAAAGACGGCCTCAGCGTTGGCCGAGACCACGGTGACGAAGTTCTTCACGTTGGGAACCGTGCAGGTGTCCTCGAGCTGGCTGAGAAGAAAGGAGATGGGAAAGGGATAGAATCCGTCGTCAGCCGTCAAGGCATCCGCGCCTTTCCTCAGTCCTTCCTGGAGCTTGTTTGTGTCGAAAAGCTCTTCGTGTCGATCCCACATGATTTTGATCTTCTTCTTGTAGTCCTCATTGGTACAGAATTCGTAGAGGGCCTGAAGCATGCCCTTCAGGGAAAACTGGCCGGCGGCGTCAGCGGTATGGTCGATGTCGGAGCCGAGAGCCGATCTCCTCTCGAGTTCCGCCAGGAGGGTTCTCTTCTTGTCAAGCATGCTTGCCAGCTGGCTCTTCACCTCCGCCATGGAGGCGATCAGGCGCTCCCAGTCTTCGTGCGCGGGGGGGTGGGTGGAATTCAGGAGATCCTGGACCGCCTCAATCTGCTTACGGGCTGTTCCGCAGTCCTCCTGGATGGCCTTGATGAGGTCTGTGATGCTGAGGGTCGACTCCTCGGGCATCTTGACCTCAGGCTCGGAGTCTTCTTGCGCCCCTTGGCTCTCGGTGCTGGCGAGCGGCAGTTCCAGGTTGTTGCGATCACCCTGACCGAAGCTCTGCAGGGAGCCGGTGAGAGTCTGCACCAGGTCGCCCAACTTCTGGTACATCTCCTGCGCGATCTCCCGGTAGAAATCCGGTTGCTGCTTCTCCGCCGCTTCGAGAGACCCGGCCTCAGAGGGCTCGAACGCCTGGGAGTCTTGCCGGGAAGAGGTTTCTCCGTTTTCAAAGGTGATCTCGTAGGTGGTTCCATCGGCCTCAATGGTGAGCGTGCCCCCGCACCCTTGAAACCTCAAGACGTGTCGAGTCTTTGACACCATGTCGCTCCCTGTCATTACCCTAGCCCGCATTGTGCACGAACCACCCGCTGCGCCCGCGGATATGGTCGTCGGCATCCTTCGCTCGCAAAGGCCGTGCCGTGGATCCATCTCTCCTCATGTCCTCCTTCGGCAAACTCGGCGAGTAATCTGAGACCAATTTGCCCAGCCACTCAAGAATCATGCCCTGAGACCAGACGATCATGTCAATTTCTTAACTATCCATATCGGAACCACCGAGGGAGTGTCTACTGGAGCCGTAGCCAAGGAAGCAAAAAACCCCTTGAAATAGCAGGGTATTCTCTATAAGATGGGCCCCGGGTCAGAGAGGTTAACGTCAAAATATTGCCGTGCTTAGTACGATAGGGGCGCGGGGCCGACCCCCGAGCAAGCGGCCTCGCGCCAGGGCACGAGAGGGGAGCTACCATGCCGAAGGAGACCATCCTGGTGGCCGACGACGCAGAACGCGCCCGGGAAAGTATCGCCGAGATACTCCGTACTCAAGGCTACGAGGTCCACACCGCCGCGGATGGGCAGAAGGCTATGGAGGCCATCGACCGGCAGTACTATGACCTGGCGCTCATCGATCTGAACATGCCGAAGGCGAACGGGCTGACGGTTTTGAAGCACCTGAGCGAGCAGGCCCCCAGCTCCCTCGGCATAATCATCACCGGTTTCGGGAGCATCGAGACAGCGGTAGAGGCCATCAAAGCGGGGGCCTTCGACTACCTGACCAAGCCCGTCAAGGTCGAAGAGATCGGGATCGTTCTCAAACGGGCGTTGGAATATCGCGATCTGAAGCGAGAAAACTTGATGCTCAAGAGGCAAGTGAGAAGAAAGTACCGCTTCGCCAACTTTATCGGTGACAGCCAGCCGATGAATGAGGTCTTCAGCGTTATCGAAAAGGTCGCGGACACTGACAGCACCGTCCTTATCTACGGGGAGAGCGGGACGGGTAAGGAGCTCGTCGCCAGAGCCATTCACTATCACAGCAGCAGGAGAGAGCGACCGCTTATTCCCGTCAACTGCGGCGCCATACCGGAGGAACTCCTGGAGAGCGAACTCTTCGGTCACGAGAAGGGGGCCTTCACCAATGCGATCCGCACGAGGATCGGCCGGTTCGAGATGGCGAACGGGGGTACCATCTTCCTCGACGAGATCGGCGAGATGAGTCCCGGGCTCCAAGTGAAGCTGCTCCGGCTCCTCCAAGAGAAGCGCTTCGAGCGCCTAGGCGGCACCAAGACGCTGGAATGCGACGTGCGTATTGTTGCCGCCACCAATAAAGACTTGGAGAAAGAGGTCAAGGAGGGAGGCTTTCGGGAGGATCTCTTTTACCGCCTCAACGTTATTCCCATTCGGGTTCCGCCTCTTCGAACACGAACCTCCGACATCCCCTTGCTGGTTCACCATTTTCTGGAGAACTTTTCCAAAACCAAGAAAAAACCGCCGAAAAACATGAGTCCGGAAGCCATGGAGGCACTGCACCACTACCACTGGCCCGGTAACGTTCGGGAGCTTGAGAACCTCATGGAGCGGCTGGTGATCCTTACCGAGGGAACGAGCATCACCCTCGCTGATCTGCCCGAGGAAGTCGCCGGGAGCCATTCTGAGAGGATCACCCCGCTCTTGGACGTGAGCACGGCGGGATTCTGTCTCGCCGATGCGGTGGAACGGTTCGAGCGAGACCTTATTACTCAGGCCCTTGACAAAACCGATTGGGTTAAGAATCAGGCCGCCAAGCTCCTAAACATGAATCGCACAACGCTGGTCGAAAAGATGAAACGGCAGAAGATCCAGAGGGGTAATTCAAGAGCCTGACAGGAAGTGGGTAAGGACTTGATACCGAGGCCGGCCGGGGGTCAGCGCGCACAGGACGTCGCCTCATCCCTGGCCTCTTGTGGAGGGAGCTAAGCCCCACCTTGACGTGGGCCATCCGCTCAACCGCGTGCAGAGATCAGCGAATCAGCTCCGAGAGAAGGTGTTTGACGATCTTGTCGGCCACATCCTGGGGATCGACCTGGTACTCGCCTGCGGCAACCTTCTCTTTAAGAGCCGCTACTTTTTCCCACCGAACCTCGGGAGTCTTCCGCGCAACGTCGGCGGCCTTCTGCGCGCCCTTCGACTGTTCTGAGAGCTCCACCCGCGCCGGCACGGAGGAAGCGGAATCCTCCCGGCCGCCTGCAGGCCGCTGTTCGGCAAGTCCCTGCTGTGTCTCAGTCTGCTTGGGGCCCAGGGTTGTCGAGAGAATCTTCTGACTGTCCTCTACCTTCATTGCCTCTCCTGGCTTCCTACCATGTTGGGCTCGATGAGCTCCATGGTGATATCGTGGAGCTTGGAAGCAAGCTCCTTCGATTCCTCAGGCTTGAGAAGGCGCTCAACCTCTCCGGTTTCGCCGTTCACGACGGCAATCCGGACTTGTCCGTCGGCGCCGCCGACCACCCCAAGGTTTTCGCCATACTCTCCACTCAAGCGGGCAAGGGCTTCTCGCTCCACCTGATCCGCGTAATCCGCATCTTTCTGGGATCCCATGTTCCGAACCATGTCTGCGGCAACCCGTTCCAAGACTTGGAGCCTTCTCGCCCGAGCCGAGATGCTCACAGAGTCTGACGGTTGGTCCTCAGACTCAGGCTTCGAGCGCAGCAAGTGAGGACTCCGACTGAGCTGCCTACCATAGGTTCGGAGCACCTTTTGTACCTGGCATGGCGTCACCGTCATGGGCTTCTCCTTCATTGTCCTTATCGGCATGTTCATACCATATCTTCAAGAGTTTTTTTAAACCCCGACGGCTTCCTAAGAAATCCTATCTCCCCGCCGAGTCGGACTCCATGGAGCGAGGTTGCCCTTCGTCGTTTGTCCTTGCGACGTACTTCTATATATTGCTCGTTCCTAAAGATTCGCGCACCTTGTCCCGTCTGTGGCGGGAGAGCTTGTGCCGTCTGCCTTGGCGACTTCTTGCAAAGTCTTCAATCCATGACTCGAAGAACTGGGTGCGGTCGAAACCAGGCCCTGGTTCGGCCCCCTTTGATCGCGATTCTTGCGTGGAGAAAAGAGTTACTCAAGAGAAGGACCTTACCGAAAAGAAAAAGGAAAGGAAGATCCAGGGAGGCCGGGACCATGGCGGACAAGAACACTAAGATCCTGATAGTCGATGACTTTACCACCATGCGGCGCATCGTGAAGAGCATCCTGCAGCAGCTCGGGTACAACAACATCGTCGAGGCACAAGATGGGGCCCAGGCCTTTCGCCTCCTCGAGGAGGATGGGGTGCAGTTTGTCATCAGCGACTGGAACATGCCGAACATGAACGGACTTGAACTGCTCCGTAAGATTCGGGGAGATGGCCGCCTGAAGGATACCCCCTTCCTCATGGTCACCGCCGAAACCGACAAGGAGAGCATCATCGCGGCGGTTCAGGCAAGGGTGAACGATTACGTCGTGAAACCATTTACCGCCGAGGTCATGGGGGGAAAGATCAACAGGATCTTCGGGGCGCAGCCAAATCGGCGCCGAAGCGCTCGTCGACACCGTCACCGCGGCGTCCCGAAGGATCTATGAGGCGAAGCGGGTTGCCACCGTCCCGTGCGATATCAAACGCCGCCACTTTCAAGACGATGAACCTTTTGGATCCCTTTGCCTTTCCAGCCAGATTCGACATCATCTTGTGCCGGAACGTGGCCATCTGTTTTCCCGAGCAGGACAAAGCCCGGCTGTTCAAGTCCGTCGCCAAGGTCATGGCGCCGGATGGCTACCTCATCATCGGATCGACGGAATCCATCATCGGCCTGTGTCCGGAATTCGAAGCCAAACGATACCTCCGAGCCGTCTTCTATCAATTCAAGGCCACCGCCTGAGGCGGAGCCTGCGGCCGCAGCCTGCCTCGACAGAGCTCCCCGGCGCCCCAGGGCATCGTAAGTGGTCCCATGGTGAGCTTGCGCCTCTCAGAGAGCCCCCCAAAGGCGGGCAAGCCCTCAGAGGCCCAGAGTCTTTGCACTGAGCTCCTGAGGGGGCCATTCAGATCAGTTCCTGCCCAGGCGGGGCTGACACGGGATTGGGTCAGTGAACCGTATTGGGGCCAGGAGTCGGCAAGTTTTTCCCACTCCACACCAGAATTCACCTGAATCCCTTACGCTGCGCAGCTCTCGACCGCTATCCCGGGCCGATCTCCAGACAGCGCTCCCACTGGCAACATTCTTGCACAATGGGGGGTGAAGCATGCGCACGAGGAGGTAGCTCGATGAAGATAGTAGATTCCACCAATGTCGAATGCATAGAACGGGCGACCAAGGCGAAGTCTCCCGAAGGGGTAGAGGCCACGGGCTTTCAAGAGATCCTCTCCGAGGCCTGCCAGGGCCAAGCCCAGGTCTCGCCCTCATCCTCTCAAGCGGGGACGACTGATCCTCTCTTGGCGTTGACGGGTGCAGGGACCCTGGCCCGATGCCAGACGGTGACGGGGAGCGGGAACCTGGGAAACATCGAGCGCGTCTCGGCCGTCCTGAGCCTCCTGGAAAGGTATCAGGAACAGTTGGCCGACAACCGCTCCACCCTGAAGGAAATGATGCCTGTAGTTGAGGCGTTGGAGGGTGAACTCCAGGGTTTGGGGCAGCTTCGGACTCAGCCTTCCCTCTCTCCTGATCTTGCCCGGATTGCTGATGAAGTCGCGGTCACGGCTCAGGTCGAGCTGATGAAGTTCCATCGCGGTGACTACGTCTGACCCTTCTTTCTTCTAACCGGTCACGGGGTCTCTCGCCCGTTCGCCCGCGCCAGCGGGATTGCAGCTTGATCTGAATCCGCGTGTCGCGGATTCGGATCGAGAGCTCTGTGTACTCTGTGGGCTCTGTGAGAGACAAATCCCTCTCTGTGAGAGTCGCAAACAGAGCCTGTGACTATTTACTCTACATTCCGTCAGCGGGACTTTGGGTGAGATAGTGCGCGCTTAGAGATGGGCAGGTGGACAATGAAGCGCCCCTTTTGCCCCTCGCCCTCTCGCGTGATTCGGCCACGGTACGGCTTCAGCCCCACCGAGGCGAGATGCAGGGCAAGAGAAAGGCTTGGGCCGGGAACTCTCCAGTTACTGGAGTCCTTGCCCTCAGGTGGCATAGTTGGAAGCGTCGGCAGCGCGGTGTCGCCCAGCGCCGACGAGCCGTCATGTTGAATGATCACCTCGACACGCCCATCACCGCCCCGGGTCTCCACCAGAAGGCACGGGTGATCAGAGGTGCGCATCGCCTCCATCGCCTGGTCGAAGAGCGTTCCGAAGGCGTGACAAAAGACCATGAGGTTACCGCAGACCGTCGGTAAATCGGGCTGGAGTCGAAGCTCGGTTGAGACCTGGTGTTTGAAGAACAGATCAGCCTTCAAGAAGGCGAGAGCCTCGCGAAGCACATAGTTCAGGTCCACTGGAACGTCCCGCCCCACGCTCTCAAAATCAACGTGCTGTCCCCAGAAGCGAAGATCCTCCGCCAGACCGTCAAGCTCTTCGCTAAGGCGCTTTAGGCGCCGGCCCATATCGTCGATCTCAGGAGGCTTCTGGGACGACTGGAGGGCAAGGTGCAGCAATTCAACCTGAAGGAGAGCATTTTGCAGGTAGCCGTTCAAGTTGTGAACGATTCCTTTGAAATGCCGTCCGATCCGAAGAAAGGGTTGGAGGACCACGAGGTCCTTGAGGAGAGCCTCGCTGAACCCTTCGGCCCCAGGGTCTTCACGGTGTTTCAAGACAGCCTCCACGCGGCCGGTTGCCGACAGCCTGTTATGGCGTCACGGGTTACTCGTCCCCCTTGGGTTTCCTCAGGCAACACCCTATGTCAACCGTCCGGGGTCCGCCCTTCGTGCCGCCGCCGGAGTTCTTCTCGCTCTCGAGTGAAGATGAACTGGATGATCTGCTCTCTCTGCGTCTCCTCGATGCCGACGAATTCCCCCGCGATGGAATGAGTCAAATGGTTGGGAGAGTTAGTTGCCAGCGTTTCAACCCGCAACACTCGGACGATCAAGGTGACGGCGAGCGGCGCGAGGGGCGGGAGTTGCAGCCTGATGCGGAGCAGGCTGCCGACCGGCACTGGTTCTGGTGCCGCGAAACGGATACCGTTTCCTCCCAGGTCGATGGTTTCACCGTGGGCCTCGACGGTAGTCTCCTCATCGCCGAGACGCCGGATGAGCCAGCTGAGCTTGACGTCCAGGAGTTGCAGGTAGTGAAGTATCTGAGACTCCTGCTCCGGTGGCCAGCTCTCGGACGGGCCTCCTTGCCAGATCAAGGGGAACGAGAGGCCAGTGTCCGCCAGATTTCCCTTGCCGGACCTGACCAACTCCTCTTCCTCTGCTGAGAGCGGGGAGAACCTGAGCGGTAACACCACCCGGGTGCGCAACCGTTCTCGACGTTCGGACATCGAGGGTACTTCTCCTCCTCTGACGAGGGTGGTAATGCCGGAATTCGGTTCGGGCACGTCCTCTACCGACAAAGCAAGAACGGTGCCAGTACTTCGTGGCGAGGGATGACCTCCCGAGGGCGATTCCTGAGGGGGTGCGAGCGCTG
>Ga0335070_10006274_pt1 | contig 13990 bp, 10 predicted proteins | sample Lox_Sample_13_FD_206722 | JGI IMG/M metagenome (GOLD analysis project Ga0335070, IMG submission 206722) | Soil microbial communities from Loxahatchee National Wildlife Refuge, Florida, United States - Lox_Sample_1.3 | ecosystem: Environmental > Terrestrial > Soil > Wetlands | place: USA... | reverse complement strand
GAACGCCCTATGAGATCAACACACGGGGGAAGATTGTGTTTCTCGAAGACATCGCGGCCAAGCCGTTTCAGATTGATCGCATGCTGATGCAGTTGAAACTCGCCGGCAAACTGGACGACGTACGCGCCATTGTCTTCGGCGAGATGCTGGAGTGTGCCCAAAATCGCAACCAAAACTACACATTGGAAGAAGTAATCACACGGGTCGTTGGAGATCTGGACGTGCCAGTCGCATTCGGAGTACGCTCCGGTCACGTCAGCGGTCGTAACATCACGCTCCCGTTTGGGGTACGGGCGCAACTGACCGTTAACAGCGCAAACGTAAGGTTGCGCGTTTTAGAGTCAGCGGTAGAGTTTTAGGCATTGACATCGTTCGTGGCACTTTTCTAATAATGAATGCTCAGAAACACATTCACCTGATTGGAATCTGTGGCACCGCCATGGCGTCACTTGCCGGGATGCTGGCCCAGCGCGGCTTCCGCGTGACTGGCTCCGATGCCGCCGCGTACCCGCCTATGTCCGACTTCCTCCGCAGTCTGGACATCCCGGTAGCCCAGCCGTTCGACCAGAAGAATCTCCAGCCGCGGCCGGATCTTGTTGTTATTGGCAACGCCATCTCTCGCGGCAATGTTGAACTGGAACACGTGCTCGACCAGCGCCTCGATTTTTGCTCCCTCCCGCAATTGCTCCATGACGAGTTCCTCCGCGGGAAGGAAGTTCTGGTTGTCGCCGGCACTCATGGGAAGACAACCACGACCTCGATGCTCTCCTGGATCTTTCACCATGCCGGCCTCGATCCTTCGTTCCTCATCGGCGGCATCGCAGAAAATTTCGGGTCCAGCTTCCATCTCGGCAACGGCAAGCACTTTATTCTCGAAGGGGACGAGTACGACACCGCTTTCTTTGACAAGGGGCCGAAATTCCTGCACTACTTCCCCGATTCCATCATCCTCACCTCTGTCGAATTCGACCACGCCGATATCTACAAGGATCTCGATGCCGTCGAGACCGCCTTCAAACGCCTGGTGAATTTAGTCCCCCGCCGTGGATGCATCGTCGCATGGGATGGCGCCGGTGAAAGCAACCCCGAAAGCCCCAGCCTGGAACGGTGCGTGGCGAAAGCATTCTGTCCCCTCGAGCGATACGGAGTGAGTGGGCGCGCGGCCTGGAAAATCAGCAACCTGCAGTTACAGCCGGGACGCACTTCCTGGACAGTCGTTCACAGAGAGAAGGTTTGGGGCGATTTTGAATTCGCCTTGGCTGGCGAATATAACGTGTGGAATGCCACGGCTGCCGCCGCTCTTGCTGCGAACTGCGGCGTTTCGAAGGAAGCTATTGCCGAGGCTTTGGGAACGTTCAAGAGCGTTAAGCGTCGACTGGAGGTGAGAGCCGACGTCAACGGCGTCACGATCATTGACGACTTTGCGCATCATCCCACTGCGATCGCCGGCACTCTCAAGGCCTTACGCGCCCGTTATCCCGGTGCGCGCCTGTGGGCGATCCTCGAACCTCGCTCCAACACTCTCCGGAGGCGCGTCCTGCAGAGCGATCTTGCCCGCAGCCTGGCCGGGGCAGATGAGATTATAGTTGCGGGCGTATTCCGGTCTGAGGCTGTTCCCGAGAACGAGCGCCTGGAGTTGCCCGCGCTCGCGGCTGAAATCGAGCGAAACGGCCGGCGCGCACGCCTCCTTCCCGACGCCGACTCAATCGTGGAAACCATCGCCCCGGAGATGCGCAGCGGAGATGTAGTCGCTATTCTTTCTAACGGCGGATTTGGAGGAATCTATGAAAAACTCCCAGCGCGCCTCCGCCAGCTGACAAACACGAATGAAGTTTCTAATCGACGAACGTAGGGGCGGAAGCATTCGTATGCCCCGCAACTCTGGGACCAGCGACCGGGCCACCACCCAAGCAGGAACAGATGCGTTTTGCCGTGAGCGAAGCAGAAGTTGTCTGGATAAGCGCAGCTATGGCCTGCGGCAACTTCTGGCCCTCGCAGCGGCAACGTTCCTGTTCTCCCACGCCACACGGGTACAAGCTCAAACACCTCTCTCCTACACGGTCGCGCTTGTCTCCCCTGCCGAGCACCTCGTGCAGGTACAGATTGTCCTGCCGGCGGGACAGCCCGAGCGCGAGTTGCAAATGCCGGTCTGGAATGCGCTCTACCAGATTCGTGACTTCTCTCAATTTGTGAACTGGATCCGCGCGAGAGACAACGCTGGGAAAGTTCTAAACATCGCCGAGATCGATAAGAGCCGCTGGCGCCTGAGTGACACCCTGAACGGTGCGGTTGTGGAATACCAGATGTACTTGGATTCGCCCGGACCCTTCGGGGCACAACTGAGTTCCACGCATGCCTTCTTCAACCTCGCCCAAGTTCTCATGTATCCCATCGATTCCCGGGCCACGCCGATCCGAATACGCTTTACGCATCTCCCTCAGAACTGGCGCGTGGCTACTCCGCTGCAATCACTCTCTGAAAGCGGATATGCCGCGGAAAATTACGACCGTCTGGTCGATTCGCCGGTCGAGATCGGCACCTTTCAGGAATCCGATTTCGACGAATCGGGTGGACACTTCCGCATCGTCGTCGACGCCGAACCCGACGATTACGACATGCAGAAGATTACGTCCGAACTGCGCAAGATCGTCGCGGCTGCGATCTCCTGGATGGACGACCGTCCTTTTGACACTTACATGTTTCTTTACCACTTCCCGCGTGGTCCCGGCGGCGGGGGCATGGAGCATGCTTACTCCACAGCCATCGATCTCAATGCCGAACAGGTGAAACAAAGTCCCGCCACGCTGGCGAGCGTCACGGCACACGAGTTTTTCCATTTGTGGAATGTGAAGCGCATCCGGCCATTGGGTCTGGAGCCGGTGGACTATTCCAGGGAAAACTACACGCGGGCGCTTTGGTTCAGCGAAGGTGTGACCAGCACCGTCGCCGAAACCATCCAATTCCGCGCGGGCCTGACCAATGAGCGGGAGTACCTTTACCACCTTGCGGACCAGATCACCGAACTCGAGCGCCGCCCCGCGCACCTGACTCAGTCGGCGGAAGAATCCAGCCTTGACGCATGGCTTGAAGGAAATTCCTACTATCGCCGCCCCGAGAGAAGCATCTCGTATTACAACAAAGGCGAATTGCTCGGGATGATGCTCGATCTGGCAGTGCGCGACGCCAGCCACGGCGCTGCCTCGCTGCGTGAAGTGTTGCAATGGATGAACGCGCACTATGCCCAACAGGGCCGGTTCTTCAACGGATCAGATGGCGTGCGCGAGGCTGCGGAGGCGGTAGCGCATGCCGACCTTGGTCCATTCTTTACGAAGTACGTGGCAGGCACCGAAGAAATTCCGTGGGATGAATTCCTTCGCTCGGTTGGCCTGCATATCGAAACCGTCTCCAATACCGTACCCGACACGGGTTTTGGCGCGTCGCATAACAGCGATGGTCCCCTGGCAGTCACATCGGTCGAGCCGGGCAGCAGCGCCGAGCATGCCGGGCTTCTGGTCGGCGACATCATTGTCGAGATACAAGGGAAACCGGCCGGACAGGAATCTCGCCAGGAGCTCGCGCGGCTGAACCCCGGTGATACTGTCAGGGTAAAACTGCGGGAACGCCACGGAGCCGAACGTGAATTGCAGTGGAAAGTCGACGGGCGCCAGGAACTTACTTATGAATTGCGCGACCTTGCCCAGGTCACCTCGGAGCAGCGTGCCCGCCGCGGCGCATGGCTCAAAGGCGAAGCCCAGGGGGCGGGGCAGACCAAGGCAGATGCCGAAATTCGTGCTGTCACCAACGAAAAACGATGATTCGAACTCTCATCATGCTGACGTTCTGGAGCCTGGCCGCTCCCCCGGCTGCGCTGATCGGTTTCACCTGGCAGCTCCTCAGCGGCGACATCAGCGTCCTCTATCGTCTTTTCACTTGGGGAGCCAAGACCGGAGTCCGGCTAGCAGGAGTGCGCGTGGAGACCGTCGGCCTCCAGCACATTGACCGCAACCGCAGTTACATTTTCATGACGAACCACGTCTCAAATCTTGACCCACCTATCCAGATTCCGCGAATCCCCGGGCGCACTTCGGTTATGGTCAAGAAGGAGTTGTTCAAGACCCCAATCCTCGGACGCGCCATGCTCATGGGCGATCTGGTGCCGGTCGACCGTGGCAATCGCGAGGCCGGAATCGAAGCCGTGACGGCCGCAAAACGAGTCATCCAGGGGGGACTGAACATGACCATCTACGTCGAGGGCAAGCGTTCCTTCGACGGCAAGCTTCTTCCCTTCAAGAAGGGGCCGTTCTACTTAGCAGTGGAGTGCGGCGTTCCAGTCGTCCCCATGACCATCGTCGGCACGCACTACGCCATGCCAAAAGCGCGCTTCGCAATCAAGCCGGCAGTAGTGAAGATGATCTTTCACCCGCCAATCGAACCTGGCGACTTTGGGAGCCGCGATTGCCTGATGGAGAAAGTAAGGACCGTAATCGAAAGTGGATTACCCGAAGAGTACAGGCATGTAAGCACTCAGGATAGTGCCGCCGCAGGATGAACATCGATATCGCCGGACTTTGCGTGATTCTCTATGCAGTGCCGACCCCAATCATTCCTTACTCTTTCCTCGCAGGGCCCGTGCCATCTCCGGTAACCGCGGCAAGAGCGCCGAATACTTCAGCCACGCGCGGTGATCCACCGCCGGCGCACCGCTGACCAGCGCTTTGGCGGGAATGTCATTCGCAACGCCGCTCTGCGGCGTGACAATCGCATTGTCTCCTATTTTGACGTGCCCGACGACCCCAACCTGCCCAGTAAGAATCACTCGGTTTCCGATCTCCGTGGATCCGGCCAGTCCCACTTGCGCGCATAAAAGCGCGTCTTCTCCCACGTGGGATCCGTGTCCCACCTGAACAAGATTATCCACCTTGACCCCGCGCCCGATTTGCGTCTCACCAACGCTGGCGCGATCGATGCAGGAATTTGCCTGGACCTCGACATCGTCGCCAATCACAACCGGAGCAGGTTGCGGGATTTTGTGCCAATGCCCCTCCGTAGTCCTGGCAAATCCAAACCCGTCACTGCCTATCACGACTCCGTTCTGCAGCAGGACGTCATTTCCAATGCGGCAGCCTTCGCGCACAACCGCATGCGCATGCGCGAAAAAGTTATTCCCGATGCGCGCCCCACGGTAAATCACTACATGAGCCAGCAGCACCGCATCTGCGCCGATCTCGACGTCCTCGCCAATCACGACATAAGGTCCAATGTGCGCGCGCGCGCCGACCCTGGCGCTCTCGTGCACGACAGCAGTGGGGTGCTTGTCGGGCGAGTATTGTCGCGGAGGATGGAACAACTCCAGCGCTTGCGCAAAACTCAAGTAAGGGTCTTTCGCCCGCAACATCGCACTGGGGATGCCGGGAAAGTTCTCGCTCACGATGACCGCGGAGGCTCCCGTAGTGCGTGCCGCGGCCGCATACTTCGGATTCGACACGAACGTCAGTTCCCCTGGCCCGGCCTGTTCAATCCCGTTGAGCCCATGGATTTCAATCTCACCGGATCCGTTCTCCAACCGCGCACCGAGAGCAGAAGCAATGGCAGAAAGTTTCATAAGAGTGGGTCAATCCTAACAAGAAATGCTGCGAGAGACGTGTTCGCAGCGTCTCTTTCCACTCAAGGTCACACAAATGAAAAAACCGAAGGACAACGGAGCTGCCTCTTGCGATCCTGCCCAACTCACGAAAGGACTCGGACCGAAGCTGGCAAATCTTTGGATTAAGCTGAAGACGAACGCGTAACGAACTGTTCCTCACGCAAAGAACGCTTCCGCCAATTGGCGCGCGCTATTTGATAACCAGAGTCAAGTGCCCGCTTTCGCTCAATGTGCCTGCGGTTGCCGTCACCGTAACGTTATAGGTTCCCGCGGGTGTCCCCGGATCTTGACGGCTCCCGCCTCCGCCGCCCCCACCTCCACAGGCGGGGAGCATCACAATTCCCAAAAGCATGATGAAAGCGAGCAGCATGCCCCCCCGTCGCCTCGGTGTGACGATCAAAAGTATGCCCGCCAGCGGAACTCCGCCCAACAAAATCGCACAGTACTGACGCCGCTCACTTAAGCGCATGGCAGTGTGCGGAGCAGTTGTCGTAATCGTGATTGTTCCGATCACGGGTATGACCGGTCCGGCTCCGGTGACCGTAGTGCTGGAGCACTGCGCCTCCGAGGGAAGTCCAGAGCAACTCAGATTGATCGCTGTGCTAAAGCCGGTCGAAGTGATAAAGCCGACATTAGAAGTTCCAGATTGCCCCGGACTCGCGATGGATACGCTTGTGGGACCGGAAACGCCCGCAAAACCCGGTGCAATGGTAAATGTTACTGAAGCCGAACTGCTGCTCGGATTGAAGCTGGGATCTCCGCTGTAGGTAGCTGAAATCGTATGGCTCCCGGCATCGAAGCTGACAATCCCGTCCCCGATCGACGTGTTTCCCTGGCTATTCAGTGGAGGATTGTTCACTACTGCTATGGGCGGATTCACCTGAGGATTTAAATCAGGCAAGGCACCAAACGTGTCGGTGAAGGTGACCGTCCCCGTCGGAATTCCATGACCCGAATGCCCAGCGACATCAGCGCGCACGAATACAAGGCTCCCGAAGGGATACGGAGCAGTCACAGGGTGCCCGCTTAGGTCCGATGCTTCTACGGTGAGAACTGTCGTGCTCGCCTCAGGCTGCACGTTGACCCCGATCTGGTTCGATTCGCTTGGAGCGTATGTGCCATCCCCGCCATAATGCGCTGAGACGGAGAAGTAGCCTGCCGGACTGCCCTCCGGCACTGAAGCCGTCGAACCGCTGGCGTGTCCTCCACTCAAACGAAAAAGGTCGAGAGTGCTAATGCCGCGACCTTGGTATCCAGCCTGGAGGGTGATGTCACCCGTCGGTTTTGCTGTCCCCGAGGCCGGACTGACTGTCACATCCACGGCGATCGACTGACCGTGCGTGATGGTCACCAGATTGGTGCTGCCATTCAGCGTGAGCGTACTCGTCGTCGGGTTGAAACTTACCGCATTCCAGTTGCTGACCAGGTTCGCCACGTTCACCGAGCCGAGTCCGGTTGCCAAATCGTAACCGGCTCCCGCCGGGTAGCTCGTCCCGCTTTCGCCGGGAACCACGTTGTTCCCCACGGTCACATCATTGAAGATGCAGGTACTCCCGGAACCACTAGAGGGGTTGGAACCATTGCATTGGGACGGGTACAGGCCTTGCGCCGCTTGCGACGCTGCCAACGAATAGAACGCATAATTCGGCTGCCCTTGGCGGCCCCCCTGGTTCTGGTCGATGAGAGCCATAATGCCGGCTAACGAAGGGGCGGAGGCCGAGGTACCACTGATCAGGAACACGTGAATCCTGTTCTGGCTATCGGGAACACAGGATCCCTCAAAGCAGACCAGGTACGCGTCGTGCGCGGCAGCGGTTAGAGACACATCCGGGAGGTCTCGGACATTGTCCTGAGGAATATTCAATCCGGCCCCGAATTGCCAAGCCGGTTTTGGTACACCCCCGGTTGTTCCCACAGGCGAGATTTGGCTGTCTCCGATGTTTCCCGAACTGGCTCCGCCGCTGCCGGACCAAAGTCCATGCGTCGAGCTACTTTCGTTCCACACATTCTCAGGAATGTAGGAGAGAGCGGTCTCGGAAATGGGCGGCGTCGAACCCCAATACCTGCTTGGAGTATTAATGTCGTCGAACATTGTCCCGCCTACCGCGACGTTGAACGCGGTCGAAGCCAGCGCATTAACCGAGATGGGGCCTCGGGCTGGGGGATTGCTTGGAGAATCGCAGCCTTCGGCTCCATTGTCGCCTGCGGACACAAAGTAGGAGATGCCCTGGGCGGCAGCTTGCTCCGCCAGTGCAGTGACGCCCGCAAGTCGCGCGTCAGTCGAGAAATACTCGCAGGTCCCGAAGCTCTCAGTCATAATGTCGGCAAAGTTGTTCTCGACGATGTACAACTCCGAAAGATCTATTCCATCCGTTGTATTGGTGCCGCCTGATACAACGAAATCAATTTCTGCACCTGGCGCAAGGGCGGCCGTCCAACTTGTGTCTAAAGTGGCTTCGAATTCCTCTCCGCCCCCCAGATTTCCAGGATCGGGACCATCTACCCAGATATACAGGTTGTCCCTTCCGAAGCTATTGTTGCCGGTTCCGATCTCTCCAAGGAAATTCTGAACATCTTGACCATCGTTGTAGAGATCGTTCCGGCCAATCACGCCTATCCTGATCCCCGCCCCTGTCAGGGCTGAGTTGTAAGCAGGAAGCATGTTGTAGATCACAGCGAAATCCTGCGGTGCCAGGGCGTGAATCGTCTGCCCATTCGAGGTGAACGTGACCTCCGGCTTCGCGCCGGGAACAACCACCGCCGGGACATCTCTTTCCACGATATGGCTCTGCGGCTTGCTCAGAAAATTGTGGAGTGTCAGCACTCCCGTTACTGCCGGTGCGAGCGCAGCTGGAATCATTGGGTCTGTGGCATTCGCCCAGTGCTGCTCGCCGTTCACGACATACTTGTGGATGGTCGTATGAAATGCTTCCTTCACCTGGCTCGCCGATCCGGAGAACTCAAGCACCGTGCGCCCCTTGGTCGTCCCCACTTGAAATCCGTGCGACTGCAGCCATGCGGTGATCTTCTGCATATCATCGTCGCTCGGCCCGAAGCGTTTGCCGAACTGTTCCGGCGTCAGCCACTTGTGATAGTTGGACGATCTTTTGTCCTGCTGTGCGTCGAGCAACCGCCGCAGATCGAGTTCCTGCTCCGGGTTCCGCTTCAATACCAGGAGCATCCGCTCCATCGGCAAGGTTGCCGGCGCGGTGCCGATGTCGTACACCGGGCGTGCCAGCGGATGGACATTGCCTTTCAGAGTTGTGAGCCGGCTCTCGTCGACGGGTTGTGTAACCAGTGGCCGCACTACGCTACTAGCGTTGCCGGCATCCTGGGAATACGCCGGTAGACTGACGCTTGCCAGAATGGCTGCTCCGGCGAGAATCACCGTGACGCAAGAGATGGAACGAGACACACCGCTACGAAGGGGAGGCACTGGGAATGCTTCCATAGTGGGCACACCTCTGGAATGAGCGCATCTCCACGAAGCTGACCGGACCGGAGGAAGGGGTCGTCCGATCTTCTCTTTAACCGGGCTATCGCCCGTGTGGACCCCACACACTACATGAATGACAGTGGTGTTTCAACGGATTTTAGTTGTTCCACTACGGAGTGATCCCACTCACAAAACCACTCGCGGTCGGCGAACCGACCGTTCACTATTCTTCGAACAGCTGGACCTGCCGCTGATCCAGGGCCCGCCGCTTGCGGCGCCCAGCTCCAATTACCGCGAGTACGGTCAGCGATTCCAGCGCTGACCGCGGCACGAAGATCCGCTGCGTGTTCGAGCGCTGATCTGGAGGGTTTACCAGGAATCCTTCCGCCATCGTCTGCGTCAGATCTGCCGGCATCAATCCTTCCAGCGTCTCGCTGTCTTTGAAACGGAGCCGCACCCATAGGCCCTCAGTGCGGGGCCTCGATGTGAATGTCTTGCGAAGCAGCGACTCGGAGTCTCCAAATTCTCGCACGAAGTACACGCCTTTGATCTCCCGCAAATCGATCGCAATTACGGTTCCCGCGGTGTTCAGCAACTCCAGTTTCCCTTCGCGGACGAATTCTGCGGGAGACACGTAGCCCGAGATCGAATCCCGATCTATCTTGCGGACGATTACTTTCTTGTGCGTAGAAGGCATGCGGGAACAACGGCCAGCGGTCCAAGATCAGGTTCGCGTTCGTCCGTGATCCCACCCCGAACCTTGGCGCTGAATCTCGATTCTCCCACTTTTCCCATGAAAACAGGCAGCATCCGCCTTGGCAGTAGCCAAATCGTAAACGTTGTGTTATTTTCTTTAACTTGCCACAACCTTATCAGTCGCTTAAGTTCTTAGAATTGAGGGACTTGCAATCGGATTCCCAAACCAAGGCAGTCTTTGCCCGATGGGCCGTGGAAATCTTGTGGAAAGTTCGGTTCGTCCAGCCCAGAGCCGATCCTGAACGGCAGTAAGGCTCGATCGCAGCACGGTTGTCGGCCGTAAGGCCGCTTAAACGCGAATGGCTGATTACATTTACACGATGGAACTCCGGCTGACGCCGGATCAGATCAAAGGTGTCGGCCTCGTCCAGGACGTTGCCCGTGCCGCTGGCGTGAACCTCTACCTCACGGGCGGAGCCATTCGCGACATCATCAGCGGCTTCGCGATCCGCGACCTCGACTTCACGATCCAGGGAAACCCCCTGAAGCTGCAGAAAGATTTCGAGCGCGTGGGGGCCCGAATCACAGCCGTCGAGGAAGATATCCGCACGCTGTTTGTTTCGTTACCCGGAAATGCCCGTGCTGAAATCAGCATGGCGCGTACGGAGTATCGGGAAAAGACCGGCAAGCCGCCGGTCGTGACACCCGCCACCATCCACGAAGATCTGCGCCGCCGTGACTTCACCATCAATGCCATGGCGCTTTCGCTCAATGAGGGATCGCGCGGCCTTCTGCTTGATCCCTTCAACGGCGTGGCCGATATCGAGGCCAAGCTGATCCGCATTCTGCACAATTATTCCTTCCTCGACGACCCTTCGCGCCTCATTCGCGCCACCCGTTTCTCCGCACGCTTCCATTGGCCACTGGAAGAGCGTACGCAAGCGCGATACGACGCCGCCAAAGAAGGCAAGTACATTGACTACATTCTGAAAAGTTCCATCGGGCACGAGATCGCGGCGCTGGCTCACGAAGATGATCCACTGCACGTCGTAAGAATGCTCGAGAAGGAAGGCTGGCTCGAAATCCTGCATCCCCACTGGAATTCGGCCAAAGCCGATGCGAACGGATTGACCGCGCTGATGAAGACACGACAGCAGATGGTTGATCTTGGATACGCGCCCGATGCCGGGCCTGCTGTGATGTACTTCCTGACCTCGCGCATGTCCGACAAAGACGTCGCCGACCTGCAGCGCATGATTCCTCGCAAAGACCTGGTGGAGGCGTGGCGCGACATTGAAGATCATGCCAAGGAACTGGCGAAACGCCTGATGGGCAAGGAAGCTGCCACTCCTTCGCGAACCTGGCAGCTACTCACGAACTCGCGTCCGGAGATGATCCTGTTCCTCGCCCTCACGGCGAAGCAGCAGTCGGTCGAGCAAAAGATCAAGAATTACCTGACAAAGTGGCGCCAGTTACAGCAGACGATTCCGCTGCCGGAAATGACGGAACTGCTCATTACTCCGCAGTTGCCCGAATATCCAAAGATCGCGCATGACGTCTTTATGCTGCTTCTGGATGGCAAGCTACGCTCGCGTACAGAGCGGCTGAAATTTCTGAAACCGCTCGCGCCGCCTCCACCTCCCCCCCCGCCGGCACCCCGTCGGGGTCGTGCCGCCAGGGCTGCGGCTGAAGCTGCAGCAGCCGCGGCATTGAAAGCTGATGCGGCAAAGCCTGGCCCTAAGGGAAAGAAAGCGAAACCAGGGGCGGCTCCCGTCCAGCCGAGCCCAACCCCGATGCCAGTGCCCCATTCCGCTGGTGAAAAAAGCAAGCCTGCAAAAACCAGTGCTTCTCCAAACTCTAAGCCAAAGGTGTCTGCAAAGCCGGAAACCAAGAAACCCAGTGCGCCGCCGGCCAAAGCGGCACAGGGGAAAAATCCAAAGAGCAAACGAAGGAAATAGCGGTAGAACGCCTGAGGCACTCACTGTAGGGTTCAATCCAATCGGATTTGCTTTGTAACCGGCGTCCTGCTCGGGTTTGTTCCCCGTGACGCTAGGAATTCCGCCTTACCCGCCCATTCCCGTCGGATGCCTTCTAACCTTTACATGATGACGCCTGAGCACCGCTCGCAATTGGAAACTCTGACCACTCAGATTTGCAAGGAAACCGACAATCGAAGATTCACCGAACTCGTTCAGCAACTTATTGATCTTTTGGAGCTTTCTCGTCAAATGCCTGCGGACCCAGTTGCTTGCAAGCCTCAACTGGAGCGGTGGGCTCCGCCGCAACGGCGTAAGTCTGGTCAGTTGCCGGAGCCGAAGGAATCGTAATCGGGGCGGCAGAATTTTCTGCCCGATCCACCTCGATCTGGACTCTCGAACAAAAGACAAAATGGTGACGCGCACGTTTCGGAACTGCCTTGCGTATTGCTGCTTCGAGGACTTCCAGCGCAATTCCGAGGCGAGTAATGAAGAGTCTGTAGAAGTAATGTAAATTCCCGGCAAACTCTTCGAGGTTTCCCGGGAAGCACTCCATCCGTCCGTAGGCCTGAGACTTAGAAAGTAGGGGGGAACTCTGTAGCAAATTTCCGCGGCTGCTCTGCCCTACCCTTACGGAAAAGGCGCGAGGTTGCGTGTCGCTCCTCCGCTGCATCTCACCCCGTGTATGGCATCGTCCCAGGAAGTGAACAATCTTCGCGACAGGAAGGTATCGGTCGACGAAACGGTTCTGCAGCCAACGCTGCAACCGGGCGAACGTACTTCTCCTGAGGGTAAACCGGTTGTTAACAAGCTTCTACTCGCCCTGCCAGACGCTGAGTTTTCCGCGCTGCGCCCGTATCTGGAATTCGTAGAGCTTCCGCAACGGCTTCGGCTTCATGAGCCAAATGCCAAACTCGATTGGGCCTATTTCGTTAACTCCGGCATGATGTCCCTCGTAATGACCACCCGCAAGGGCGAAAGTGTCGAAGTGGGAGTGGTAGGCAATGAAGGCTTTATCCCCTTGCAAATAGCCGCCGGAGTAAGAAGAAACCCTCACCTTGCAGTTGTTCAGATATCCGGGGAGGGATTTCGCGTCGGCATCGAAACACTGCAATCCTTATTGCTGTCGAGTCCGGCCTTGCAAGCAACATTGAGCCGCTATGCCGCCATCCACGGGTTGCAGGTTGCGCAAACCGCGGGCTGCAACCGGTTACACGATCTGGAACAACGACTTGCGCGCTGGCTCCTGCTCACGCAAGATCGCGTGAACTCGGGCCTTTTGGCCATCACGCATGATTTTCTCGCGACCATGCTCGGCACCGATCGCCCAAGCGTTTCAGTCGCCGCCAGCGCATTGCAGAAGAAAAACATTATCGAATATACGCGTGGCTCCGTGCGCATCCTCAACCGCAAACAGCTCGAAGCTTCCGCTTGCGAGTGTTACGCCGCCATCCAGCAATTCAACGGCGACCTGGCATTGCGATAGCTCGATCTGCGCGAGCGATACCGTTTGCGAGAACGGGTCTCTTCAACGCGCTGCGCAGCCACTCTACCCCTGCCAGAAAGTCTCCGGCCCACAAGTGCCATGGCCCGAAAACCCGTGCGTGATAAGCTATTTGGCGCGAAGATTCTCAGTGGAGGGCTCCCAGTCCCATGCGCCGAACCAAAGGTTTTTCTCTGATTGAATTGCTGATCGTGGTGGCGATCATCCTGATCATTGCCGCCATCGCGATTCCCAACCTGCTGCGTGCAAAGATGGCCGCCAACGAATCCTCGGCGGTGGCTTCCATCCGCACCATCAATACTGCGATGATCACCTACCAGTCCAGCTATCCCACAGTGGGATATGCGACGGCTCTGACGAACCTGGGCGGAATCTCTCCCTGTACTCCCAGCTCGGTCACGGCCTGCCTGATCGGAAGCGATCTGGCTGCCGGGGTGAAGAGCGGATACAACTTTGCCGCGGTCGGAGCCGGTGGGCCTCCCTCGGTGCAGTACTACACCAGTGGAGTTCCGACCGTCCTGAACCAGACGGGCACCCGCAGCTTCTGCTCTTTCGAAGATGCCGTTCTGCGTGTCCAGCCCAGCGGAGCCTCCATCCCCAGCGAAGCCGCCTGCCAGGCTCTGTTGCCCCTCAATCAGTAAGAATCCTGCGCGTGTAGGGACGGACCCATGGTCCGTCCCGCGAGCGAAGCGAGCGTGGTTCCCGTTAGGATCTAACTTCGTTCTTAGAAACGG
>Ga0335070_10006273_pt1 | contig 13991 bp, 12 predicted proteins | sample Lox_Sample_13_FD_206722 | JGI IMG/M metagenome (GOLD analysis project Ga0335070, IMG submission 206722) | Soil microbial communities from Loxahatchee National Wildlife Refuge, Florida, United States - Lox_Sample_1.3 | ecosystem: Environmental > Terrestrial > Soil > Wetlands | place: USA... | reverse complement strand
CGCCGGCCTGGCTTCCAGCTACGAGGGCGCGAGCTCGCTCGATGAAATCATCGCGCGCGCCGACGTGGCGCTGTACGAGGCCAAGCGCCACGGCCGCAACCAGGTGCGCGTCGCCGACGAGAGCCTGCAGGCCAGCAGCACCGCCGTCCGCCGCGCGTTGCGCGCCGCGCACGGCTAGCCGGCTAGAAGCTGTACTGCGATCTCAGCGCGTAGGCGTTGAAACTCTGCCCGATGTCGACGCCGACCGGCGGCGTGGCCGGCGCCGGGCCGAACGGCGTGGCGGTCGCGCTCGCCGCCGGGTTCAGCCGATCGACGTTGACATGCAGCACATCGAGCAGGAAGCGCAGGTTCGGGTTCGGGTACCAGTTGAGCCCCGCCGCGGTGACCGTCTGGTCGCCCCCGCGCACGCCATCGGCCGGCGGCGCGAGACCGGCCAGGCCCGCGTGGTAGTTCAGGTCGGTGCGGCTGTAGCGCAACGCCACTTCCCATGCCCCGAGGCCACCGTGCCCGTCGAAGGGAATGTACGGGCGCGGTGACTGGTACGAACCATTGGCCGGGTTGTACCGATGGCTCTCGCCCGTCAGCACCCAGCTGCCCTCGACGTAGAAGCCGTTGAAGCGGGGATTCGACAGCGTCGAGGCGCGTCGCTCGACCGTGAACCAGGTGTCCTCGGCCTGCAGCAGCCAGTTCCGGTAGTTGGCCGCGAACTCGACCCCGGTCGCGCTGGCATGGCCGGCATCGATCGTGCCGGTGTCGATGAAGCGCGTGTCATCGACCCGCAGTTCGGGCCGATCGCGGAAGCGGATGCCGTAGCGTCCGCTGGCAACCGAAGGCCCCTGGTCGGGCGGATGCACGACATAGGTACCGTTGGCGCCGACATGCACGTTGTAGTCGTCGCTGGTCGCCAGCAGACCCGCGATCCGACCCACCACCGCGGTCTGCGCATCGAACACTTCCGCGTCGTTGACGGTGCGGCTGGTCAACGCGAGCGATGCCATCCAGCGCGCGCCGCTGCCGCGCAGCGCCAGCCCGAGGCGCCCGTCGGCGCCACCGAGCGAGCGCGACAACTCAGCCGACGACGGGCGTTCGATGAACACCAGGTCATCGGGTGCCGTGCCGTCCGCCAGGTTCGCGGCCGGCGAGAAGGCGCCGAGCTGCAGGCTGAACGGGGCGAAGCCGTTGTAGGCGATCCATGCGTCATTGATGCGCGTCGGGCCTTCGGTGCCGCTGCCGCCGAGCTCGAGCAGCAGGCGGTAGTTGAAGGTGCGCGCGATCACGCCCTCGACGCCGAGGCGCGCGCGCCGGAAATACGCGCCATCGCTGAGGTCGCGCGCGGCGTCGGTCTCGCGATTGGCGGTCGCGCCGACCGAGCCGCGGCGGAAATCGCTGTCGAGGGGGCCGGCGGTGTCCTGGCTGTAGTGCGCCATGTCGGCCTGCACCAGCGCGCGCAGTGCGATCGACGAACGGCCATCGGCGCTGGTCACCGCCAGGCGGTTATTGGCGATCGACAGCTTCGGCTGTTCCTGCGCCGACAACCGGGACTGTGCCGCGGCCTGCGCCAGCTTGTCGATCTCCGCCTGCTGCTGCGCCACGGCCGGATCGGCCCTGGCGGGCGCCGCCTGCTGCGCCTGCAGCGCGGCAATCTCGGCGCGCTGCGCCTCGATCTGCTGCTGTTGGGCCGCGAGCTGCGCCTGCTGCGCCTCGAGCGTCTTCTGCAGCGCTTCGAGCTGTTGCTGCACGGTGGGTTTCGGCGTGGCCGCCTGGAGGGGCGAGGCCGCCGCGATCAGCAATGTGCCCGCGAGCACGCCGGCGTTCAGTTTGCATTTCATGCGAAGTACCCGTGCTGGTTCATTGCAGGACGATGAAGCCGTATTTCCCGAACGCGGCGCTGCCCGCGGGCCCGCGCAGGAACTCGAGGAAGGCGGCGGCCTGCGGATTGGCCGTCGCCGTCAACGCGATCGGATAGGTGATCGGCAGGTGCGTGCCGGCGGGAAACAGGTCGACGATGCGCACGCCGGGCTCGATCTTCGCGTCGGTGAGATAGACGATGCCGAGCGGCGCCTCGCCGCGCGCCACGAATGCCAGCGCGCTGCGCACGTTGTCGGCGCGCACCAGCCGATCGGCGATGTCGTTCCAGACGCCGAGCGTGGTGAGCGCCGAGCGCGCGTACTTGCCGACCGGCACCGCGTCGGGATCGCCGGTCGCGAGCCGGCCGCCATGGAGCGCGGCCCGCAGCGGGAAGCCGGGCGCGATCTTCAGCTCGATCGTGCTGCCCGCCGGCGCGACCAGCGCCAGGCGGTTGCCGAGCAGGTTGCGGCGCGTGTCCCGGCGCACCAGGCCCCGCTGGTCGAGGTAGTCCATCCATTCCTGGTCGGCCGAGAAGAACACGTCGGCGCGCGCGCCGCTCTCGATCTGCCGCGCGAGGAGCGAGGTCGCCGCGAAGGAATACGTGATCGTCGTGCCGGTCGAGGCCGTGTATTCCCTGCCCAGCTCCTGCAGCACGTTCGTCAGCGAGGCCGCGGCAAACACCGTGACGCCGTCGCGCTGCTCCGCCGCGCAGGCACTCCACGGCAACAGCAACGAGAGCGCCAGTGCGGACAGCCATTTCTTCATCATGCGGAAACCCTCGCGTGCGCTCGTTATATTCAACTGGATATATCGTGACCGGTCGAGGCACGCCTGGCAAGGAGCGGATGATTTCGCGCCCGCATGGCGCTACAGTCGCGGCCTTCGGAGAACCGGCCATGACGCATATAGACACGCGCGTACGCATCCGCTTCGACGCCCAGCTGGCCATCGGCCCGGGGCGCATCGAGCTGCTCGAAGGCATACAGCGCAGCGGTTCGCTCTCGCAGGCCGCGCGCGACATGAAGATGAGCTACCGCCGCGCCTGGCTGCTGATGAAGAGCCTGAACAGCGCGCTCGCCGGGCCGGCGAGCATCGCCGCCAAGGGCGGCCGTCGCGGCGGCGGCGCGACCGTGACCGCGCTCGGCCGCGAACTGATCCGCGCCTACCGCAGCTTCGAGGCGCGCGTGACGCGCGAGAGCCAGCGGCGCTTCGCGCGCTTCGCGCCCTCGCCACGGCGCCGCGAAGCGCTGCGATGATCGATCCGCGCGATGCGCGCGCGGTGCTTGCCTGGCGCAGGCTCGAGCGCGACCGGCTCATCGCCGCACGCCTCGCGCTGGCCGCGGACGAGCGCGCCGCGCGCGCCCGCGCCATCGCCGCCGAACTCGAGCGCCGCATCGCGCCGGGAAGCGCCGCGCTCGTCAGCGCCTACTGGCCGATCCGCGGCGAACCCGACCTGCGTCCCTGGATGCACGCCGCCTGCGAGCGCGGCCTGCGCATCGCGTTGCCGGTGGCGGTCGCGCTGCGCCAACCGCTGCAATTCCGTGAATGGCGACCGGGCGCCGCGCTGGCGCGCGGGCTGTGGAACATCCCGTATCCGGCCGACGGGGCCGAGGTCACGCCGGATGTGCTGCTCGCCCCGCTGGTCGGGTTCGATGCGGCCCACTATCGGCTCGGCTACGGCGGCGGCTTCTTTGACCGCACGCTCGCCAGACTCGGCGCCGCCGCGCGGGTGTTCGGCGTCGGCTATCGCGAGGCCGCGATCCCGACGATCTACCCGCAACCCCACGACATCGCCATGCATGCGATCGTCGCCGCCTGAAGGAGGCACCACCATGCGATGGATCGTATTTCTACTGGCCGCCTGCGTGAGCATGACGGCCCTGTCGCAGCAGATGGCGATCACCTTCGACGACCTGCCCTCCCACGGTCCACTCCCGGCCGGCATGACGAGGCTCGAGGTCGCCCGTTCCATCCTCGATACGCTGCAACGACAGCATCTGCCGCCGACCTACGGGTTCATCAACGGTGGCCGCGGCACCGGGGAGCCCACTTCGGCCGCCGTGCTCGAAGCGTGGCGCGCGGCAGGCCAGCCCCTGGCCAACCACACCTGGTCGCACGGTGACCTGGACGCGGAATCGACGCAGCAGTTCGAGGCGGACATCGTGGCCAACGAGCCGCTGCTGCAGCGGCTGATGGGTCGCGAGGACTGGCACTGGCTCCGCTATCCGTACCTGCACGAGGGCGACACGCTGGCCAAGCGGCGCGAGCTGAGGCAGTGGCTGCGCGCGCACGGCTACCGCGTTGCCGAGGTGACGATGGATTTCGAGGACTACCTGTGGAATGCCCCGTACGCGCGCTGCCTCGCGCAGCACGATGGCGCGGCGATCCAGCGCCTGCACGACAGCTATCTCCAGGTCGCGGGCGAGTACTACGACGTGTTCCGCCGCGCATCGCAGCTCGCCTACGGGCGTGACCTGAAATACGTGCTGCTGCTGCACGTCGGCGCCTTCGATGCGCACATGCTGCCCGACCTGCTGGCGCTGTATCGCTCGAAGGGCGTGCATTTCATCGGCATGCCGGAGGCCCTGGCCGACCCGGCCTACCAGGATGATCCCGATATCGGCGATGCGGGCGGCGGCACGCACCTGGAACTGTTGATGCAGAGCCGGCACATCCCTTTCCCGGCCAACAGCAAGCCCTACAAGGATCTGGATGCCATGTGCCGCCACTGAGCGACGCGGTGCGGAAGCAAGCGCCGCATCGCGCCACGCCCGCTTATCTTCATTAATATGACCTTTTGTGAATTACATGTCGTAGACTGCCGGTTGTGGCAGGCAACCCCGGGCCTTGCGCTGGGGCACTGCCACACGGACTTGCGGGCGCACTGACAATCCCGAGGAGCGGAAATGGATCGAAGAACATTCCTCTCGATCGCCGCGGCGCTGGGGGCGACGCCCGGCTGGGCCCGCGGCACACCTGGGGCCGCACGGCCGGGCTGGCGAGAACGGCGCGATCTCTACCCGCAGGGCGTGGCATCCGGGGACCCGGACGAGCACAGCGTGCTGCTGTGGACACGCCGGCCGTACGGCGGCCGCGCCCAGCGCGAGCCGCTGCATGTCGAGGTCGCGCTCGACGCCGGCTTCCGTTCCGTCGTGGCGACCGTACGCACTTCGGTCTGCGCGGAGGCCGACTGGACCTGCCGCGTGCTGGTCGCGGGCCTGCAGCCGCGCACCGTCTATTGGTACCGCTTTTCCGATCGTGACGGCAACGGCAGCCGCGTCGGCCGCACGATCACCGCGCCTTCTGCATCGGACCAGCGGCCGGTGCGCTTCGCCTTTGTCTCGTGCCAGAGCGTCAACGAGGGCGCGCAGAACGCGTATCGCCGCATGATCTGGGAGGACGAGCGCGCCGCGCCGGAGGCGCAGCTGGGATTCGTGCTGCACCTCGGCGACTTCATCTACGAGGTCGTCGAGTACCCGGAGGAAGTGGCGCATCGCTACGACCGCACCATCTACGACATCGGCCGCATTCCCGATGCGCGCAAGGTCTCCAATTTCCACGTGCCGACCACGCTGGAGGGCTACCGCACGGTCTATCGCGGGCACATCAACGACCCCGACGTGCAGGATGCGCGCGCGCATTTTCCGTTCGTGTGCATCGGCGACAACCACGAGTTCTCGTGGCTGGGCTGGCAGAGCTTCATCAAGTACGGCGGACCGGCAGAGCCGGCGCAGCAGCTGCGCGTCGCCGCCAACCAGGCGTGGTGGGAGTACATTCCGGCGCGCGTGAACAAGGCGAGCGGCCCCGGCCTCGACAAGTTCGACGCGCCGAAAGTGAGCAACGCGCCCATTGCCAGTCTTGACGCCGACGGCTTCGGTGACGAGATCAACAACCGCATCGCCGTGGGCAGCATGACCGGCTACCGCTCGCTGCGCTTCGGGCCGCACGTCGAGCTGATCCTGACCGACTTCCACAGCTACGCGATGGAGGATCCCACCAGCCGGCCGGGCGCCGATCCCCTCTTCGATGACGCCTTCGCCGGCCTGATTCCGCAGGAAGCGCTGGAGATCCTAGATGCGGGCAGCGCGGCCAACGCCGGGAATCCGCCGGCGGAGATCGCCTTCGGCACGCAGCGGGTACCCAACTTCCGCCAGAGCGAGCCGCCGCACACGGTCCTCGGCCGCGTGCAGAAGGCCTGGCTGAAGCAGCAGCTCATCTCATCCCGGGCCACCTGGAAGATCTGGGGCGCGACGAACGGCACGCTGGATGCGCGCACCGACCCGCAGAACCTGCCGCCCGGCCTGACCAAGCCCTGGCCAGGGGCGGGATTCGCGACCTACGGCGGGGGTGACTTCAGCAGTGCCTTTCGTGAACGCGCCGAGATCTACGACACGGTGCGCGATGCCGGCGTCGAGGGATTCGTCGTCGTGTCGGGCGACCGCCACAGTTTCTGGGCGGGCTATGCCGCCGCGGCCCTGCCGCCCGCGCTCTTCGAGCCGGTCGGCATCAGCTTCATCACCGGCTCGCTCTCGGCGATCGGCAATGCCGAAGCGCTGGAGCACGGCATGAAAGACCATCCGCTCCGGCCGCTGTTCGTTGCCAACCGCGAGGGCGCCGCGCCCGAGGCGACGGAGAACCTGCTGTTCAAGCACGGCGTGCGCACGGCCTGGGAATACGCGCAGTCCGGCGATCTCGCGCGTGCCCGCGCGCTGAGCAACCCCGATGTCGCGCCGCATCTCGAATTTGTCGACTGGGGCGGGCATGGCTACGCTGTCGTGACAGCGGCCCCCGATCACATCGACACGCAGTTCGTCTGCATCCCCCGCCCGATCACGCGGGCAGCAACGAGCGACGGCGGGCCGCTGCGCTACCGCGTATCGCATCGGGCCGGGCGCTGGCGCAAGGGGCAGCGCCCGCAATTGGAGCAGACGGTGCTGGAAGGCGATCCGAAGTTGTCGATCTAGGCTTGCGAGAACAGACGGTAATGCCGAAGTCCATGCGCGCCGCATCGCTGGCGGGACTCTCCCTGATTTTGCTCTGCTGGGGGAACGCTCGCGGCGAAAGTCCGGCCGTTTGGCAGCCACCGCCAGGCCATGCGCAGATCCCGATCTGGCCAGGCGCAGCCCCGGATGTGCAATCGGTGCCGGGGCCTGAAACCCTTGACGAAGGGGCGGTGACCAACGTCACCGTGCCTACGATGACCGTTTATTCCCCCAAGGAAAAGAACACCGGCACGGCAGTGGTCGTCTTCCCGGGAGGCGGATTCCAGATGCTCGCCATCGATCTCGAAGGCACGGAGATATGCGATTGGCTGACTGCAAGAGGCATCACTTGCATCTTGCTGAAATACAGGGTGCCGAGCGCGCCATATGTCTGGCAATGTGATTGCCGTCCCCACAACCGGTCAATATCGACGCCATCGCTGCAGGACGCGCTTCGAACATTGAGACTGGCCCGCTTTCATGCGGCGGAATGGGGCATCAATCCGCACAGGATCGGGGTGCTCGGCTTTTCAGCAGGTGGGTATCTGGTGGCGGAGGTGAGCACGCACTTCGCAACTCGTCTGTATGCGCCAACAGACGCAGCGGACAACGAGAGCGCGCGCCCCGATTTCGCCATTGCGATCTATCCCGGTCACCTCGCGCTGGCCGACAACGGCATTGCGCTGAATCCCAACATCAGGAACCACATCACCTCTCAGGTGCCGCCGACCTTTCTATTGCAGAACGAGGACGATCACGTGGACAGGGTCGAGGACGCGTTGAGCTACTACATGGCACTCAAGGCGGCCGGCGTGCCGGTGGAATTACATTCCTACGCGCAAGGTGGTCACGCGTTCGGACTGCGGCCGTCGACACTACCCGTGTCCGAGTGGCCCAGATTGGTCGAGAGGTGGCTTGAAACGATCGGCATGATTGCGCAACAGCCACCCTCGATTCGCAATCCAGATTCCGCGAGCGGCCCGGTCACCACGCGGTAACCGTCAATCAACGTCGGTGGACGCCATTTCATGTTTATCTCGGCATTTCATGAACTTAGCGCACGACATTGGACATGTCGGTGGAAGTGCCTGGAAGAGCGACTGGTGCCGGAGATAGGAATCGAACCTACGACCTACGCATTACGAATGCGCCGCTCTACCAACTGAGCTACTCCGGCAGCGGAGAAACACGGCGAGGGGGCGGCATTCTAAGAGAAGCCGCGCTCGGCAGGCAACGAATCGGGCGGGATTGGGACGCGGTCGTCAGGCCTTGGGGCGCAGGCGGATCACCAGGTCGAGGCTGGCGACCTCCATGCCCTCGGGGATGGCCGGCAGGCGGCTGAACTGCACGTCGGGCAGCGCGACATCCGTGAGCTTGCCGGTGGCTTCGTCGTGGAAATGGAAATGCGGTTCGACGTTCGAGTCGAACCAGCTGTGCGTGCCGTCCACGGCCAGCTGGCGGATCAGCCCGTGCGCGGCGAACAGGTTCAGCGTGTTGTAGACCGTGGCCTTCGATACCACGACGCCGCGGCCGCGGAGCGTGTCGGCGATCTGCTCCGCCGACAGGTGTTGCGGCGCGGCCAGCAGCAGCTCGGCGATCTGCAGCCGCTGCGCCGTGGCGCGGATGCCGCGCGCCTGCAGCAGGCCGGGCACATCGGCGGCGGTGCGTGGAAACCGGGTGTCATGCGCGCTCATGGCTGCCGCCTTTTTACCGCAGCGCGCGGGGCAACGCAAAAACCACGTGCTCGGGCTTGCCATAAGACTCGGCCGGCGGCGCCCCGCCCCACTCGCGCAGTCGTGCGACGACTTCCTGCACCAGCTGCTCCGGGGCCGACGCGCCGGCGGTGACGCCGACCGTATCGACGCCTTCGAACCACTCGCGCCGGAGGTCGCTCGCGCCGTCGACCAGGTAGCCGGGCACGCCGGCGCGGTCGGCGAGTTCGCGCAGGCGGTTGGAATTGGAGCTGCTCTTCGAGCCGACGACCACCAGCAGCCCGCAGTGCTCGAGCAGCTGCTTGACGGCGTCCTGCCGGTTCTGGGTGGCGTAGCAGATGTCTTCCTTGCGCGGCGCCTGCAGGGCCGGGAATCGCCGGCGCAGCGCATCGACGATCGCCGCCGTGTCGTCGACCGACAGCGTCGTCTGCGTGACGAAGGCGAGCGCAGCCGGGTCGCGCACCTCGAGCCGCTCGACATCATCGATGCTTTCGACCAGCAGGATACGGCCGCCGGCCGACGTATCGAAGCGCCCCATCGTGCCCTCGACCTCCGGATGGCCGGCATGGCCGATCAGCACGACCTCGCGCGCCTCGCGCGCGAAGCGCGCCACTTCCATGTGCACCTTGGTGACCAGCGGACACGTGGCGTCGAACACCTGCAGCCCGCGGCGCTGCGCCTCGCGTTCGACCGCGGTCGACACGCCATGCGCCGAGAAGATGACCGTGGCGCCATCCGGCACGGCATCGAGCTCCTCGACGAACACCGCGCCGAGCACGCGGAGCCGCTCGACGACCGTGCGGTTGTGCACGACCTCGTGGCGCACGTAGATCGGCGCGCCGAACAGCTCGATGGCGCGCTCGACGATCTCGATTGCACGGTCGACGCCGGCACAGAAGCCGCGTGGATTGGCGAGCAGGATGCGCATCGGTTCAGTGCCCCGGCGAACGGCGACTGGCGAGCAGCGCGTCGAACAGCAACAGGCCCGCGCCCACCGTGATCGCGGAATCGGCGACGTTGAAGGCCGGGAAATAGTGCCCGTGCCAGTGCACCTGCAGGAAATCGATCACATAGCCGAGCCGCAGGCGGTCGATGACGTTGCCGACCGCGCCGGCGAGGATCAGGGCGAGTGCCGCCGCCATCAGGTTGGCGCGGCGCTCGAGCCGCGCCAGCCAGAAGATGAGCGCCGCGCTGACCACCGCCGCCAACGCGCTGAACGCCCAGCGCTGCCAGCCCGAGGCCTCGTCGAACATGCTGAAGGCCGCGCCGCGGTTGTGGGCGCGGACGATGTTGAACACCGGCAGCACGAAGCGCGCTTCGTACAACTGCAGCGCGCGCTCGATGAGCTGCTTGGTGTACTGGTCGAGCCCGACGAGCGCCGCGCTCAGCGCGAGCCAGCGCAGCTGGATCATCCCGGTGCCACCCCGCTTGCCGACCATCGCGCCCATGGCCCACATCACGCGTAGCGGCGTGTTTCGCCGTGGCCGCTGATGTTGCCGACGCAGCGCCCGCACAGCTCGGGATGTTCGGGCGTCGCGCCGACATCCTCGCGGTGGTGCCAGCAGCGCACGCACTTCGCCGCGCCGGTGCGTTGCACCGTGAGCCACACGCCGCCGCCGGCAACCGAGCCGGCCTCGACCGCTCCCGCCGGCGCCGCGTCGACCCGATGCACGCGCGCCTGCGAGGTGATCATCAGGAAGCGCAGTTCGTCGCCGAGCGCATTGAGTCGCGCGTACTGCCCGGCCGTGGCATAGACGTCGAGTTCGGCCTCGAGCGGTGCGCCGATGTCGCCGGCGACGCGGAGCCGCTCGAGTTCACGCGCGACATCGGTGCGCAAGGCAATCAGCGCCGGCCAGTCGATGGCCGCGCCGCCGGCGTCGGCCGCGGCCGCGGCCGCGCCGTGCGCGGCCGGCAGCCCGTGCCACACCGACAGGAACACCGAGTCGGGGCGCTCGCCCGGCAGCGCGCGCCAGATCTCCTCGGCCGTGAACGACAGGATCGGCGCGAGCCAGCGCACCATTGCCTCGGCGATGTGCCACATCGCGGTCTGCGCCGAGCGGCGCGGACGGCCCTCGGCCGGCGTCGTGTAGAGGCGGTCCTTGATGATGTCGAGATAGAAACCGCCGAGGTCGACGACGCAGAAGTTGTGCACCTTCTGGTAGATCAGGTGGAACTGGTAGTCGCGGTAGGCCGCCTCGATCTCGCCCTGCAGTTCGCGCGCGCGCGCGATCGCCCACTGGTCCATGGCTACCAGTTCGTTCAGCTCGAGTGCGTTGCCGGGCTCGAACCCGTGCAGGTTGCCGAGCAGGAAGCGCACCGTGTTGCGCATGCGCCGGTACGAGTCGCCCATGCGCCTGAGGATTTCCTGCGACAGGCTCATCTCGTTGGAAAAATCGGTCGCCGCGACCCACAGGCGCAGCATGTCGGCGCCGAGCGTCTTCATGATGTCCTGCGGCTCGATGCCGTTGCCGAGCGACTTGGACATCTTCCGGCCCTTCTCGTCGACCGTGAAGCCGTGCGTGAGCACGCCGCGGTACGGCGCGCGCGCATACAGCGCCTCCGACATCAGCAGCGAACTGTGGAACCAGCCGCGGTGCTGGTCCGAGCCCTCGAGGTACAGGTCGACCGGCGAATGGAAATCATCGCGGAGCGCCGCCACGCATTCGAACGACAGACCGGAGTCGGCCCACACGTCCATGACATCGCTCGCCTTCTCGTACTGCTCCGCTTCGGTGCCGAGCAGCTCGGTGGCATCGAGCGCGAACCAGGCATCGATGCCCTCGCGCTCGACGCGTTCGGCCACCTGCGCGATCAGCTCCTGCGTGCGCGGATGCAGCGCGCCGGTGTCGCGGTGCGTGAACAGCGTGATCGGCACGCCCCAGGTGCGCTGGCGCGACAGGCACCAGTCGGGGCGGTTCTCGATCATGCCGGTGATGCGCGATTCGCCCCAGCCGGGCGTCCACTTCACCTGCCTGATGTCGCGCAGCGCGCCGGCGCGCAGGCCGTTGCTGTCCATGCTGATGAACCATTGCGAGGTGGCGCGGAAGATGACCGGCGTCTTGTGGCGCCAGCAATGCGGATAGCTGTGCGGATGCGGCTCCTGGTGCAGCAAGCGCCCGCGCTCCCCGAGCTGCGCGATGATGACCGGCCCGGCGGCGTCGATCTTCATGCCGGCGACGAGCTCGGTGCCCGCGGCGAAGCGCCCGTCCGGCCCTACCGGGTTCACGACCGGCAGCGCGTAGTTCTTGCCGACGATGAAATCCTCGAGGCCGTGCGCCGGCGCGGTGTGCACGGCGCCGGTGCCCGCCTCGAGCGTGACGTGCTCGCCCAGGATCACCGGCACGTGCTTGGCGAGCCAGGGGTGTTCGAGCTCGAGCCCTTCCAGCGCGGCGCCGGCAAAGCGGCCGAGCAGCTTTCCTTCGAGTCCGTAGCGGCCGAGGCAGGCGGCAAGCAGCCCATCGGCCATCACCAGGGCCTCCGCGCGCCCGCCGCGCGTGACCCGCACGCAGGCGTATTCGAGGTCGGCGCGCAGCGCGACCGCTTCATTCGCCGGCAACGTCCACGGCGTGGTGGTCCAGATCACCAGCGACACCGGCGCCGCTTCCAGTGCGTCCGGCGAAATGCCCGCGCGCCGCGCAAAGTCGGCGGTGTCGACCACGCGGAAGGCGACGTCGATCGCGGTCGAGGTGCGGTCCTCGTATTCCACTTCGGCCTCGGCGAGCGCGGAGCGGCAGTCGAGGCACCAGTGCACGGGCTTGAGGCCGCGATAGAGGTGCCCGTTCGCGATGATCTTGCCGAGCGCGCGGATCTGCTGCGCCTCGTAGCGCGGATCCATCGTCACGTAGGGCCGCTCCCAGTCGCCGAACACGCCGAGCCGCTTGAAATCGGCGCGCTGCGAATCGATCTGCTTCGCCGCGAACTCGCGGCAGGCGGCGCGGAAGGCGCGCGCATCGAGCTTGTGGCCCGGCCGGCCGTGCTTCTTCTCGACCGCGAGCTCGATCGGCAGGCCGTGGCAGTCCCAGCCCGGCACGTAGGGCGCATCGAACCCGGCGATGGTGCGCGCCTTGACGATGATGTCCTTCAGGATCTTGTTCACCGCATGGCCGAGGTGGATCACGCCGTTGGCGTACGGCGGCCCGTCGTGCAGCACGAACGGCGGCCGGCCGCGTGATGCCTTGCGGATCTCGCCGTAGATGTCCTGCCTGGCCCAGCGCTCGAGCTGCTGCGGCTCGCGCTGCGCCAGGTCCGCCTTCATCGGGAAGTCGGTCTGCGGCAGGTTGACGGTGTGCTTGTAGTCGGTCACGAGGCGGGCAAGCCCTGTATGGCCAAGGTCGGTGCTGAACCGGTCATTTTAGCCCAGCGCGGCCCGCGCCGCCGCCGCGTCGCGGTGCATCTGTTCGACCATCAGCCCGAGCGAGTCGAAGCGCTGCTCGTCGCGTAGCCGGGCCACGAACTCGACCTCGAGCTCGACCCCATACAGGTCGCCGCCATAATCGAACAGATGCACTTCCAGGAGCGGCTCGACCCCGTTGACGGTCGGGCGCGTGCCCAGGCTCGCCACCGCCGGCCAGCCCGCCGCGCCCGCCGGCACCGCCGGCAGCGCCGCACTGCGCACGCGCACCGCGAAGATGCCGGCCAGGGCCACGCGCCGGCGCGCGATGGCGAGGTTGGCGGTGGGGTAGCCGAGCGTGCGGCCGAGCCGCTCGCCGCGCCGTACTCGTCCGCGCATCGTGTAGGGCCGGCCGAGGAGCCGCGCCGCGCGCGCCAGGTCGCCGCCGGCAAGTGCGGCGCGCACCAGTCCGCTGCTGACGCGTTCGCCCGCCACCAACACGGGCGCCATGATCTCGACGGCAAAGCCATAGTGGCAGGCCTCGGCCGCGCACCATTCCGCGTTTGCCACCCCACCGCGGCCGAAGCGGAAGTCGTGGCCGACCACCAGTGCGCGCGCGCCGAGCGCGGCGAGCAGCGCCATGAATTCGGGACCGCTCTTGGAGCGCAGGGCGGCATTGAAGGTGAGCAGGTGGAGCCGCGCCAGGCCGCTGCCGGCCAGCAGCCGCCAGCGCTCGCGGAAATTGGTCAGGCGCGCGGGCGGATCGGCGGCATTCAGCACCTCGCGCGGCATCGGCTCGAAGGACAGCAATCCGGCCTCCAGGCCCCGTTCGGCCGCGATCTCGCGGGTGCGCGCGATCAGCGCCGCGTGGCCGACGTGCAGCCCATCGAAGGTGCCGATGGCCAGCGCGGACGGTGCCAGCCCCGGCGGCACGCCGCGCACCAGCCGCAGCGTTTTCGGGCGGTTCTTGTCGCGTGTCAGGCTGTTCATGGTGTGCCGCGGGGACTATACCGGAGGCGCATTGACAACGAGAGGTGGGCTACGCAAACTACGCGCCCTTTGAGCGGAGCGAGCGCGTGGCGAACACGAAATCAGCGGAAAAAGCGGCCCGACAGGCGG
>Ga0335070_10006272_pt1 | contig 13991 bp, 12 predicted proteins | sample Lox_Sample_13_FD_206722 | JGI IMG/M metagenome (GOLD analysis project Ga0335070, IMG submission 206722) | Soil microbial communities from Loxahatchee National Wildlife Refuge, Florida, United States - Lox_Sample_1.3 | ecosystem: Environmental > Terrestrial > Soil > Wetlands | place: USA... | reverse complement strand
GGAACGGGCCGCAAAAGCGAAGCCGGCCATCCCTGAGCAGCAGACTTCCTCTCATATTCCTGTTCGTCCTCTTTACACTCCCGCTGATCTGGCAGGCTGGGACTACGACCGCGAGGTCGGCTATCCCGGCAAGTTTCCCTTTACTCGCGGCGTTCAGGCGACCATGTACCGCGGCCGTCTCTGGACCATGCGCCAGTATGCCGGCATGGGCGACGCCGAAGAGTCCAACAAGCGCTACAAGTATCTGCTTGCGAACGGCACGACCGGACTTTCTGTTGCCTTCGATCTTCCAACCCAAATCGGTTTGGATTCCGACAATCCGCTCTCCATGGGCGAGGTGGGTAAGGTCGGTGTGGCCATCGACTCTATCGAAGACATGCAGCGCCTCTTCGACGGCATCGATCTGCCCAAGATTTCGACCTCGATGACCATCAACGCGACCGCGTCGATCCTGCTCGCCCTATACGTGGCGGTCGCCAAGCGCCAGGGTGGGGACATCCACCAGCTCTCGGGCACTGTGCAGAACGATGTTTTGAAGGAATACATTGCCCGCGGGACGTACATTTATCCGCCGCAACAGGCCATGCGCATTATCACCGACCTGTTTGCGTGGACGAACGAAAACGTGCCCGAGTGGAATACCATTTCGATCTCCGGATACCACATGCGCGAAGCCGGATCGACCGCCGTTCAGGAAGTCGCTTTCACGCTCGGCAACGGCATCGCCTATGTCGAGGCGGCCATCCGCGCCGGGCTCGACGTCGACAAGTTCGCTCCGCGCCTGAGCTTCTTCTTCAATGCGCACAGCAACTTTCTCGAGGAAGTCGCGAAATTCCGTGCCGCCCGCCGCATGTGGGCGAAAATCATGCGCGACCAGTTCAAGGCGAAGAATCCGAAATCCTGGATGCTGCGCTTCCATACCCAGACTGCTGGATCCACGCTGACCGCCCAGCAGCCGGAGAACAATATCGTACGTACTGCGATTCAAGCGATGGCCGCGGTCATGGGCGGGACTCAGTCGCTACACACGAATTCATTCGACGAGGCTCTGGCCCTGCCCACCGAGCAATCGGCGCGCATCGCGCTGCGCACGCAGCAGATCATCGCTTTCGAGTCGGGTGCGCCGCAAACTATCGATCCGCTAGCCGGTTCGTACTACATCGAATCGCTCACCAACGAAATCGAGAAGCGTGCCAACGAATATCTCGGCAAGATCGAAGCGCTGGGCGGCATGCTGAAAGCGATCGAGCGCGGATACGTCCAGCAGGAGATTCAGAACGCGGCCTACGAATACCAGCAGGCCGTCGACCGCCTGGAAGCAGTGGTTGTCGGAGTGAATCGCTTCGCCGTGGAAGAAGAAAAAGCCGTGCCGCTCCAGCGCATCGACGAAGCCCTAGAGCGCAAACAGGTCGAGCGGGTTCGCTCCCTACGGGCGCGGCGCGATCCCGCAGTCTGGCAAGCGGCCATCAAAGCGGTCGAGGAGACGGCCCGTTCCAGTGACAACCTGATGCCGCGCATTCTGACGGCAGTCGAAGCCAATGCAACCGTCGGTGAAATCTCCGATGCCATGCGGCGTGTCTACGGGGAGTACAAAGAGGCGGTTGTCATCTAGGCGAGACGAAATTCCGCGATGCGGGCCGCGGCACGGAGGGGAAGCGACCCCCGTGTCCGCTCCTTGCACGTATCCCTTCTGCTCTGTTTTCATGCTCCTCCAGTCGTATGGCCCCACGACTCCCTGTACCTTTCCTATGCGCTCCTGCACCGAAGTAGCAGCCGCCTAACGATCCTTCGCAATCCGCCGATTGGACGAGTGAGGCTCATTGCCAAGCCAAACCCCTGCAGCAAGCGGGCCACAAGAGGAGCGCGAACTATGTTCGAAAACCTTTTGAAAAACGGAACTCCTGCTGGTTCAGCAAGTCCTCAATCCCTGAGCCCTACGGTTGTCGAGCACGCGTGCATTGGACCCTCGATCACTATCAAGGGCGAGATCAGCGGCGACCAACCTCTCTTTGTGGATGGCGTCGTCGAAGGTGCGATCAATTTTCCAAATCATCGCGTTACCGTCGGGCGAACGAGCAAGGTCCAGGCCGACATCAAGGCGCACGACGTGATCGTTATGGGAGGTTTGCGCGGCAATGTGGTGTGCGGTGATCTTCTGGACGTACGCGCGGAAAGCTCGATCATTGGCGAAATTGTCGCGCAACGGATCCGCGTCGACGATGGGGCGGTCTTGAAAGGCTCGGTCGAGGTCCACGTCGCCCAGCCCGAGAAGAAAATTGTTCCAGGGCCGGTTACCCAGCCGGTTCTATTGGCAAAGGCCAACTCACCATTTGCCAAGCCGGCCACGGAACCGCCGAAATCCGCTGCTCTGCCGCCATCCAAGCCGCCCGCCAACGAACCGGCGAAAACCGGGAGCGCGGCAGGTCCAGCGAAACCAGTAAAGGGAAGCTCGGTGATCCTGGAACCGACGCGCTAGCCGTTCATTTGACGCGTTATCAACTCGATGCCGGACTTCTAACCCAATCCTCTACGAATCCGGGGTAATGCGGATTTCGTAGTGCACCGACTTCGGATCGTACCGGCAAAGCAGTGCGTGTGCCTTAGGATGAAGCACTGCCGTCTCGTAGTCCTCTCCGGCGAATCTTCGCACTGCATCAAGGGATGTGAACAAGGTGATGGTGACGAACTCGGTCTCCGTCTTATCGGCGCGCCGCAGCAGGTGAGCCCCTTCGAACCCTTCCACCCTGCCCATGCTGGGAAACATCTCGTCCCGAAGAAGGTTCTCGTAAGTGTCCGCGTTCTGGGGTTTTGTCCATCCATGCCAAATGCGAGCAATCATTCCTGCCTCCGTGTTCGCGAATCCCTGCACCAGCTCGGATCGCCTCGCGTTACTAATGTAGACGTTCGCTACCGCGATTCGACCCATGGATTGTTGGTTGGTAAGAGGCAGAAGTTCCGAAACGGGCAAGATGCCGCGCGCTTATTGCTCTACCGGCTTGTAGTCGCAGGCCTCGCGGCAGGGCTGGCAGTACATCAGGCCGTCCGTGCAGAGTCGTATATCGAGTTGAGATTGGCAGAGAATGCAGAACTTGTCGCACCAGCAGGATGCTTCCGGCTGTTCACATTGTGCGCAAACGATGCGAGAACGGCCCGGTTTTGCGGACATGCAGAAAGTCTATCTGGCCCGATAAAGGAACAAAATGTAACCGAAGTCACCGAGACAGCCAATCAGTGGACCCTGATTTCTGCCGCTGCTCTGAACCACCGAATCATCTCGCTTCCAGAAGCGCCCGATATGAGCCCCGCGAAGTTCCTGGGTTTGAAGATGTCTTCCAGTACGGCGAATGCCGAGACCATGGATCCTTCGATCAAGAACCAGGCAAGAATGTCGGTCATTTCTTTTCGCCTCCCTCTTCAGCGGTGTCTCTTTCCAAGCGACGTACTGCAGCCCCGATGTCGCCGACCGGACAGTGATTGTTCCAGCTGATCGAGGCGCACAGCAACGCAGCCGGTGCATTTGCTGGCTTCGGCAGGTGGATGTTAACGTAAACAGTTCACGATCCCGGCAGGCCAGTCACTGTCAAATTGAGGTTTATTTTTTGTCCGCCGTTGAGGCCATTCCGCCGATTGTTCGCAAAACCGCTCTCAATGCCGTTCACCGGAAACTGGGCGCCAAGATGGTGGAATTCAACGGTTGGGATATGCCCGTCGAATATCCTGCGGCCATCGGCTGCGGCATCGTCGCAGAGCACATGGCGGTGCGCACCGGCGTAGGCATTTTCGATGTCAGCCACATGGGCGACATCCTCCTGTTTGGCCCCGATTCGCTCAACGCCGTCCAGCACATCTCGATGAACGATGCATCCCGGCTGGCCATCGGGCAGGCACAATATTCCGCCCTGCTTTATCCCCAGGGAACGTTTGTCGATGACGTTATTGTCCACCGCCTCGGCGAAGAAGAATATTTCCTCGTCATCAATGCCGGGACGCGGGAAAAAGACTTCAAGTGGGTGCGCGATAACACGAGTTACTACAACTGCTGTGTCGAGCACCGCTCCGACGATTACACCCAGATCGCCATCCAGGGTCCTAAGGCGATCGATCTTCTTCAGAAACTGACCGACACCAACTTGAGCGCCGTCAAGTTCTACTGGGTGACGCGCGGCACCGTCTGCGGGCTCAAGGACACTCTGATTGCGCGCACCGGCTACACCGCCGAAGACGGTTTCGAAATCTACGTCCCGCCCGACGAAGACATCAGCGCGCGCGTGTGGAACGAGATTCTCGCGGCCGGCAAGGAGTTCGGAGCCGTTCCCTGCGGGCTCGGCGCGCGCAACACCCTGCGCCTTGAGGGCAAGCTGCCGCTATACGGCCACGAGATTTCCGAGACGATCAATGTCTGGGAAGCGGGGCTCGATCGCTTCTGCAAGATGGAGAAGGCGGACTTCATCGGACGTCCGGCGCTCGAACGGGCGCAAGCCGATGGCCTGGAGAGAACGCTGGTGGGACTCGACATGGTCGAGCGCGGCATCGCCCGCGATGGCTACAAGGTTCTCGACTCAACCGGCCGCGAGATCGGCTACGTCACCAGCGGATCGCCCGCGCCATTCCTGAAGAAGAATATTGCGCTCGCCTATGTCCCCCCCGAGCACGCGGCGATTGGATCGACCGTAAATGTTGAGATCCGCGGCCAGGCTGTGAAGGCCCAGGTTGTCCCGACGCCGTTTTATAAGCGTCCGAAAAAGTAAACGTAGCGCCGGCCACTCGCCGGCTAGATGCTGTAAAGCCAGGAGCCAGCGAAAAATGTCCTATCCTACCGACCGCAAATATACGAAAGAGCATGAGTGGATCACGCCCGACGGCACGATCGGCATCACCAACTACGCGCAAGAGTCGCTCGGAGACATCGTTTTCGTCGATCTGCCCAAGGTCGGCACGGAAATTAGCGCGGGCAAGACCTTTGGCACGGTGGAATCCGTGAAGGCTGTATCGGATCTCTACGCGCCAGTTTCCGGCACGGTCAGCGAAGTGAATGCTGAACTCGCCACTTCGCCGGAAAAGGTCAACAAGGATGCCCATGCTTCCTGGATGGTCAAAGTGAAGCTGAAAGATCCCAGTGACCTCAACAACCTGCTCTCGGCCGCCGATTACGAAAAGTTTGTCAGTGAAGAAGGTGGACATTAAGCTTTACCCTGAAGGACACAAAGTCACGCAGAAGCACATTCAGATCGATCGGTTGCTTCGTGGACCCTTGTGCTCTTCGTGGTCTGACGCTTTGGGCTGCGAAATTCCCCGTCCCCATGCCACAATCGTATCGACCACTAGTCACATCTATATAAGGCTCTTATGAGATATTTGCCGAAGTCTGCCGCGGACCGTGAAGCCATGCTCAAAGCTATCGGCGCACGATCCGTGGACGATCTGTTCTCTCCTATCCCCGCCGAATACCGCCTTTCGCGTGATCTCGCTGTTCCGCGCCAGATGGCGGAGTCCGAAATCGTCGACTGGTTTAAGCAGCGCGCCCGGGAAAACGGCGATGGCTACACCAGCTTTCTGGGCGCGGGTGCATATTTTCACTATCGTCCGGTGATCATCGATGCGCTGGTGCAGCGTGGCGAATTCCTGACCGCGTACACGCCTTACCAGGCCGAATTCGCGCAAGGCACGCTCCAGGCGATCTTCGAATTTCAAACGATGATCTCCGAGTTGACCGGCATGGATCTTGCAAACGCTTCGATGTACGACGGCTCAACTGGAGCTGCCGAGGCCGTCATGATGGCCGTCCGTTGCACTGGCAAAAGCGGAGCCGTCGTAGCTCGCAGCCTGCATCCGGAATATGGCGAGGTGTTGGCCACCTACGCGACCCATCAGGGAATTCCGCTGAAGACGGTTTCCTTCGCCGACTCCGGCCGTATCGATCTGAAGGACCTGGAGCGCGCCGTCACCGACGACACGGCGTGCGTGCTGATTCAATCCCCGAATTTCTTCGGCACAGTGGAAGATGTCGATGCGATCGCCGCCATCGCTCACAAAAAGGGCGCCTTGGTGGTCGTCGCGATCGCCGAGGCCGTTTCGCTTGGCATCGTCGAACCGCCGCGCCAGGCGGACATCGTTTCCATGGAAGCCCAATCCTTCGGCGTGCCGCTCGGTTTCGGCGGACCCTATTGCGGAGTGCTCGCCACCAAAGACAAGTACGTCCGCCAGATGCCCGGCCGCCTCTCCGGCCAGACCGTCGACAAGAAGGGAAAGCGCGGATTCGTTCTCACCCTGGCGACGCGCGAGCAGCATATCCGCCGCGAGAAAGCTACCTCGAACATTTGCACCAACCAGGCGCTAGTCGCGCTCATGGTCAACATCTTCATGACCGTGTACGGCAAGGTGGGGTTGAAGGAACTCGCGAAGCAGAATCTCGCAAAAGCCGCTTATGCTGCCGATCAGTTCGGCAAGAACGCCAAAGCGCTCTTCTCCGCCGCGCCCCGTTTCAACGAATTTGTAGTCGAGACGACCGAAGACCCCTACGCAATCAATGCACGCCTCCTCGGGCACAAGATCGTCGGAGGCCTGCCGCTCAAAAAGTTCTATCCCGAACTCGGCAATGCCGCTCTCTGGTGCTGCACCGAATTAACCACGCGTTCCATGATCGATACCGCGGTTGGCCTGGTCGCCGAGAGTGAACGCTCCGTCCGAAGTACAAAGGAAGTCGAGGAGCAGGAGGTGACGCAATGAAGCACATGACCCGCAAAGCGACGCGTCACATCAGCCAGAACGAGAACCTGATCTTCGAGAAGTCCTCAGCCGGCAAAGCGGCCTGGAAACTGCCGCCGCTCGATGTGCCCGACGTGGACACGGCGAAGCTCCTCGGCAAATCGGAGCGAAAAGACCTGGGCAACATGCCCGAAGTGAGCGAAATCGAGATCATTCGCCACTTCACCCGCCTCTCGACCTGGAACTATGCTATCGACCTCGGCATGTATCCGCTGGGCTCCTGCACGATGAAGTACAACCCACGCGTCAACGAATTCGTCTCGCGCGTCGAGGGTCTTGCCAACGGCCATCCCTACCAGCCGGAGAAGATTTCCCAGGGCGCGCTGCGCATCATCAAGACGCTCAGCGAGTGCCTGATTGAAATTACCGGTATGGACGCAATCACGCTCCAGCCCGCCGCCGGTGCTCACGGAGAACTCACCGGCCTGCTCATGGTGCGCGCCTATCACGAGTCGCAAGGCAACGCGCGCAAGAAAGTTTTGATTCCCGACTCCGCGCATGGCACAAATCCCGCCACCGCCGCCATGGTCGGCTATGCCGTTGAGAATCTGAAGTCGAACGATCGAGGCATGGTCGATGTCGCGGCGCTGGCCGCGCAGATGAACGAAGACGTGGCCGCGCTCATGGTCACCAATCCCAATACGCTGGGAGTCTTCGAACAAGAGATCCACAAGATCGCCGACCTCATGCACGCCAAGGGCGGCCTTCTTTACATGGATGGCGCGAACATGAACGCCCTGGTCGGCAAAGCTCGGCCGGGCGACTTTGGCGCCGACGTCATGCACCTCAACTTGCACAAGACGTTTTCGACGCCGCATGGCGGCGGCGGCCCCGGCTCCGGTCCGGTTGCCGTGAAGAAAATTCTCGAACCGTTCCTGCCCAGGCCGATCGTCATCACCAAACCCGATGGCATACTCGCTTTCGAGTACAACCGTCCGCAATCGATCGGGCGCGTGCGCGCCTACTACGGCAATTTCGGAATGTTCATCCGTGCCCTCGCCTACATCCTTGCCAACGGCCCCGACGGCCTGCGCCAGACCACCGAGGATGCGGTTCTCAACGCGAACTACATTCGCAAGGGGCTCGAGGGCGTCTACGACCTGCCCTACGACACGCCCTCCATGCACGAGGTGGTCTTCAGCGACAAGCTGCAGTCGAAAAAAGGTGTGCGCACTATGGATCTCGCCAAGCGCCTGATCGATTACGGATTCCATCCCTACACCACCGCGTTTCCGCTGATCGTTCCCGGGGCCCTCATGATCGAGCCCACGGAGAGCGAGCCGCTCGAAGAGTTGGATCTGTTTATCGAAGCGATGAAGTCGCTGGCGGAGGAAGTGGAAGAAGATCCGCAGTTTGTGCTGGACGCGCCGCACAATACGCGCATTTCCCGGCTCGACGAGACGCAGGCAGCCCGCAAGCCGATCCTGCGCTGGAAGCCGGAGAGCCTCGGCTAGGAGACTCCGCACGCCAGTCCGGGACGCTACGAGTAGAAGCGCGCCAGACTTTTCCTCTAGCAACAAAAGCCCCGGGGGTTCTCGCCCCCGGGGGCTATGGGTGGACGTATGTAGGCCTTACGCCTCCGCCGCAGCGCTGGTAACCGTCCACCGTAGCCGCGACGGAATCTTTCCGCTGTTGTTCTTGGGGAAAATGTCCAGGTAGATCACGGCGTACCGGAACGCAAGCACTGCCGCCGTCAGTACCATCAGTGTGGGGGCGAATTCTGTCCACTTCGGCACGTAGTAGATGCCAGAACTGGACTGCAGCCCGGTGATCGAGACATTCAGCCGGTTTGCCATAAAGCCTCCGACCACCGCGGCGCAAGTCCAGTACAGCGCTTGTGGATTGTTCTTCACCCTTGGCATGTTCAACAGAACCAGCGGGATGATGACGAACAACCCGATCTCGAGCCAGAAGGAAAGCGTTTCTTCGCGCCACATCCAGAGATAATGCAGCGCGCCATTTTTCGAGAGGTCGACGAAGCGGAACAGCGCGTAGAGCGCCAGCAGCGGCGCAATCACGCGGCTCACTTCACCAAAGACTCGCGGATCGAGCTGTACGTTCAACGATCGCGCCGAGAGATACAGCGCGATCACCGTCACCGCGAGGCCGGCCGGAATTGCTGAGAGGTAGAACAACGTCGTCAAATACGGGCTGTACCACAGCGGATCGAGTTTGCCCTTGGTCAGCAGGTAGAGCCCGCCGAGGAAAGACTGGTGCAGGGAGGAGAGCACCACGCCCGCCATCACCAGCCCTATCAGAATTTCATGGTGCCATTTCAGATACCACGTCCGCAGTCTAGGCCACGGAATTTTCTCCACCAGGGCGGGCGAGAACTCAAGCGCCAGCACGGTCGAATAGAGCATCACGCACCAGGAAACTTCGAACAGCACCGATGCGCGGTTCCACATGACGATCGGATGCCAGATCCTCCATGGCAGTCCGAGTTCATACATCATCCCTGCAATCACGCTCGAGTATCCCAGGAAGGAAACCAGAATCGCCGCGCGCAACACCGGGCGGTAGCGCTCGAACCCCAACAGGTAGACGGCCGCCGCGATCGCGAAGCCGCCCGCCGAAAGCCCGACGCCGCAGAGCGTGCCCAGTCCGACCCAGAGGCCCCAGGGCTGCGGATCGCTGAGGTGCGTGGCGCGCGCGAAGCCCAGCGCGAATCGCGCATAAGTGGCATACAATCCAGCGGCAAAAACCAGGGCCACAATCGTTCGCCACAATGTGATCTTTGACAGCATGCGGGTCATGGCTAGCTCCTTTCCTTGTCGTTCGTCGTGGCTGCGGGAATCCGGTCCTCTGCCATGGCGACCGCCTGACGCCGTTGCGTGATCCAGTACAATCCCGAGAGCAACCCGCCGCCCACCAGCACCACGGTCGGCACGTCGCCCAATGCATTCGCGGTCAGCAAGGGCATCGCCTGTTTCGGCGGCGCCGCGAAGCCCAGATCTTCAAACGGCACATCGGAGATGAAGAACACCGATGTCCCGCCTGCTTCCTCGCTGCCGTAAATCTTCTTCACGTAGCCGCCCGCCAGAATGCGCCGCTCGGCTTCTTCGAGAATTTCGTCTCGCCATCCCACGGTCGATGCACCCGTCGGGCATGCCTCCACGCACGCCGGGGGCTGGCCGTTCGCCTGGCGCGCCGCGCACATGTCGCACTTCTTGACGTAGGGCACCAGCTTCGTCCACTCGTAGCGCGGCACGCTGAACGGGCACGCCACCAGGCAATAGCGGCACCCGATGCATTTCGACGCATCGTAGGTGACGGGTCCGGCCGGCGTCTTCTTCAGGGCCCCAACCAGGCATGCCGATGCACACGCCGGTTCCTGGCAGTGCATGCACATCTTCCGCACGAACTTCCCGTTGTGCTCTTCAATCACCGTCAGAGCCGTAGGCGAGAGCTTGGCCTCACTCTCCGCCGGAAAACCGTGAATCTGCTTGCATGCCGCCTCGCAGCTCCGGCATCCGATGCACTTGGTGATGTCCACGAGGATTGCTCTTGTCCGTTCCATAGTTCCTCTCTTTGTTGCTACTGCGCCTCGCCACTCATTACCGCTAATGGCAGTTCGACCGGCTCACGATCACGCCAGGAAGAATTCCTGGAGCATCTTCTGCCGGACATCCGGTTCGACTCGCGCAAGCAGCCCGCTCACCGGCAATCCGCCGTCCGCGGCCATCGCGGGCGCGAGCTGTGGGACCATCGCCGTCAGCCGCGTCAGGTTGTTCTGCATCCACGGCGCGACCATTGTTCCCTGCACCAGGTTCTTCTGGTTGACCGGAAGATCGGGTGCCTTCACAGTGGCGATCCATCCCTTTTCGTACGGGTCGCGCAGAATGTTCTTCGGATCTTCGACCGCATCGCGATTGATGGCGGTGAGCACGCCCTCGACCGGCGAAACCAGGTCGACCGTCGTCTCGCCCGAGTGGATCGTCATCACTTTCTGACCTTGCCGCACCCAGCGGTTCTCTCCGATCACCTCAATGCGATCGATCTGTCCGATCAGGTTGGCGGCAAAACTGTCCAATCCAATGCGGACCGTTTCCGGACTCTCTTTCACCATCCAGGTATGCCCGGGGTGGAAGCAGTAACCTTGTGGGATCGTCATGCCCAACGCGCGCTCCATCTTCGGGGACGCCATGGGGCCGAGCGACGGCTGGGGCCGCGCAATGACTTCCGGACCCGTCGAACGGAAGTAGCTGATTGTCAGGATCAGCAGGAACATCAGCAGCACAAACAGGATCGACATAAAGCCTCGCTTGGAACCCAAGGCGCCTTCTCGCTCTAGGCCTGTAGCGCCTGATTCAATCCCTGTATGTGCACGTCGAGGCCAATACTGGTGTGTCTTTAAAATCAATGACTTGGAAGAAATTTGGCGGGCCTTGAGAGGCTGCGTTCCGCAGCGCCGGGCGATTTGCTATTGCATTTTGCTAGTTTCAATTTTGGGAAGAGCTCTGAAGTGGAACGAGAATCCTCAGCCACAGACGACATAGAGGAACACAAAGGAAAATTGGCGCCCCTTGCCACAGCTTTTCGGCTTGTGTCCTTCGCGATCCTTTGTGGAAAGGTCCGGTTTTCCTCTGTGATTCTTTGTGTCCTCTATGGTGAATGCTTTCTAATCTAGAATCGGTTCATCCCATGCCCGCGAACCGCCAGCAAGCTGAGGATCACTATTACGCCGCGATCGACCTGGTCGCCGCTGGCGACGACGAGAGTGCCCTCGAGGAATACCGCAAGTCGATCGCCGCCGATCCCCACTTCACCGACGCGCTTCATGGCCTCAGCCGTTCGCTCCAGAATCTGAACCGTCTCGATGAGGCCATCGAAGTCTCGAAGAGCATCTCCGAAATCGATCCTGATGACGTCCTCGCGCATACCAGCCTCTCGATCCTTTACCAGAAGAAGGGCATGGTTCCGGAAGCGGAAGCGGAAGGCAACAAGGCCCGCATCCTGGGATGGAAGCAGCACTTGAGGAAATCTTAAAGAGAGCTAGCTACCGCGAATTCTGCGGCCTCACAGATACGACAACCACCAATCCTTTCGCTCCGCCTTCAGCCGCGAGAACCACACACAAGGGAAGTACAGGATCAGCAGCGCGATCGCCCACGCCAGGTACACGCTTGGCAACCCGTAACCATACCCATCAGGCCGTTCACTCAGGAAGAAGCCGCCATGCAGCAGCCAATTGTACGGTTGGTGGAAGACGATTGCCGCCAGCACGGCGAGCGCATGAATCACGTAGATGTGCAGAATGTAGTAGAAGAAAGGCACGCGTCCAAACACAACCACTGGCATCGCCAACCGGGGTATGCCGTAACGCTCCAGTGCAAACAGGAACAATAGCGACGGTCCGAGGGTCATCAGCAGGTACTGCAGCGACGGCGGGTATTTTTCGGTATCGAGAAACATCATGATCGTTTTCCCGACCGTGGGCTGGATGTGGAAATCCCCGGCCGTTACAACTTTCAGATCCGCGGGCGGATTTCCATACAGATTCGTGCTGCGCAGCAACACGAAGGCCAGCGTCAGCGCTACTCCCAGTCGCAACACCCACTTCTGATGGTCCGGCCGACGCAGCAAGGCACCAAAACAGTAGCCTATTGCCATCACCGCGAACCACGGCATCAAGGGAAAAAGCACGAAGTTACGGTGGCCGAAAATGTTAACCATCCCCGAAACATGGAACATCTGCCATACCCAGGTCCATGTGCCCGGTCCAGGGCGATATGCGTCGGCGAGGTCATGCAGAACGATGACTGCGCCCGAGACTACCGCCAGCCATCGCAGCGGCAATCGCACCAGGGCCGACAGAAACACCATGGATACGCCGAGACACCAGATGACGCCCAGGAATCCGAACGGGAAGACGAAGGTCCAGCCGAAGCCGATGATCGTGAATTCGGCAACGATCAGCCAGATTCCGCGCGTGAGCAGAAAGCGCGAGAGGGCCGAGGGTGTTCGCCGCGAGCTGTAAAAAAATGCTCCCGTGCCGGCCAGGAGGAAGAACAACGGCGCGCAGAAATGCGTGATCCAGCGCGTGAAGAACAGCGTGCCCCACGTCTGCGACAAATCTTCCGGCACGAAACTCAGGTTGGTGAAGAAATCGCGCGTGTGATCGATCGCCATGAAAACCATGACTGCGCCGCGCATCAGATCGAGTGCGGCGATCCGGGCCGGAGCCGCGGCGATCGTTGCAACCGGTGGTGCAACCATGGTGGGCAGAGGTTTCGCTGTCGCAGCCATTGGGCGCGTATTTTATGTTGGCCGGTACCTCCTCGTCATGCAGATTCAGGCGTTGTAACGCAGATTGGCTCACATAACATTCCCGCTCAACGAGAATGTGAGAGGTCACAGTTTCAGCCCATGAGAAGCTGCGCACATTTGTAACAATTGCGATTTTTGCTCGTGATAACAGCGATCTTGCAACTGCCCGCCTTTCAATAGTTTTCAGCCTCTTTTATTAGCTTTAAGTAATAGTCAAATGTTCCACGTGGAACACTCTGCAATAGTGCTTGCTGGCCGCCCGCCGCCCGAAACTAGTACCATGGCCTGAGACCTGATAACTGAGACTTGACCCATGCGAGAAGTCGTTCTGGTTTCTTCCGTTCGCACCCCGGTTGGCCGCGCTTTCAAGGGAACCCTTCGCGCCACCCGCCCGGATGAACTCGCTGCCATCGCCATCAAAGGCGCGCTGGCGCGCGTGCCCCAGCTCGATCCCAAGGAGATTGAAGACGTGATCCTCGGCTGCGCCATGCCCGAGGCCGAGCAGGGAATGAACGTGGCCCGCATTGCCTCGCTGCGCGCCGGACTGCCGGTAGAAGTGTCGGCGGTGACGATCAACCGCTTCTGCTCGTCAGGCTTGCAGGCGATTGCGATGGCCGCCGAACGCATCATGGCCGGCGGCGCTGAGGTCATCCTTGCGGGCGGCACCGAATCGATGTCCATGATTCCGATGGGTGGCAACAAAATTTCGCCCAACCCGTGGCTGGTCGATCACTATCCCGATGCATATCTATCGATGGGCCTTACCGCCGAACGGTTGGCGACGCGCTTCGCCATCACCCGCGAACAGTGCGATGAATTCTCGTTGCGCAGCCATCAAAGGGCGCTCGCCGCCATCCGGACAGGCAAGTTTGAGGACGAAACTGTACCCGTGCCGGTGAGCTTCACGACTCCGAACGGATCCAAGCCCAAGAAACAGGAGATCGCCTTCAAAGTCG
>Ga0335070_10006271_pt1 | contig 13994 bp, 7 predicted proteins | sample Lox_Sample_13_FD_206722 | JGI IMG/M metagenome (GOLD analysis project Ga0335070, IMG submission 206722) | Soil microbial communities from Loxahatchee National Wildlife Refuge, Florida, United States - Lox_Sample_1.3 | ecosystem: Environmental > Terrestrial > Soil > Wetlands | place: USA: Florida... | reverse complement strand
CCCGCGAGTTCGAGGTCGAGATCGACCTGGTCGCCGAGATGGCGGTGCTCAATCCGTTCGACTTCTTTCTCGCGCCGTACGCGGAGAAGTTCCCGTTCGCCTACGAGCCGGGCGAGCGCGAGGAGCTCGCGCCGTTCCTGGTGCGCGGCCCCTTGAGCCCGGCGTTCACGCGCTACCTCGGCGCGATCCCGCGCAGGCCGCAGCGCACCGTCGACTTCCTGGTCGAACTGAACCGCAAGCTCGCCGCCGACGTGCGTTATCTGATCCGGCTCGAGCCGGGCGTGCAGACGCCGGAGCAGACGCTGGAACTCGGTTGCGGCTCCTGCCGCGATTCGAGCTGGCTGCTGGTGCAGCTGCTGCGGCACCTGGGGCTCGCGGCGCGCTTCGTCTCCGGCTACCTGGTCCAGCTGGCGCCCGACCAGAAGCCGCTGGAGGGCCCGGCGGGGCCGAGCGCGGACTTCACCGACCTGCACGCCTGGTGCGAGGTGTACCTGCCGGGCGCCGGCTGGATCGGGCTCGATCCGACCTCGGGCCTGCTGGCGGGCGAGGGTCACATCCCGCTCGCCTGCACGCCCGAGCCCGCATCCGCGGCGCCGATCAGCGGTGGGGTGGACAAGTGCGAGGTGCAGTTCGAGCACGACATGAGCGTGCGGCGCATCTGGGAGGCGCCACGCGTGACGCTGCCCTATACGCGCGAGCAGTGGCACGCGATCGAGTCGCTCGGGCACGCGATCGACCGCGATCTCGCCGCAGCGGACCTGCGCCTGACGATGGGCGGCGAGCCGACGTTCGTGTCGATCGACGACCCGGACGGTGCGGAATGGAACACGCTGGCGCTCGGGCCGAACAAGCGACGCCTGGCTGCCGATCTGTTCCACCGGTTGCGCGACCACTACGCCCCGCAGGGCCTGACGCATTTCGGCCAGGGCAAGTGGTACCCGGGCGAGCAGCTGCCGCGCTGGTCGCTGAACTGCTTCTGGCGCCGTGATGGCGCGCCGATCTGGACGGCGCGCGGCCTGATCGCCGACGAGCGCGTCGACTATGGCGCCGGCGAGGCGCAGGCCGGCGATTTTCTGCGTGAGGTGGCCGAGCGGCTCGCGCTCGATTCCAGGTGGGTGTTCCCGGCCTACGAGGACGTGTTCTACTACCTGTGGCGCGAGCGGCGCCTGCCCGCGAACGTCGATCCGCACGACTCGCGCCTCGAGGATCCGCTGGAGCGCGCCCGGCTGACGCGCCTGTTCGATGCCGGCCTCGAGCGGCGCGCCGGCCACGTGCTGCCGCTGGCGCGCGACCCGGCCGGCCAGCGCTGGCAATCCGGGGCGTGGTTCCTGCGCGCCGAGCGCTGCTACCTGGTTCCCGGCGATTCGCCGCTCGGCTACCGCCTGCCGCTCGATTCGCAGCCCTGGACGAGCGCCGCGGACTATCCCTACGTCTACGGCCCCGATCCCTCGGTGCCGTTGCCCCCGCTCGCGGCGCCGGCGCAGCTGCGCGCGCAGCTGCGCGGCGTCGGTGCCGCCGCTGGCGCTGACCTGCGGGGCCCTGGTCGGGACGCGGGCCGGGGCGCGACCGGCGACGCGGCAGTGCCGCGCGCCGGGCAGCGCCAGCCGCTGCCCGGGGAATCCGCCGGCTGGATCACGCGCACCGCGCTGTGCACCGAGGTACGCAACGGCGTGCTGTACCTGTTCATGCCGCCGCTCGGCCGCACTGAGGACTACCTCGAGCTGGTGGGCGCGATCGTGACGACCGCCGCGGCGCGCCGCCAGCCGCTGCTGCTCGAGGGCTACGAACCGCCGCGCGACCCGCGCCTCAGCCACTTCCGCGTGACACCGGACCCCGGCGTCATCGAGGTCAACATCCACCCGGCGCAGAGCTGGGGCGAGCTGGTCGAGCGCACCACGCGTCTGTATTCCGCAGCGCGCGAATCGCGCCTCGGCACCGAGAAGTTCATGCTCGACGGACGGCACACCGGTACCGGCGGCGGCAACCACTTCGTGCTCGGCGGCGCGACACCGCAGGACTCGCCGTTCCTGCGCCGCCCCGACCTGCTCGCGAGCCTCATCGCCTACTGGCACAACCATCCGTCACTGTCGTACCTGTTCTCCGGCCTGTTCATCGGCCCGACGTCGCAGGCGCCGCGCGTCGACGAGGCACGCAACGACTCGCTGTACGAGCTCGAGATCGCCCTGCAGCAGATGCCCGTCGGCGAGGGGCAGCCACCGTGGCTCATCGACCGGCTGCTGCGCAACCTGCTGATCGACGTCACCGGCAACACGCACCGCGCCGAGTTCTGCATCGACAAGCTGCACTCGCCGGACAGTGCCACCGGGCGTCTCGGGCTGCTCGAACTGCGCGCCTTCGAGATGCCGCCGCATGCCGAGATGAGCCTGACGCAGCTGCTGCTGCTGCGGGCATTGATCGCGCGCTTCTGGAAGCAGCCGTACCGCCCGCAGCGCCTGGCGCGCTGGGGCACGGAGCTGCATGACCGCTTCATGCTGCCGTACTTCATCGAACGCGACCTCGAGGACGTGCTCGGCGAGCTCACGGCTGCCGGCCATCCGCTGGAGCGCGCCTGGTTCGCGCCACATTTCGAGTTCCGCTTCCCCAAGTACGGCGACTACGCGGTGCTGGGCGCCGAGCTCGAGCTGCGCGGTGCCCTGGAGCCCTGGCACGTGATGGGCGAGGAGGGCGCGACCGGCGGTACCGTGCGCCACGTCGACTCCTCGGTCGAGCGGCTGCAGGTGCGGGTCTCGGGACTAGCGCCGGACCGCTACGCCGTGAGCTGCAACGGCCGGCGCGTGCCGCTGCGGCCCACCGGCCAGACCGGCGAGTACGTCGCCGGCGTGCGCTATCGTGCCTGGCAGCCGGCCTCGGCGCTGCACCCGCGTATCGGCGTGCACTCGCCGCTGACCTTCGACATCATCGACACCTGGCTCGGCCGCTCGCTCGGCGGCTGCCAGTACCACGTCGCGCATCCGGGCGGCCGCAACTACTCGAGCTTCCCGGTCAATTCCTTCGAGGCCGAGAGCCGGCGGCTCGCGCGCTTCTTCCGCATCGGCCACACGCCCGGCAGCCTGCAGCCGCCGCCCGAATCGACGAACCCCGACTTTCCGTTTACGCTCGACCTCCGGCGCGGCTGAGCCCGCGCCGCAGGCAGGTCGCAAGAACCAAGATGGCGGATCCGCTAGGCAGTTATCCGGGCAGCGCCCAGCGCTTCGACGAGCTGCTCGACCGCAATGGCGCCGTCCGTGCCCACTGGCTGCCGCTCATCGAGCACCTGACGCAGAGCGGCGCGGAGGCCGTGCGCCGCGGCGTCGAGCTCGCGCGCCGCCTGGTGGTCGAGAATGGCGTCACCTACAACGTGTACGCCGACCCGCAGGGCAAGGACCGGCCGTGGCTGCTCGATCCGCTGCCGCTGCTGCTGAGCGGCGAGGAGTGGCAGCGGATCGAGGCCGGCGTCGTGCAGCGCGCGCGGGTCATGAACGCGCTGCTGTGCGACCTGTACGGGCCGCAGAAACTGCTGCAGTCCGGCGTACTGCCGGCCGAGCTCGCCTACGGCCACCCCAACTACCTGTGGGCCGCGCAAGGTGTGCGACCGCTCGGCGGCACGTGGCTGCACCTGCACGCGGTCGACCTGGCGCGTGCGCCGGACGGCCGCTGGTGGGCGCTCGGGGACCGCACGCAGGCGCCATCGGGCCCGGGCTACACGCTCGAGAACCGCCAGATCGTCGGCCGCGTCTTCCCGGGACTGATGGACGAGATGGGCGTGCGGCCGCTGCACGGCTTCATGAACGCGCTGCGCGAGCAGCTGCTCGGCTGGAGCGGCGAGAGCACGCCGCTCGCCGTGGTGCTGACGCCCGGTCCGTTCAACGAGACCTACTTCGAGCACGCCTACCTCGCACGCCAGCTCGGCTTCCCGCTGGTCCAGGGGCAGGACCTCACGGTGCGCGACGACACCGTGTACATGAAGACGCTCGCGGGCCTGAAGCGCGTCCACGCGATCCTCAGGCGTCTCGACGACGACTACTGCGATCCGCTCGAGCTGCGCGCCGACTCGGCGCTCGGCGTGCCCGGGCTGCTGGGCGCGGTGCGCGCCGGCCGCGTGGTGCTCGCCAACGGCCTCGGCAGCGGCGTGCTCGAGTCGGCGGCCTGGCAGGGCTTCCTGCCCGGTGCGGCGCGCGCGCTGCTCGGCGAGGAGCTGTCGCTGCCGCCGGTCGCAACCTGGTGGTGCGGCGAGAAGCCGGCCCTCGACTACGTGCTCGCCAACCTCGACCGGCTGGTCGTCAAGGGCAGCTTTCCCAACCAGCGCTTCGAGGCGGTGTTCGGGCGCAACCTCGACGACGCCGGCGCGGCGCAGGCACGCGCCAAGCTGCGCGCGCGGCCGTATGCCTACTGCGCGCAGGAGCGGATCCTGCTGTCGCAGGCGCCGGTGTGGCGCGCGGCGAATTCGGTGCGGCTGGCGCCGCGCGCGCTGACGCTGCGCGTGTACGCGATCGCGACCGCGGGCGGTTACCGCGTTCTGCCGGGCGGCCTCGCACGCATCGCGGCCGAGGGCGTCAGCGACGTCGTGTCGAGCCAGCGCGGCGGCGGCAGCAAGGACGTCTGGGTGCTGCCCGGGCCGCAGGACAGCCTGCCGCTGCCCGAGCCGGCGGCGCCGCCGCGGCTCGTGCGCCACGACGAGCTGCCCTCGCAGCTGGTGGAGAGCCTCTACTGGCTCGGTCGCTATTCCGAACGCTGCGAGGACAAGACGCGATTGCTGCGTGCCTCGCTGTCGATGCGCACCGACCGGCTCGTCTGGCCGACCGCGCGCGCCGAGTGCGTGCATCAGGGCGTGCTGGCGGCGAGTGGCGATCCGGCCCTGGGCCTGTACGACGAGCAGCTCGAATTCGGGCTGGCCGCCGACCTCGGCCGCTTCGGCTGGTCGGCGACCCAGGCGCGCAGCCGCCTGTCGGCCGCGCACTGGCGCTCGATCACGCTGATGCAGCGTCAGTTCCACGAGGCCGGCATGAGCCGCGCCGAGCCGGTCGAGGCGCTCGACCGGCTGCTGGTGTCACTGACGGCGCTCGCCGGCTTCGCGCTCGACGACATGACGCAGGACGACGGCTGGCGCCTGCTGATGATCGGCCGGCACCTGGAGCGGGTGCAGTTCATGGCGCGGCTGGTCGCCCGTGCGCTGCGTGCCCCGTCGGCGCCGCTGCGTGGCCAGCTCGGCTGGCTGCTCGACTGCTGCAGCAGCAGCATCACCTACCGCACCCGTTATCTCGCGACCCCGCAGCTGCGGCCGGCGCTCGAGCTGCTGGTGCGCGACGACATCAACCCGCGCGCGCTCAACTACCAGTGGACCGCACTGCAGCGCGCGCTGGCCGAGCTCGGTCGCGCCGTGGGCGCGGGCGCGGAGCTGCCCGAGGCGTCGCCACTGCGCCCCGACGCCATCGTCCTCGACGACGTCGAGCGCGCCGACGCCGCCGGCGCGGCAGCGCGCGGTCGCGTGGCGCTGCAGCTGGAGCAGCTGGAGACGCTGGCCGGCCGCGTCTCCGACCGGCTGTCGCTGCGGCATTTCTCGCACGTCGCGGCCGACCGGCACGTGGTGGCGACATGAGCGCGCAGCCCGCGGGCGTGCAGCGCTACCGCGTGCGGCACGCGACGCGCTACGAGTACGCGGCGGACGTCGCGCACGCCCACCATCTGCTGCACCTGGCGCCGCGGCCGACCGCCCGCCAGATCTGCCGCCAGTTTGCGCTCGAGCTCGAGCCCACGCCGACGGTGCGCGGTGAGCACCAGGACGCCTTCGGCAACACCGTCACGCGCATCGAGATCGACCGCCCGCACCGCGCGCTGGATGTGGTCGCGACGCTGGAGGTCGAGCTGCCGCCGCGGGCGCCGGTCCGCCCGGAGAACACCGAGCCCTGGGAACGCGTGCGCGATCGGCTGCGTTACCGGCCGGGTGCGCAGGACCCCGCGCAGCTCGAAGCCCTGCGCTATCGCGGCGAGTCGCCGCACGTGCCGATCCGTCGCGCGTTCGCCGAGTGGGCGGCGGACTGCTTCACGGGGGGCCGGCCGCTGCTGGTGGGCGCCGAGGCGCTGATGCACCGGATTCACGAGGAATTCGAGTACGCGCCCGGCGCGACCCAGATCGGGACGCCGCTGCTGGAAGTGCTCGACAAGAAGCGCGGCGTCTGCCAGGACTACGCGCACTTCATGATTGCCTGCCTGCGCTCGCTCGGCCTCGCGGCGCGCTACGTGAGCGGCTACCTGCGCACGCAGCGGCCCGGCGAGACGCGCCGGCTGGTGGGCGCCGATGCCTCGCATGCCTGGGTCGCGGTCCACGCGCCGCCCCACGGCTGGGTCGAGCTCGATCCGACCAACGACCGCGTCGTGCACAGCGACCACGTGGTGGTCGCCTGGGGACGCGATTTCGGCGACGTGTCGCCGCTGCGCGGCGTGATTCTCGGCGGCGGCCAGCACGAGCTCCGCGTGGCCGTCGAGGTCGCACCCTTGACCGCCACGCCGCGCTGAATCGGCGCCTGGCCGTGCCGCCGGTCGACGCCCCGGGCGGGCCGCCGCGCTGCACGTGCGTGGTGCAGGCGCGCGCCTTTGCGCTACGATGGTGCGGTCGAGAGCCGCGCGACGCGGCAGCAGTACCAGGGGGATTCCATGCTGGTGGGGAGGCAGGCGCGTCGCCGCGTGGCGGCGCTCGGGGTGCTGTCGTGCGGCTGTAGCGCCGCGTTTGCTCAAGGGCCGGCCGCGGCGAATCCCGCCGACACCGCGTGGCTGCTGACGGCGACCGCGCTGGTGCTGTTCATGACCCTGCCGGGGCTCGCCCTGTTCTATGCGGGGCTGGTGCGCGGCAAGAACGCGCTGTCGGTCCTGATCCAGTGCTTCGCGATCAGCGCGGTGGTGTCCCTGCTGTGGGTCGTTGCCGGCTACGGCCTCGCGTTCGGCGACGGCGGCGGCGCGCAGGCGTTGATCGGCGGCCTCGGCAAGGCGGGGCTGCGCGGCCTCACGCGTGGCAGCGTCGCGGGGACTGTGCCCGAATTCGTGTTCGTGATGTTCCAGATGACGTTCGCGATCATCACGCCCGCGCTGGTCATCGGCGGCTTCGCCGAGCGCGTGCGATTCTCGGCGGTGCTGTGGTTCTCGGCGCTGTGGCTGCTGCTGGTGTACGTGCCGGTGACGCACTGGGTCTGGGGTGGCGGCTGGCTGGCGCGGCTCGGCGTCATGGACTTCGCCGGCGGCATCGTCGTGCACGTCGATGCCGGCGTCGCGGCGCTGGTGTGCGCGCTGGTGATCGGGCGGCGCCGCGGGTTTCCGCACGTGTCGATGCCGCCGCACAGCCTGCCGCTGACCGCGGCCGGCGCCGGCATGCTGTGGGTCGGCTGGTACGGGTTCAATGCCGGCAGCGCGCTGGCCGCCAGCGGCGCCGCGGGAGCGGCGCTGCTCGCGACGCACCTCGGGGCCGCGGCCGGGGCGCTCGCGTGGATGGGCATGGAATGGCGCCAGTATGGCAAGCCCTCGACCCTCGGCATCCTCACGGGCGTGGTCGCCGGCCTCGGCACGATCACCCCGGCCTCGGGCTTCGTGTCGCCGTTCGGTGCGATCGTGATCGGCCTGATCGCCGGCAGCGTGTGCTTCTACGCGACGCAGCTGCTGAAGCGTCGCCTCGGCATCGACGATTCGCTCGACGTGTCGCCGGTGCACGGCGTGGGCGGCGTGATCGGCACGCTGCTGACGGGCGTGCTGGCCGCGACCGCCTGGGGCGGCACGGGCTATCCGGTGGCGCGCGGCATGCCGGCCCAGGTCGGCGTGCAGGCGCTGGGCATCGCCGCGGCGGCAGCCTGGTGCGCGCTGGTAACATGGCTGCTGCTGCGCCTGATCGGCGCGCTGCTCGGCGGCCTGCGGGTCAGCGAGGAAGAGGAAACCGAGGGCCTGGATGTCGCCTCGCATGGCGAGCGCGGATACACCGACTGACACGGGTGCGCGGCGCGGTGCCGATGCGCCGGGGGTCGGGTCTTGAGCGAGGCGTCCGTGGCGCGCGCGCGCGCGCTGCTCGCCGAGCGCGCGCCGCAGGTCGCGGCCGCACTGGAGCGGGCGCCGGAGGCGCTGCGCGCCTCGGCGCCGCACGTGCTGGCCGCGAGCGGCTTTGTGCTCGACGCGCTGGCACGCGATGCGGAGCTGCTGCCGCGCCTCGCCGCCGCACCCGATGGTCGCTGCGGGGCGGAGCCGCTGCCGTTTACGCCGCCGGGCGACGAGGCGGCCTTCGGCGCGGCATTGCGGCGCTGGCGGCGCGCCGAGCTCGCGCGCATCGCCTGGCGCGAGCTCGCCGGCTGGGCCAGCGTTCCGGAGACGCTGCGCGACCTGTCGCGCGCCGCCGACCGCGGCATCGCGGCCGCGCACGACTGCGCGCGCGCCCTGCTCGAGTCGCGCTACGGCGTGCCGCGCGGCGCCGACGGCACGCCGCAGCCGCTGGTCGTGGTCGGCATGGGCAAGCTCGGCGGCAGCGAGCTCAACTTCTCCTCCGATATCGACCTGGTGTTCCTGTTTCCGGAGGGCGGCGAGACCGACGGCGCGCGTCCGCTCAGCAACGAGGAGTTCTTCACGCGGCTCGGCCAGCAGCTGATCCGGCTGCTGGACGCGCCGACGGAGGAGGGCTTCGCCTGGCGCGTCGACATGCGGTTGCGCCCCTTCGGGGACAGCGGCCCGCTGGTCGCGAGCTTCGCCGCCTTCGAGGACTACCTGCAGATCCACGGCCGCGACTGGGAGCGCTACGCGTGGATCAAGGCGCGGGCGATCACCGGCACCGGCCGCTGGGAGGAGCTGTTCCGCCAGGTCGTGCGTCCGTTCGTCTACCGGCGTTATCTCGACTTCGGCGTGTTCGCCGCGCTGCGCGAGATGAAGCAAATGATCGAGCGCGAGGTCGCGCGCCGCGACCTCGCCGACAACATCAAGCTCGGCGCCGGCGGCATCCGCGAGGTGGAGTTCATCGTGCAGGCCTTTCAGCTGGTGCGCGGCGGGCAGGACCAGCGCCTGCAGACGCCGGAGCTGCTGACCGTGCTGCCGCAACTCGCCGGCAGCAAGCTGCTGCCGGCGCCCGTGGTCGGCGAGCTGCGCGAGGCCTACCTGTTCCTGCGCCGGCTCGAGAACGCGCTGCAGATGCGCGCCGATCAGCAGACGCACGTCCTGCCGTCCGATGCCGACGAGCGTGCGCGCCTGGCGGTCGCGGTCGGCTGCGCGGACTGGAACGCGCTCGCGCCGCGCATCCGCTCGGTGCGCGAGCGCGTCGCCGCGATCTTTCGTGACATCGTGCTCGCCGAAGCCGGCGCGGCGCCCGCAGTGCCCGCCGGTGCGCCGGAGTCCTGGAGTCCCGCGCTCGACGCGGCGGCGCAGGTGCAGCGCCTCGCGGCGCTCGGCTACGGCGATGCCGAGGATGCGGTGCGGCTGCTCGGCACGTTCCTCGATTCCTCCGCGGTGCGCCGCCTCGACGAGCCGGGACGGCGCCGGCTGGAGGCGCTGCTGCCGGTGCTGATCGCCGAGGCGGCCGGACCCGGCGCCGATGCGCCCGCGGTGCTGCGCCGCCTGCTCGGCCTGCTCGAGGCGATCCGCGCGCGCTCGGCCTACTTCGCGCTGCTGCTGGAGAATGCCCGTGCACGGCGCCGGCTGGTCGAGCTTGCGCGCCACGGCGACTTCCTCGCGGCGCAGATCGCGGCACATCCGCTGCTGCTCGACGAGCTGATCGACGAGAGCCTGTTCGAGCGCCCGCCGGACCGCGCCTCGCTGGCTGCCGACCTCGAGCAGCGCATGGCCGCCCTGCCCGGCGACGCCGACGAGGAGCGCGTGGTCGAGCAGCTGCGCCACTTCCAGCGCGCGGCCGTGTTCCGCATCGCGGTTGCCGACCTGTCCGGGCGCCTGCCGGTGATGCTGGTCAGCGACCGGCTCACCGATGTCGCCGAGCTGATCCTCGAGCAGGCGATGGCGAGCGCGTGGCGGCAGCTGACGCCCACGCTGGGCGTGCCGATGTGCGGCAGCGGCGCCGAGCGGCGGCCGGTGCGCATCTGCGCCGTCGGCTACGGCAAGCTCGGCGGCATGGAGCTCGGCTACGCCTCGGACCTGGACCTGGTGTTCCTGCACGACTCGATCGGCGAGCGCCAGGAGACGGAAGGGGCACGCACGCTCGACAACCAGGTGTACTTCGTGCGCTACGCGCAGCGTCTGGTGCATCTGCTGACGATGCATTCGGCCGCCGGCCGGCTCTACGAGGTCGACATGCGTCTGCGGCCGAGCGGCAAGGGCGGCATGCTGATCACCAGCATCGAGGCCTTCGGCGACTACCAGCTGCGCGAGGCCTGGACCTGGGAGCACCAGGCGCTGCTGCACGCACGCGCCGTGGCCGGCGACGCGGTGCTGCGGACGCGCTTCGAGGCGCTGCGCATGCAGGTGCTGCGCGACGGCGTGCGCCGCGACGCGCTGCGCGCGGACGTCCGCGCGATGCGCGAGCGCATGCGGCGCGAGCTGTCGCGGGCCGGCCCGGGCGAATTCGACCTGAAGCAGGACGCGGGCGGCATCGCGGACGTCGAGTTCCTCGCGCAATACTGGGCACTGCGCTGGGCGCGGGACTATCCGCCGGTCGCCATGTTCTCCGATACGATCCGCCAGCTCGAGTCGGTCGCCTCGGCCGACCTCGTGCCGCAGGCCGACATCGACGTGCTGACCGCGGCCTATCGCGCGTACCGCAGCCGTCTGCACCATCGCACCCTCGACGATGCGGGCGCGGTGATCCCCGAGTCGGAGTTCCGCGCGGAGCGCGCGGCGGTGACCGCGATCTGGGAGCGGGCGCTGGGCGCGGCGGCCGGCTGAGGCGCCGGCCCGGGGCGAGTCGACGCGCGTCAGCCGTGGTCGCGCGCGCCCGGTGGCAGCAGCGGCGCGACCAGCGCTCCGGCCTCCTCCGGCTCGAACAGCACGACGCGATTGCGGCCACGGTGCTTGGCGCGATCGACGCCGGCCAGGGCCGCGCGCACCAGCGCGTCGGCGCCGTCGATGCCGGGCCCCAGGGCGGCGACGCCGAAGCTCGCCGATACCGCGTGCCCGTCCGGTCCGACGCGTACGCGCGCGTTGATCGCGGCGCGGATCCGCTCGCCCACGTCGCGCGCCAGGGCCCCGGCTGTGTCGCGCAGTACCAGCGCGAACTCCTCGCCGGCCAGTCTGCCGAACAGGTCGGGGCTGCGCACGGTGTCGCGCGCGCTGTCGACCACCTGGCGCAGGATCCGGTCGCCCTCGGCTTCGCCGAACTCGTCGTTGATGCGCTTGAAGTAGTCGATGTCGAAGGCGATCAGTGCGAGCGGCAGGTGCGCGCGCTGCGCGAGCTCGACCTCGCGCTCGAGCAGCGGCAGGAAGCCGCGGCGATTGAGGATGCCGGTCACCGCGTCGGTCGTAGCGAGGTACTCGGCATGATTGCGCGACTGCTCGAGCTCCGCGGTGCGCTGCGCGACCGTGCGCTCCAGTTCCTCGGCACGCTGCTCGAGCGTGCGGCGAACCTGGATCTCGGCGCGGTGCGCCACGTCGCGCCGCAGTGCGTGGCGGTCGGCGAGCGCCAGCGCGACCAGCAGCGCGGCACCCGCGACGCCGGCGGCGAGGCCGTCGCCGCTCCAGGCGTTCCACCGCAGCACGCCGCCCAGTACCAGGCCCTGGTGCACGAAGGCCGCCAGCGTCACCAGCTGGGCCGCGAGGTGCAGGCGGGCGGCGCGCTCACCGCGCAGCAGCAGGCGCAGCGCCGCGATCGCGCAGACGCCCGGCACCAGCACGAAGATCGCGAGGCTCGCGGCCAGGCTCCAGGCGAGCGGCAGTGCCAGGGCAGCCGTCACCATCAGTGCGGCGGCGGGCAGGCCGAGCTGCAGCATGCGGTCCATGCGCGGCACGCGCGCGGTGTCCAGCAGTGCGCGGCTGAGCTGCGTCAGCAGCGCCGTGGCCAGGCCCAGGGTCAGCGGCAGGCCGAGGCGCTGCGGCCAGGACCAGCCCGGGTACAGGTAGGCCGGGCCGAAGCCGTTGGCGACCGTGAGGCCGGCGTAGCCGGCGGCGAGCAGCAGCAGGAACTGCGCGTAGCCGCGCTCGCGCCGCTGGATCCACAGGACCAGGTGCAACAGGAACAGCGCACCGAAGACGCCGGCGAGCGCGCCGTTGCGCCACAGCTCCGCGCTGCGGGCGCGCAGCAGCGCGGCCTCGTCGAGGATCCGTGCCGGCACGATCGCGGGCACTCCCTCGGCCGTCACGCGCAGGTACAGCACCGTGCGGCTGCGGGCCGCGAGCTCGAAGGGCAGCACCAGGCTCGTGTCCGGTACCGGGCGCACGCGCGCCGCGATCCCCGCGCCGGTCCACTCGGTACGCAGCAGCCGCCCGCCCTGGGTCACGAACAGCGCCGCGTCGGCGAGCCATGGATAGTCGATGCGCAGGTACAGGCGCTGCGGGACTGCGGCGCCGGACTCCAGCTCGTAGCGCAGCCAGAAGGCGGAGCGTGACAGGCCGAAGTTCGGTGCCGTATCCGCAAGCGGCGCGAATTCGGATCCGCGCCGCCGGATCTCCTCGAGCCGCGTCCGTCCGGCAGTATCCTCGAGATACGCGGCATCGCCCACCGCGTGCACCAGGGCGGGATCGGCATCGACGGGCAGGGGCTCGGCCGCCGCGCGCCCCGCCAGGACGAGTCCGGCAAGCAACCAGGCCCGGGCCATGCTGCGGCTCGGCGGGGAACTCATGACGGGGACCTTAGCACCGCACCGCAGGCGCGGCCCGGCTGGCGCCGGGCAGACTGTGACGCAGGTCCGGTCCGGGGACGCTGCCGGCTATAATGCGCTCATGACCACCACCGCCGCGCCCCGCCAGGCCAATGCCCAGAACCAGTACACGGTGACGCCGGCCGACCTGCCGCTGTCCTGCCCGATGCCGGACATGACGCTGTGGAACTCGCACCCGCGTGTCTACCTGCCGATCGAGGCGAGCGGCTGGGCCAAGTGTCCGTATTGCGGAGCCGAGTACACGCTCAAACGGTAGGGCGCGGCTGCCGCGCCGCCCGCGGCCACGCGGCGCTCAGTCGTAGGGCTGGTAGGACTTTTCCTCGACGATCTTCGAGCCGAGCGCGAGATTGATGCGTTTCTTGATCGCGGCGCGCTCGTCGTTGGTGACGTACACGGCGCGCGCCAGCTCGATGAACGAGGCGTCGAAGCGCCGGCCCGCCTCGTGCTCGCGGATCCGGTCCTCGATGTCCCACAGGCGCGTGTTCACCGTCTCCAGCGCGCGCTCGTCGGCGGCCAGCGCCGCCGCATCGGGCACGGCGCTCGCCCAGGTCTGCTCGAGCAGCGCGAGCTCGTGACGCACGTTGGCGAGCTTGGCCGGATCGGCGATGCGCGCCGACTTGATGCGCAGGATCGTGATCTTGTCGAGCAGCTCGCCAGGGGAGATGGGCACCATGATGTCCTTCATGGCGCCATGGTAGCAGGCCCGGCGCTCGCCGCCGAAGCGCCTGCGGCGGCGCGGCGGGCGAGCAGCGCGTCGAGGCGTTCGGTGACCTGCTCGATCCCGATCAGGTCCATCACGCCCGGCTCCTCGATCTTGGCGTGCCACGGCAGCTCGCCGGCATCGCGGCCACGGAAGCGGCGGGCGGCCTCGGCGAATGCATCGACGCACCACTCGCGCGAAAGGTACGGGCCGCTGCGCTGCAGCCGGGTCGCGGCGTACAGGCCGATCACCGGCGTGCCGACCATGGTCGCCATGTGCGCCGGGCCGGAGTCCGGGGTCAGCAGGACGGCGGCGCGGCCGAGCAGCGCCAGCAGCTCCGGCAGCGTGTCGCGGCCCACCTGGTCGATGAGCGGTACGCCCGCGAGCGCGGCGATGCGCGCGGCCATCGCGTGCTCCGCGTCGCTCGGCGCGCCGGCGAGGATCACGCGCATCCCGTGGCGCCGGGCGGCGTGGCGCGCCACCGCCGCATAGCGCTCCGGGCTCCAGTTGCGCAAGGG